>Ga0208514_100012_pt1 | contig 340065 bp, 284 predicted proteins | sample LakWasMet70_HOW9_2_FD_183900 | JGI IMG/M metagenome (GOLD analysis project Ga0208514, IMG submission 183900) | Freshwater sediment methanotrophic microbial communities from Lake Washington under simulated oxygen tension - Sediment Metagenome... | ecosystem: Environmental > Aquatic > Freshwater...
CCCTTTGTTCGCAGTTGGTAGCTACGAACGAAAGGGCTAACACAGCCATGCATGCGCCGTTTTTGGGATTGAAAGTTAACAGCTTCCCAAGCTGTTTACAACAAAAATTTGAGGGGAAGGCTCAGGGACAGACCCGCTTTTTCAGGCAACAAGTTGCCTGAAAAAACGGGTCTGTCCCCGATTCTTAGGCTTTGGGGAGAGTAACGCCGTGCTGGCCCTGGTATTTGCCGCCGCGGTCCTTGTACGAGGTCTCGCAGATCTCGTCGCTCTCGAAGAACAGCACCTGGGCGCAGCCTTCGCCGGCGTAGATCTTGGCCGGCAGCGGCGTGGTGTTGGAAAATTCCAGCGTCACGTAGCCTTCCCACTCCGGTTCGAACGGCGTCACGTTGACGATGATGCCGCAGCGCGCGTAGGTCGATTTGCCCAGGCAAACCGTCAGCACGTTGCGCGGAATGCGGAAGTATTCGATGGTGCGCGCCAGCGCGAACGAGTTCGGCGGAATGATGCACACGTCGCTCTTCACGTCCACGAAGGAGTTCGAATCGAAGTTCTTCGGATCCACGATGGTGCTGTTGATGTTCGTGAACACCTTGAATTCGTTCGCGCAGCGGATGTCGTAGCCGTACGAGGAAGTGCCGAACGAGATGACGCGCTTGCCGTCCACCTCGCGCACCTGGCCAGGCTCGAACGGTTCGATCATGCCTTGGCTCTCGGCCATGCGCCGGATCCATTTATCGCTCTTGATGCTCATCTTCGGGACTCGTGAGGGTGAAAATTCCGCCGATTTTACGCCAAAAGCAGGCGCTCGACCATCTCGCGGGTGGCCTTGGCGGCCAGCTCCGGGCTCTCCATCGGGAACAGGTGCCCGCCTGGCAGCTGCACGAAGTTCGGCCCCACCAGCGCATGCGTGGCGGCCAGCCCGGCCTGCCGGCATTCGAAGGAGTCGAGCCCGCCCACGAAACCGATCGGGCGCGGATAGCGCTCCCGCAGCAGGATGCCCAGGTGGTGCGGCAAGGTGCGGTAGATTTCGGTCTCGACCTCGCGCCGGAAACGCAGCTGCACGCCATCGGCATGCGCCACCAGGCCGTTATCGAGGTAGTCGTGCAGCACGCCGGGCGCCCAGGCGGCGAACATCGGCTTGCTGGCAAAGTGCTGGTAGGCGGCCTCCTTGTCCGGCCACACATTGCGGCGGCGCGCCGAGAACTTGGCCGGCGTGTAGCGGTCGGCGAAGCTGCGGTACTTCACTGCGCGCCAGAACATGGCGCGCCAGCCGGCCACCACGGGCGAATCGAGCATGACCACGCAGCGGACCAGGTCCGGCCGCTTCTTCCCGACCATCATGCTCAACATGCCGCCCAGGGAGTGACCGACCAGGATCACGGGCGCGCGGTACTGTTCCAGCTGCGCGATCAATTCGTCGCGCAGCAGGCGCCAGCCGTCGTCCACCGGGAAGGCGGGGTCATGTCCGTGCATCTCCAACGCATGTACGTCGAAGGTGTCACGCAGATGGTCGAAGAATTGGCGATACGTGCCGGCCGGGTAGCTATTGGCGTGCGCGAAATGGAGCAGCGGTTTGGTCATGGGGTCCGATTGTAAGGCGATTTGCCGCCCTGGCGCGCCTCCGCTAGAGGGTCTCCTCTAAACCGGCTCCGCTTAGCGCCCATACCAATAGCGAGCGTGTTCCATACGGTACGGGTGGATGTCGAACGTGCCGCCAAGTTCGAATTCCAGCGCGCCGCTGTCGTCGGTGCGCCAGCGCGCAATGCCGAAATCGGCGTAGCGCGCGAACACGGCCGGCTTGGGATGATGATAGCGATTGCGAAACCCGACCTGGAACAGCGCTACGCTGGGCGCGACCGCGCGCAGGAACGCGGGGGTCGAGGAAGTGCCGCTGCCGTGGTGCGGCGCGAGCAGTACCTGCGCGGCCAGCGGTGCGCCCTGCGCCACCAGCGCCGCCTCCTGCGGGGCCTCGATATCGCCCGGCAGCAGCATGGCCTGTCCATCCACCTCCACCCGCAGCACGCAGCCGCGCGCATTCGGATGCAGGGCCCGGTCCGCGTAGCTGTCCGCGCGCGGATGCAGCACCGCGAAGCGCACGCCGTCCCATTCCCACTCCTGGCCGGCGGCGCAGCGCACGTGGCGGGCGGCGCGCCGCGCCACCGGATGCGAGGTGGGCAGCGACGACAGGACCCAGCCGACCCGCAAGGCGTCGAGCAGCGTGAGCGCGCCGCCCACGTGGTCGGTGTCGCTGTGGCTTACGACGATCACGTCCAGCGCATCGATCCCGCGCGCCTTGAGATAGGGTGCGATCACCCGGCCGCCCGCATCCGAGCCGGGACCGTATGATGGCCCCGTGTCGTACAGCAGGCGATGCCCGCCGGGCGTCTCCAGCAGCACCGCCATGCCCTGCCCCACATCGAAAGCGGTGACGCGCACGCGGCCCTGCTGCGGACGACTTGCGCCGGCCACCAGCATCGGCAGCAGGGCCAGCAGGCCAAGCCAGCGCAAGGGCCATCCGCGCGGCGCCAGCAGCCATGCGACGCCGCCCGAGGCGACCAGGAACGCCGGCCAGTCCGGCCGCGGCGCGCTCCACACGGCCCAGGGCTGCGCCGACAAGGCGTGCAGGAAGCCGGCCAGCCCGACGACGCAGGCGTGGGCCGCCAGCAGGAGCCAGTCGGACAAGCCGGGCGGTGCAACGCTGCCCAGCAAGGCGAGCGGGGTGACGACGAAGCTCACCAGCGGGATCGCCACGGCGTTCGCCACCGGACTGGCCAGCGAAAACTGGCCGAACAAGAGCATCGTCAGCGGCACCAGTCCGAGCGTGACGGCGGCCTGCGTGCGCGCCGCCACCGCCAGCATCGGCCGCCAGCCGTGCAGCGCCGGTTCGAAGCGGCCCGCTCCCGCGAACAGGATCGCGCCCACCGCGCCGAACGAGAGCCAGAAGCCGGGCGCCAATACCGCCCACGGATCGAGCAGCACGACCAGGAACAAGGCCGCGCACAAAATGTGCGTGACGCCGACCGCCCGTCCGGACCAGCTGGCGGCGGCGACCACGACCAGCATGTACAGCGTGCGCTGGGCCGGAATGCCCGATCCGGCCAGCAGCACGTACGCGAGCGCTGCCAGCGCCCCGGCCAGGGTGGCCGCTTTCTGTGTCGGCAGCAGCAGGGGCAACTGGGCACCGGTGAAGAAGGAGCGCCGCCAGAGTGCCGCGACCAGCGCCGCGCACATGCCGGCCACCATCGTGATGTGCAGCCCCGAAATCGAGACCAGATGACTGATCCCGGTCCGGTTGAAGATCTGCCAGTCGGATTGCGCGATGGCGCGTTGGTCGCCGATCACCAGCGCGACGATCACGCCCGCATACGGCGCATCCGGCAAGGCGGCGCGAATCCTCGCCCGCAGCCAGGCACGCAGGCGCTCGATCCCGTAGCCGATGCCGAACACTTGACCGTCCAGCAGCGTGTTCGGGCCGGGACGCACGTACCCGGTCGCGCGCAGCCCCTGCTCCAGCAGCCAGACCTCGTAGTCGAACCCGTACGGGTTGGCGTTCCCGTGCGGCCGCTGCAGGCGCACGTTGAGACGCCAGCGCTGCCCTGGCTCCACCGACTGGCGCGCGCCATACCAGCCCAGCACGATCCGCGCCGGCACCGCGAAGCCACGTTCGACGTTCTCCACCTTGAAGTTGAAGCGCACGCCGCCTTCGAACTCGTAAGGCAGCGAATCGATCACGCCCACCACGTGCAGGTCACGTCCTTCCAGCTCGCGCGGCAAGTCGGCCGCCAGCGCCGCCGCAGCCAGCATGGCGGCCCACGTGTAGCCGGCAGCGCCGGCGCCCACGCAGCCGCTGGCCAGACGCAAGCCGCGCCCCGGCCAGGCCTGCGCGAAGAGGCCCGCCGCGGCGACGCCGGCAAGACCCGCAAGGATGGCAAAGGAAGGCAGCGCGGCCTCGGTCTGCAGCCAGGCCGCACCGGCGACGAAGGACAGGATCGCAAGGCGCATCCTGCGAACGTAGCCGGGCCGATGGAATCAGGGTTTGATGCCGCGCAGACGGGGCAGCGCATTCAGGGCGTTGGCGCTGGTCGCCGTCGCGGTCTCCGTGGCGGACATGCCACGCAGTTCGGCCAGCACCGCGCCGATGGCGGGAAGCTGGTCGGGAGAATTGCGGCCGGGGTGGACCCAGACCGGCGCGATATCCGGCGCATCGGTTTCGAGCACGATCGCGTCCAACGGAAGCTCGGTGGCCAGGCGCCGGATCTGCAAGGCGCGGGTAAAGGTCATGGCGCCGCCGAAGCCGAGCTTGAAACCCAGGTCGATGTAGACGCCCGCCTGGTGGAAGCTGCCGTTGAAGGCGTGCGCGATGCCGCCTGGCGGGCGCACCTGGCGCAGGTGCTTGAGGACGACGTCCTGCGAACGGCGCACGTGCATCAGCACCGGCAGGTCGAGGTCACGCGCCAGCTTGAGCTGCTCGCGAAAGAACCATTCCTGGCGGGCGCGCATGTCCGGCTCGCATAGCGATGGAACGAAGAAGTCCAAGCCGATTTCGCCGATGCCCACGAAACGCGGATCGCCGAGCGCGGACTCCGCGAGCGCGCGCAACCGCTTCAAATCGTCCGCGGCGGCGTGCGGCACATAGATCGGATGGATGCCGAGCGCATAGCAGGCGTTCGGCGCCGCGTGCGCCAGTTCGCGCACGCGCTCGAAGTTCTGGCGGTCCACCGCCGGAATCACGATCATCGACACCCCGTCCACCGCGGCCTTGCGCGCGACCGCCAACGGTTCGGCGCCGAATTCGTGCGCGTCCAGGTGGCAGTGGGTGTCGATCCACATGTTCAGACCGGGTTCAGGCCCTGCTCCGTCAGTTGCAGGATGCGGTCGCAACGGCCTGCCAGCTGCTGGTCGTGCGTGACGATGACGAAGGCCGTGCCAAGCGTCTGCGCCAGTTCCAGCATCAGCTCGAACACCTGGTTGGCCGTGGAATGATCGAGATTGCCGGTTGGCTCGTCGGCCAGGACGCAGGCGGGCTGCGTGACCAGCGCGCGCGCCAGCGCCACGCGCTGCCGTTCGCCGCCGGACAGCTCGCCCGGCACGTGGGTGACGCGCTGGCCCAGGCCCACCCGCTCCAGCATCGCCTGCGCGCGCGCCAGCGCGTCCGCACGCGGCAGGCGCCTGATCAGCAGCGGCATGGCCACGTTTTCCAGGGCCGAAAACTCCGGCAGCAGATGGTGGAACTGGTAGACGAAACCGAGCGCGGCGTTGCGCAGGTCGCCGCGCTGCGTTTCCGACAGGCCGGCGAAATCCTTTCCCTGCAGCGTCACGCTGCCGGTGGTCGGCGTATCCAGCCCGCCCAGCAGATGCAGCAGGGTGGACTTGCCCGAGCCGGAGGCGCCGAGGATCGCCACGCGCTCCCCGCGGCCCACCGCGAAATCGATGTGCTGCAGCACCTTGACCGTGTACTGCCCCTGGGTGAAGGTCTTGCCCAGGTTGCGGCAGGCCAGCACCGGCGTCGCTTGTTCACTCATAGCGCAACGCCTCCGCCGGTTTGACGCGCGAAGCCGACCAGCTGGGATACAGCGTCGCGCCGAACGCCAGCGCCACCGTGACGGCGCCGATGGTGCCGACATCCGACCAGCGCAGGTCCGACGGAATGACGGTAGTGAGGTAAATATCCTTGGCCAAGAACTGCACTCCCAAAGTTTGCTCGATGAATGGAACGATGACGTCGATGTGCTGGGCCACGAGCACCCCGCCGAGGATGCCGATGGCGGTGCCGGACACGCCCACCAGCGCGCCCTGCACCACGAAGATCTTCATGATCGAGGCGGGCGAAGCGCCCAGCGTGCGCAGGATGGCGATGTCGGCCTGCTTGTCCGTCACCGTCATCACCAGCGAGGACACGAGATTGAAGGCCGCCACCGTCACGATCAGCGCCAGCACGATGAACATCATCTTCTTTTCGATCTGGGTCGCGGCGAACCAGTTGGCGTTCAGCCGGGGCCAGTCGCGCACTTCCACGCTGGCCGGGAACTGCTTGCGCAGCTGCGCGGCGACCTCCGGCGCGCGGTGCATGTCCGCGATGCGCAGACGCAAGCCCGACGGGCCGTCCAGCCGCTCCAGGCGCTGCGCGTCCTCCAGGCGCACGAAGGCGAAGGACGCATCGAACTGCGGATGGCCCGATTCCACGATGCCTACGACGCGAAACCCGCGCACCCGCGGCAGCACCCCGGCCGGCGTCACCTGCCCCTGGGCCAGCGCCATCGTTACGCGGTCGCCCACGTCCACGCCCAGTCCCTGGGCCAGGCCGGCGCCGAGCACGATGTTGAATTCGCCCGGCGCCAGCGCATCCAGGCTGCCGCGATGCACCTGCTTGGCGACCTCGGACACCATGCGCTCCTCGGCCGGCAGGATGCCGCGCACCACGGCTGGCCGCACCTCGCGCCCGTTCATCAGCATGGCTTGCGTCTGCACGTAGGGCGCGGCCCCGCGCACTTCCGGATTCTTCATGGCGGTAGCGGCCGCGGCCCGCCAGTCCGGCAGCGCGCCGTCGCGTTCGAACACTTCGATATGGGCCAGCACGGACAGCATGCGGCCGATCACGTCCTGCTGGAAGCCGTTCATGATCGACAAGACCACGATCACGGCGCCGACGCCGAGCGCGATGCCGGCCAGCGAAATGCCGGAAATGAAGGAGATGAAGCTGTTGCGGTGCGCGCGCCGGCCGGAGCGCGTATAGCGCAGGCCGATCATCCATTCGAAGGACTTACTCATAGCGCAGCCCCTCCGCCGGATTGATGCGGGCCGCCGACCAGCTCGGGTAGATCGTCGAGAAGAACGCCAGTGCGACCGACACGGCCGCGATCGCGCCCACGTCGCCCCAGTGCACGTCGGACGGCACGGTGCTGATGAAGTAGATCTCCGGATTGAGCAGGTGCGTGCCGAGCGCGCGTTCGATCAAGGGCACGATCACGTCCAGGTTCATGGCGAACAGCACCCCGAGCAGTACCCCCAACCCGGCGCCGAGCGCGCCGGTAAGCGTGCCCTGCACGACGAAGATCTTCATCACCGAGCGCGGCGACGCGCCCAGGGTGCGCAGGATGGCGATGTCCGCCTTTTTGTCCGTCACCGTCATCACCAGGGTCGATACGAGGTTGAACGCGGCCACGGCGATGATGAGGGCGAGGATGATGAACATCATGTGCTTTTGCGAGGCCACCGCCGCGAACCAGGTGGCATTCAAGGCCGTCCACGGCAGCACGCGCGCCTCCGGATACAGATTGCGCGCCAGTTCGCGCGCAACGTCCGGCGCGCGGAAGGGATCGGCCAGGCGCAGGCGCACGCCCGAGGGCGCGGACTGCTCCTGCAGCTGCATCCCGTCCTGCAGATGGACGAAGGCGAGGCCGGAATCGTATTCGTAGTGGCCGGCGTCGAAGATCCCGGCGACGGTGAACGGCTGCACGCGCGGCAGTGCGCCCTGTCCCATCGCGTCGCCCTGCGCCACCGCCACGCCGATCCGGTCGCCGATGGCGACGTCCAGGGCCTTGGCCAGCTCGCGTCCGACCACGATCCGGTGCGCGCCGGGGGCGAGCGCATCCAGGCTGCCGCTGCGCATGCGCTGGGCCAGACCGCTCACCTTCGGTTCGTCTTTCGGGAGGATGCCGCGGATGAGCACCGGCCGCAGTACGTCGCCGTTGACCAGCAGTCCCTGGGCTTGGACGAAGGGCGCGGCGGCGCGCACCTCGGGATGTTTCAGCGCGGCCGCGCGCACCTCTTCCCACTGCGGCATCGGCCCGTTCGCATCGAACACCTCGACGTGCGCGAGGATGGACAGCATGCGCCCCGCCACTTCCTTCTGGAAGCCGTTCATCACCGACAGCACCACGATCAGGGCGGCCACGCCCAGCGCGATGCCGGCGATGGAAATAAAGGAGATGAACGAAATGAAGCGCTGCCGCCGGCCGCGCTTGCCGGCGCGCGTGTAGCGCCAGCCGACCAGCCATTCGTAGGGGAGCTTGTGACTCAGGCTCATAAATGTGATTCAAGACGCAAGACGCGCAGTGTGCCATACATCGGCGATTCTTTACAGATGAGACAACACTGTCCCCGCTGCAAAGGCGCGCCGGGCCGCGCGCACGCGCCTTACCATGGCCCTCGCTATCACCATGGGAGGAGAACATGGCACTGTCCCTGTTGAACACCAAGGGCTGCGATCTGGACCGGCAGCGCTTCACCTGGCGCGAGCTGGTGCAAACACCGATCAGCAAGCTCGACGACGACGCCTTCACGCGCGTCCGCATCATCCTCATGAACGGCATCGAAACCGAGGCGATCCGCTTCAGCCACCTGGCGGCGCGCTGCAACGCCGACCTGCGCCTGCCGCTGGCGCGCATCCGGCGCGTGGAGCAGCACCAGGCCACCCTGGTCAACTGGCTGCTCGGGTCGGACCACTCGGCGCTGGAAACGACCATCGGTTACGAGCAGGTGGCGATCGAGGTGACGGCCTCGCTGGCCCTGCGCGAGCCGGATCCCTACCTGGCCCAGACCTTCCGTTTCGGCCTGCTGGAGGACTTCGACCACATGTACCGCTACGCCGCGCTGCTGGACCGGCTCGAGGGCAAGGACGCGAACAACATCCTGCAAAGCTATACCGACATCCTGCCGGGCCGGCCCACCGCGGTCGAACACCGCGCGCCCGCCGACGACCTGCGCAACAACTACGACCGCAACCAGGCGCAATTCCTGTCCAAGCTCCACTGCCTGACCCTGGTCGGGGCCGAGTACCAGACCCACGACTATTACATGCACGTCGGCCCGCAGTTCGCCGATCCGGTGGCGCGCCAGCTCTACGCCGAGATCGCGTCCATCGAGGAGCAGCACGTGACGCAGTACGAGTCCCTGCTGGATCCGGGCGAATCCTTCCTCGAACAGTGGCTGCTGCACGAGGCGAACGAATGCTACAACTACTACAGCTGCGTGGAGGCCGAGACCAACCACCAGATCAAGGCAATCTGGGAGCGCATGCTGGACTACGAACTGGGGCACTTCCAGCTCGCCTGCGAACTGTTCAAGACATACAAGCGGCGCGATCCGGCCGAAATCGTCACCACCGACCTGCCCCGTCCCATCGAATTCAAGAGCCAGCGCGAATTCGTGCGCCAGACGCTAGCCGGCGAAGTCGACCTGCGCGCCAACGGCCCACGCTACGTGCCGGCCGCGGACGAAAGCCAGGCGACGGTGACCTACCGCTGCCACATGAATTCGCAGGGCTCGCCCACCGAGCAGGTGGCGGCCGGCTATGTCTGGCGTCCCGGCACTGAACTCAATCGCAACGTCGGCGTCACGCACTAGGGAGGCCAAAATGGACGAAGACAAGATGGGAATGAACCGCACCGGCGTTCAGATGTCGCCGATCGACAGCAAAGCCATGCAGGAGCTGGCGCCGACGGTGCCGGAGATGGATGGCGAGCAAGCACTGAGCGAACTGCGCGCGTCGTACATTACAGAGGCGGACGGCCTGGGGTCGGTCCCGCTGCCGGGCACCTTCAAGGGCGTGGTCAGCAGCGGCATGACGATGCTGAAGGGTGAAAGCCCGCAGATCCTGCTCGACAAGCTGGGCGAGCGCCTGGCGTTCGAGCGCACCGGCACGCGTCTGTACGAAGCCTTGGTCTGCAAGTGCGAGATTATCCTGGACGACACCATCAGCTTGCGCTTGGACGACCTGCGCGAACTGCGCAACGAGGAACAGCGCCACATGCTGCTGGTGGCGGAAGCGATCGAGGAGCTCGGTGGCGACCCCACCGCGCAAACGCCCTGCGCCGACCTGGTGGGCGTGGAAGCGGCCGGCCTGCTGCAGGTCGTGACGGACCCGCGCACCAGCATCGGACAATGCCTGCACGCCGTCTTGACGGCTGAACTGTCCGACCGCGCCGGCTGGGAGACCCTCATCGCGCTGGCGGACGCCCAGGGCCTGGACGACATGGTCATCCGCTTCAGTCAGGCGCTGGAAACGGAACGTGAGCATCTTGGCATGGTTGAAACCTGGTACAACGAGTCGCTCGGCCTGTCCTACGGCGACGTCGACCTGGCGGCCAGTGCCCTCACCGGCGCGCGCGCCCGTCCGCTGAACACCTGAGCAACACTGTCGGCGGCGGCGCTTTCCGGGCCACCGCCCGATGCCCTACAATGGCGGGATGACCGACCTTGCGCTTGTCCTGCCGTTCGCTCTGCCGCCTCCCGAACTTGCGCCGGACCTGGCGGAGCACCTGAAGACGCCGGCCCTCGCGGCCCTGCTTGGCAAGGCATCCTCCGCCACGCGCCGCAAGGACGACGACAGCCTGCGCCATCTCCCGCACGAACGCCTGCTCGCGCGCGCCCTGGGCGGCGCCGGCGCGCCGGCATGGGCGGGGACGGCGATGCGCGGCTACGGACTCGATCCGGCGGCGGGTGCCTGGTTCATGGTGCATCCAGCCCATATCGAAATCGCGCGCAGCCACCTGTTGTTGAACGACCTGCGCCATCTCGGCCTTTCCGAAGCGCAGTCGCGCGCCCTGTACGACAGCGCCCTGCCCTATGTGACAGAACTTGGCCTGGAACTGGTGTATGGCGACGCCGCCACCTGGTTCCTGCGCGCCGACCGCTGGGCGGACCTGCAAACCGCCTCGCCCGACGCGGCGGCAGGACTGGATGTGTCCTTCTTTCTGCCGGACGGTGAAGGCGCGGCGGAGTTCCGCAAGCTGCAGAACGAGTTGCAGATGCTGTGGTACCAGCACCCGGCCAACGCGGAACGCGAAGCGCACGGACAGCGCCCGGTCAACGCCATCTGGCTCTGGGCCGGCGGCGATACGGCACGCGCCCCGATCGATTTTGCCGAGGGTCCGTCCTGGCTGTCCGCGCTCGCGACAGGCAGCGGCGGTTCCACCGTCACCCCCGCGCAGGCGGGGGCCCATGGTAAGCAGCGGGCCACCCAAGCCGCCATGGATTCCCGCCTGCGCGGGAATGACGGGACAACCGCCAGCAGTGGCAATACCACCGTCACCCAAGCCGCCATGGATCCCCGCCTGCGCGGGGATGACGGGGCAACCGCCAGCGGTGCCAATTCCACCGTCACCCCCGCGCAGGCGGGGGCCCATGGTAAGCAGCAGGCCACCCAAGCCGCCATGGATTCCCGCCTGCGCGGGAATGACGGGGCAACCGCCAGCGGTGCCAATTCCGCCGTCCCCCCCGCGCAGGCGGGGGCCCATGGTAAGCAGCAGGCCACCCAAATTACGGTGATCGACACCCTGTCGGCCGCCGCCCTCGCCGGCGACTGGGCGGTCTGGCTGTCGGAGATGGACCGCCTGGAACAACTCTGGTTCGCGCCCTTGCTGGAACAGCTGCGCGGCGGCCAGCTCAAGCGCCTGCGCCTGCACCTGACGAGCCGCGACAGCACTCTCGACGCCGAGGTGACCGCACTCGGCCTGCGCGCTTTCTGGCGCCGCCCCTCCCTCGACCGATTGATCAAATGACCCGCATCGCCACCCGCCCCTGTCCCTACCGCGCTTCGGAAATGCTGCGCCAGGGCGGCATCCACCCCGTGCTGGCCCGCCTGTACGCCGCACGCGGCCTGTCCGATCCGCGCGAACTGGCCAGCGAACTGTCCGCCCTGATCGCCCCCGGCGGCCTGCTCCACATCGACAAGGCCGCGGCCTTCCTGGCCGACGCCATCGCCGCCCACAAGCGCATGGTGATCGTGGCCGACTACGACTGCGACGGCGCAACCGCCTGCGCCACCGCCCTGCGCGGCCTGCGCAGCCTGGGCGCGCAGGTGGACTTCATCGTCCCCAACCGCTTCGAATACGGCTACGGCCTCACGCCCGAAATCGTCTCCCTCACGGCGCGCGAGAAGAACCCCGACATCATCATCACGGTCGATAACGGCATCGCCAGCATCGAGGGCGTGGAGGAAGCCAAGCGGCGCGGCATCGACGTGGTCATCACCGACCACCACCTGCCCGGCGACGCCCTGCCGGACGCACGTGTCATCGTCAATCCCAACCAGCCCGAGTGCGGCTTCCCGAGCAAGAACCTGGCCGGTGTCGGCGTGGTGTTCTACGTGCTGCTCGCACTGCGGGCGGAGCTGCGCCGGCGCGGCGTGTTCGACGCCCAGACCCAGCCCAAGCTGGACGCCCTGCTCGACCTGGTCGCCCTCGGCACCGTGGCCGACGTGGTCCGCCTGGACGCCAACAACCGCATCCTGGTCGCCCAAGGCATCAAGCGCATGCGCGCCGGCCGCATGCACGCCGGCGTGGCCGCCCTGTTCCGGGTGGCGGGACGCCAGGCGCGCACGGCCTCTCCGTTCGACCTGGGCTTCGCCCTGGCGCCGCGCCTGAACGCCGCCGGCCGCCTGAACGACATGAGCCTCGGCATCGAATGCCTGACCACGGACGACGAAGGCCGCGCCTGGGCCATTGCCGAGGAACTCAACGCCATCAACCTGAAACGGCGCGAGATCGAGGCCGACATGCAGGACGAAGCCCTGCTGCACCTGGATGCCATCGAGCCGGCCGCCCGCAACACGCTGACGGTGTACGACGACGGCTGGCACCAAGGGGTGATCGGCATCGTCGCCTCGCGCCTGAAGGACAAGTTCTTCCGCCCGACCATCACCTTCGCCCCTGGCGGCGAGGGAGAGATCAAGGGCTCCGGCCGTTCCATTCCGGGCTTTCACCTGCGCGATGCGTTGGATCTGGTCTCCAAGCGCGAGCCGGGCCTCATCTCCCGTTTCGGCGGTCACGCCATGGCGGCGGGCCTGACCCTGAGCGCCGACAGCTTCCAGCGCTTCGCCGACGCCTTCGAGGACGTGGGGCGCGAATGGCTCACCGAGCAGCAGCTCGAGCGCGTGATCGAGACCGACGGCCCGCTGGAAGACGCCTACTACACCACCCAGTTCATCGAACTGCTGGACACCCACGTCTGGGGCCAGGGCTTCCCGCCGCCCGTCTTTTGCGACGAATTCCGCGTGGTGAGCCAGCGCATCCTGAAGGACAAGCACCTCAAGCTGCAATTGGAGCGCAACGGCCAACGCTACGACGCGATCTGGTTCGGCAGCACCGCCGCCGTGGGCGAACGGGCGCGCGTCGCCTTCCGCCTGGACGCGAACGAATACAACGGTGTCACACGCGTACAACTCCTGGTCGAACACGCCGAGCCTGCGTAGCACTACCGATTGACTTCGCCCCGGCACGCTCCTACCATCGATTGCAAGCCTCCACGAAAAGGAGGCGCCCTTCGAGAGGAGACACCATGAGCACGATCACCCGGCGCACGGCCCTGTGCGCCCTTCTGCTGCTTAGCGTGGGCGTACGCGCCGAAGAACGCGGGACCAAGGCGGAAGCCATGGACATGGTCAAACGGGCGGTCGCCCTGATCAAGGCCAAGGGCCCCGATGCGGCGTTCCCGGCCTTTAATAGCCCCACCGGCGGCTTCCGCACCAAGGATCTGTACATCATGGTGTTCGATATGGAAGGTGTCGGGCGGGCGCATGGCGCCAATCCGCGCCTGATCGGCAAGCCACTGCTCGACATGAAGGACGCGAACGGAAAAGGCATCATCCGCTCCTTTGTCGACGTGGCCAAAGCCAGCGGCAGCGGCTGGATCGACTACGAGTGGCCCAATCCAGTCAGCGGCGCGATCGAGAAGAAGTCGACCTACATCGAGAAGGTCGACAACCTCATCGTCGGCTGCGGGGTGTACCGTTAATTCGGCTTTTTGGCGCAATCGCACACCGGCTCGCCGGTGTCGAACACGATCTTCCATTGGCCGGACGGCTCCTTGCGCCACACGGAGCTGAAGCGCGAGAACACCTTGCCGGACGGATCGCGCACCGGCCCGCTGGTCACGGCCAGGGTGCCGGAGGCCAGCACGGCCACCTTGTCCGGCTCCCACGCAAACGGGGCCTCCTTGGCCTCGTAGTACTTCTTCCATTTGGCGGCGATCGCCTCCTTGCCCACCAGCGGCGCCGGGCTGCCCCAGCTGAACACCGCCTCGTCGGCCAGGAACGCCTGGAAGGCGGCAAAATCGCGCGCCTTCATGGTGGCGGCGAAGGCGCGTTCGGTGTCGCCCGCCTCCTTGACCGGATCGGCCGCGTGGACGGGGCCGGCCGCCAGGGCCAGCCCGAGAATGAAGGGTCGCAGCATGGCAAAGTCTCCAGTTGTCATTGTGGCCAGCATTCTGCCATGGCACGTGCGCGCCTTGCCATTTTTCCGATTTCGGAGTATAAATACTCCATAACCGGAGTGACAGCCATGCAACTCGCCTACGCCTACCCCAAGAGCCGCTTCGAGCCGGACGTGCTCATCGATCTCAATTCCCGCGCGGAGCGCGAGCGTCTATCCCGTTCCGCCCTGGTCGGCTTCTTCAAGCTGGCCCAGGCCTGGCAGTTGCGCGACGAGGACGCGCGCGAGCTGCTCGGCGGCCTTTCCTCCAGCAGCTTCTACGACTGGAAGCGCAATCCGGACCGGGTGCTGGAAGTCGACCGCATCACCCGCATCTCCTACCTGATCGGCATCTACAAGGCCCTGCACATCCTGTACGGCGACAAGCTGGCGGACGAATGGGTCGCGCTGCCGAACACGAACGCCATCTTCGGCGGCCGCACGCCGCTCGACTACATGTCCGCCGGCGGCCTGCTCGCCATGCAGACCGTGCGCAAGCTGCTCGACGCGCGCCGCGGGGGACTGTGATTGGAGCCGAAACTCACCATCCTGCGCCAGTTCGATACCGTCCGCCTGATTCCGTCCCGTTTCGCCGAGAGCGAGGATTCCGTCCTCACGGCCCTGGCCGAAAGCGACGCCCACCTGCACGACCTGTTCGACCTCGATAACGCCACCAATGCCCGCCTGCGCGGCGAATACGGCGGCCTGCCCGGTATCGGCGTGGACGAACTGGTGTTCGGGGTGCCCAACTTCAGGATGATCAACGCCGCCTTCACCTACCCCCGCCCGGAAGGCAGCCGGTTCAACAACGGCGAGCGCGGCGCCTGGTACTGCGCGTTCGAGGCCGAGACCTCGCTGGCCGAGATCGTGTTCCACAAGACGGTGGAATACCAGGAGATCGACCGCTTCGACGACAGCGTGAGCTACCGCGCGCTGCTGGCGGACTTCACCAGCGGCTTCCACGACATCCGCGGACGCGGCTTCTCCAAGTACCTGGACCCGCGCAGCTACGTCGCCTCGCAGGAGCTGGCGCTGCGCTTGCTGGAGGAAGGCTCGATGGGGCTCATCTACCCGAGCGTGCGCCACCCGGGCGGAACCTGCCTGGCCTGCTTCCGTCCGGCCCTGGTGGGCAATGTGCGCAAGGGGCCGACGTATCGGTTAACATGGGCGGGTTCGCCGATTCCGGCCATCGAAACCGACCCGCCGCACCATGAAACTCGATCCAAAAAAAGACACTGAGCTGCACGACAAGATCAATGCCGAGACCGCGCAAATCCCCTGGTCCGAACTGGAGCGCCATTTCGCGCAAGGGAACGTGGTCTACGTCAGCGAGCAGCTCGACCTGATCGACGTCGCCCTGCGTATCGCGCACGACGACCGCACCAGCATCCAGGTCTGGATGGCCGAGGGCAAAGTCGCCAAGGTGTCCGACGAACAGGCCCAGCTCTGGGCCCTGTCCAACACCACGCTGTGGGCCTCCGTGGTCAGCCCCTTCGTGCTGGTGCAGCCTCCCAAGCTGCACTGATACGGCCTACGGGCGCAGATCGAGGGCGTACAGCGCGTAGCCCTTGCCCGCGCCGTCATCGTCCTTGAGCAGGCTCACGTTGGCCAAGCCGGCGGCACGCGCCGCTTCCAGCTTGCCGGGTGCCGAATGGAACACCACCGGCCCTGCCAGCTTCACCTTCCGGAACGTCCAGCTGTGCTGCGCGGCCAACAGGCTGCGCGGCAGATTGCGTACCTGCTTGAGCCACGCGATCAGCACATCGCGGTTCGTGTCCGGCGAAGCCAGGATGGTCGCGCCGCCGTTCAGACCGGGGAAATTGCCGCCGCCGCTGGCGCGGTAGTTGTTGGTGGCGACGATGAATTCCTGCGCCGGCGCGACCGGCACGCCCTTGTAGCTGAGGCCCACGATGCGCGCGCCAACCGGCTGCGTGAGGTCGATCTCGTAGCGCACGTCCGGCGTGGTCAGCATGTCGAAGTTGTAACCGGAGACGGTCGGGTTGATCAGCTCCTGCGGCGCGGCCACGGCCGGATCGATGCGGTTGAAGCGCTCCGCGCCCTTTTCCAGCCACGCCTTGAGCTGCGCGCCGCTCACCTTCACGGCATGCAGCGTGTTCGGGTACAGGTACAGGTCCGCCGCGTTGTTGATTGCGACCGGGCCGGGCGCCACGTCCGTGTAATCCGTCACGCCCGCCGCACCGGTCTTGAACGGGGCGGAAATCGACAGCACCGGGAGCTTGGCGTACTGCGACAGGTTGGCCGCCACGTACTTGGCCACGTAGTCGGTCTGCGCCAGGTTCACCACCGCCACCGAGGTCACGTCGCCCACGTCGGCGAAGTAGGTCGAGAAGCGCACTTCGCTGCTCCCAAGCGGCGTCTTGACGTACTGGATAGTGGCCTCGTGCTCCGCCGCGACCATCTTCGCGATGGCCGGATCGGGCGCGACGCCGGCGGCGCTGCGCGCCTCCACCTTGGTCTTGCTGCGGTCGACCACCCAGCGCTTACCATCCCAGGACAGCTCCATCGCGATCACGCCGAGATGCTTGCCCCACAGGCTGGCCATCGAGGTGGGCACTCCATGGACCGTGCCGCGCGCCTTGTCCACGCCCGGCAGGTTGAACTGCGGGGCCTTGCTGTGCGGGTCCGGGAACATCTGGTGCGCGTGGCCGAGCAGGAGCACGTCGATCGGCGCATCCGGCACCTGGGCCAGGTACCAGTTCCCGTTTTCCATGTCCGGCCGGTAGGGCGCGCCATCCAGGCCGCCGTGCGAGATGGCCACGATCAGGTCCGCGCCCTTGGCCCGCATCTCGGGGATGTAGCGCTGTGCCGTCTCGCGCAGGCCCTCCGTGTAGACATGGCCTTCCAGCCAGCGCTTGTCCCAAGAGGTGATGGTCGGCGTGGTGAAGCCGATGATGCCCACCTTGACCGTGGCGTTCACCGGCTTGCCGTCCGGGCCGACAGCCTGGATCTTCTTGTCCAGGATGCGATACGGCGGGAACAGGGTCTGGCGCGTCTTGGTGAAGTACACGTTGGCCAGCACCACCGGGAAAGCGGGCCCCTTGCACGCCGCGCGGCGCAGGACCGGTCCGTCGGCCCCGAAGCTCTGGCCTGCCACGCGTCCGAGGTAATCGAGTCCGTAGTTGAATTCGTGGTTGCCGACCGCCCCGCCCTCCACGCCCAGGTAGTTGAGCGCCTTGTACACGGCCAGCGGCTGGTCGCAGCGCACCGGCTTGACCACCGCCTGGTAGTCCGCCAGCGCCGTGCCCTGGATGGTGTCGCCGTCGTCCAGCAGGAGAGTATTCGGGAACTCGCGCCGCGCCTGGGCGATCAGGGTCGCCGTGCGTTCGAGGCCGAAGGAGGCGTCCGGCGCAAGCTTGAAATAGTCATAACTCAGCACGTTCGAATGGATGTCCGTGGTCTCCAGCACCGCCAGGGTGGCGTGGGAACCCGTGGGAGGTTCGGCGAAGGCGGGAACGGCGGCAAGCAGCAGGAAGATCGACAGCGAACGCATGGCGGATTGAAACGATTGCAGACGGAGCATCATACCGCCTCCAAGGCGGTCTGCGGTATAATCTAAGGTTCGCACACATCTACCGATACACGACCGCCATGGAAGCAGAACGCATCAATTCCCTGTCCAACCTGCTGAGCGACCTGACCGCGCGCGAAGCTGACCTTCGGAGGTATCTTTGACTTCGATAAGAAGTCGGATAAGCTCGAACAGGTAAGCCAGGAACTGGAAGACCCCACCGTCTGGGACAACCCCAAGCACGCCCAGGATCTGGGGCGTGAAAAGAAATCGCTCGAAGCAGTGGTGCACACCCTGCAGAAGGTCGGCGCGGACCTGAAGGACGCCGTCGACCTGTTCGAGATGGCCAAGGAAGAAGGCGACGACGCTACCTTGGAAGCACTCGAAGGCGACACCGAGGAATTCAAGAAAACCATCGAGGGCATGGAGTTCCGCCGCATGTTCTCCAACCCGATGGACCCGAACAACTGCTTCATCGACATCCAGGCCGGCGCCGGCGGCACCGAGGCCCAGGACTGGGCGTCCATGCTGCTGCGTCAATACGTTCGCTACTGCGAGCGCAAGGGCTTCAAGGTCGACGTGCTCGAAGTGTCCGAAGGCGAGATCGCCGGCATCAAGACCGCCACCCTGAAGATCGAAGGCGAATACGCCTACGGCTTCCTGCGCACCGAAACCGGTGTGCACCGCCTGGTGCGCAAGTCGCCGTTCGACTCCGCCAACGGCCGTCACACCTCGTTCGCCTCCGTGTTCGTGTATCCCGAAGTGGACGACTCGATCGACATCGAGATCAATCCGGCCGACCTGCGCATCGACACCTACCGCGCCTCCGGCGCCGGTGGCCAGCACATCAACAAGACCGACTCCGCGGTGCGTATCACGCACGGCCCGTCGGGCATCGTCGTGCAGTGCCAGAACGACCGCTCCCAGCACCGCAACAAGGCGGAAGCCATGGACATGCTGCGTTCGCGCCTGTACGAACTCGAACTGCGCAAGCGCATGAGCGAGCAGCAGAAGCTGGAAGACTCCAAGACCGACGTCGGCTGGGGCCACCAGATCCGCTCCTACGTGCTGGACCAGTCCCGCATCAAGGACCTGCGCACCAACGTCGAAGTGGGCAACACCAAGGGCGTGCTGGACGGCGACCTGGACGAGTTCATCTCCGCTTCGCTCAAGGCGGGTATCGGCGCATGACGCAAGCCTTCATCTTCGACATGGACGGCACCATCGTCGACAACATGGCCTTCCACACCAAGTCGTGGGTGGCCTTCTTCAAGCGCCGCGGCCAGGACATCGATCCCGACGAGTTTTTCCGCAGCACGGCCGGCCGCCAGGGCAAGGAGATCCTGCGCATGTACGCCGGGGAGGACATCTCCGACGCCGAGATCGCGCAGCTGATCGAAGAGAAGGAAGGCGTCTACCGCGAGATGTACGCCCCGCACCGCGCCACCATCGCTGGCTTCGACGATCTGATCGAGCAGGCCAAGGCGCGCGGCGTGAAACTGGCCGTGGCCACCTCTGCTCCGGACGCGAACATCGACTTCACGTTGGACGGGCTGGAGCTGCGCAGCCATTTCGACGTGGTGGTGGGCGCGGCCGATGTCCCGCGCGGCAAGCCTGAACCGGACGCCTTCCTGCTCGCGGCCCAGCGCTGCGGCGCCGCGCCTTCCCAGTGCATCGTGTTCGAGGACGCGCCGATGGGCGTGGAAGCGGCGCGCCGCGCCGGCATGCGCTGCGTGGTGCTGGCCACGACGCTGCCCGCCGACGCCTTCGCCAGCTTCGACAACGTGATCCACATCGTCAACGAATTTTCCGAACTGACCTTCGCCGAGCTGTTCGGCACCGAATCAAGCAACTGACCAAGACCATCATGACCACGGACACCCTGGACCAGGCCGGCGCACCGGCAGACGAAAACAAGATCATGGCCGAACGCCGCGCCAAGCTGGCCGCGTTGCGCGAGAAAGGCGTCGCCTTCCCCAACGACTTCCGTCCGCAGCACCACGCCGCCGACCTGCACGCCGAATTCGGCGCCAAGTCGCGCGAGGAACTGGAAGCCAATCCGGTGCCAGTGGTCCTGGCCGGCCGCATGATGCTCAAGCGCGAGGCTGGCAAGAAGGCCGCTTTCGCCACCCTGCAGGACGCATCCGGTCCGAAGGCCGACGGCCGCATCCAGATCTACGCCACGCTCGACAACACCGGCGCCGAGGCGATGGAAGCGCTGCACCACTACGACCTGGGCGACATCCTGGGCGTGGAAGGCACGCTGTTCAAGACCAAGACCGAGGAATTGACGATCAAGGTCACCAAGCTGCGCCTGATCACCAAGGCGATCCGCCCGCTGCCGGACAAGTTCCACGGCTTGTCCGACCAGGAGACCAAGTACCGCCAGCGCTACGTGGACCTGATCACCAGTGAAGAGACGCGCCGGACCTTCAAGGCCCGTACCGCAGCCCTGTCCTCGATCCGCCGCTTCATGAACGACCACGGCTTCATGGAAGTGGAAACGCCGATGCTGCACCCGATTCCGGGCGGCGCCGCGGCCAAGCCTTTCGTGACCCACCACAACGCGCTGGACATGGAGATGTTCCTGCGGATCGCGCCGGAGCTGTATCTCAAGCGCCTGGTGGTGGGCGGCTTCGAGCGCGTGTTCGAAGTGAACCGCAACTTCCGCAACGAAGGCGTCTCGACCCGGCACAATCCCGAGTTCACGATGATGGAGTTCTACGCCGCCTACGTGGACTACCGCTGGATGATGGACTTCACGGAAGCCGTGATCCGCCAGGCCGCCATCGACGCGCACGGCACCGCCCTGCTCACCTACGGCAGCCGCGAGCTGGACCTGTCCAAGCCGTTCCATCGCCTGACGATCGTCGAAGCGATCAACAAGTACGCGCCCGGCTACACCGCCGAACAGCTGAACGACGCCGCCTTCCTGAAGGCGGAGCTGAAGAAGTTCGACGTCAAGCCGCTGGCGACGGCCGGCGTGGGCGCGCTGCAGCTGGCGCTGTTCGAAGAGACGGCCGAAGCGCAGTTGTGGGAGCCGACCTTCATCGTCGACTATCCGGTTGAAGTGTCGCCGCTGGCGCGTGCGTCGGATTCGCGCGAAGGCATCACCGAGCGTTTCGAGCTGTTCATCGTCGGCCGCGAGATCGCCAACGGTTTCTCGGAGCTGAACGATCCGGAAGACCAGGCCGCGCGCTTCCTGGCGCAGGTGGAAGCGAAGGACGCCGGCGACGAGGAAGCGATGTTCTACGACGCCGACTACATCCGCGCGCTGGAATACGGCATGCCCCCGGCCGGCGGCTGCGGCATCGGCATCGACCGCCTGATCATGCTGATCGCCGACGCCCCCAACATCCGCGACGTGATCCTGTTCCCCCACCTGCGCCGCGAAGACTAACACCGAGTAACACCGAGGGTCAGATCGCCCATTGCACAAAAATTTGCTCGTCGAGCAAGTTTTTGTGCAATGGGCGATCTGACCCTGATTTTTAGGTCATGACCTTGTAGCAGGGGGTGTAGGTCTTGCCGGGGAGTTTCATGCGCGACTGCTCGACGAAGGAGTTGAGCAGCACATCCATCACGGCCATGATCTCCGGCTCGCCGTGGATCTCGAACGGGCCGTGCTTCTCGACCGCGCGGATGCCTTCGTCCTTGACGTTGCCGGCCACGACGCCCGAGAACGCGCGCCGCAGATGCGCCGCCAGCAGGTGCGTCTCCTGGTTCTTGTGCAGCGACAGCCCACGCATGTTCTCGTGCGTCGGCTTGAACGGGCGCTGGAATTCGTGGTCGATGTGCAGCAGCCAGTTGAAGTAGTAGGCGTCGCTGCGGCCCTTGCGGAATTCGCGCACCATCTTGATCCCCTGCTGCATCTCCTGCGCCACCGCTTCCGGATCGTCGATGATGATCTTGTAGCGCTTCTGCGCCTCCGACCCCAAGGTGCCGGCGATGAAGGCGTCGATCTGGCGGAAGTAGTCGGCCGCCGTCGACGGGCCGGTGAACACCAGCGGGAACGGTATGCCTTCGTTCTCCGGGTGGAGCAAAATGCCGAGCAGGTACAGGATCTCTTCGCAGGTGCCGGCGCCGCCCGGGAACACGATGATGCCGTGGCCGGTGCGCACGAACGCTTCCAGGCGCTTTTCGATGTCCGGCATGATCACCAGGTCGTTCACGATCGGATTCGGCGATTCGGCCGCGATGATGCCCGGCTCCGAGATGCCCAGGTAGCGACCGCCATGCAAGCGCTGCTTGGCGTGCCCGATGGTGGCGCCTTTCATCGGCCCCTTCATCGCGCCCGGTCCGCAGCCGGTGCAGATATCGAGCTCGCGCAGGCCAAGCTGGTAGCCCACTTCCTTGGTGTAGTTGTATTCCACCCGGTTGATCGAGTGCCCGCCCCAGCACACCACCAGGTTCGGATTGCGCTGCGGCTGCAGCACGTTGGCGTTGCGCAGGATGTGGAAGACGGCGTCGGTGATGCCCTCGGAAGCCATCAAATCGAACTTGGGATTGTCCGTCACCTCGTTGCTGACGAAGATGATGTCGCGCAGGACCGCGAACAGGTGCTCGTGGATCCCCTTGATCATCTTGCCGTCGACGAAGGCGATCGCCGGCGCGCCCTTGATATCGAGCTTGATGCCGCGCTCGCGCTGGATGATGCTGATCCCGAACGATTTATACCGTTCCAGCAGCTCCTTGCCATCGTCGATCGTGCTGCCGCAGTTGAGCACCGCGAGGGCGCAGTTGCGGAAGATCTGGTACAGACCGCCCTGGCTCGTGTCGAGCAGCTTGGCGACTTCGGACTTCGACAGGACTTCCAGGTGGCCTTCGGGTGAAATAAGAGTATCGACAACGTCGAGATTCATGATGCTCAATTCCTTTTGCTTTTCAACGAAACATAACCAGGCCAGTGACACCACTATACCATTTGGAAGACAATCGAGAATTGGGCGCTGTCCTTACCACAAAGCCGAATTTTTCGCTTGGCCTTGCCAAATTCGCTTAAAATGCAGCGCGCGCTGGGCTCCCGCCACAAGCGGTGGGCCCTTTGTTTACGAGTTCATAACTACATAAAATAGGAGAACCGCATGAGCGGTGCTGCAACTACACCCAACAAGGAAGTGGCGATCCCCGAGTTCAAACAGATCCTCGGTCATCCCGGTCCGCTGTGGATGCTCTTCATGACGGAGTTCTGGGAGCGCTTCGCGTTCTACGGCATCCGTTGGGCCCTGGTGCTCTACATCGTCGCCCAGTTCTACCATGGCGATCCGTCCGGCCAGCAGTCGGCCAACCTGATCTACGGCTCCTACCTGGCCATCGTGTACGCGGTCGCTGTGATCGGCGGCTACGTGGCCGACAAGGTGCTCGGCTACCAGCGTTCGATCCTGCTCGGCGCCGTCTTCATGTCGGCCGGCCTGTTCATGATCGCGGTCCCGAGCGAGGAGATCTTCAAGGTCGGCCTGGCCACGATCATCACCGGTAACGGCCTGTTCAAACCGAACATCTCCACCATGGTGGGCAAACTGTACAAGATGGGTGACTCGCGCCGCGACGCCGGCTTCACCATCTTCTACATGGGCATCAACGCCGGCGCCTTCATCTCGCCGATCCTGACCCAGGTCCTGGCCCAGCACGTGTTCAACACCGGCGACACCCCGGCCTACAAGATCGTGTTCATGGCCTCCGGCGTGGGCATGCTGCTGTCGCTGGTGTGGTTCTGGTTCGGCCGCCGCGCATTGCAGGGCATCGGCACCCCGCCGGAAGGCGGCGCGAGCCGCAAGCGCGTGGGCATGGTCGCCATCGGCTGCCTGTTTACCATCCCGGTGATCTGGGCCCTGCTCAAGATGGGCTCCGAGAACCTGCAGTGGATCCTGACCGCGCTGTTCCTGGTGCTGGCCGTGATGCTGCTGATGGAAGGTATCCGCGACGGCAAGGTCGCGCGCGACAAGACCATCGCCATGCTGATCATCTTCGCCTTCAACGTGATGTTCTGGATGTTCTTCGAACAGGCCGGCAGCTCGTTCACCTTCCTGGCCGATAACATCGTCAACCGCCACTTCGGCGACTGGGTGTTCCCGACCGCCTGGTTCCAGTCCGTGAACTCGATCGCCATCATCACCTGCGCGCCGATCGTCGCCTGGATCTGGATGGCGCTGGCCAAGCGCGACACCGAGCCGTCCATCCCGCGCAAGTTCGGCCTGGGCCTGATCTTCAACGGCCTGGCCTTCGGCCTGCTGATGTACGCTCTGACCTATCTGCTGAAGGACAACCTGATCCCGTTCTGGACCCTGTTCATGGTCTACGTGATCCAGTCCATCGGCGAACTGTGCCTGTCACCGATCGGCCTGTCGATGGTGACCAAGCTGGCGCCGGTGCGCCTGGTGGGCTTCGGCATGGGCGGCTGGTTCCTCTCGACCGGCATCGGCAACAACCTGTCGGGCATTTTCGCCTCCTTCGTCTCGGGCGAAAAAGGCATGTCGCCGCAGTCGGCGCTGGAAGGCTACACCATGGGCTTTTGGGCCCTGCTGGCCGGCGGCGCGATCCTGTTCCTGATCGCCCCGCAGATCCAGAAGCTGATGCACGGCGTGAAGTAAAGTCCTTAAGACTGGCGGCGCGCCAGCGCCGCCAGTTCCGCCGCCGGCAAGGGCGGCGCGAACACGTAGCCCTGGGCGTAGTCGCAGCCCGCATCGGCCAGCAGCGCCTGCTGCAGGCGCGTCTCCACTCCCTCCGCCACCACCTGCAGTCCGAGCTTGTGCGCCATGGCGATGATGGCCTCGCACAAAGCCAGCTCGCTGCCCTCCTCCTCGATCCGGGACACGGTGGAACGGTCGATCTTCACGTAATCGAGCTGCACGCTGGCCAGGTGGGCGAGCGAGGAATAGCCGGTGCCGAAGTCGTCCAGCGCCAGCTGCAGGCCGCGCCGGCGGTATTCGCGCAGGCAGTCGGCGATGTTGGCGGCGCCGTCGAACAGCACCCCTTCCTTGATTTCGATGGTGAGGCTTTCCGGCGGCAGGCCCAGTTCGGCGACATAGTCGGCCCAGTCCTGCACCAGCTCCGCGTCGCGCTGGAACTGCACAGCGGACTTGTTCACGCATACCTGGAAGCGCGGATCGAGGGCGCGTTTCCATTCCTGCGCCTGGCGCGCGGCCTGGCGGAACACCCAGTCGCCGATCGCCACGATCAAGCCGGTCGATTCGGCGAACGGAATGAATTCGGCCGGTTCCAGCAGACCGCGGCGCGGATGGCGCCAGCGCAGCAGCGCCTCGGCCTTGCGCACCTCGCCGCTGGCCAGGGCCACGATCGGCTGGTACAGCACTTCGAACTCGCCCTGCACGATGGCGGCGCGCAGGTCGGCCGACATCAGCTGCCGCTCGCGCGCGGCGCATTGCAACTCCGGCGTGAAATAGCTGTAGCGGTTGCGGCCGGCGTTCTTGGCCGCGTACATGGCCTGGTCGGCGAACGCCAGCAGATCGGGCGTGTGCTTGGCGTCCGGCGGGTACAGGGCGATGCCCACGCTGGCGGAGACGAACACGGTCTCTTCGCCCAGCACGAAAGGCTGCGCCAGGCGGCCCACCACGGTCTGGGCGATGCGCTCCACGCCGGCCGTGCTGTCCAGGCCCGAGAGAATGACGGTGAACTCGTCCCCGCCCAGGCGCGCCAGGCTGTCGGTCGCGCGCACGCAGGAGGCGATCCGGCGCGCCGCCTCGACCAGCAGGCGGTCGCCCGTGGCGTGGCCGAGGCGGTCGTTGACTTCCTTGAAGTGATCGAGGTCGATGAACAGCAGCGCCAGCATGGATTCGCCGCGGTCCGCCTTGCGCGTTTCCTGCTCGAGGCGGTCGGTGAACATGTGCCGGTTCGGCAGCCCGGTCAGGTCGTCGAAATTGGCGTGGCGCCAGGTCAGCTCCTCGGACTGGCGCTTTTGCGTGATGTCGGAGACGAAGGCGAGCGCGCCGCAATACGTGCCGTCGGCGCCGTGCATGGGATTGGTGGCCAGTTCGGCCCACAGTTCCGTGCCGTCCTTGCGCAGGAACTTGAATTCGTGGCGTTCGGAGATGCCGGCGCGGCGCCGCTCCACGTTGCGCTGCATGAGCAGGCGGCCTTCGTCATCCATGAAATCGGCCAGGGCGCGGCCGATCATCTCGTGATCCGCATAGCCAAGCATCTCGGCCATGCGCGGATTGACGAAGGTCGTGACGGTGGCGGCATCGATCTCCCAGATGCCCTCGAAAGCCTGGTGCACGATGCGCCGATAGCGCTCGGCATCGTCCGGCGCCCGGTCCACCGCCTCGGTCTCGCTCCGCATACGCCCTCGCACCTCTGGCGCGCCCTCACCCGCGCCGTGGTGATTCTTGGTTCTGCGCACAGACTAGCATGTGCTGCGCGCGCCTGTCGAGGAGCTTTAGCGGTGGGCCCGGTTCAGGCGCCGTTCCAGCACCCGCTGCAGGTGCTCGAAGGCCAGGCTGAGGATCCAGTAGATGCCGGCGGCGGCCACGTACAGGGGCAGCGGCCGGAACGTCACGGCGATCACCTCCTTGGTCGCCAGCATCAGCTCCGTCATGGTAATAACGGACACCAGCGAGGTATCCTTAATCAGGCTGATGAGGGTATTGCTCATGGACGGCACGGCCACCCGCAGCGCCTGCGGCAGCACCACGAAGGACAAGGTCTGCCAGTAGCCCAGGCCCAGGCTGAAGCTGGCCCGCCACTGGCCCTGGCCGATGGCCTGGATCGCCCCGCGGATGCTCTCGGACAGGTAGGCGCCGGCATTGAGCGACAAGGCCAGCACACCGGCCGTGACGGGCGTGAATTCGATGCCCACGCTGGGCAGGCCATAGTAGATGACGAACAGCTGCACCAGCAGCGGGGTGCCGCGCATGGCGCTGACGTAGACGGCGGCGGGCCAGCGCACCGCCGCCCAGCGCGACATGCGCATCACGGCGGCCGGAAAACCCAGGGCCAGCCCGCCCACCATGGCGGCGACGGCAAACAGCAGCGTGTACATGGCGCCGGTCAGCATCACCGGCGCGGCCTCGCGCAGCAGGTCGACGAGCTCCATCAGTTGACCGGACGCGAAACGTCGGTGCCGAACCAGCGCAGGGACGCCTGTTTCAGGCTGCCGTCGGCGGCGGCCGCGGCCAGGGCCTGGTCCAGCGCAGCCTTGAATTTCGGATTCCCCTTCTGAAAGGGGATCGCCATGCGGGTGGTCTCGCCCACGCGCGCACCGGCCTTCACCGGCAGGGTCGAGCTTTTCAGCAGGTAGGCCACCATCAGGCTGTCGTTGAGGGCGGCGTCGATGCGGCCGAAGGCCAGGTCCTGCAGCTCCTCCGGCGCGGCCGGGTAGCTCTTGACCGTGATCCCGGGCAGCGCACGCGCCTGCTGCTCATACACCGTGCCCTGGCCCACGCCCAGCTTCTTGCCGTTCAGGTCGGCCAGGCTGTGGTACTTGGCCGTCTCGTTCTTGCGCACGATGAGCTGGGGGCTGGAGTAGGTATACGGCGCGGAAAAGTCGAACGCCTGTTCGCGCTTGGCGTTCACGCCCACCTGGCTGACGATGACGTCGTACTTACCGGCGCCCAGGCCGGCCAGGATGGCGCTCCATTCGGTGGAGACGAATTCCGGCTTGAGTCCCAGCTTGGCGGCGACGATCCGGGCCACGTCCACGTCGTAGCCGGCCAGCGCGCCGGTCTTCGGATCCTTGAAGTTGAAGGGCGGATAGGTGCCTTCCATGGCGATGCGCAGGGTGCCGCGCGCCTTGACCGTATCGAGCAGGTCGGCCGCATGGGCCTGGAGGGTGAACGCGGCGGCCAGCGCGGCGGCGAAGAACTTGAGGCTCATGGGTTTCCTTGGTAAGAAGCGCGGGCCCGCACGCCGAAGCGGTGGCCGGTCACGAGAATGGTGTTGTCGACCAGGCTGGACAAGCCGAGGATGAGCTGCACCAGCTTGTCGGCCGGGAGCACCCAGATGCTGCCCTGGGGCGGCTCGGCCTGGGCGGCGGCGACGATCAGGGGCGCGATCCAGTCCGCCTCCGGCTCCACGTCCAACACCACGGCGTCGTCCAGGGTCTGCAGATACACCTGGCCGCCGGCGGCGAGGGTAAAGCAGATGCCGACGCCGGTTTCCTGCGGCCCGATCATTTCCTGCATGCAGGCGTTGTGTTCCTCGATCCAAGCCTCCACATCTTGAGGAGTCGTCAATGCAATCCAGGGGCGGGGACGGAAACGCGGAACTGCGGCTTGGTTCATTGCACGGGAAAAAATTTCAGACGGCGTATCGTAAGCGATTTTGCCGAAGGAGGACAGCCATGCACCGACTACGCGTACCCACGTATGTATCGCCCTTCGAGCAGTTCATGGGCGAATTCCTGCGCCAGCACCCCGACGTGATCGAGGATCAGGAGCGCGGCTGGTACATCTGGTGGGACCACCGCCTGGACCTGGACGAAGCGGAACGGCAGGCCGCGTCCGAGGTCCCGGCCAAGCCCTACCCGTATCAGTAGAACCTCAGCCGTTCCAGGTGCGCTGCAGGCCGGTGTCGGCGTGGATCCAGCCGCCCTTGGGGCCTTCGCGGTAATAGAAGCCGACCCCGCCCTGGCGGAAGCTGCGCACCAGGCCGCCCAGCACGTCCGGCGTCAGGCGCGCGATGCGCACGTCGGCCGCCTTGCCCTTGATGTGCAGGGACTGGCGCGCGGCCGGCACGCCCTGCTCGATCAGGCGCAGGTTCGATTCCGGCGTGCGGTAGCCGGACAGGATTTCGAGCGGCTGCTCGATGCCGAAGCGGGCGCAGTAGGCTTGCGTGCCCCACAGGGTGTCGAGCAGCTTGGGATCGATCGCCGCCGTCTTCCTGCCGTTCACGTCGCGCAGGATGTGGCACAGTTCCTGGTAGGCTGAGTCGATCAGCTGGCCGTCCTGCCAGAACAGGACCTTGGCTTTTTCCCCGCTCTGCGGGCGCACCACGGACAGCACGCGCGGCTTGAGCCAGAATTCCAGGTCCAGGCCCTGGGCGTCGAACAGGTCGGGCGGCGGCGCGACCTTGTCGTCCGCGGCGAAGGCGCGCGGCGCGGCGGCCAGCGTAGTCAAGGCCAAACCTTGGCGAAGGAAGTCTCTGCGTGTAGCCATGCTCAGCGAATCAATGCGGATGACGCGTACTATAGCCGAACGGTACACATTTTCAAGCTGCCATCACTGGCCGGTGCAGGGGCAGAAGCGGCGTTTGGTGGAGGTGGTGCAGACGTTGTCGGCGTTGAGCTGCTTCCAGAAGAACTCGCAGTCCAGGCCCCAGCAGGACTTCTCGCGTCCCGCGCTGATGTAGCCCATGTGGGCGTAGAAGCCGCGCGCGGTGGCCGTGCTGTGCAGCTTGAGCATGCTGACGCCCCAGCGGCGCGCCTGCTCCTCCAGTCCGCACAGCAGCGCCCGTCCTGCGCCCAGGCCGAGCGCCTCGCGCACGACGTAACAGAGCGAAACCTTGCCGGCCTGGTTGATCAAGGCCACCCCGACCAGCGCGCCGTCGTTCTCCGCCACCAGCGCGTAGTGGTTGGGCGCCGAAAACCAGCCCGCGACCGTGGCCGGCGTCTTGTTGCCCAGCCAGGCTTCCAGCTTGGCCGGATCGCCCTGGTGGTCCAGTTCGCAGCATTCCGTGATCGAACGGCGCAACACGGCGCACGCGGCGGGCGCGTCCTCGGGCGTGGCGGAGCGGATCGTCAGTGTCATTGCAGCAATTTAAGCAAAACGGCCATTGGTCTTTCCAACGCTCAAGCGCTGGGCGGGCAGAACTATACACCGAACTGCGCCGGCGCGTGGAAACCGGCATATGCATGTCGCCATGCCCATGATTTTGAACTTTTTTTCGCCAGCGCGTCCCATTTTGGCACGTGCGCCATTTACATAGACGAGTCCCGGTGATATCGTCTGTTCTTAAAGTAATGCTTCACAGCTAGACACAATTTCACCACCGCGTGACACATTTCTCCGGACTATGATGAAGAAACTGCTCATTGCCGCACTGATGTCGACCGTAAGCGCCGCCGCCATGGCCATGCCGCTCGGTTCGCAATCCGTGCTCGTGGTCGACGACGCCGGCAAGGTCCTCGTCGAAAAAAACGCCGACGCGATCGTGCCGATCGCCTCGCTCACCAAGCTCATGACCGCCATGGTGGTGCTCGACGCCCACCTGGACATGGACGAGAAGATCGCGATCGACCGCGCCGACGTGGACGTGCTCAAGCACAGCACCTCGCGCGTGCCGGTGGGCGGCGTGATCTCGCGCCGCGACGTGCTGCAGCTGGCCCTGATGTCCTCGGATAACCGCGCCGCCGCCTCGCTGGCCCGCACCTATCCGGGCGGCGCCGACGCCTTCAAGCGCGCGGTCAAGGCCAAGATCGCAGCCCTGGGCATGGAGCACACGGTGATCGAGGAGCCGACCGGCCTGTCCCCGCACAACCGCTCCAACGCGGAGGACCTGGTCAAGATGGCCGCCGCCGCCGCGCAGTATGCCGAGATCACGCGCATCACCACCTCCGCCAAGGACACGGTGGAAATCAGCGGCCGCGACGTGGGGTTCCACAACACCAACCGCCTGGTCGGCGCCAAGGGCTGGGACATCGGTCTGTCCAAGACCGGCTATACGACCGAGGCCGGCCGCTGCCTGATCATGCGCATCAAGTCCGCGGGCAAGAGCGCGACCATGGTGCTGCTGAACGCGAAAGCCAGTTCGGCGCGCGTGCTGGACGCGCTCAACATCCGCCGCTACCTCAATGGCGAACCGGCGACGCCGGCGGCCAAGGCCGGCCGCATCCTGCCGGCCAAGGCCACCACCACACGCAAGCGCGGCAAGGTGGCGAACCGCAAGCGCCGTTCCTGATATACAGACGTAAAGACAATTCTCCGACAATTGTCGGCGGCGGAGGGTGCTAAGGTGGCGCACCCTCGACTCCTGTCACGTCGCCATGAAATTGCTGCTTCCGCTCTGTTGCGCCGCCCTCCTCTCCGCCTGCGCTGTCGCGCCTGACGTCCGCCAGGACGGCACGGCCGCTGCCAACGACGTGCCGGAATACGCCACCGGCAGCATCATCGCCAAGAAGAACAAGCCGCGCGCGGACGGGGTGCAAAGCACCACCTCCACCGCGGCCCTCGAAGAGATTCGTCAGAACAGCTCCAGCAGCACTCGTTAGTCCGGCAGCAGCCGCACCACGGCGCCCGCACCGGCCGCCCGCGCGCGCCGCGTGGAGTCGGCCAGCAGTCCACGCGCCGCGGCCTGCACCTGCCGCGGCTCCGCCTTCGACCAATCGGGATCGGGCTGGCCGCGGCCGAACAGGCGCACCGCGAGGTCGTGCGCGAGCCAGTACTCGGCGTGCGGATGCGGCGCCACCCGCCCATGCTGCGCAGCGCTGGCGAACCGGCGCAGCAAGGGCAGCGGGTCGCTCGCCAGCACCAGTTCCGCGAGCTTGGCCCGGTATTCCAGTTCCGCCTGTTCCAGCTTGGGAAAGTCACGCTTGTCCGCAAAATGCTGGCCCTCGTGACCAAGGTAGCTGACCCGGAATTCCTCGCTCTGCGTGTCGTAGCGGTCGGCCAGCGCATATAGGGTGTCGTCGGCGGTCCAGCCGCCGGTGCCATAGCGTCCGCAGCTCGCGTAACTGAGCCAGCCGCGCGAGAGGAACTCGTCGAGGAAGACCACCTTCACCGTCACTACCTGCTCCGGCAGGCGCACCTTGAAGCTGCGCAGGCTGTCCTTCTTCCACACCATGAGTTCGTAGTAAGGGTGCGTCACGCCGGTCAGGGCGTGCAGGCCGGTGCGCTCCAGATGCAGGCGCGCCAGGTCGGTGGCCGCGTCGATGCTGGCGCGGTCCCAGCCCGGTTCGGGCAGCAGCGCGTTCAGGTCGGCCAGGAGCGCGGCTTGCGCGTCCTCGCCCCGGGCCGTGCCCAACATCTGGCTGTGCCAGTAGCGGCGGAAGGCTTGCAGGAAGGGCGCGGCCGGTCCCGCTTCGGTGACGACGGAGGGCGCCGCGAAGCGGTCCCGCACACAGGCCACGGCGCGCGCGTCGCGCGGCGGGAGCTCGACCGCGGGAACCGCGCCCAGCGCACTGCGCACGTCGCCCTGGATCAGGGCACGGCGGTAGGCCGCGAGCGGCTCGTCCGCGGCGCCGGCGGCGCCGCACGCCAGCAGGAGAGGCAGAATCAGGATTTTCATGGCGCCAGTCTAACGCGGCGCGGCCTGGCGTTATTGAATCCGGCGCGCCGCTTTGAACGCGCGTGGCGTTTGTCCGGTGGCGGCCTTCACGCAGCGCGTGAGGTGGGCCTGGTCGGCAAACCCGCAGCTGGCGGCGATCTCCGCCAGCGGCGCGGCTGCGCGCCGGATCAGGCCAAGGGCGGCCTCGAGCCGCCGGGCCCGCGCGTATTCGCCCAGACTCTGGCCGGTCCAGGCGCGGAAAGCCCGGGCCAGGTGGGATGGATGCACGCCGGCGGCGCGCGCGCACTCGCCCAGCGCGACCGGCACGCCGGGTGCGGCATCGATGCGCTCGCGCAGGTCGGCCAGCCACGGCGGCACACCGGCGCCAGGTCGGGTCTGCGCCGCGCCGTGCAGCAGGTCGAACACCGCGGCCGCCACGGAGAAGGGCTGCAACGGGTCCGCCGCCGCCAGCTCGCGGCGCAGGCGCGCCAGCGCGCCCTTGTCCGCCCGCACGGCCGTGGCGGCCTGCGCACCGAACCATGCGCGCCAGCAGCCGTCCTCGCGCCAGGAACGCTCCGGCATCACATTCAGGCAAATGCCGCCGTGCGGACCGAAGGCATTGGCATGCGCCGCGCCGGCCCCATGCCCCAGCACCACACCGGCGCGCGCCTGCAGGGCGCGCGTGCGCGTCGTTTCGGAATAGCCGCCCGCCAGCACCACGCACACGTACGGCTCGGCATGCACGTGGGGGGCAAGCTGCTCGTGCGCGGCATGCACGTGTTCGCGCACCAGCAGCCCGCCCACGGACAGCGCGAGCCGGCATTGGCCGAAATTCATGGCACCCCGCCGTTCAGTTTGGCGCGCAGGCCGCTGGCGCGCTGGGTGCGGGTGGCGATGGCCTCTTCCAGCACCTGGGCGTTCCAGGACATGAGCGTGAAGCGGCTGCTGGCGCGGGTGATGCCGGTGTAGACCAACTCGCGCGCAAGCACGGCGTTGCGTTCGCGCGGCAGCACCATCACCGTGTGGCTGAATTCCGATCCCTGGGATTTATGCACCGTCATGGCGAACGCCGTCTCCACGTGCCGCAAACGGGTCGCCAGGACGCTGCGCACCGCGTCGCCCTCGAGGAAGTAGACGCGCAGGGAGCCGGCACGCGCCGGATCGGGCAAGGTGATGCCGATGTCGCCATTGAAAACGCCGGTGGCATAGTCGTTGCGGGTCACCATCACCGGGCGGCCGGCATACCATTCGCCGCGCGCGGCCAGCAGGCGCATCGATTCGAGCCGCGCGCCGATCGCCTCGTTCAGGCCCGCCACGCCGAATTCGCCCTCGCGCGTGGCGCACAGGATGCGGAACGCCTCGAAGGCCTGCAGGATCGGCGCCGGCTCGAACGGCGCGCTGCGCACCAGATCGAGATAGGGGCGGTAGCCGTCGACCGCCAGCTGCACCACGGCGTGCGGCGTGGCCCGCTCCTGCCAGCTGACCGCCTCGTCCGGCCCGCGCAGCAGGGCCAGCGCCGCGGCAGAATCGCCGGCGTTGACCGCCAGCGCCAACTGGCCGATCGGCCCGCCGAAGCGGCGGCTTTCGCGCAGCATCACCGTGCACTGGGCGAGCGGGCTGCCGGCGCCCGCGCACGCACCCGGAATCGCTTCCCCGGTCGCATCGGCGGCATACGCCACCGTGGCCGGGCGGTAGTTGCCCTTCTCGGCCGAGTGGCACAAGTCGCCCAGGACGGCTCCCGCTTCCACCGACGCCAGCTGGTCCTTGTCGCCCAGCAGGACCAGCGTCGCCGTATCCGGCAAGGCGTCCAGCAGCGCCGCCATCATCTCCAGGTGCACCATGGAGGCCTCGTCCACGATCAGCACGTCCACGTCCAGCGGATTGCCGCGGTGGTGGGCAAAAGCGCGCGTATCGGGGCGCGCGCCGAGCAGGCTATGCAGGGTCCGCGCGGCGCCCATCCGCGCCGTCAGCTCGCGCAGCGGGAGCGCATGCCCCACCTTTTCGGCCAGGTCGCCCAGCGCCTTGTCGATCGACTGCTTGAGGCGGGCCGCGGCCTTGCCGGTCGGCGCGGCCAGGGCGATGCGCTGGCGCTCCGGCTGGTCCGCCATCGCGAACAGGAGCGCCAGCAGGCGCGCCACGGTATAGGTCTTGCCGGTGCCGGGTCCGCCCGTGATCACCGCGATGTGCCCGCGCAGCGCGATGGCGCAGGCCAGGCGCTGCCAGTCCGGTCCCTGCGCGCGGCGCTGGTTGGCGGCGAACAGGATGTCGATCCAGCCGCGCACGCGCTGCGGGTCGACCGCGCGCAGGGCCGCCGCGCGCGCATTGACGGCGTCCGCGGTCAGCGCCTCGTCGCGCCAATAGCGGCGCAGGTACAGACGGCTGCCGTCCAGGACCAGCGGCTGCCCGAAATCGAAGCCGCCCGCGTCCCACACCTGGCTGCAGGCCGCCAGCGCCTCGGCCCAGGCCTTGGCCGTCTTCGGCAACGGGGTGCAGGTCTCGGTGAGGCCTTGCCACGCTTGCGGCTCCCAGCCGAGCAAGGCCGGCATGCCGGACGGCAGATCCTCCAGGCGCAGGCAGGCGTGGCCCCGGCCCTCCAGTTCCGACAGCGCGATGCAGGCCAGCGCCAGGGCCGGAGCGGCCGGACCGAGAGCGGCGGTAAAGCGCGCGAAGGCGCCGGACAGGCGGCGTAGCTGTCCTTCCTCCGTGAGGCGGGCCACTTCGGCCCAGAACGCGTCAGGCCGTTCCATCTTCGCCTTTCATCATCCGGTCCAGCTCCGCCAGCAGGCCGGCGTCGGGCGCCAGCAGGAAGCAGCCATGCGTCTGGGGATTGGCGATCCCGCGCAGGAACAGGAACACGGCGCCGCCCAGGTCGCGCTCCGGGACATAGGCCGCGCCGAGGCGGCTCTGCAGCAGCCGATGCAGGGCCAGCTGGTACAGCGCCCCTTGGATATCATAGTAGTGCGCGGCCATCGCCTGGGCCATGGCCGCGCGGCTGTAGGCGACGTCGCCAGGACCCAGGGCGTTGGACTTGTAGTCGAGGATCCAGTACTTGCCGGCGTGCTCGAACACGAGGTCGGCGAAGCCCTTGAGCATGCCGTGCAGGCGGCGTTCCGGCAACGGCGCGCGCCCCGCTCCATCGAGCATGCGCCTGGCGCACAGGCGTTCCAGCGCACGCGCGTCGAGACGCTCGCTGGGGAACCAGAATTCCATCTCCGGCAGCACCCGGTCCAGGTCCGCGAGCGCCGCCCCCAGCGGCGGCAGCGCCGTGGCCGCGAGCGCGCGCAGCCAGGCGATGCTGTCCTCGCGCCGGTGTTCCCAGCCCGCGCGCGCGATGCGCTGGCCGATGCGCTCCTCGAAGCGTTCGTCGTCCACGCTGGCGAAGCCCTCGCCCGCCAGCCACTCCAGCTGCTCGTGCAGGAAATTGCCGGGCACCGAGCCGCGCGGAAAACGGTGCCAGGGCGCGTCCTCGGTGCGCCGCGGCGCCTCGGCCCCCTCTTCCTCGAGCAGCGTCTCGTCCTGGGCCCGCATCGGCGGCGCCGAAGTCTGCCGGGTCAGCGACGTGAAGCTGCCGACCGACCAGTCGCGTTCGAACTGGCCCGTGAAGCGCGCCGCCTCCGCCAGCGGCGGCGCCGTGTCGGGCCGGTTCAGCCGGGTGTAGCCATCGGGTGGCGGCAGCATGCACAGCTCGATGGCGTCCTGCTCGCCGCGCAGGCGCGCCAGCGCGGCGCCCAGCTCGGACGCCGCGATCGGCGAACCGCCGCCGAGCAGGTAGCCGAGAGCCGATTCGTGCAGCAGGTTGCCGCCGCCGCGCGGGCTGGCCACCGCGGCCACGCCCAGCCACAGGAAGTGGCGGGCGCGGGTCAGCGCCACATACAGCAGGCGCAGGTCCTCTTCGATGCGCGCGCGCTCGACGGCCTCCAGCGCGGCGTCGGACAGCGCCAGGTCGATCCGCCGCACGCCGTCCGCGCCGACGAATTCGAAGAAGCTGCGGTTGCGCCGCTCGGTCTTGCGCGCGGCGACCGCGAACGGCAGGTAGACCAGCGGGTATTCGAGGCCCTTGGACTTGTGCACCGTGATGACCTTGACCAGTTCCGCGTCGCTCTCCAGGCGCAGGATGCGCTCGTCGCTCTCCTCGCCCTCGCCTTCGACCTGCTCGGCGAACCAGCGGATCAGGGCCTGCTCGCCATCGAGCTGGGTGCTGGCTTCCTGCAGCAGTTCGGCCAGGTGCAGCAGGTTGGTCAGGCGCCGCTCGCCGCCCGTTTCGCGCAGCAGCATCGCCGGCAGCCCCAGTTCGTGGACGAAGCGGCGCAGCATGGCCAGCACCCCCTGGCGCTGCCACACGCCGTGCAGGGTCTTGAGCTGTTCGACCCGCGTCTCCCAGGCCAGCTCGTCGGCGGCCAGGCGCGCCAGTTCGGCCAGCGGCAGCGCCGCCGTGCGGGTGGCGAAGGCGGCGCGCGCCAGCCCGCCGTCGAGCGGGCTGGCCACGGCCGAGAGCCAGCGCAGGACGTCCTGCGCCTCCTCGGATTCCATGACCGAGTCCTTGTCCGACAGGTAGACGGTGGCCACGCCGCGGTCGGACAAGGCCTTGCGCACGATGCGCGCCTCGGTGCGGTCGCGCACCAGGACCGCCACGTCGGCCGGCTGCAGGCGGCGCAGGCCGTCCGGCCCAGCGAAACCGGCGTGCGGGTCGTTCAGCAGGCCGACAATGTGTTCCGCGCAGTAGTGGGCGAAAAATTCGCGGAAGTCGTGCGCGCGCAGGCCGTCCTGCTCGGTGGCGCACAGGGCCAGGGCCTGGTAGGGGCCGGCCACGCCGACCAGCCGGTCCGGGCGGCCGCGCGCGCCCACCGGTTCGAACGGCAGCGGATTGACCTCGCCCTGCCGGAAGCGGAACGCGCCGGCAGCGTAGCCGGGGTGGCCGGCATGGCCCTCGGCGTGCCCGAACAGCTGGTTCACCGCCGCCACCAGCGCCGCCGTGGAACGGAAGTTGGTGCCGAGCTGGTAGTGGCGGCCGGCCGTGGCGGCGCGGGCGGCCAGATAGCTGTGGATGTCCGCGCCACGAAAGCCGTAGATCGACTGCTTCGGGTCGCCGATCAGGAACAGGCCGTGCCCGGGATCGTTGTCCCGCACCCGGTAAAGCAGGTTGAAGATGGCGTACTGCTCGGGCGAGGTGTCCTGGAATTCGTCGATCAGGGCGACCGGATACTGGGCGACGATGCGTTCGCGCAGGATCTCGCCGTTCGGGCCGGCCAGTGCCGCGTGCAGGCGCGCCAGCATGTCGGCGAAGCCGAATTGGCGGTTGCGCGCCTTGAGCTCCGCCATGCGGCGCGCGATGCTGGCCGCCGCATGGCGCGTCAGCGCATGCGCCAGCGGATCGAGCTCGGCCAGCGCCAGGCGCAGCGTGGCCGTGGCGGCGAAGCAGTCCGGCACCTCCGCGCTGAAACCGGCCGCGAAGGCCTCGACGATGCCATCCGGCGTCAGGCGGTGCCAGGCCGTCTCCGTCACGTCCGGCGCTGCGCTCGCCTCGTCCCCGGCCCAGGAGCGGAACCCCGCGAACCACCTGGACAGCGAATCGGCGCGCATGCGGGTGCCGTTGAAGCATTTCGGATTGGCCGCCCGCAGCTCGGCGATCCAGGCCTCCATCTGGTCGACCCGTTCCAGCCAACCTTCCTTGAGACCGGCCAGCCGCGTGCGGCGCTCGCGCTCGGCGCGTGCGATCAGCCTGGCCAGCGGCTCGGGCGCGGCCGCGCCCAGCAGCGGCGCGCGCTGCACCAGCTGCGCCGCCTTGCGCTTGAGGGCGTCCACCGTCGGCCAGACCGCGAGCGCCACGTCCAGGGCGGCCGCGTTGAGCGGATAGACATGCTGCCGCCAGTAGTCGTGCGCGGCATCCTCGAACAGGGCGCGCTCGTCGCCCAGCAGCTCCTCGTCGAACAGGCTGCCGCTGTCGAAGGCGTGCTCGCGCAGCATGCGCTGGCACCAGGCGTCGATGGTGAATACCGCCGCCTCGTCCATCGTCTCCGCGGCCAGCACCAGGCGGCGCGCGGCGGCCAGGCGCTGCGCTTCGTCCGGATATTCGGCGCCGATGGCGGCCAGGTAGGGGTCCTCGGTCGGCGCCTGGCCGCGGAACCAGGCGGCCGCTTCCACCAGCCTCTCGCGCACGCGGTTGGACAGCTCGCGGGTGGCGGCGCGGGTGAAAGTCATGACCAGGATCTCGGGCGGCATCAGCGGGCGCCGGAAGGCGTCCGGCCCGCCGTGGCCCAGCACCAGCCGCACATACAAAGCGGCGATGGTCCAGGTCTTGCCGGTGCCGGCCGAGGCCTCGATCAGGCGCGAGCCGTGCAGCGGGAAGCGCAGGGGGTCGAGCAGTGCGCTCATGCCCCCTCCTCCGGCGCGATGGGAATGATTTCGACCTCGCTCCCGGCCCAGGCCAGCAGCGGCCCGTACAGGTCGCGCGCAAGGCGCGGCCACTCCGGGTCGCGCTCCAGGTCGGCGTAGGCGGGCCACAGGCGCGCCAGGCACAGGTCGGCCACTTCCCCCGTCATTTCGTGCTTGCCGTCGTAGCTGTCCCATGGCGCCTGCTCGCGCAGCAAGGCAATGGCCGTGCGGGCGGCGACCGGCAGCGGCGCATCGAGATTGCGGCGCCACAGCGCGGCGAGACCCGCGAGGGTGGCCTGCGCGTGCTCCGGCGCCAGCGGCGCCAGGACCACGGTAGCGTCGCGCGCCACCACATAGCCGGTCACAGGGCTCCCGGCGGCGGCGCAGGCCAGCTGGCGCAGCCAGGCCCAGACCAGCTTATCGGCGCGCAAGGCGGCGCGCGCGTCGAGCGCCTTCGAGGCGGACTGCGCCAGCCAGGCGACGCCGTCCGGGCCGGCGCGCAGCCGGTCGACCCAGTCTTCGAGACGCTGGCCGCCGACCTCGAGCACGATCGGCAGCTTGGCGGCCGGCTCGGAAAAACGCGCGCCCAGCTTGAGCCAGGCCGTGCGCACCGGCGTCAGGTCGCGCGCCAGCTGCTCTTCCCAGGTCCGCCCCGGCAAGCCGATCGGAAGCAAGCCTTCGCGGGCGAGGCGGCGCGCGCGCTCGGCCAGGCGCTCGCGCACCGCCGCCAAGGGCTCGGGGTCGCCCTCGTCTTCCAGCATGCGCTGCTCCAGCGTGTAGCGTTCCAAGCCGTCCAGGCCGAACGGCTCGTCGTCGGCGCCCAGCGGCGCGCTGTCGCCGAACACCACGCCGAGACGGCGCCGGAAGAAGTGGCGCGCGGGCTGGCGCAGGAAATCGGCCAGGTCCTGCAGGCGCAGCGCGGCGCCGGGCTCCAGCTCGTACGGCGGCAAGGCCGACTCCGCGCGCTCAACCGCGGCGTGCGCCGCGCGCCATTCGCCGGCGTAGGTATGCAGCCGGCCGCCTTCGAAATAGCGGCGGCTGAAAGGCTGCAGGGCGTGTTCGGTCGTGAGGGTGGCCGGATCGAGGCGCCAGCCGGCCTTGAGATAGTCGCGCAGCTGCGCCACCAGCACCGATGGCGGCTGCTCGGCGTTGTCGCGCGCATTGCGCCCGACCCAGCTCACGTACAGCTTGTCGCGCGCGGCCAGCAGCGCCTCCAGCATCAGGTAACGGTCGTCGTCGCGCCGCGAGCGATCCCCCGGGCGGGCCATGCCCGGCCGCGCCAGCAGGTCGAAGTCGGCGCGCGGGGCGCGGCGCGGGAAGTCGCCGTCGTTCATCCCGAGCAGGCAGACCACGCGGAACGGCACGGCGCGCATCGGCATCAGGGTGCAGAAGGTGACGCCGCCGGACACGAACTGGTGGTTCAGGGTCGGCTCGTCGACGGCGCCGAGCCAGGCTTCGCGCAGCACCGCCAGCGGCACCTCCTCCACGTAGCCGGCGTCGGCGCAGGTCTCGAGCCAGCCCTGCAACGCCTGGTCGAGCTGGGACAGCTTGAGGCGGTCCTCCTCGCCGGCGGCGCGAAAGAACGCGGCGACCAGGGCGCGCGCCTGTTCGCCCCAGGCGGCCGGCGTGCGCGGCACGGACAAGGCGGCGCGCCACGCCAGCAGCGTTTCCACGAGCTGGGCCAGCGCGCCGGCCAGGGCGGCATCCAGGCCGCCCACTTCCGCATACGGCTCGATGTCGCCGAAGGGCTCGCCCGCCCCGCTGGCATAACCGAGCAGCATGCGGCGCACGCCGAACATCCAGGCATTCTGCTCGCCGGCCGCGCCCAGGCCGAGACCCGTGCGGTGGACGCGGTCCAGGCCCCAGCGCACGCCGGCCCCTTCGATCCACTGGCCGAGCACCGGCAGGTCGTCGTCGGCCAGGCCGAAACGCGCGGCGATGGCCGGCACGTCCAACAGGTCGCGGATCTCGCTTTGGCGGCAGCGCTGCTGCGGCAGGCGCAGCAGCCACTCCAGGGCGACCAGGAGCGGGTCGGCGCTACGATCGCGCACGTCGCCGATCTCGAACGGAATCCAGCGCGGGTCGCTACGGCGGTGCTGGTCGAACACGGCGTGGATGGCGGCCGCGAAGGTGTCGATGTCCGGCACCATCACCACCACGTCGCGCGGGCGCAGCGTGGGATCGGCGCCGAACCAGTCCAGCAGCCGGTCGTGCAGGATCTCCACCTCGCGCTGGGCACTGTGGGCGACGGAAAATTCGATCGAGCGGTCGGCCGCGGGCGGTGTGGGGAAGGCATGCTCCGCCAGCGGCAGCAAGTCGCGCACGGCGCCCTGTGCCTGGGCCAGCAGCGTGGTGCCCGTCTCTTCGCTGAACAGGTCGACATGCATGCCGGCGTCGGTGCGCTGGGCGTCGAATTCGTCGAGCAAGCGGATGAAGTCGCGGCCCTGGCGCCCCCAGCTCGCCAGCAGCGGGTGGCTGTGCAGATGCAGTTCCTCGAGCGGCACCGCGGCCAGGTCCGGCCCGGGACGCGCGGCCTGGCGCCGGTGTGCGGCGCGCAGCAGGTCGCGGCCTTCGATGATGTCGCCCCAGTAGAAGCGGCAGGGATTGGGCACGGCCAGCAGCACCTGGGTATAGCGCGCCAAGGCGGCCACCGCCTGGACGGTCTGGTACGGCAGTGCGGACATGCCGAACAGGACGACCCGCTGCGGCAGCCGGCCGGCCGGCGCCGCGCCCGCGGCGCTGGCGGCGACGAACTCCGCATGGATCGAGGCGCGGCCGCTGCGGCGCAGCTCCGGCGGCAGTTCGGCATGGACCGCGCGCCAGAGCGATGCTTGCCAGCGCTGGTCCGCCGGCAGCGCTTCGGCGCCGCCCTGGGCGCCGCGCAGCTGATCGCGCCCGGCGGCCCAGTCCTCGAGCCAGTCGGCGCGATAGACCTGGTATTGGTCATACAGGTCGGCCAGGCGCTCGGCCAGCTGCAGGCGCCGTTCGGGGTCGCCGTCGGCGAGGAAGTGGCGCAGCGGGGCGAACGCGGGTTCGGCCAGCAGCGCGGGCAGCAGGCGCATGAGGCGCCAGGTGAGCGGCCCCTTGTCGAAGGGGGAGCGGGACGGCACCCGCTCGCGCCCCAGCAAGCCGCGGTAGGCCTCCCACAGGAAGCGGGCCGGCAGCGCCACGCGGGTCGCGGCGCACACGCCGGCCTCCTCGGCCAGGGCGATCTTGAGCCACTCGGCCACGCCGTTGGACTGCACCAGGATGGTCTCGGTCTCCAGCGGCCCGAGGGGATGGGCGCGGATCCAGCCGAACACCGTCGCGCGCAGCGATTCGAGCTGGTTACCGTGCAGGATCAGCAGGCCGGGCGTAACGGAAGACGGCATCGAAAAATGGAATGACAACCAACCCGCAGCATAGCGCGAAAGCGCCGCGCGCGGTAGAGGTCAGTCCGCCGAAACGGCCAGTTCGGCGGTGACGTGCTCCCTGAGCCGGTCCAGCAGCGCCCCCATCGCGGCGACGATGGCGCGCGCCTCGGCCACCGAGCCGCCGTCGCGGAAGCGTTCGAGGCTCAGGCAGTGGGCCGCGAAGCTCATGGCGCCGACCGCGCGCGCGGACGACTTGATGCGATGTCCCAGTTCCGCCACCCGATGCAGGTCACCCCGGTCCAGCGCCTCCTCCAGCTCGGTCAGGCCGTCGCGCGCCGAATCGAGGAACATGAAGGCGTACTTGCGCATCTTGTCGGCGTTGTTGCCGAACGTGGCGGCCAGCGCCGACACGTCGAGCAAGGCATCGGAGGCTGGCGCGCCCGGCGCCGCAGCGCCGGCGCCGCCGGCGCCGGCGTTACGCGGGCCATGCCGCTCGCGCTTGGACATCCATTCGGCGATCACCTCGAACAGCAGCTTGGGCGCGATCGGCTTGGTCACGAATTCGTCCATACCGGCCGCCAGACAGCGCTCCTCGTCCTCGCGGCCGGCATTGGCCGTCATGGCGATCACCAGGGCGTCGCGCAGGCGCGGGTCGGAGCGGATCAGGCGCGTGGCCTCGTAGCCGTCCATCACCGGCATCTGCACATCCATCAGCACGCAGTCGAATTTCTCCTTGTGCAGCAGGTCGATCGCCTCCTTGCCGTTGTTGGCGACGATGACGGTGGCCTGCGCATCCTCCAGGATCTCGCGGCCGACCTGCTGGCTGAACACGTTGTCCTCCACCAGCAGCACGCGCGCGCCGGCGATGACGTCCATGATCTCGCGCTCGGCAGGCTCCGGCCCGCCCGTCGGCACGCCCCGGCCCAGGCCCAGGCGCGCGGTGAACCAGAAGGTCGATCCCAGGCCCGGCATGCTCTCCACCCCGACCTCGCCGCCCATCAGCTCCGCCAGCTGCTTGCTGATCACCAGTCCGAGGCCGGTGCCGCCGTACTTGCGCGTGGTCGAGGGGTCGGCCTGGTGGAAGGACTGGAACAGGCGTCCGATGTCGTCGGCAGTAAGCCCGATGCCGCGGTCCTGCACCTCGAAGCGCACCAGCAGGTCGTCCTCGGTGGCGCAGTCGAGCTTGACGCGCAGCGTGACCGGCCCGCGCTCGGAGAACTTGATGGCGTTGCTGGCGAAGTTGAGCAGCACCTGCTCCAGGCGCAGCGGGTCCCCGCGCAGGTGGGCGGGCACCTCCGGATCGGTCTCGATCACCAGCTCCAGCCTCTTGGCGCGGGCCTGCTCGCCCAGCTGGCTGGCGATATTCTGCAGCAGCTTGTCGAGGCTGAAGTCCAGGATCTCGAGCGCCATCTTGCCGGCCTCGATCTTGGAAAAGTCCAGCACGTCGTTGATGATGCCCAGCAGGTGCTGGCTGGAGTGGTAGATCTTCTCCAGGTAGTCGCGCTGCTTGGGATGGGTGACCGACTTGAGGGCCAGGTGCGACATGCCGATGATGCTGTTCATTGGCGTGCGGATCTCGTGGCTCATGTTGGACAAGAAGTTGCTCTTGGCCAGATTGGCGGCATCCGCCTCCGCCTTGAGCTGATGCAACTCGGTCACGTCGGTGGACAGGCCGATGATGGCGCGCACCTCGCCGTCGATGGTCACCGGCACCTTCACGGTCCAGAGGTAGACGGTGTTCCCGTTCGGGAGGGTGAACTCCCCTTCCGTGGTCTGCTGCACGCCGGACAGGAACACGGCCCGGTCCTGCTCCCAATAATAGTCGGCCAGTTCGCGCGGCAGCACTTCCGCGTCCAGGCGGCCGATCACCTCGTCCGGGGTGTGGCCCATGGCTTCCGCCGTGCGCGCGTTGATGTACAGATAGCGCCGGTCGCGGTCCTTCATGTAGACGTGGGCCTCGACGCTGTCGAGAACCGTGTCGAGCAGGAGGCGCTGCTCGATCGCGCCGCGGCGCGACCAGTACAAGGTGAAGAAATAGGCGTACACCAGCATGACGCCGGCAAACCCGGTGCTCAGCGCGATGTAGGGAAACCAGACATCGAAGGTGGAATACAGGTCGCTCTTGCGGACCCGAAACTGCGCCTTCCACAGCAAGCCATTGAAATCCACCGGCAGGATGTTCTCGAAATAGCCCTCGCCCGAACGCCGGGCACGCGGATCGTCGAGCGAGCCGTTATCGTTGAACAGCAGCCGATCGGACTTCTCGATGGCCAGGCTGCGGTGCTCGGGATCGGGCGAGCTGTCGGCGTACAGGGTCAGGTGGATCTGACGCAGGGCCATTTCCTCCAGCGTGTTCTGGACCATGGCCGGCACCGCGAACCCGACCCCGACCGAGCCGAGATAGGCCGCGCGCCGCGCCTGCAGCGCGGGCGGCGGTTTGCCGGTGCTGTAGACCGGGATGCGCATCCCGAGCCCGATATGGCGCACCGGCTTGTTCACCACGATCGGCTGGCCGGAGACGGACAGCTGGGCCGTGTCCCGTCCCAGTTCCAGGGCGCGCCGGATGGCGGGATTGGCCGCGATGTCCGCGCCGAATTTTTCCTTCACCGCCGCCATCGGCTCCAGGTAGGTCAATACGTGATAGACATCGCGCGGGCCGGGCGGCTTGATGGCGAACTCGGGGTAACCCTGGGGATCGATGCTGCGGTCGTTGCGCACCGCCTCGGTGAAGGCGGCCCGCTCGCTGTCCTTGACCAGCACCGCATAGTTGATGGTCTCGATGGCCGGAAAGTGGCGGGCGATATCCAGGCCCTCGACGTAGCGGTGGAACTGCAGGCGGCTGATCGGCTTGTCGCTGGTCTGGAACAGCGCCACCACCCCGCGCACGACGTCCGTGTAGGACTTGACCCGCGCCGACAGGCTGTATTGCGCCGCCCGGGTCACATTCTCGAAGCGCTGGCGGGCGTCGTCCTCCACGGTCTTGGCCGCGGCCACGTACAGCGACATGCCCACCAGGGCCGACAGGGCCAGCCCGACGCCCCACAGCAGCACGCGCGACATCGCGATGCCGGCCGCACCGGTCGGGCCCTTCAGTCGGAGGTTTGCTTGCGCCATGAACGAGGGGAGTTTGCGGGACGCCCCAATCTTACACGGCTCGCCCACTCAGCGCACCCTATCGTGCGCATCGGAAAAATTTCTTTCTGTAAGCTTGCGCGGCCGCGTAGAGAGGCCCTATTTCTTGAATGAATTATCAGCTTGTTATTTGTGCTAAATTTTTCTTGACCCAAGACTGCACGAGTGTATTGTTGTCTGCCCAGACCATGATCCTGAACACAAGGACCGCTCCATGAATAACATGACCGAGATCGCCGACGAATTGGATGTCAGGCTGTTGCTGCAGACGCTGATGGCCTTGAAAAAAGGCGACTTCACAGCGCGCATGCCGAGCGACCTGACAGGCATTTCCGGCAAGATCGCCGACACCCTGAACGACATCATCGAGACCAAGGAAAAGATGGTGCGCGCGGTCACCGACGTGTCGCGCGTGGTGGGCCGCGAAGGCCGCCTGACCCAGCGCGCCTCCGTGCCCGGCGTGCAAGGCGGCTGGGCCACCATCATCAGCTCCGTCAATACCCTGATCGACGACCTGGTGCGCCCGACCACCGAGATGGCGCGCGTGATCGGCGCCGTGGCCAAGGGCGACCTGTCCCAGACCATGGCGCTGGAAGTGGACGGTCACCCGCTCAAGGGCCAGTACCTGCGCGCGGCCACCACGGCCAACACGATGGTGGAGCAGCTGGCCTCCTTCTCCTCCGAAGTGACGCGCGTGGCGCGCGAAGTGGGTACCGAGGGCAAGCTGGGCGGCCAGGCCGTCGTGAAGGGCGTGGCCGGCACCTGGAAGGACCTGACCGACTCCGTGAACTCCATGGCCGGCAACCTCACCTCGCAGGTGCGGAACATCGCCGAGGTGACCACCGCCGTGGCCAACGGCGACCTGTCCAAGAAGATCACCGTGGACGTGCGCGGCGAAATCCTGCAGCTCAAGGACACCATCAACGTGATGGTGGACCAGCTGCGCTCCTTCGCCTCCGAAGTGACGCGGGTGGCGCGCGAGGTCGGCACCGAGGGCAAGCTGGGCGGCCAGGCCTACGTGCCGGGCGTGGGCGGCACCTGGAAGGACTTGACCGACAACGTGAACTTCATGGCGTCCAACCTCACCGGCCAGGTGCGCAACATCGCGGCCGTGACGACGGCCGTGGCCAACGGCGACCTGTCCAAGAAGATCACGGTGGACGTGAAGGGCGAGATTCTCGAACTGAAGAACACCATCAACGTGATGGTGGACCAGCTGTCCTCCTTCGCCTCCGAGGTGACCCGGGTGGCGCGCGAGGTGGGCACGGAAGGTAAGCTCGGCGGCCAGGCCCAGGTGAAGGGCGTGGCCGGCACCTGGAAGGACTTGACCGACTCGGTGAACTCGATGGCCGGCAACCTCACGGCGCAAGTGCGTAACATCGCGGAGGTGACCACCGCCGTGGCCAACGGCGACTTGTCCAAGAAGATCACGGTGGACGTGAAGGGCGAAATCCTGGAACTCAAAAACACCATCAACGTGATGGTGGACCAGCTGAACTCCTTCGCCTCCGAGGTGACGCGCGTGGCGCGGGAGGTGGGCACGGAAGGCAAGCTCGGTGGCCAGGCCAACGTGCCTGGCGTGGCGGGCACGTGGAAGGACTTGACGGACGGCGTGAACTCCATGGCCGGCAACCTCACGGCCCAGGTGCGCAACATCGCGGACGTGACCACCGCCGTGGCCAATGGCGACCTGTCCAAGAAGATCACGGTGGACGTCAAGGGCGAGATTCTCGAACTGAAGAACACCATCAACGTGATGGTGGACCAGCTGTCCTCCTTCGCCTCCGAGGTGACGCGCGTGGCGCGCGAGGTGGGCACCGAGGGTAAGCTCGGCGGCCAGGCCTACGTGCCGGGCGTGGGCGGCACCTGGAAGGACCTGACCGACAACGTGAACTTCATGGCGTCCAACCTCACGGGCCAGGTGCGCAACATCGCGGCGGTGACCACGGCCGTGGCGCGCGGCGACCTATCCAAGAAGATCACGGTGGACGTCAAGGGCGAGATCCTCGAGCTGAAGGACACCATCAACGTGATGGTGGACCAGCTCTCCTCCTTCGCCTCCGAGGTGACCCGGGTGGCGCGCGAGGTGGGTACGGAAGGTAAGCTGGGCGGACAGGCCAACGTGTCCGGCGTGGCCGGCACCTGGAAGGACCTGACCGAGAACGTGAACCAGCTGGCGGCCAACCTGACCAACCAGGTGCGCGCGATCGCCGAGGTGGCCACCGCCGTCACCCGCGGCGACCTGTCGCGTTCGATCCAGGTGGAGGCGCGCGGCGAGGTGTCCTACCTCAAGGACAACATCAACGAGATGATCCGCAACCTGAAGGAGACCACCCAGAAGAACGCGCAGCAGGACTGGCTCAAGACCAACCTGGCGCGCTTCACCCGCCTGCTGCAAGGCCAGCGCGACCTGCAGGCGGTGACCAAGCTGATCCTGTCCGAACTGGCCCCGCTGGTGTCGGCCCACCACGGCGTGTTCTACATGATGGACTCGCACGAGCTGGACGCGCGCCTGCGCATGATCGCCTCCTACGGCTACCGCTCCAGCCGCAAGCTGCCGACTTCCTTCCTGCCGGGCGAAGGCCTGGTCGGCCAGTGCGCGGTGGAGAAGACCCGCATCTGGCTGACCGACGTGCCGCGCGACTACATCGTCGTCTCCTCCGGCCTGGGCGCGGCGCCGCCGACCAACATCGTGGTGCTGCCGATCCTGTTCGAGCAGCAGGTCAAGGCCGTGATCGAGATCGCGTCCCTGGACCGCTTCACCGAGACCCACCTGTCCTTCCTCGACCAGCTGATGGAGTCGATCGGCGTGGTGCTCAACACCATCGAGGCGAACAGCCGGACCGAGTCGCTGCTGACCCAGTCGCAGTCGCTGGCGCAGGAGCTGCAGCAGACCAACCAGGAGCTGGCCGAGAAGGCGCGCCTGCTGTCGGAGCAGAACATCGAGGTGGAGCGCAAGAACCGCGAGGTGGAACAGGCCAAGCTGGCACTCGAGGAAAAGGCGACCCAGCTGGCCCTGTCGTCCAAGTACAAGTCCGAGTTCCTGGCCAATATGTCGCACGAGCTGAGGACCCCGCTCAATTCGCTGCTGATCCTCGCGCAGCAGCTGGGCGACAACCCGGAGGGCAACCTCTCCAGCAAGCAGGTGGAATTCGCTAAGACCATCCACGGTTCCGGCTCCGACCTGCTCACGCTGATTAACGACATCCTCGACCTGTCCAAGATCGAGTCCGGCACCGTCACACTGGACGTGTCCGAATACCGCTTCTCCAACCTGCGCAATTACGTGGATCGCACCTTCCGCCACATGGCCGAACAGAAGCACCTCGGCTTCTCGGTGGACCTGGCCGACAGCCTGCCCAACAGCGTGATGACGGACACCACCCGCCTGCAGCAGGTGCTCAAGAACCTGCTGTCCAATGCCTTCAAATTCACCAGCCATGGCCAGGTCGAACTGAGAATCGAGGTCGCCAAGGACGGCTGGAGCCCGGACCACCCGAACCTGAACCACGCCGACGCGGTGCTGGCCTTCTCGGTCAGCGACACCGGCGTGGGCATCGCGGCCGACAAACTGCAGCTGATCTTCGAAGCTTTCCAGCAAGCCGACGGCTCCACCGCCCGCAAATACGGCGGCACCGGCCTCGGGCTGTCGATCTCGCGCGAGCTGGCGCGTCTGCTGGGCGGCGAAATCCGGGTCGAATCGATCGTCAACGTCGGCTCCACCTTCACCCTCTATCTGCCGTATAACCGTTCCGGCTTCATCAATTACGACCTGTCGCGCCAGCCCCTGGCGCGCCCGGCCGCCGCTCCCGCGACCCTGGTCTACGCGGCCCCGGTCCATGAAGCGGAACCGGCGGCGGTCGAAGTGCTCGACGACATCGCCAGTCCGCCCCTGATCGAATACGGCGGGGTGCTGGACGACCGCGGCCTGGTGGCGCCGGGCGACCCGGCGGTGCTCATCATCGAAGACGACGAACGCTTCGCCAAGGTGGTGCTCGACTTCGCCCGCGAGAAGAACTTCAAGGGCGTCGTCACCCACATCGGCGACTCCGCGCTGTCGCTCGCGCGCGACTACCTGCCCTCGGCCATCCTGCTCGACCTGGACCTGCCGGACATCGACGGCTTCACGGTGCTCGACCGCCTCAAGCGCGACCCGAGCACGCGCCACATCCCCGTGCACGTCATGTCCAGCCTGCGCGAACGCGAGAAGGCGCTGCGCCAGGGGGCCATCTCCTACCTCAACAAGCCGGTCACGAAGGAGACCTTGCAGGAGGAATTCACGCGCATCCAGAAATTCCTCATGGGCGGCAAGCGCAGCCTGCTGGTGGTGGAGGACGAGGAGGCGCAGCGCGAATCGATCGTCAACCTGGTCGGCGCCAAGGACATCCGCATCGTCGCGGTGGAGGACGGCGAGAAGGCGCTGGAAGCCCTGCGCAGCCAGCATTTCGACTGCATGGTGCTGGACCTGACCCTGCCCGACATCAGCGGCTTCGACCTGCTCGACATCATCGGCAAGGAGCAGGCCCTGCGCGACCTGCCGGTCGTGATCTACACGGCCAAGGAGCTCAAGCGCGCCGAGGTGACCAAGCTGAAGAAGTACGCCAAGACCATCGTCATCAAGGACGCCCGCTCGCCCGAACGCCTGCTGGACGAGACAGCGCTGTTCCTGCATCGTTCGCACGCCAGCCTGCCCGAGGCACAACGCCGCATGCTGGAGGAGATCCATGCCCAGGACGGCGGCCTGGCCGGGCGCAAGGTGCTGATCGTCGACGACGACCTGCGCAACATCTTCGCCCTATCCTCGCTGCTGGAGCGCCAGCAGATGCAGGTGCTGTTCGCCGAGAACGGGCGCGACGGCATCGAAGTGCTGGAGAAGGACCCGAGCATCGAGATCGTCCTGATGGACATCATGATGCCGGAGATGGACGGCTACGACACCATGCGCGCCATCCGCCGCATTCCGAAGTTCCGCTCGCTGCCGATCATCACGCTCACGGCCAAGGCGATGAAAGGTGACCGCGACAAGTGCATTGCCGCCGGCGCGTCCGACTACATCACCAAGCCGGTGGACGTGGCGCAGCTGCTGTCCTTGATGAGGGTCTGGCTGCATTGATGAAGGAAGCCACCGAGGAGCTGGAAGTCGCCCTGCTGCTGGAAGCCCTGTTCCAGCGGCACGGATTCGACTTCCGCGCGTACGACCGGCCGGTCGTCAAGCGCAAGCTGCAGCATGTGATGCGCGAACGCGGCCTGCCCACGGTCTCGCTGCTGCAGAACGCCGTCCTGCACGAGGATGGCGCCGCCGGCGCGCTGTTGCGCCGCCTGTCGGTGCAGCCGACGCCCTTGTTCGACGACCCGGAGCAGGCGCGCCTGCTGCGTATCGCCGTCACCTGCCTGCATGCGAGCCCGGTGCCGCGCGTGTGGCTGCCCGACTGCGCCGGCGCGGAGGAGGCCTGGTCGCTGGCGATCCTGCTGGCCGAGGAACGCCTGCACCGGCGCACCGAGATCTTCGCCACCGTCGCCACCGAGCAGATGCTGGCCGAAGCCCAGGAGGCCACGATACCGGCGGAACGGCTCCACGACTATCAGGAGAACTACCTGAAAAGCGGCGGCCTCGGCAAGCTGTCCGACTATTTCGACATCCGCGGCAAGCGCGCCACCTTGATGGCACCGCTCAAGGAGCGCATCACCTGGTCGCAATACAACCTTGTGACGGATGCCTCGCCCAACGAATTCCAGATGATCGTCTGCCAGCGCGCCCTGCCCGATTTCGGTCCCGCGCTGCGCCAGCGTGTGCAGCTGCTGCTGCACGGCAGCCTGAGCCTGTTCGGCGTGCTCGGCATCGACCGCCCCTTCGACGCCCCCGCCCCGCTGGCCGCGTCCTACCAGCCCCTGTTCCCCTCCGCCCCCTGGTACAAACGCATCGCCTAAACCAGGGTCAGGTCGCCCATTGCGTCAAAATTTGCCTAGGCAAATTTTGACGCAATGGGCGACCTGACCCTGGTTGTTTCAACTCAATAACGGATGCGGTCTCGCCGGTATTCTCGGAATTCCAAACTTTCTCGAGGTATACCGATGACCGACGCTCTCAAAATTGTCGAGGCATGCGAAGCTGAGTGGAAAACCTAGACAGGATGCGCAACTCGCGACGAGCAAAGCGGGAAGCGGATCCCTCGTCATTGCGGGGCTGCGGACCGTCAAACACGGCCATGTGGTCGTCATTGTTCAGTCGAAGGGCAGCAAATATCCGATCGGATATTCGGGACGGTTCGGCAGCATCGGCCGTAAGAACGCTTCAATCAACTGGAGTTGAAACAAGCAAGATCTGCCGAAAGTCGGCTACTTCGCTCACCCGCTATGAGACGTCAATTTTTGTTTGCGCTCGCCCTCAGCATTCCCTTGGCGAGCCACACCAACGATGCGTTCAGCCAGTGCCAACTCAGAGTGATCCAGCCACTCCGCGAGGCGTTGGTCCAGGATGGAGGCGAAATTGCGCTGGGCGAGGCAGACGATCCGGTGGCGCCGAAGGCATGGCAAGGTCCGCTAGCGAACGCGCACTGCACGCTCGATCTCGGCATCCTGGAGGGCCCCTTTATCCAGACCAATCACCGCTCGCTCTTCGTGACGACCTATTCTGGCAGCGAGCGCACGCTCTATCTGGTGGACTTCGAAATGTGCGCGGTCATCTGGAAAAGCGTCCCCTTCACCGGCCGCGTCGAGGCCCGGAGGGGAGAGCTCAAGATTGCGCGGCGGCGCGTAGCACTGGGTGCCGACTGCGTTCCGCGCCAGTAGAAGAACCAGGGTCAGATCGCCCATTGCACAAAAATTTGCTCACCGAGCAAATTTTTGTGCAATGGGCGATCTGACCCTCGATTTTTCTCGATTTTTAGGCCGGGCGGGCGGCGGAGGGGCGTTCGGCGATGCGGTCGCGCCAGGCCTGCAGGTGCGGCATGCCTTCCTCGCCGGGACGGAACTTGAGCAGCTTGGCGAATTCGAGGCCGCAGAAGGCCGTGATGTCGGCGATGGTGAAGCGCTGGCCGGCCACGAAAGGCTGCGTGGCCAGCACGCCATCGAGCCAGCGCGCCGTGTCGCGCAGCTTCTCGCCTTGCGACACGCCGAACTCCTTGAACTGCGGCTGCTCCAGCGGCGCCAAGCCCGGATGCGTGTGGCGCACGCTGTTGAAGATCTGGAGACACAGCACCAGCTCCATGCGGCGGTCCGCTTCCTCGATGAAGGCGCGTTCCTCGGCCGTCTCGCCCATCAGGTTCGGCTGCGGATACAGGCCCTCGAGGTAGGTGCAGATCGCGCGCGTCTCGGTCAGGATGCGGCCGTCATCCAACTCCAGCGCGGGCACGCGCGCGAGCGGATTCTTGGCCACGTACCACTCCGCCTTGTGCTCGTTCTGGCCCAGGTCGAGCATGACCTGCTCGATGCCGGTGATGCCCTTCTCGGCGATGAACATGGTGACGCGCCGCGGATTGGGCGCGAAACTGCTGACGTATAGCTTCATTCAGGTGGTTCCTCTAGTTTTTCGATTGCCCGGTTTCAAGCATGTTGCGCACGCCGGCGGCGAATTTTTCGGCGTCCTCATCGAGATTGCGCGACAGGTCGCGCTTGGACGGCGGCATCAGCAATCCCTTCTTCACCGCCGGCCGCGCGCCGATCTGCGCGATCCAGCGCTGCAGATGCGGCAGCTCGTCGACCGACACCCCCGACCAGTTGTGCGTGCGCACCCAGGCCCAGTTCGCGATGTCCGCGATCGAATAGTCACCGGCCAGATACTCGTGCTCCTTGAGCCGCCGGTCCAGGACGCCGAACAGGCGCCGGCTCTCGCCCTGGTAGCGGTCGATGGCCGGCTGGATCTTCTCGGGGAAGTAGCGGAAGAATACATTGGCCTGCCCCATCATCGGCCCGATGCCGCCCATCTGGAACATCAGCCACTGCAGCACCAGCGAACGCCCCTTCGCATCCTGCGGCATCAGCTGCCCCGTCTTTTCGGCCAGGTAGATGAGGATCGCGCCCGACTCGAACACGGCGAAGTTGTCCTCGGCGCGGTCGACGATGGCCGGGATGCGCCCGTTCGGATTGATGGCGAGGAACCACGGTTCCTTCTGCTGGTTCAGCGCCAGGTCCAGCGCATGCAGTTCATACGGCAGCGCCAGCTCCTCCAGCGCGATCGAGATTTTGTGCCCGTTCGGCGTCGCGGCCGAGTACAGATCGATCATGATGACCACCTCTATCTTTACGATTTCCCAACGATGATAGCGGGAATGCGCCGTCCTTGCAGGCGCATGCATACGTTTGACACATCTCTGCTTTCGCTTTAGATTCCCGCAGTTCCCATCTTCCGTGCCGAAGGATTCCCATGCACCGCACCTTGATCTCCGCCGCCATCCTGGCGCTGGCCGGCCTGTCCGCCGCGCCCACCATCGCCGCGCCGCGCGCCCCCGTGGCCGCCCAGGCGACCACGCAGCTGCCGCGCAGCGCCAGCCCGACGCACTATGACGTGTCGCTGGTCCCGGATGCGGCCAAGGGCGTCTTTGCCGGCAAGGTGACGATTACCCTGAATGTGCTCGAACCCACCTCCAGCCTCACGCTGAACGCGGCGGACATGAGCTTCTCGAAGGTGACCCTGACGCCGGTCGGCAAGGGCCAGCCCCTGACCGGCAAGGCGGCCGTCGACAACGACGCGCAGACCGCGACCTTCAGCTTCGACCAGCCGCTCGCGAAGGGCGCCTACCAGCTCGCGCTCGAGTACACCGGCCAGATCGGCACCCAAGCCGTGGGCCTGTTCTCGATCGACTACGATACACCGGCCGGCAAGAAGCGCGCGCTGTATACCCAGTTCGAGAACTCGGACGCGCGCCGCATGATCCCGTCCTGGGATGAGCCGAACTACAAGGCCACCTTCACCCTGGACGTGACCGTGCCGGCCGACCAGATGGCCGTCAGCAACATGCCAGCCACGCGCACCACCACCCTGCCGGACGGCCGCAAGCACGTACAGTTCGCGCGCTCGCCCAAGATGTCGACCTACCTGCTGTTCTTCGGCGCGGGCGACTTCGAGCGCGTGGCCGAGAAGGTCGACGGCGTCGAGATCGGCGTCGTCACCAAGCGCGGCAGCCTGCCGCAGGCGCGCTTCATCCTGGACGCGTCCAAGGCCGTCCTCAAGGAGTACAACGACTACTTCGGCGTCAAGTACCCGCTGCCCAAGCTGGACAACATCGCCGCGCCGGGCCGCAGCCAGTTCTTCGGCGCGATGGAGAACTGGGGCGCCATCTTCACCTTCGAATACGCGCTCCTGCTCGACCCGGCCATCTCGACCCAGACCGACAAGGAAGGCGCCTTCGCCGTCGCCGCGCACGAAATGGCGCACCAGTGGTTCGGCGACCTGGTGACCATGCAGTGGTGGGACGACCTGTGGCTCAACGAAGGCTTCGCCTCGTGGATGGAAAGCCGCATGTCGGCCCGCCTGCATCCGGAGTGGCAAACCTCCCTGGGCGCGGTGCAGGTGCGCGAAGGCGCGATGTTCCGCGACTCCGTCGCCACCACCCACCCGATCGTGCAGCACGTCGAGACGGTCGAACAGGCCAGCCAGGCTTTCGACAGCATCACCTATGCGAAGGGCGAATCGGTGATCCGCATGCTGGAGAACTACGTGGGCGAAAACGCCTGGCGCGACGGGGTGCGCGCGTACATGAAGCAGTACGCCTTCTCCAACACGGTGTCGGACGACTTGTGGCGCCATATCGAGAAGGCGGCCCGGAAGCCGGTCACGGCGATCGCCCACGACTTCACCTTGCAGCCGGGCGTGCCGCTGATCCGCGTGCAAGACGTCGCCTGCAAGAAGGGCAGCACCTACGCCACGCTGGAGCAGGGCGAATTCAGCCGCGACAATCCGGACAAGAAGGCGCTGACCTGGCACGTGCCGGTGGTCGGCCAGACCGTCGGCGCCGCCGCCGCCGGCCGCACCCTGGTCGCCAACGGCACGGGCACCCTGGTCGCGCCGGGCTGCGCTCCGCTGGTGGTGAACTACGGCCAGGCCGGCTACTACCGCACCCTGTACGCGCCGGCCGCGTTCAAGGCGCTGGCCGCCGACTTCGACAAGCTGGCGCCCATCGACCAGCTGGGCATCCTGTCCGACAGCTGGTCCTTCGGCATGGCCGGCCAGCAGCCGGCCTCCAACTTCCTGGACCTGGCCGACCAGGTGCCGCTCGGCGCCAATCCGCAGGTGTGGGGCGAAGTGGCCGGCACCTTCGAGGGCATCCACCGCTACTTCAAGGGCGACGCGGCGCGCCAGCAGCGCTTCGACCGCTATGCCGTCGGCCGTCTGGCGCCCGTGTTCGCGCAGATCGGCTGGAGCGCGCGCGCCGGCGAGCCGGACACCGTGGCCAACCTGCGCGCGCAGTTGATCGGCGTGCTGGGCGACCTGAACGACAGCGCGGTCGTGGCCGAGGCGCGCCGCCGTTACGCCGCCCAGGGCACCGATCCGGCGGCCCTGCCCGGCCCGCTACGCAAGGTGATCACGGGCGTGGTCGCCCAGCATGCCGACGCCGCCACCTGGGACCAGCTGCACGCCGCCGCCCAGGCCGAGAAGTCGCCGCTCATCAAGGACAGCCTGTACACCATGCTGGCCCTGGCCGAGGACCCGGCGCTGGCCAAGCGCGCGCTGGAACTGGCCCTCACCGACGAGCCGGGCGTCACCAACAGCTCCTCGATGATCGCCGTGGTGTCCAACAGCCATCCGGAACTGGCGTTCGACTTCGCACTGGCCAACATGGCCAAGGTGAACGAACGGGTCGATGCCTCCTCGCGCAGCCGCTACTTCCCGCGCCTGGCCTCGCATTCGGCCGATCCGGCCACCATCGCCAAGCTGAAGTCCTACGCCGAAGCCAACCTGGCGCCGAGCTCGCGCCGCGACGCCGACACGGCCGCGGCCGACATCTCCTACCGCATCAAGGTGATCACGGAACGCCTGCCCGCGATCGACGCCTGGCTGCAGGCCAAAGCCGGCAAGTGAGGCTAGAATGAGGGCATGACCCGTCCTGCCCTCCCCCGCGCCTGGGTGCGCATGCCGTCCGGAAGGCGCCTGGATCTGCTCGATCCGACCCCCTTCGACTGGGACGACGAAGACCTGGCGCTGGGCCTGGCCCGCACCTTCCGCTGGGGCGGCCACTCCGCGTGGCCGCAGCCGCTGTCCGTGGCCCAGCACTCCATCGCCGTCCTCTACCTGCGCCGGCGCCTCACCCCCGGCCCCCTGTCGGCCGCGGCCGAATTGCGCGAACTGCTGCACGACGCCGAGGAAGGCCTGCTCGGCTTCGACGCCATCTCCGTCATCAAACCTTTCCTGGGCGACCAATTCCGTGCCCTGACCCAGCGCCTGGAGCACGCCGTGTTCGTGCGCTACGGCCTGCCGGCCTGGACCCGCGCCGAACATGCGCTGCACAAGCGCGCCGACCGCCTGGCCGCCGCCAGCGAGGCGGTGCACGTGGCCGGCTGGTCCGCGGCCGAGGTGCGTAGCACGCTCAAGATCGCCATCGAGCCCCTGCAGGACGATCCGCTGGTGGAGGTTTACGGCGGCACGCCCTGGGAACCGTGGCCCGCGCGGGTGGCGGCCGAACGCTTCATGGCCGAGCTGGACGTGCTCAAGCGGCGCGACGCAGTGTGACGCGCTGTCCACAGCTTCTGTGAATAACAGTGTTGAAAACACCCCGCGCCTGCCGTCGCTGCGGGCTTTTCGCCCCCCCTTGCCCATATTTTGTGCAACACAGGCCACTTCCAATTTGGGCGAATTTGACTTAGTGTAGTTCCATGACCTCAACCGACCAATCCGCGGACCACGACCTGCTGGTGTTCCAGGCCGAACGCCCGGCCGGCGCGCCCGCCGAGCGCGAGGTGCAGCCCTGGCGCGTGCTGATCGCCGACGACGACGTGGACGTGCACGTGGCAACCAAGTTCGCCTTGCGCGATGCGGTGTTCCAGGGCCGGCCCCTGAGCTTCCTGCACGCCTACAGCGCGGACGAGGCCTTGGCGGTGCTGAAGGCCACGCCGGACATCGCGATGGTGCTGCTGGACGTGATCATGGAAACGCCCGACGCCGGCCTCAAGGTGGCGCGCGCGATCCGCGCGGAGCTGCACAACGACCTGATCCGAATCGTCCTGCGCACCGGCCAGCCCGGCCAGGCGCTCGAGCACAGCGTGATCGTCGACTACGACATCAACGACTACTGGTGCAAGACCGACCTCACCACCCGCAAGCTGTTCACGACCGTGATCGCGTCGCTGCGTTCGTATGCCGAGGCCAAGTCGGGGCTGGAAGCGCGCCGCGCCCTGGCGCTGCAGCTGGCGGAGGCGCGCCGGGTGCAGGCCGCACTGGACCGCTATGCCCTCGTCATGACGCTGGACCGGGACGGCTGCATCACGGACGCCAACGAGCGCCTGTGCGAAGTGATGCACTGCAGCCGGGAAGACCTGCTCGGCCAGCACGTGCGCGTGCTGCAACCGGACGGCCTGCCGCAGGAAAAGGAAATCCTGGCCGCCCTGCTGGCGGACGGCGGCTGGGCCGGCGACCTGCAGGCCAAGGCGCCGGACGGCTCGGTCCAGGCCCTGCGCTGCGCCGCCCTCGCCTTCCGCGACCCGGCCGGCACGCCGTATCAATACGTGGCCGTGGCCACGCCGCTCGGGCTGCCGCCCGCCTGATCCGGCGCCTCACTTCCAGGCGTTGCGCGCGCGCTCGCGCACCAGCATGCGCACCGACTCCGGCAGGTGCTTGGCCGCCTTGTCCTTGGGCGTGTCGGCATTGAACCACACCGTTTCGTCGAAGTGCTTGAGCATGGCCGGCGTGATGAAACGGGTGCGCGCCGCGTACACGTGGCGGTCGCCCATCTGGCTTTGCTGCTTGATGAAGAAGCGGTTCGGCACCACCACCTGCAAGTGTTCGCGCGCCCGCGTCATGGCCACGTACAGCAGGCGGCGCTCCTCTTCGATGTCGTCCTGGGTCCCGGTCGCCATGTCGGACGGGATGCAGCCGTCCACCGCGTTCAGGATGTGGACCGACTTCCATTCCTGCCCCTTGGCCGAATGGATGGTGGAGAGGATCAGGTAATCCTCGTCCAGGTGCGGCGGGCCGGCGCGGTCGCTGGTCGCCTCGGGCGGATCGAGCGTGATCTCGGCCAGGAAGCTCTCGCGCGAGCCGTAGCCGCCGGCCAGGGCCGCCAGCTGGTCGACGTCGGCGGCGCGCTGCTGGGCGTCGTCGTGCATGCGTTCCAAGTGCGGCAGATACCAGTGGCGCACCAGGCCGATGTCCTCCGGCCAGCGCCGGGACTGCGCGCGCAGCGCGCGGTACAAGGCCACGAAAGCGGTCCAGTCCGCGGCCGCCTTGGACGGCACCTCGAACTGCTCCACCACCCGGGTCGGATCGGCCGCGGCGCCGACCGCGTCCAGCAGGCGGGTCGCGGTGGCGGGGCCGATGCCGGGAATGAGCTGGGCGACGCGAAAGCCCGCCATGCGCCCGCTCGGGTTCTGGGCGAAGCGCAGCACCGCCAGCACGTCCTTGATGTGGGACGCTTCGAGAAACTTGAGGCCGCCGAACTTCACGAACGGGATGTTGCGCCGCATCAGCTCCAGCTCCAGCGGCGCCGAATGGCTGGCGGCGCGAAACAGCACGGCCTGGTCGGTGAGCTTGAGGCCGGCTTCGCGGTGCTCCAGCACGCGCCGGCAGATCCAGCGCGCCTGCTCGGCCTCGTCGGGGATCAAGACCAGCTCCGGCTTGGCGCCGGCTTGCTGGTCGGTCCACAGCATCTTGGCGTGGCGCTCGACGGCGGCGTCGATGACGGCGTTGGAGGCGTCCAGGATCGCCTGGGTCGAACGGTAATTGCGCTCCAGCGTGACCACGCGCGCCGGCTGGCCGAACTCCTTGGGAAAATCGAGGATGTTGCGCACCGTGGCGCCGCGGAAGGAATAAATGGCCTGGGCGTCGTCGCCCACCACCATCAGGCCCGCGCCGTCCGGCTTCATCCCGTGCAGGATCGCGGCCTGCAGGCGGTTGGTGTCCTGGTACTCGTCCACCAGGATGTGGTCGAAGCGCGCTCCCACCTCGGCGCCCAGTTCGGCGTCGGCCGCCAGCTCGGCCCAGAACAGCAGCAGGTCGTCGTAGTCGAGCACGTTCTGTTCCTGCTTGGCGTCGACGTAGGCGCCGAACAGGCGCTTGAGCTGAGCTTCCCATTCCGCGCACCAGGGATAGTGCGTCTTGAGCACCACGTCGAGCGGATCGCGGCTATTCACCACGCGCGAATAGATCGACAGGCAGGTGCCCTTGAGCGGGAAGCGTTTCTGCTCCTGGGTCAGGCCGATCTCGTGGCGCACCAGGCCCATCAGGTCCTCGGCGTCGCCGCGGTCGTGGATGGTGAAGGATTCGTCCAGGCCGATGCGGCCCGCGTACTCGCGCAGCAGGCGCGCGCCGATGCTGTGGAAGGTGCCGGCCCAGGGCAGCGCGGTCGGCGCGGCGGTGGGCGACAGGCGCAGCACCTGGTGCAGGACGGCGCCCGCGCGGTGGGTCATCTCCTGCGCGGCGCGGCGCGAAAAGCTCAGCAGCAGCAGGCGCTGGGGATCGGCGCCGGCGGCCAGCAGGCGCGCCACGCGGTGGGCCAGCGTATTGGTCTTGCCGGAACCGGCGCCGGCGATCACCAGCAAGGGACGGGCGGCGGCGGCGCCGATATCGTGCTCGACGGCTTCGCGCTGAGCGTCGTTCAGCACGGCGTAGGGATCGGACATGGTGATGAGAAAAAAAGAGGCTGCACAACTGTACATTTATCCAGTATGATGCCGCAAGTACTTCCTCAGAATATTCCTACAAGTTTTTTGAGCTTTTCACGCTAAGTGGCTGTGTGGAATGGCTTTTTTTCGATATCCACAATGTTTGTGAATAACTTTGTGGATAATGCCCTCTTGACAGGCCAGAAGCGAGCAAGCATGCGGGTTTCAACAGAATGCACATTCTGAAGGCATCCGCTCAGTCCCAATCGAATCAATGACTTAGCGAAGTCGTTGTGCAGCACCGCAAATCCGGGCGCGAAAAATTTTTGGGCCGCCCAAGTGTGAATAACCACCACCCGCGCGGCCGTTCGGCATGAGCGAATCGACAAGCTTTCCGGTATTGTCGCGTGCGTAGGATTCCACCGACGACTTTGCCCCGCACTATCGTGCTGCATGTCCAAAATTACCAGTCCTATAATCGGTCGGACGTCGTTACGGGACGCTCCATCATGTCTGAATTTACCCATTTCAAGGACCGGGAGGACGCGGGACGCCAGCTCGCCCGCCGTCTGCAGCACTATGCGGACAACCCCAACGTGCTCGTCCTCGGCTTGCCGCGCGGCGGCGTGCCGGTCGCCTACCAGGTCGCCCATGCGTTGCGGGCGCCGCTCGATATTCTCCTGGTCCGCAAGCTGGGCTTGCCCGGCCACGAGGAATACGCGATGGGCGCCATCGCGGGCGGCGGCATCCGTGTGCTCCAGAAGAACGTGCTGAACCAGCTGCACGTGTCCCCGGCCGCGGTGCAGGAAGTCATCGACCGCGAAACCCAGGTGATCGCCCAGCGCGAACACCTGTACCGCGACGGCACGCCGGCCTTGCCGCTCGAAGGGCGCATCGTCATCGTGGTCGACGACGGCCTGGCCACCGGCTCCACCATGCGGGTGGCGGTGGAGGCGGTGCGCCGCCACCAGCCGGCCCGCCTGGTCGTCGCGGTGCCGGTGGGCGCGCCGGACGCCTGCGCCAGCATCGGCGCCGAGGTGGACGAAATGGTTTGTCTATCCGCGCCCATGCTGTTCCAGGCCGTCAGCCAGTGGTATGCGGACTTCGGCCAGACCAGCGACGCCGACGTGCAGGACCTGCTGGCCAAGGCGCGCCAGCCGGACCGGGCGCAAGAGGCACGCGCGGCCGGGCTGGCCACCCAATTCACGCGCTGACGGGAGCTTCCCATGCCCAGCGTGAAAGACCTTTCCCTGGCCGACCGCATCCGCCACGAGGCCAGGCTGTGCGAGGGCCCGGCCGTGAGCGGCCGGCGCCGCGACTACGATCGTCTGCTCGACATGATCGGCGATGCGCGCTTCGTCCTGCTGGGCGAAGCGACCCATGGCACGGCCGAGTTCTACCAGGAGCGCGCCCACCTCACCCGGCGCCTCGTCATGGAGAAGGGCTTCACCGCCGTCGCGGTCGAGGCGGACTGGCCCGACGCCTACCGCGTCAACCGCTATGTGCGCGGCCAGCCGGGCGACAACTCGGCCGAGGAAGCCCTGGACGGCTTCCGGCGCTTCCCCACCTGGATGTGGCGCAACCTGGACGTGGTCGATGTCGTCGAGTGGCTGCGCGGCTACAACGACGCCAACACCGGCCAGGTGGGCTTCTATGGCCTGGACCTGTACAGCATGTTCACCTCGATCGAGGAAGTGCTGCGCTTCCTGGACCAGGCCGATCCGGACGCGGCCCAGCGTGCGCGCGAACGCTACAGCTGCTTCGACCACTATCACCAGGACAGCCAGCGCTATGGCTACGCGGCCGCCTTCGGCATGTCCGCGTCGTGCGAACGGGCCGTGATCCAGCAGCTGCGCGACCTGCAGACCAAGGCCTTCGACTACGCGCGCCATGAGGGCCACGACGAATTTTTCACCGCCCAGCAAAACGCGCGCCTGGTGATGAACGCCGAGGAGTACTACCGCACCATGTTCCAGGGCCGGGTCTCGTCCTGGAACCTGCGCGACCGGCACATGGCCGACACGCTCGAAGCGCTGGACGCCCATCTCACCGGCCGCGCCGGCAAGCCGGCCAAGATCGTCGTGTGGGAGCACAATTCCCATCTGGGCGACGCGCGCGCGACCGAAGTGGCGGACCTGGGGGAATGGAATGTCGGCCAGCTCGCGCGCGAGCATTGGGGCCGGCGCGCGGTGCGCCTGATCGGCTTTTCTACCTATCACGGCACGGTGACGGCCGCCTCGGCCTGGGACGAGCCGCCCCAGACCAAGCGCGTCAATCCCGGCCTGCCGCACAGCTACGAGGACGTGTTCCACCAGACCGCCCTGTCCCACTTCTACCTGGACCTGCGCCAGGCCGGCAGCCCGGCCGCCGAAGCGCTGCGCGAAGGCCGCCTGCAGCGCGCCATCGGCGTGGTCTACCTGCCGCGCACGGAGCGCCAGAGCCACTACTTCTTCGCCCGCCTGTCCGACCAGTTCGACGCCCTGATCCACATCGACGAGACCCACGCGGTGCGCCCGCTGGAGCGCGCCGGCCTGGCCGGCGACGAGCCGCCCGAGACCTACCCTTCCGGCTTGTGACGGAGGCGCTAGGCGGCCGGTTCCATACCGCTGGCAGGTGTGTAGACGGCAAAGCCGTTGCGGCCGAGCCGTTTCGCCTCGTACAGGGCGGCGTCCGCGTTGGCCAGCAGCTGCTCCTGGGTCTGCCCGCCGCCCTCGAACACGGCGATGCCGACCGAGGTCGTCACGTTCACCGTCGCGCCGGACAGCGCGAACGGCACGCGCACGGCGTCGACGATCTTGTGGGCGATGGTAGCCGGCTCCGCCGGCTCCTTCAGGTCGCCGAGGATGATCACGAATTCGTCGCCGGACAAGCGCGCCACCGTGTCCGAGCTGCGCACGCTGGCGACCATGCGCCGTGCGAATTCCTTGAGCACTTCGTCGCCGGTGGCGTGGCCATAGGTGTCGTTGATCTTCTTGAAGTGATCCACGTCCAGGTAGGCCAGGGCGATCAGCAGATGGTGGCGGCGCGCGCGTTCGACCGCCTGCGCCAGCGATTCGCCGAAGCTGCGCCGGTTGGCGATGCCGGTCAGGCTGTCGATCCGCGCCAGCTGGATCAGCTTTTCCTGCGCCGCCTTCACATCCGTCATATCCTGGGCCAGGGCGTACACGCCGGCCACCACGCCGTCGGCCTGCTGGTCGGGCACCAGCGTCAGGCGCAGGTCGCGCGCATGGCCGTTGCGCTCGGCGCGGAACTCGTAGGTCACGGTCTGGCCGGCGAAAGCGCGCGGCAAGTGATCCTGGGCCAGGTCCAGGGTGCGCGCGGTGATCACCTCTCCCAGCGGCAGGCCCGCCATCTGCTCCGGCACGATACCGAACCAGGTGTTGAAGGTCGCGTTGCCGAACTGGAAGCGGCCATCGCTGTCGATGTAGGCGATCAGGGCCGGCATATGGTCGGTAATGAGCTTGAGGCGCTTTTCGCTGGCCGCCTGGCGCAGCTCGGCGCCGCGCCGCTCGCTGATGTCCGTCACCATCGAATAGAAGCCGGCCACGCGTCCGTCCGGCGCCACGTCCGGAATGTAGTCGATGATGAAATACACCTGGCGGCCGTTCTCGATCCCTTCGTGCTCGAAGTGCACGCGCTGGCCGCGCAAGGCCGCGTCGATGTGCTCCTTCAGCCGGGCATAGGTTTCCGGGCCGCGCACTTCCAGCACGGTCTTGCCGATCAGGGAGCGCGGGTCCACGTCCAGCAGCTCCTGGTAATAGGCGTTGGTGAACTGGAAGCGCTCCTGGTCGTCCACGTAGCTGATCAGGACCGGCATCGTGTCGGCGATGATGCGCGCGCGCCGCTCGCTCGCCTTGATCTGCTCCTCGTAGGCCAGGCGGTCCGAAATATCGTGCAGGAAGGCGGTCGCGTAATGCGCGCCCTCGTGCGGCACGGCGCCGACCGAGATCTCGAGCGGAATGCTGCGCCCGCTGCGGTGGCGCGCCGTGACGCGCATGCGGGTGTTGACCACGGGGCCGGAGCCGGTGACCCCGAAGCGCGCCATGCCGGCCTTGTGCGCCGCGTGCATGTAGGGCGGGATGATCAGGTCGGCCACGTCGCGCCCCAGGGCCTCCGCGCGGGGCCAGCCGAACAGCTCCTCGGCACGCCCGTTCCACTCCGTGATGTGGCCCTCGGCGTCGGTGCTGATGAAGGCGTCCGGCGCCCGGTCCAGGATGTTCCGGACCAGGGCCTCGCTGTCGCGGGTACGCTCCTGGGCGCTCTGCCGGTCCGCCACCAGGGCGTGGAAGCTGCGCGCCAGCTCGCCCACTTCATCGTCGCGCCGCGACTTGAGCACCGAGAGGTCGGCCCGGTGCGCACGCACGCTGCCCACGTGCTCGCGCAGGCGCTGCAAGGGCGCGACCAGCCGCGTGATCGCATACCAGCCCAGCAGCGCCGCCAGCAGCGCGAACACGCTGCCCGACAGGATGGTCTGGCCCCGCATTTCGATCAGCGGCGCGAACGCCTCCTCGGTCGGGAAGCGCGCCGCCACGATCCAGTTCACGTTGCCCAGGCGCTTGTAGGCGTAGATGCCCTCGTTGCCGGCCTTGTTGCGCGATTCGGTCCAGCCCTCGAAACCGGCCAGGGCGCGCTCGGTGGCCACGTTCACGCCCGGCTTGGCATTGATGTGCTCCAGCAGGCGGGTGCGGTCGGGATGTTCGATCAGGATGCCGTCGAAGGTCATCATGTAGAAAAAGCCGGTGCGGCCGGGGCGCAAGGCGTCCAGCTGGCGCACGAAGGGAGCGCTTTCCAGGTCGATGCCGCCGATCAGCACCATTTGCAGCTTGCCGGCCGCGTCGTACAGGGGATACGTCAGCAGCACCACCGGCCGGCCGGACAGGGCGCTGCGAAACGGCATGGAGATCACGCCTTCGCGGCGGCGCAGCGTGTCCTCGAAATAGGGTTTGCCGCGCGCGCTCAGGTTCGCGGGGCGGGGCAGCACGCTGGCCAGGATCTGGCCGTCCTCGCCGCAGGCCGCGATGTTGAAAAATTCGTTGAGGATGGCCGGATGGGCGCGCACATAGTCGTGCAGGCCGCCCGGATCGGCCCGCACCGCCGCCGGCAGGCTCTGGGCGAACATGGACAGCGTGGACTGCTTGACGCGCAGCCGGTCGTCGATGGACGCGGCGATGGCGGAAACTGCCGCGAACTGCTGGTTGCCGATCACCGCCTTCATGTCGCGCTCGGCCAGCAGCAGCGCCGTCAGCGTGGCCAGCACGGTGGCGCCGAGCACCAGCACGCCGACCACGATGGTCAGGCGCGACTTGAGCGACTTCGGCACCCAGCGCATCGGTCAGGCCCGTTCCAGTGGCGGTACCCCGGCCGAGGCCAGGGCGTCGTCCAGGTCCGCGATGTCGGCGGCGACATCGGCGTCCGGATCGAGCACCTTCTCGGCGCCGGCCAGCCAGGCGCCGTCCGGGCCGTGGACGGCGAACCGCAGCGCGCTGCCGGCGTCGTCCTCCACCAGTTCCACGCTGGCGCGGGTGGACGCGGGCGCGATGCCGGCCTGCGCGCAGGCGGCGTTCAGATCCGACACCAGCTGCAGCACCAGCCACTCCGCTTCGGCCTGGGCCAGCGCACCGTAGAACAGGTCCTGGTAGAGGAAATGGGCCTCGACGCCCGCGCCGCCCGGCGCCAGCAGGCGGCGCACAAGGGGCGCGGCCGCTTCGGTCCAGGCGCGGTAGCGCTCCATACGGCGTTCGAAATAGGCATCGGCCGCCGCCTCGTCGGCCGGCACGGCGTAGAACGGATCGTCGGCACGCTTGCGCGCGAAACCGAGCAGGAAGCGCAGTTCCACGGCGCTGTCCTCGGGCGCGAACGGCGCCTGGCGCCAGCCGCTCATGCTGCGTTCCAGCGCCGGCATGGGGCGCGGCTTCTTGTCGCCCAGCGCCTGGCCGACTTCCCGCACCAGTTCGTGCAGGCGGGTATAGCCGATCCGGTTCATTTCGGCCAGGTCGTACCAGTGCTGGATCAGCACGACCTTGGCGTGGCGGCTTTCCAGACCGGCGTCGGTGACGCTGGCGAGCAGCGCGTCATAGGCTGCCTGGTCCTGAAAGCCCGCTTCCAGCCGCAGGCCGCCGGTGCTGCGCACGAACAGGGGAATCGCGAAGGCGCTGACTTCGACGTCCGGGGCCCCGTCGCGCCGCAGCAGCGCATTGGCGGCGGCGTCGTGCACGGCCTCGCGCAGCACGCCGAACGTGCGGTCGGCCATGGTGCGAGCCTGGTCGATGGCGTCGTACAGCACGTCGTCCTCGGCGCGGGCGAGGTGGCGGCGCACGGCGCGCGCCAGCTCGTCGGTGGAAACCTTGTCACGTGCACAATCGAGTGCGAGGTCGGTCAACGCTCGGACCGCCGCTTCGTCGGCAATGTCGTCGTCGGGATGGCTGGGTGAATGGGTGGTTTTGACCATTACCCATTGTAACGCCTTAGACCCGGCCGGCCAGCACCGCGAGCGGAAAATGCACAGTGCGCTGCGCTGCCTCGCCCCAGGCCGCGGCCAGCGCCGGTTCCAGCGCCGCGACCGGGTCGGTTCCGTGCCGTTTGCGGTAGGTGGCGACCGCCGACCAGCTGTGCAGATAGCCGACCAGCTGGGCCAGCGTCCACGTCGCTTCCAGCGCGAACGGGGGGGCCGTGACCGGCGCGAACGGCATGGCGATGCTGCGGTAGCCCTCCTCCACATGACGCCGTTCGGGCGCCCAGCAGCCGGCCAGGGTGTTCCAGTACAGGTCGGAAATTACGGCGTCGAGCGCCGGACTGACCGCCAGCAGGTTGTAGCTTACCGCCGCGAACAGCGCGTCCGGGCGGGACACGCGGCGCACCTCGGCGAAGAAGGCCGCATGGTCGAACCAGTGCAGGGCCTGGGCCACCAGGCTCAGATCCACCGAGCCGCTTGCCAGGCTGCTGGCTTCGGCCGGTTCGCAGCGGTATTCGATATTCGGGCGCAGTTCCGCCTGTTCCAGCTGGGGCACGCTGCTGTCGGTGGCGACCACCCGTTCGAAGCGCCGGGCCAGGTCGAGCGTGGCCTGGCCGCTGCCGCAGGCGCAGTCCCAGGCCAGGGCGCGCGCCGGGGATGCGGCGGCCAGCCAGTCGAACAGCGCGGCCGGATAGGTCGGTCGGAAATCGCGGTAAAACGCCGCCTGCGTGGCGAAGAGATCGGATTTGCTCATGCGTTGTCCTCCTTGCGTGCGACGATCAGGATACCCTGCACGCCCGCGCCGCGCTCGCACCGCAGTACGGCGAGCTCCCAGTGCAGGATGGTCATGGCGCGGGCGGACAGAAGTTGGCGCAGGCTGGCCGCGCCGTGCGCATAGCGGCCGCTGGCCTGCAGCACGAACGGATCGGCACCGCCCATTTCGACCGAGAAAGCGAACAGGCCACCGGACGGCAGCGCGCCGTCCACCGCGTCCATGAGCGGACCAAGGTCGCCCAGGTAGACCAGCACGTCGGCGGCCACGATCAGGTCCGCGCGGGCCTGCTTCAGGTAGTCGACCAGTTCCGTGCACGCGAGCTCGTCGTAGCAGCCGCGCCGGCCGGCCTGTTCCAGCATGGCGGGCGCCAGGTCGATGCCGACCAGGCGCCGCGCGAACGGGCGCAGCAAGGGTCCGCACAAGCCCGTGCCGCAGCCGGCATCGATCACGGTGTGCGCCGGCCCCGCGTGCGGTGCGACCGCCGCGACCAGCAAGCGCGGCGTGTCATAGGCGAGGTCGTCCTGCAGGTGGCGGTCGAAGTGGCCCGCGTACTGGTCGAACAGCGCCGCCACATACTGCGCGGGCGGCGCGGACGGCGCGGGGGCGGCGCCCAGGGCGGCCAGCAAGTAGTCCACCACCGCGCAATCCGCGCCGAGTTCGCGCGCCGCGCGATAGGCCTGCACCGCGTCGTCCGCGCGGTCGAGGGCCTTGAGGGCGTTGGCCTTTTGCAGCGCCGCCGCCGCGCTGCGCGGCTGGCCCGCGAGCGCACGCTCGGCGTAATCCAGCGCCTCGCGCGGACGGTGCAGGCGCTGGCAGGCCGTCGCCAGGTTGAGCAGCGCCTCGGCGTGATCCGGTGCGCAGTCCAGGGCCCGCTCGTAGCAGGCAAACGCCTCGTCCAGCGCGCCGAGCTGCTGGAGCGCCGCGCCGCGTCCGCACCAGGCGTCGGCGTAGCGGGGTTTCAGTTCCAGGGCTTGTTCGAAGGCGCGGCGCGCAGCGTCGTACTGGCCGCTCCGCTGCAACGCCACGCCGAGATTGGACAGCGCTTCCGGATAGGCCGGCTGCAGCGCCAGCGCGGCGCGATAGCGCTCGATCGCTTCCGGCAGGCGGTCCAGCTTGCGCAGGGCGTTGCCGCTGTTGGCCAGCGCCATGGGATAGGCCGGCTTGAGTTCCAGCGCGCGTGCATAGGCCGCAAGGGCCGCTTCCGTCTGTCCCAGGTCCTGGCGCGCCGCGCCGAGGTTGCACCACGCCGCGGGTTGGGCCGGATCCAGCGCCAGCGCCGCGCCGATCGCCTCCGCCGCCAGCGCCGGCCGTCCCTGTTGGCGCAGGGCCACCCCGAGCAGATGCATGGCATCGAAGTGCCGCGGCCAGCTGGCCAGCACCTGCCGGTACGCCTGCATCGCCTCCTCCAGCCGCCCGGCCTGGTGCCATCCCAGCGCCGCGCGCAGCAGCTCATCCGCTTGTGCTTTTTCCATGGCCGCTATTGTAAGGTTGCCACCGACGTTTGACGTAGATCATGGCCCAGCCGTCGCCTCTCGCCGGACACTGGCATGTGTATTCACCGCCGAGGACACGAGGAAGTCATGCCGACCGATCATTGGAACGAAGCGCTGGAAACCGGTAACGATGCGATCGACCGCGCCCACCATCAGCTGTTGGACGACATCGACCGCGCTCGCGCCCTGCCGGACGCCGAGTTCACCGCCGCCTGCCTGGCCGTGTTCGACGCCGTCGGCCGCGATTTCCGGGCCGAGGAGGAACTGATGGAAAGAATCGCCTATCCCGGCGAAGCCGTCCACCGCGAGCAGCATGCGCGCGTGCTGGGCGGCATCCACCATGCCGAAGCGGCGCTCCTGCGCGGCGATCTTTTCCCAGCGCGGCGCAGCCTGGAGCTGCTGCCGCAATGGATGCAGCTGCACTTCGAAACCCAGGATGCGCCGCTGGCGGTCGCATTGAACATCCTGCCAGCCGCCAGCGCTACTTGAACAGCTTCACGACACGGAGGTCTGCCATGTTTCAGCACATCCTGTTCCCAACCGACGGTTCGCCCGCTTCCGAGGCCGCATTAACGGCCTGCCTGCGCTTCGCGCGCGAGTGCGGGGCCAAGCTAACCGCGGTGAATGTTGTCCCGGAATTCCACGTCCTCACCTACCGCACCGACATGCTGGAAGACACCCGCGCCCAATATCTGAAGGAGAGTGCCGACCACGCCGCGCGCCTGCTCGAACACGTGCTCGCCGCGGCGCGCGAGCAGCAGGTTCCCTGCTTCACCGACATCCGGCGCAGCGATCATCCATACGAAGCCATCATCGCCGCCGCCCGCGACAAGGGCTGCGACCTGATCGCCATGGCGTCGCACGGCTACCGCGGCATGAAAGGCCTGGTGCTGGGCAGCGAAACGCATAAGGTCCTCGTCCACAGCACCATCCCGGTACTGGTTTACCGCAATGAGTGAGGCGGGACCGCCGCCCGTGCTGGCCCAGGCCGAGCGCCTCGCCAGCGCCTGGCAAGGACTGCTGGACGGCGACAGCCCGGAACGCGAGCTGGCCCCGGCGGCCTGGGACATGCTGCTCAACGCCAGCCTGGGGCGGCTGACGGGCTTCGTCTCCCCCGCCGCCCTGGCCCTGGCCTATACGGACTGGCTGGCCCACTTGGCGCTGTCTCCGGCCAAGCGCGAGGAACTGGTCCTCAAATTCTGGAAGAAGCTCACGCGCTGGCTGTGGTATGCCGGCCAGGCCATGGGCCAGCAGGCCGGATTGAAGACGATCGACCCGCTCCCGCAGGACAAGCGCTTCACCGACCCGGCCTGGGAGCGCTGGCCGTTCAACATCATTTCCCAAGGCTTCCTGCTCGAACAGCAGTGGTGGCACTGCGCCACCACCGGCGTGCGCGGCATGTCGGCGCACCATGAGCATGTGGTCACCTTCGTTACCCGCCAGTTGCTGGACATGTGGGCGCCGTCCAACTTCCTGCTGACGAACCCCGTGGTGCAGGATGCGACCTGGCGCGCCAAGGGCATGAATCTCCTGAACGGCATGCAGCGCGCCTCCGCCGACTGGCGGCGCGCCGTCACGGGCGAGCGCAATCCGGCCTGGGACCAGTTCAAGGTCGGCGCAGCGCTGGCCGTCACGCCCGGCCGCGTCGTGTACCGCAACGAGCTGATGGAACTGATCCAGTACGCCCCGGCCACGTCCACCGTGCACGCGGTGCCGGTACTGTTCGTCCCGGCCTGGATCATGAAGTACTACATTCTCGATCTGACCCCGGAGGAGTCCCTGGTGCGCTACCTGGTCGGCCAGGGCCACACTGTCTTCATGATCTCGTGGAAGAACCCCGATGCGGCCCAGCGCGGCCTGGGCATGGACGACTATTTGCGCCTGGGCGTGCGCGCCGCCCTGGACCAGACGCTGCGCATCACGGGCGCGGCCCAGGTCAACGCGGTGGGCTACTGCCTGGGCGGGACCCTGCTGGCGATCGCCGCCGCGGCGCTGGCGCGCGAGCACGACCGGCGCCTGGCCAGCGTGACCCTGTTCGCCGCCCAGACCGACTTCACCGAACCGGGCGAGCTGTCCCTGTTCATCGACGACAGCCAGGTCAGCTTCCTGGAGGCCTCGATGTGGGACCAGGGCTACCTCAATCCGCGCCAGATGGCGGGCGCCTTCCAGCTGCTGCGCTCCAATGACCTGATCTGGTCGCGCCGCCTGAACGAATACCTGCTGGACCAGCCGGAGCCCCGCACCGGCCTCATGGCCTGGAACGCCGACGCCACCCGCATGCCGTTCCGCATGCACTCCGAATACCTGCGCCAGCTGTTCCTCGACAACGAGCTGGCCCAGGGCCGCTACCGGGTGGACGGCCAGCCGGTGGCGCTGACCGACATCCGCGTGCCGATGTTCGCCGTCGGCACCGTGACCGACCACGTGGCGCCATGGCGCTCGGTGTACAAGCTGCTCCTGCTGGCGGATACGGAAGTGACCTTCCTCCTGACCACCGGCGGGCACAACGCGGGCGTGGTCTCGCCGCCCGGGCACCCGCGCCGCAGCTACCAGATGGCACGGCACGCGGCGGATGCGCCCTACGTCGATCCCGACACCTGGCAGTCGGCCACGCCGCATCGCAAGGGTTCCTGGTGGCCGGCGTGGGAACAGTGGCTGGCCGGGCACGCCGGCCCGAAAGTCGCGCCGCCCAGGCAGGGCAAGGCCTTGTGTCCGGCCCCCGGCACCTACGTGCTGGAACGCTAGAGCGCGATGGCCCTGTCCGGAGCGTCCGAGCTGCAGCGCCTGGCGGCGCTCGCGCCGGAAGCGGTCCTGGCGGAGCTTGGGAGCGGTCCGCAGGGCCTGCCCAGCGCCGCCGCCAGCGCGCGGCTGGAGGCGGACGGGCCCAACGTGGTGGCGCCGCGCCGCGCGCCGCCCGCCATTCTCGGCTTTCTCGCTTCCCTCGCCAGTCCCTTGCCCCTGGTGCTGCTCTGCCTCGCCGTGGTCAGCTGGATCACCGGCGAACATTGGGGCGCCGGCGTCATCGCCGCCATCGTGCTCCTATCGACCCTCCTCGCCTTCGGCCAGCAGCGTCGTTCCGAGCGTGCCGCCGCAGCGCTGCGCGCGCTGGTGCAGACCAGCGTGACCGTGCTGCGTCCGGACTGTACCGATGCCGAAGGCCTGCCCCGCTGCGCCGTCCCGGCCGCGCAGCTGGTACGCGGCGACGTGATCGCGCTGGCCGCGGGCGCCGCCATTCCGGCCGATGTGCGCATCCTCGGCGCACGCGACCTGTTCGTGGGGCAGGCAGCGCTCACGGGCGAGGCGCTGCCGGTGGAGAAGTGGCCGTCCGTGGTCGGCCCGCTGCCGGACACCGTGGCCGACCTGCCCACCCTCGCCTTCATGGGCAGCACGGTGGTCAGCGGCAGCGCCACCGCCGTCGTCATCGGCACCGGCGCGCGCACCAGCTTCGGCGCCCTGGCCGCGGCGGCGGCCGAAGCGCGCGAAGTGACCGCCTTCGATCGCGGTATCGCGCGCTACGTCGGCATGATGCTGCGCGTGATGGCCGTCATGCTGGTGCTGGTCCTCTTGATCAACGGCTTCGGCAAGCACGACTGGCTGGGCGCGCTGCTGTTCGCCGTGGCCGTCGCCGTCGGCCTGACGCCGGAGATGCTGCCGATGCTGGTCACGGTCAATCTCGCGCGCGGCGCCCTCGTCATGGCGCGCAAGGACACCATCGTCAAGCGTTTGAACGCGATCCAGAACCTGGGCGCGATGGATGTCCTCTGCACCGACAAGACCGGCACGCTGACCCAGGACCGCGTCATCCTGGAAAAGCATGTCGACATCGAAGGCAAGGATTCGCCCCAGGTGCTGGAGTACGCATATTTGAACAGCTACTTCCAGGCCGGGATGCAGAACCTGCTGGACGTGGCAGTCCTGCAGCATGTGCAGGCGCACGAGCACCTGGCCACCGCCCAGCGCTACCGGAAAGTGGACGAACTGCCCTTCGACTTCGAGCGCCGCCGCATGTCGGTCATCGTCGAGGATGAACGAGGACAACGGCTCATGGTGTGCAAGGGCGCGGTCGAAGAGGTGCTCAGCGTCTGCTCGCACGCCGCGCGCCGCGGCGCGCCGGCGCCGCTGGCCGACGCCCACGGCACCGCCCTGGCCGCCGTGGTGGAAGGGCTCAACGAGGAAGGCTTCCGCGTGATCGCCGTCGCCACCCGCGCCCTGCCCGCGGGTCCGGCGACGTATACGACGGCGGACGAATGCGAGCTGGTCCTAGCCGGCTACATCGCCTTCCTCGATCCGCCCAAGGACAGCGCGGCCGACGCCATTCGCGCGCTGCGCCATGCCGGGGTGGAGATCAAGGTGCTGACCGGCGACAGCGCCATCGTCACGCGCAGCGTGTGCCGCCACGTTGGCCTCGAGGTGCGCGGCACGTGCATGGGTGCCGAGCTGGCACGCCTCGATCGACCCGCCTTTGAAGCCGCGGCGGCCGAGGCCACGGTGTTCGCCAAGCTAACGCCCCAGCAGAAAGCCGAATTGATCCAGGCCCTGCAGCGGCGCGGCCACGTGGTCGGGTTCCTGGGCGACGGCATCAACGACAGCGTGGCCCTGCGCACGGCCGACGTCGGCATCTCGGTCGACAGCGCGGCCGACATCGCCAAGGATGCGGCCGACATCATCCTGCTCAAGAAAAGCCTGACCGTGCTGAAGGACGGCGTGCTCGAGGGCCGGCGCGTGTTCGCCAACATCGTCACCTACCTGCGTATGAGCGCCAGTTCCAGCTTCGGCAATGTGCTGTCCGTGCTCGGCGCGACGCTGGTGCTGCCCTTCGTGCCGATGGCGCCGGTGCAGATCCTGCTCAACAACCTGCTGTACGACCTGTCTCAGGCAGCGCTGCCGACCGACCGCGTCGACCATGCCGTGCTGCGCCGCCCGCACGCCTGGGATCTGGGCGAAATCCGGCGCGCCATGCTGGTGCTGGGCCCTGTGTCTTCGCTGTTCGACTACGCCACTTTCGCCGTCCTGTGGTTCGCAGCGGGCGGCGCGGCCGACCCGCGCGCCTTCCAGACCGGCTGGTTCGTCGAATCGCTCCTATCCCAAACGCTGGTGATCCATGTTCTGCGCACCGGACGCCTGCCGTTTGTCGAGAGCCGCGCCAGCCCGCCCGTGCTGTGGACCAGCGTCGGCATCTGCGCGATCGGCCTGGGGCTGCCCTTCTCGCCGCTCGGGCCCATGCTTGGCATGCGCCCACCGAGCGCAAACTACTGGATCGCGCTTCCGCTTCTGCTGGGCGCTTACCTGCTGCTGGCCCACCTGGCCAACCGCCGCCTCATTCGTGACGCAGGGCCTCGATCGGATCGAGCCGCGCCGCCCGCCGCGCCGGCATGAAGCCGAACAGCACCCCGATCCCGGCCGAGAACAGGAAGGACACGAGGTTGATGGCAGGATCGAACAGGAAAGGTACGTCCATCACCCGCGCCAGCAGCACCGAGGCGCCGGTTGCGAGCAGCACCCCGGCCACGCCGCCGAAGGCCGCCAGCACCATGGCCTCGATCAGGAACTGCAGCAGCACGTCGCGCTCGAGCGCCCCGATGGCCAGGCGCAGCCCGATTTCGCGCGTGCGCTCCGTCACGCTCACCAGCATGATATTCATGATGCCGATGCCGCCCACCAGCAGGCTCACCGCCGCCACTGCGCCCAGGAGCAGCGTCATCACGCGCGTGGTGCCGGACACGGTTTCGGCCAGCTGGCGGGTATCGAGGATGTTGAAGTTGTTCTCGTCGCTGGCCGAGAGCTTGCGCCGCTCGCGCAGCAGGGTCGTGATGCTGGCCTTGACGGTTTCCGGATCGCTGCCGTCGAACATCGACACCAGCAGCGTCTGCACGCGCACGTTGCCGGTCACCCTGCGCTGCAAGGTGTGCAGCGGAATCAGCACCAAGTCGTCCTGGTCGTTCCCCATCGCCCCCTGCCCCTTGGCGGCCAGCAAGCCGATCACCTCGCACGAGAACTGGCGGATGCGAATGCGACTGCCGACCGGATCGCCCCCTTCGAGCAGCTGACGGCGCACGGTGTCGCCGATGATGCAGACCGGAGCGCCGGCCCGCAATTCGCTATCCTCGAAGCCGCGCCCGCTGGCGAGGTTCCAGTTGCCGACCGCCAGCCAGTCGCCGCTGCTGCCGATGACGCTGGTCGCCCAATTGCGCCCGCCGGCCACCACCGTGGCTTGGCGCCGGCTTTCCGGCGCCACGCGGGCGATGCCGCCGACCTGACCGGCCAACAGGGCCGCATCCGCTTCCGCGAACGGCGGCGCGGCGCCGGGACCGCCGCCAAACCCGAGCCGCTGGCCGGGGCGGACCATCAGCAGGTTCGAGCCCAGGCTGGAAATCTGGCTGCGCACCGCTTCCGTCGCGCCGTTGCCGATCGTGACCATGGTGATGACGGCCGCCACGCCGATCACGATGCCGAGAATGGTGAGGAAGGAGCGCAGCAGGTTGCGCTGGATGGAGCGCAGGGCCAGCAGGACGGTATTGCCGAACATGTTCATGCCAGCCCCGCCGCCTCGTGCACAGCGTCGCTTTCGACCCGCCCGTCCCGAAATCGCACGATGCGGCCGGCGTAGGCGGCCATGTCCGCTTCGTGCGTCACCATGAGCACGGTCAGGCCGCGCTCGCGATTGAGGTGCACCAGCAGCTCCATGATTTCGCGGCTGCGCTGGGTGTCGAGGTTGCCGGTCGGTTCGTCCGCCAGCAGGACCGCGGGCTGGGCCACGATGGCGCGCGCGATGGCCACCCGCTGCTGCTGGCCGCCGGACAGTTCGGACGGCGTATGCCGCTCGCGCCCGGCCAGGCCGACCGCCGCCAGCGCCTGGGCGGCCAGCTCGTGGCGCCGCGCCGCCGATTCGCCCCGGTACAGCAGCGGCAGTTCCACGTTTTCCTGCGCGCTGGTGCGCGGCAGCAGATTAAAGCCCTGGAACACGAACCCGAGAGCGCGCCGGCGCAGGCGCGCGCGCTCGTCGCGCGTGAGACGGCCCACTTCGCGGCCCTCGAACCAGTATTGGCCGGCGCTGGGCGTGTCCAGGCAGCCGAGGATGTTCATCGCGGTCGATTTGCCCGAGCCGCTCGGTCCCATGATGGCGACGAATTCGCCCGCCGCGATATCCAGGTCCACGTGGTCGAGCGCCATGATGGCGGCCGCGCCGCTGCCGTATTGCTTGCACACGCCGCGCAGGCGGATCAGCGGCAGATCGTCGCTCATTGCGAGGCCGCGCGCTGTTCGACGATGACCGGCGTGCCCGGCGCGAGTTCGCCGCCGACGATCTCGGTCATGCGCCCGTCCGACAGGCCGGTGCGCACGCTGACGGAAACCGGTGCGCCGTTCTTCAGCACCCACACCGTCCGCATCCCGCCGCCGTTGGCGGCGCCGGCCTGGCGCGGCGCCTGGGCCGGCATGCGCGGCATGAGCTTGGAAACGAGGCCGCCACGCTGGGTGCTGGCAGCGGCCGGGGTGAAGCGCAGCGCGGCGTTGGGTACCAGGCGCACCCCATGGCGCTCGGTGGCGCCGATGGTGGCGGTGGCCGTCATGCCGGGCCGCAGACTCAGGTCCGCATTGTCCACATCCAGATAGCTGACGTAGGTGACCACGTTGTCGGTGATGGTCGAGCCGTAGGCCACGCGGGTGATGGTGGCCGGGTACTGGCGGTTCGGCCAGGCGCTGACGGTGAAGCTGGCGTGCTGGCCCGGCTGGACCTGGCCCACGTCCGCCTCATCCACGTTCACCTGCAGGCGCAGATGGCGCAGGTCCTCGGCCAGCTGGAACAGGGTCACCGCCTGCAGCGACGCCGCGACGGCGTTGCCGGGATCGACATTGCGGGTCAGGACCACGCCGTCGATCGGCGAGCGGATCGCGGCCTTGCCCAGATTGGTGGTATCGGTGGCCAGCGCCGCGCGCGCGCTCTCCACGCCGGCCCGGGTGTTGAGCAGGTTGGCGTCGCCGCGCGCGACGGCGGCCTTGGCGCTATCGAGTTCCGCCGCCGAGGGCACCTTGCCGCCGGACAGGCGCGCCACTTCCTGCAGGCGCGCCAGGTTCGCGCGCGCCTCGCTCAAGGTGGCCTGCGCCTGCGCCACGCCGGCGTTGGCGGCGGCCAGGGCAGCGCGCGAGCGCACCACCTGGTCGGCCAGCTTGGCCGTGTCGAGTTCCACCAGCACCTGCCCCTTCTTGACCGCGTCGTTCACGTCCACCAGCACCCGCGCCACCGTGCCGGACAGCTCGCTGCCGATGTTCACGGCGCGGGTCGGCTGCAAGGTGCCGTTGGCGGTCACGGTCAGGGCCAGGTCGCCGACCGTGACGGACTGGGTGCGATAAGTGACGGCGGGCGTCGCGCGGCTGCGCGCCACGCCCACGGTGATCGCCACGAAGGCGAGCAGCGCGGCCGCGCCCACGGCCCAGGCGCGCCAGCTGCCCTTGCCCGCCTGCGGCGTCGAGCTGTCGTTCATTTCTTGACCTCCTCGGTAACGCGGCCGTCCCAGCCTCCGCCCAGCGCGCGGCACAGCTGCACGTGATCGGTGCCGAGCGCCGCGCGCGTCGCCGCCAGGTCGTCCTGGACGGTGAACAGCGTGCGCTGGGTTTCCAGCACAGTTTGAAAATCGGCGAGACCGCTGGCGTAGCGTTGCCGCGCCAGCAGGGCCGCGTTGGCCGCCGCTTCCGCCGCCCTGGCCAGCGCCTGCTCGCGCACGCGGTCGGCGGCCAGGGCCTGCAAGCCATCTTCGACCTCGCCCAGCGCCTGCAGCACCTGGGCGCGCCAGGCCGCTTCGGCCTGGACCAGGGCGCCCTGCTGGGCCACCACCTGGGCATAGCCGGCACCGGCGTCGAAGGCCTCGCCGCTGATGCTGCCCAACAGGCTTTTCAGCAAGGTCGCGCCACCGCTGCCGCCCACTTCGAGGCCGCGCAGACCGAGCGAAGCGTCGAGCCGGAACGTCGGATAGCGGGCCGCATCGGCCTCGTTCACGCGCTCGTAGGCGGCGCGCACCCGCGCCTCGGCCGCGCGCACGTCCGGGCGCTGGCGCAGGGTTGCGGCCGGGATGGCCAGCACGGCGGTCGGTCCCGGCTCGGGCAGGCGCGCCACGCCCGGCGCCAGCTCCGCGTCCAGCGCGGCCGGGGCCGAGGCAACCAGCAGAGCCAGCGCGTGGCGGAACTGCAGCACCGCCGTTTCCAGCGCCGGCAGGCGGGCCGCGGCCTGCTCGGCGGCAGCGCGGGCCTGCTCGTTTTCCAGGGACGTGAGCAGGCCGGCGCGGGTGCGCCAGTCGGTCAGCTGGGCCGTCTCGCGCTGGTTGGCCAGGTTGTCGCGGGCGATGGCCAGGCGCCGCTCGGCGCCGCGCAGGCTGAGGTAGTTGGTGGCCACCTCCGCCGCCACCGCGACCTGGACATCGCCCAAAGTCGCGCCGGCCGCCTCGATGTCGGCCTCGCGCGAACGCACGGCGGCGCTGCGCGCGCCCGAGATGTCCGGCTCATACGATGCGCCCAGGCTGCCGCTGCTGTTGCCGCTGACCGGCTGCTCGCCCGACTTGTTGCGCTGGGCCGAGGCCGACACGTTCACCGACAAGGCCAGGGCCGCGTTGGCGACCTTGCGAAGCGCGCGCGCCTGCTGCAGCGCCCCGCGGGCGCCGGCGATGCGGGTGTTCGCCTCCAGGGCGCGGGCGACCAGCGAACTCAATTCGGGGTCGCCGAAGCGGGTCCACCACTGCACCAGCGGGGTCGGCGCCGCCGACGCACCCTGCCCGGTCCAGGCGGTGGGCACGGCCAGCGGCGGGGCCGGCGCGGGACGCGGCACGGGACGCAGGGCCGAGCAGCCGCCCAACGCCAGGGCCGCGCACAGCCAGGACATCGCCGTCACTCTCGCGCAGGCCGGGGCCCCTGCGCGCATGCGGACCGCAAAGTCTGCCAGGGGTCCCCGCGTGCGCGGGGATGAGGGCGGTGGGCGCCTCATGGCACCAGCACGGCGGCGCCGTCGAAGGCGCCCGCGCGCAGGGCGGCCAGCGCCTCGTTGGCCTGGGCCAGCGGGAAGACCGTGGCGCGCGTGTGCAAGGGAATGTGGGCCGCCAGCGCGAAGAAGGCGTCGCCGTCGGCCCGGGTCAGGTTGGCCACGGAGCGCAGGCTGCGTTCGCCCCACAGCCAGGCATACGGGAAAGAAGGAATATCGCTCATGTGGATGCCGGCGCATACCACCACCCCGCCCTTGCGCACGGCGCGCAGGGCCTGGGGCACCAGTTCGCCGGCAGGGGCGAACAGAATGGCGGCGTCGAGTTCGACAGGGACGGCCGCATCGCTGCCGCCGGCCCACTGCACGCCAAGCTCGCGCGCGAACGCCTGGCTGTGCGTGTCGCCGGGACGGGTGACGGCATACACGTCGCGTTCCTGCGCCAGCGCCACCTGGGCCAGCAGATGCGCGGCGGCGCCGAAGCCGTACAGGCCGATGCGCCGCGCGTCGCCGCACATGGCATAGGCGCGATAACCGATCAGACCCGCGCACAGGAGCGGCGCGGCCTGGATGTCGTAGTACTGCTCGGGTAAGGGAAACACGAAGCGGGCGTCGGCCACGGCGTATTCCGCGTAGCCGCCGTCCTGGTCGTAACCGGTGAAGCGGGCGTGGTCGCACAGGTTCTCGGTGCCGCGCGCGCAGTACTGGCAAGAGCCGCAGGTGCCGCCCAGCCACCCCACGCCCACCCGCTGGCCGGGTACGAGTCCATGCACGTCCGCGCCGAGCCGCGCGACCCGTCCCACGATTTCGTGGCCGGGTACCAGCGGGCGGCGGTGTGCCGGCAGCTCGCCGTCGACGATATGCAGGTCGGTGCGGCACACGCCGCAGGCCGACACGTGCAGCAGCACCTGGCCCGGCCCCGGCGTGGGGATGGGCAGGCGCGCCGGGCGCAGCAGATGGCCTGGAGCCTCGAGCACCATGGCGGCCATCATGCCGTCGGCCGGCAGGACCGGCACGGCGGCAACGGAAGCTGGGTGCTCGTGCATATCAGGCCGTCAATGGATCGGGAGCTTGCGGCTGGTGGTGCCGGCCTTCTTCGGCAGAATCAGGTGCAGCACGCCGTCCTCGTACTTGGCCTCGGCCTTACTGTCGTCGATGTCCGACTCGAGCGTGAACACGCGGCTCTGCTGGCCGTAGTAGCGCTCGCTGCGCACCACGGTGCCCTTGTCCTTCTCTTCGGACTCCTGCTTGCACTCGGCGACGATGGACACCCGGTTGCCGACCACGTCGACCTTGATGTCCTCTTTCTTCACGCCTGGAATCTCAGCCTTCACATCGTATGCCTGGTCGGTCTCGGTCACGTCGAGGCGCATGGCAGGCTGGGATGGCATATCCCGCAGCGCCCAGCCCGGACGCATGTCGCGCAGCATGTCGTCCATGGTGCGGAACGGGTCGAAACGGGTGAGGTCGCCAAACGGGTCGAAACGCATCAGATTGTTAGCCATGACATTCTCCTTTGGGATGAAAACGGGGCCGGAAACGATGACAGCCAAGCCGCCGGCCGCAGCCTGGCTGACGTTGGATGCCGGCGGCGCCCGAAAGTTCGACTCAGTGTTCGTCGCCGTGCTCGGGATCGGGCGTGTCAGCCTCCCAATAGAAATATAGATCACGCGCGCCGCTGGCGGGAACCGTGGCGGGCTTGGTGAAAGTCTTGCCGCCGGCGCTCACGCTGACCTTGTAGTTGCCGGGCGGGAGCTTGGCGTACAGGAGCGGGCCGGTCTGCGGCAGTTGCAGGCGGACCTCGCCCTTGGCGTCGGTGACGGTGACGGCCACGTCGGCGCGGTAGGCACCGCTGGCCCGGGTGGCGAAGGTCAGTTGCAGGTTGTAGTCGGGGCGCGCGGCCTGGAAGGCCTGCTGCTCGTCGGCGCCGATGCCGCCGGTGATGTAGGCCACGCCGTTCTGCTGCTGCGCGGCCGGCGCCTGGGCCTGGGCCAGCGAAGCCAGGCCCAGAAGCGCGATGCCAATGCATTGTTTCAGTGTCATGCGTCCTCCTCCATTGAACGTCATCCCCGCGCACGCGGGGACCCCTGGTAAGAAGCAGTACGCTACTCTAACGCGCAGAGGTCACCGCGGGGGCGCCAAGCCGTGCGCGCGGACGACGGGGTAGCGGTCAGGCCGCGGCGCGGATCGGGATGACCTGCGAGCTGCGCTTGGACAGGGCCGGCGCCATGTCGGTGACGGCTTCCGATTCCACGCTCAGGCCGGCGGCCAGGGCGTCCAGGCTGGTGCGGTCCAGCAGTTCGATGTCGCGGTTGTCGAGCTTGATCCAGCCGTTCTTGCGGAAGCGCGCCAGCAGGCGGCTGATCGACTCGATGGTCAGTCCCAGGTAACCGCCGATGTCCTCGCGCGACATGCGCAGCTGGAAGCGGCTGCCCGAGTAGCCACGGGCGGCGTAGCGCGTTGCCAGGTTCTGCAGGAACATGGCCAGGCGCTGTTCGGCCCGCATATTGCCCAGGGAGAGCATCATCGACTGTTCGCGCAGGATCTCCTGGCTCATCAGGCGGTGGAAGTGCTTCAGCAGCTCGGGTTGCTGGACCAGCATCTCCTCCAGGCGGGCGAAGGGGATTTCGCACACTTCGCTGTCTTCCAGGGCGACGGCGTCGCTGGCGTGGCGGGCGGAGGCGATGGCGTCCATGCCGAGCAGTTCGCCGGCCATCATGAAGCCCGTGATCTGCTGCTGGCCGCGGCGGTCCACCTGGACCGTCTTGAAGTGACCGAAATGCACGGCGTACAGGTGGGTGAAGGGCTGGCCGAGACGGTACAGGCGCTCGTCGCGGGCGACGCGGCGGCGGCGGCCGATCATTTCATCCATTTTGCCCAGGCTACCCTCTTCCAGGCCACCGGCGAGGCACATGGATTTGAAGCCGCAAGCCGCGCACTTGTTGGTGGTGGTCGTGGAGGTGATCATGGATTTCCCCTAAAAAGAAAACGATTGCGATGGACACATTATTCGCGATCGCGCAAGCCCCCGGTATCAAGGGAGCCCGTCAGGGTTTGTAGGGGAAATCCAGATAGGAATGTGTAGGGGAAACCCTACAGCAGGCCTTGTTCGATGGCGTAGCGGGTGAGCTCGGCGTTGGTGGTCATCCCCATCTTCTCGAGGATGCGGGTGCGGTACGTGGTCACCGTGTTGGGCGACAGGTGCAGCAGCTCGCCGATCCGCACCAGGGATTCGCCCTTGGCGATCAGCTTGAACACTTCCAGCTCGCGGTTGGACAAGGCTTCGTGCCCCGCCGCCGGGGCGCCGCCGCCGATCATGCTGGCCAGCCTGTCGACCAGGGCCGGACTGACATGCTTGCCACCCTTGGCGACCTTGCGCACGGCTTCGATCAGCACCGCGGTCGGCACATCCTTGGTCAGGTAGCCGGCCGCGCCCAGCTTCAAGGCGCGCACGGCGTAGATCTCTTCCGAATACGTGCTCAGCATCAGCACCCCCAGGCGCGGGCGCTCGGCCTTCATCGATTTCAGCAGGTCCAACCCGTTCTTGCCCGGCATGGTGATGTCGAGCAGAGCCACATCCACCTCCAGGGTCTCGATCAGCTGCATGGCTTCCTGGGCGTTGGAGGCCTCCCCCACCACTTCGATATCGCCGGCGGTGCCCAGCATCAGGCGCACCCCGTTGCGGGCGATGGCGTGGTCGTCCACCAGCAGGACGCGGATCGGATTAGTCGGCATGTTCATCGTTCAGCGGCAGGCGCAGTTGCAGGCTGGTACCCTGCCCCGGTACACCCTGGATCTTCAATTCACCCGCAAAGCGGCGGGTCCGTTCGTGCATGCCGAGAATGCCCCAGCTCTCACGGTTCAGCAAGCGATCTGTGTCAATTCCCTTGCCGTTATCGCGCACCTCCAGCGCCAGGGTATCGCCGTCGCGCTCGGCGCTGATCGTGACGGTACTGGCCTCAGCGTGGCGTACGACGTTGGTCAGGGCTTCCTGCACGATCCGGAACAGCATGGTGCTGCGCTCGGGATCGAGTTCGGTGTCCTGGGCGCGGGGGGCGATCCGCACGTCGCAGCGCAGGCCGGTGCGCTGGGCGATCTGGTCGGCATACCATTCGAGCGCGGCCCACACGCCCAACTGGTCCAGCACGCTGGGGCGCAGGTCCGTGATCACCCGGCGCACGGTCTCGATGGCGGTCTGGGCCAGGGTGGACGTCTCCGCCAGCAGCGGCACGGCGGATTGCCCGTCGCTGGCCGCGCGCTCCATCGCCACCGAGATATAGGCCTTGATCCCGGTGAGCAGGCCGCCCAGCTCGTCGTGGATCTCCTGGGCGATGCGCTTGCGCTCGTGCTCCTTGATCTTTTCCTGGTGCGCCGCCAGGCGGCGCAGCTCGTCCTGCGACTGGCGCAGTGCCGCCTCGGCCTGCTTGGAGGCGCTGATGTCGACCATCAGGCCTTGCAGGAACAGGGGCGTGCCCTCGTCGTCGCGCACCACCTCGGCCCGGTCGCGGAACCACAGCATGCGCTCGTCGCGCGTCAGCATGCGGTAGGCGATGTCGAGCGGGGCGCCTTCCAGGCGGCTGGCGCGGATGGCGGCCTGGGCCCGCTCGCGGTCCTCGGCGTGCAGGCGGGCCGCATGCAGGCGCGGCTGCGCGATCCATTCGGACGGCGAAAAGCCCAGCATGCGGATCTGGGGGCTGATGTACTGCACCCCGTCCGCCTGCCCCAGCCCGGCGATGTAGGTGATGGCCTGGATCTGCTCGACCAGGGAGCGGAACTTGGCCTCGGCCTGGTGCTTCTCCTCGATCAGGCGCTGCTCGCGCAGCATGCGGTCGATGGCGTTGGGCAGCAGCTCCAGGTAGTGCCCGTCCAGGTCCTTGACCAGGTAGTCGCGCGCGCCGCGGCGCATGGCCTCGGCGGCGACGGCGGCGCTGTCGGCCCCGGTCAGCATCATCACGGGGATGCCGTGGGCGGCGCGGTCGGCGCCCAGGCGGGCCAGGAATTCCAGGCCGGTCAGGTCCGGCAGGTGGTAGTCCAGCAGGATGCAGTCGGGCCGTTCGCGGTGGGCGATATCCAGTCCCTGCTGGCCGCTTTCGGCCTCCAGCAGCTCGAACTGGTGATGGCGGTCGGCCGCGAACGCGCGCCGGCAGGCCAGGCGGTCCACCACATCATCTTCGACGATAAGGACGCGCAGGCGCGGCAAATCCTTCACGGCATCTCGCTGATGGTCCAGTACATGTCGATCGAGCGGATCATCTCGACGAAGCGGCGGTAGTCGACCGGCTTGGCCATGTAGCCGGCCACGCCCAGTTCGAAGCTGTTGACCTTGTCCTGCTGTTCCTCGGAGGTGGTCAGCACCACCACGGGAATGCGGCGGAAGCGCGCATCGGCCTTCATCTTCTGGAGGAATTCGATGCCGTTCATGATCGGCATGTTCAGGTCGAGCAGGATGATGCAGGGGCGCTCGTGGCTGTCGTCGGCCAGGTACTCGAGCGCAGCCTCGCCGTTCTCCATGTTGACCACCGGGTTGGCGACGTGAATCTCCTTCAGCGCGCGCAGGATGGTCATGACGTCGACCTTGTCGTCTTCGACCAGCAGGATGGGTTTGTTAGTGACGTGCATCGCGTTTCCCTAGAACTTTCGGCAAGGTGAACCAGAAGGTGGTGCCGGCGCCGAGCGTGGACTCGACCCAGACCCGGCCCTGGTACATTTCTACAATTTTCTTCACGAGCGCCAGGCCGACGCCGGTCGATTCGACCCGGTCGCGCGGCGCCAGGGTCTGGAACAGCTGGAAGATGCGCTCGAAATGGCGCTCTTCAATACCCGGGCCGTTGTCGGCCACGTGGAAACGCCAGCGGCGCCCCTCGTCCTGGCAGCCGATGTGGATTTCACCGGCCGGCTTGTCCATGTACTTGATGGCGTTCGACACAAGGTTATGGAACACCTGCTCGATCCGGGTCGGCTCGGCCACGATGGTGGGCAGGGGCGTATCGATCGTGATGCGCATGCCTTCGGCCGGCGCCAGTAGGTCGATCACGTCCTTGACCAGCTTGTTCAGGTCGACCGGCAGCTGGGCTTCGCGCACCCGGCCGACGCGCGAATACTGCAGGATGCCGTCGATCAGGCCGCTCATGCGGTGCACCCGGTTGATCAGAAGGCGCATGTGTTCCTTGCCTTCCTCGTTGAACTTGTCGGCGTAGTCGGTGGCCAGCCAGTCGGCCAGCGAGCCGATCGCGCGCAGCGGGGCCTTGAGGTCGTGCGAGACCACGTAGGCGAAGTTGGTCAGCTCCTCGTTGGCGCTGGTGACTTCCTGCAGCAGCTGGGCAGCGCGCTCCTCGGCCTGCTTGCGTTCGGTGATGTCGCGCACCAGGCCGGTGAACATGCGGCGCGTGCCGATTTTCATCTCGGCCACGGCCAGGTCCATCGGGAACACGCTGCCGTCCTTGCGCTTGCCTTCCACCTCGCGGCCCTTGCCGATGATGCGCTTCTCGCCCGTCTCCATGTAGCGCGCCAGGTAGCCGTCGTGCGCTTCGCGGTAGGGCGAGGGCATGAGCATGGACACGTTCTTGCCCACCACCTCGGCCTCGCGGTAGCCGAAGATGCGCTCGGCGGCCGGATTCATGCGCTCGACGATGCCCTTCTCGTCGATGGTGATGATGGCGTCCACGGCCGTCTCGAAGATGGCGCGCATCCGGGTTTCGCTTTCGAGCAGGTCCTGCTCGGCGCGCTTCCTGGCGCTGATGTCGTGGATGGTGGCCATCACCAGCTGGCCTTCCGCCGTCTGCAGGGGCGACAGGCTCACCTCGACCGGGAACTCGGCCCCGTCGCGGCGGCGTCCATGCAGCTCGATCCCGATCCCCATCGGCCGCGGATGGGGGCGCTCGAAGAAGTCATCGCGCTGCTCGCCATGGTGCTGGCGGAAGCGCTCGGGAATCAAGGCTTCGATCGGCTGGCCCAGCAATTCATCCGGGGCATAGCCGAACAGGCGCTCGGCCGGGGCATTGGCCAGGATGATCCGGCCGCGCGCATCGACCACCAGCATCGGGTCGGAGGCGGAGGACAGCAGCCATTCGAAGCTTTGGCTGGCTAGCATTGGTTTTATCATAGACGGCATGATACGGGCTTAGCATCTTTGAATCAAACCACGCTGTGCAGGGAATATTCCTGGCCAGTAATATCCCGACCATTCTTGATAGAGATCAAAGGTCCAACTATCCAGGGTCGTCCCGATTGGTTACAGTGGGCGCCAAGGAACCACAAGGACTAAGATCATCATGCGCCCGCTCACTACCGCCGACATCGCCGAACTCGAACAGCTGCTGCGCAGCGAGCGCAGTGGCGTGCTCAGCGCCCTGCGCGCACGCCTGCACCAGTCGGACGATCCGCGCGAGATGGCCCTGGCCAACACCTTCGACGCGGTGGACGACCGCGCCGCGGCCGACCTGGCCAACGACACGGACATTGCCCTGCTGTGCGGCGAACTGGGCGAGTTGCAGGCCATCGACGCGGCCTTGGAGCGCATCGGGGCCGGCAGCTACGGCAAGTGCGATGATTGCGGCGAGGATATCGGACACTCCCGCATGCGCGCCCAGCCGACCGCCAACAAATGCCTGCCCTGCCAGGAGGCGAGCGAGCGCCGTCCGAACCATGCACCGGGAGGACTTCCGCGGCTATGACGGCCTCGGCCTTCCGGCAACCTTACGGGAGGCAAGATGGAACAGCTGGATCGGCAACACCGGGATGTCATCCAGGGCATACTCGGTGACGCCAAGGACATGACCCTGGCCACCGTCCGCGACGACGGTTATCCGCAGGCCACCACGGTCAGCTTCGTGGTGCGCGGACTGACGCTGTACGCCGGCATCGGGCGCGACAGCCAGAAGGCGCACAATATTTCTCATAATGGCAAGGTTTCCCTGACCGTGGACCTGCCCTACGGGGACTGGAGCGAAATCCGCGGCGTGTCCCTGGCCGGGCATGCGGCCCTGGTCGAGGACCCGGCGGAAGCCGCTTCCGTGCAGGAGGAATTCCTGCACAAGTTCCCGGCCATCAAGCGCATGATCGAAGGGACAGGAACCCAGCCGTGGGAGGAAGCCGTGTTCGTGCGGATCGAGCCGGAAGTCATTTCGCTGCTCGATTACACCCAGGGTTTCGGGCACACGGAGCTGTACGCGGTCCCGCCCGCGCTGCGCCACTGATCCGGCGCGCGCCGCACCGCTTACAGCGCGATCGACTCATGCACGGCGCTGAGGAACTCCTCGGATAGGGCTTCGTCCTCGACCGCGCGCGCCAGCACCAGGGCGCCCACCATGCTGGCGAACACGACCAGCGCCGCCTGGCGCCGCTCGACCGGTTCGACCGGCTCCATCAGCGTCTCGAGCCGCCCGATCTGCTTGCGCAAGCCGTCCGTCATCGCCTGCCTGACCTCCGGCGACAGGCGTGCCGCGTCCGGCCCGAGCGCGGCGAACACGCAGCCGTAGCCAGGATTGTCGCGGTGTTCCAGCGACAAGTAGGCGCGCGAGACCGCCTCCAGCGGATGCTCCGGCGCGGCGGCCGCGATCTTGTCCCAGCGCCGCCCGCCCGAATCGATGGCGTAGTTGCAGGCCTCGGCCAGCAACTGCTCCTTCGAGTCGAACTGGTGGTAGAAGCCGCCATGGGTAAGTCCGGCGTCCTTCATCAGGTTGGCCACGCCCACGCCGTTATAGCCGCGCTCGCGGAACAGCTTGGCGGCGGCCTTGATCACCCGTTCGCGGTTCGCTTCCGCTTCTTCCCTCGACACTTTCATGCTGGCCTCCCTGGCTTGGCGCTGTTGAACAGTATATATGACGACCATAATATATCAAGCCAAAGTTTCTTGTGTGTGTGCGAGCGCACCGTCTTGGCCCAAGCCGAGGCGAATACTCGGACGACGCATCACAGGAGGACAGCAATGGCACAGAACGAACAGCGCGGCGGCAGTGGCGCGGGCACCATCGAGGCCGCGGCCAGCCAGCAGAAACAGATCCAGAGCCGGCAGAACGACCGGGACGCCCACCAGGGCCGCAGCCAGCCGTCCGGGGCGGTCCAGACCAGCGAGGTCGTGCAGCCCGCGCCGCCCATCGCGCAGCCGCACCTGGTCAAGCCCGGCGTGGAGGCGGACATGCAGAGCAAGCCGCGCTTCCTGGCCGAACATTACAAGGGCAGCGGCAAGCTGCAGGGCATGGCCGCCATCGTCACCGGCGGCGACTCCGGCATTGGGCGCGCGGTGGCCGTACTGTTCGCGCGCGAAGGCGCGGACGTGGCCATCGTCTACCTCAACGAGCACCCGGACGCGCAGGAGACCCAGCGCTGCGTCGAGGCCGAGGGGCAGCGCTGCATCGCCCTGGCCGGCGACGTCAAGGACATGGCCTTCTGCCAGGACGCAGTGGAAAAGACCGTGCAAGCCTTCGGCCGCCTGGACATCCTGGTCAACAACGCGGCCTTCCAGGAGCACGCGAGCGACCTGCTGGACCTGACCGAAGACCGGCTGGAAGAAACCTTCCGCACCAATATCTTCGGCTACTTCCACATGGCCAAGGCCGCCCTGCCCCACCTGCGGCGCGGCGCTTCCATCATCAACACCGGCTCGGTCACTGGCCTCAAGGGCAGCAAGCACCTGCTCGACTACTCGTCCACCAAGGGCGCGATCCACGCCTTCACCATGTCGCTCGCGGCCAATCTGCTGGAACAAGGCATCCGCGTGAACGCGGTGGCGCCGGGCCCCGTGTGGACCCCGCTGAACCCGGCCGACAAGCAGCCCGACCAGATCGCGCAATTCGGCGCGGACACCAGCTATCACCGCCCGGCCCAGCCGGAGGAGCTGTCGCCGGCCTACGTGTTCCTCGCCGCGCCGGTCTGCTCCAGCTACATCACGGGCATCGTCCTGCCCGTCACCGGCAGCGTCGGAGAATAAGCAGGGAAAATAAGCAAGGAGAACCGCCATGGCTCGCAGCATGTGGAAAGGCGCGATCAGTTTCGGGCTGGTGCACATCCCGGTCGAGATGTACCCGGCCACGCGCGAAAGTTCCCTCGACCTGACCATGCTGGACAAGCGCGACTTCTCGCCGATCGGCTTCCGGCGCTATAACAAGGCCACCGGCGACGAGGTCACCTGGGACAACATCGTCAAAGGCTACGAATATACTCCCGGGGAGTATGTGGTCCTGTCCGACGAGGACCTGCGCCGCGCCAACGTGGAGGCGACCCAGACCATCGACATCCTCGCCTTCGTCGACGGCGCCCAGGTCCCCTTGATCTACTACGACCAGCCCTACTACCTCGCGCCCGGCAAGGGCGGCGACAAGGTCTATGCCCTGCTGCGCGAAACGCTGTGCCAGGCCGGCAAGGTCGGCATCGCGACGGTGGTCATCCGCGTCAAGCAGCACCTGTGCGCCCTGGTGTGCATGGGCGACGTGATCGTGATGAACACCCTGCGCTACGCCGACGAGATCCGCGCCGAGGACGAGCTGAAGATCCCCGCCCGCGCCGACAAGAAGACCGCCATCACGGACAAGGAACTGAAGATGGCCCTGGCCCTGGTCGAAGGCATGAGCGAGGACTGGAAGCCCGAGGAGTACCACGACACCTACCGCGAGGACGTGCTCAAGCTGATCGAGGAAAAGGTCGCCTCGGGCGAGACCAAGACCATCACACCGGCCGGCAAGGAGGCCCCTGCGCCCAGCAGTGCCAACGTCATCGACCTGGTGGCCCTGCTGCAGAAGTCGATCGGCAAGAAGCCCGGCGCGAAGGCCGCTGCGGCCAACGACGAGGAGGAAGCCGAGAAGGCCCCGGCCCCGCGCCGCCGCGCCGCGGCGGCCGCCAAGCACACGCCGGCCAAGGCGAGCACCCGCGCCAAGCCGGCCGCCAAACCCGCCGCCAAGAAGACCGCCCGGAAGAGCGCCTGATGCCGGATTGGGTCGACCTGCTGCAATGGCCGGCCATGCTGGTGACGGTGGGCGGCGTCTGGCTGATGGCCTCGCGCCACGCGGGCAAGCGCATGGCGGGTTTCTGGCTGGCCCTGGTGTCCAATCTCTTGTGGATCGTGTGGGGCTGGAGCGACGCGGCCTATGCCCTGATCGTCCTGCAATTGAGTCTGCTGGCGCTAAATATCCGCGGCGTCGTCAAGAACCACGATGGCTGAACGCAGCGGCGTCCGCCGTCACCCCCGCGCACGCGGGGACCCCTGGTAGAAATCACTTCAACCCAAGCTGTTTCATGGCCGCCGTGATGGTCTTGGCGCTCTTCGCGTATTCACCCCACGGTTCATTGCCCCGGTCCAGGCGCGTATGGGCGTTCTGCACGTTCCACTGGTCCCCGGCCTTGAGCCCGCCCAGTTCGTCCCACGCCACCGGCACCGAAATGCCCAGCCCCGGCCGCGTTCGCGCCGACCAGGCGCAGGCCGTGGTCGCGCCCCGCCCGTTGCGCAGGTAATCGATGAAGATGCGCCCCACCCGGTTGCTGGCCCCGCTCTTGAACGCGAAGCGCTGCGGCAAGGTGCGCGCCATGTGCTCCACGACGGCTTTCGAAAACTCCTTCACCGTGTCCCAGTCGTGCATGGGCCGCAGCGGCACCACCACGTGCAGTCCCTTGCCGCCACTGGTCTTCAAGAACGACGGCAGGCCGAGTTCGGCCAGGAAGGCATGCACCAGTTCTGCCGCCTCCTGCATCGCTTTCCAGCCCACGCCCTCGCCGGGATCGAGGTCGAAAATGATGCGATTCGGCTTTTCGTAGGTGCGGCAGGTCGCGTTCTGCGTATGGAATTCGACCACGTTCCACTGCGCGGCGGACAGGAGGCCCTGCACGCTGTGAATCTCCAGCATCGACGGGTGGCCCGGATCGAGCGACTCCGGCAGCTGGCGGACGCCCGGCAGACGCCGCACGTCCGAGTGCTTCTGGAAGAACAGCTCCCCGCCCACGCCCGCCGGCGCCCGCACCAGGGCGAGCGGCCGCCCCTCCAGGTGCGGCACGATCAAGGGGCCGACCAGGGCGTAATAGCGCACCAGATCGAGCTTGGTCTCGCCGGTGGAGGTGTCGATCACCCGCTCGCCATGCGTCACTTTGAAGTCGGGCGGGAAGTTGTCCGCCACGGCAGCCTGTTCGTCCACGTGCTTGGCCTCTTCGCGCTTGATGCCTTTCGCCGGCTTGTCCTCCCGCAGCCCCTGGAACACCGCATGGCGCACGGACCCGCCGTGCGTCCATTCCCCGAAACTCACCTCGGCGACGAGCTTGGGCTTGACCCAGTGCGGCTTGCGCCCCGCGACCGCCTTGGGCGGCAGCGGGCTGTCGTCGGTGTGCAGGGCGGTCAGCTTCTGGTGCAGGTCGCGCAGCGTCGCCTCGTCGAAGCCGGTGCCCACGTTGCCCGCGTAGCGGAGCTGGCCGCCCTCATCGTACACGCCCAGTACCAGCGAGCCAATCCCCGTGCGCGCCCCCTGCGGGTCGGTGTAGCCGGCGATGACGAATTCCTGGCGCTGCTGGCATTTGAGCTTGATCCACTGCGGCGAGCGGCGCGACACATAATGCGCGTCGCGCTTCTTGCCGATCACGCCTTCGAGGCCGATGCGGCAAGCGGCGTCCAGGACCGCCTTGGGCTGGCCGGTGAATTCGTCGGAGAAGCGGATCAGGTCCGCGCCATGCTTGTCCAGCACCTGCTTGAGCAGCGCACGGCGCTCTTCGCACGCCGCCGCGCGCAGATCGTAGCCCTTGAGGAAAGGCGCGTCGAACACGAAGTACACGATTTCGACCGCGCGGCGCGCATCGAAGGCTTGCTGGAGCAGCCCGAAATTCGGTTTGCCGTGTTCGTCGTGGACGACGATCTCGCCGTCGTACCAGCCGTCCGGCAGCTTCTGCTTGACGAACGCCGCGTGCAGCGCCGGCATGCGCTCGGTCCAATCGTGCCCATTGCGCGTGAACAGGCGCACCTGCTTGCCTTCGACCCGCGCCAGGATACGGTAGCCGTCGAACTTGACCTCGAAGATCCATTCGTGCGGGTTGGCCGGCGCCTCGTCCACCAGCGTGGCCAGCTGCGGCTCGAAGCGCTCGGGCAGGCCCGCCTTGACGGCGCCGGCCGGCATGCCGCCGCGGGCATGCTTGGGCGCCGTCGTCTTCGCCGCGCCGGGCATGGGCAGCTGCGCCACGCTGTCCGGCATCTGGTCGACCACGGAAAATTCCTCGGCGGAGCGGGCGTAGTCGTCGCGCTCCTTGATCAGGAGCCAGGGTTCCTGCTTTTCGCCTTTACCCTTCATGCGCACCAGGGCCCAGCGGCCGTGCATCTTGTGGCCGCGCAGCTCGAACTTGAGGTTGCCCTTGCGGTAGCCCTCGTGCGGATCGTCCAGCGGATGCCAGGTGCCTTTGTCCCAGATGATCACCTTGCCGCCGCCATATTCGTGCTCGGGGATCGTGCCTTCGAAGCGGTTGTAGGCGATCGGATGGTCCTCCACGTGCACGGCCATGCGCTTGTCGCGCGTGTCGTAGCTGGGCCCCTTGGGCACGGCCCAGCTTTTCATGGTGCCGTCCAGTTCCAAACGGAAATCGTAATGCAGGCGCGTCGCCCAGTGCTTCTGGATGACGAAGGTGAGCTCGTCGGCGGAGACTTCCCCGCCCTCTTCCGGCTCGGAAGTGACGGCGAAGTTGCGCTTGGCTTTGTATTGCTTGAGGGCGTCGCGGGCGGTAGGCATGGACCAAGCCTAGGCCGGCCCGGCAAAGCGGACTGTACGCGGCCTAACGTAAGCAAGCGTGAGGTTTGTAAGCGGATGTAATAAGCGTCAACTATGCCGTACGGCCGCCCGTTTCTGGCTCAGTAGTACCGGGCAAGCTCAACCGCCCACCTAACATTAGCCCACTTTGAAGGAAGACCGACCATGAACAAAATCATCGCTACCCTGATCGCCGGCGCATTCGCAGCAACCGCTTACGCCCAGACCCCGGCCGCTCCCGCCACCAAGGCAACGCCGGCCGCTCCGGCTTCCAAGGCAGCTTCGGCCACCCCGGCTACGCCCGCTACCCCGGCGGCGTCGGCTGCATCGGCCACCTCGGCCAAGGCCGACATGAAGGAAGAGAAGAAAGCCTCCAAGCACGCCAAGAAGTCGCACAAGAAGGCTGCTTCGACCAGCGCTTCCGCTTCGGCTGAGAAAGCCGCTTCGAAGTAATCAACACCGGGGGGCTGCCGCCAAGCCCCCGTCGTGTCCGCGCGAGCGGGAACCCATGGCGGCATTTAGGCCCGGCGACGCTCTTGTGGCCAATGTCCTACCATGGGTTCCCGCCTGCGCGGGAACGACGTCGCTTACTGCCAGCCGCCGCCCAGCGAGCGAATCAACGCCACGGTCGTCACGGCGCGGTTGCCGCGCAATTGGACGGCGCTGCGTTCCGCCGCCGCCAGGTTGCGCTGCGAATCGAGCAACTCGAGGTAGCTCGAACGGCCGGCGGCATACAGCTTCTGCGCCAGATCGGCCGACCGGCGCGCATCGACCAACGCCGCATCCACCTGCTCCGCCTGGCCGCGCAGCACGCGCAGCCCCGCCAGGTTGTCTTCCACTTCCGCAAACGCCGTCAATACCTGTTGGCGATAACCCGCCACCGCTTCGTCCAGCGCCGCTTCGCTGCGCGTGACGTTGGCGCGGTTGCGACCGCCGTCGATCAGCGGCATGGCCAGCAAGGCGCTGGCCGCCCAGGTGCGGGCGCTCCACTTGAACAAGTCGGCCGAGCTGCCGGTCTGGGTGCCGCCCAGGGCGTCGATGGTCAAGGCCGGGAACATGGCCGAACGGGCCACGCCGATGCGGGCGTTGGCCGCCATCATGGCGCGCTGCGCGGCGCTGACGTCGGGCCGGCGTTCCAGCAGCGCGGACGGCAGGCCGGCGGGCACCGTGGGCAGGGCCAGGTCGGCGGCAAGCGGGTTGTCCTGCGCCGCGTAGGCCGCCGGCGGCTTGCCGAGCAGGACGGCCAGCGCGTGTTCCAGTTGGGCGCGTTGACGCTGCAAGCCGATGGCTTCGGCGCGGGTGGTGGCCAGTTCGGCGCGAGCGCGGGACAGGTCGAATTCGCCGATGTCGCCCAGCTCGAAGCGGCGCTGGTTGACCTTCACGTTCTCCTCGCGCAAGTGCACCGTCTCGTTCAGGGTCGCCATTTCGGCGTCCGTGGCGCGCAGGCGGAAGTAAGTCTGCGCCACGTCCGCCTGCAGCGACAGCAGCACCGAGCGGAATGTGGCCTCGGCGGCCTGGGCGTCGTTACGGGCCGCGGAAACGGCGGCACTCACGCGGCCGAACAGGTCCAGCTCGTAGCTCGCCGTCAGGCTCGCCGTGTAGGCCGTGGCCGGCGCCACGTTGGCGCCCGGCGCCCGGGCGCGCTGCGCCCCCAGTCCGATGCCGACCTGCGGAATGCGGTCGGCCTCCGCGATCCCGGCCAGGGCGCGCGCCTGCCTGACGCGGGCGGCGGCCATAGCCAGGTTCTGGTTGGCGGCGGTCGCCTCCCCGATCAGGGCATCCAGGGCCGGATCGTGGAAGGTGCGCCACCAGGCGCCGCGCTCCTGCGCTTCGGCCGGCTGGGCCACCTTCCAGGTGCTGTTTTCAGGCCCGCTCACCTCCTTAAAGGCGGTGGGCACGGCCAGATCCGGGGCTTTCAGCTCGGGCACCGTGGAGCAGCCGGCCAGCGCCAGCGCGAACACGAGCGGCAGCAGCTTGGGTACGATACGGGTCATTTCGACACTCCTTCCAGCGCCGGCGCATGGGCCGCGCGCTTGCTTTCCAGCGCACGGGCGAACGTGCGCAGCAGGACATAGAACACCGGCGTCAGGAACAGACCGAAGAAGGTCACGCCCAGCATGCCGGCAAACACGGCGACACCCATCGCATGGCGCATCTCGGCGCCGGCGCCGGTGGAGAACACCAGCGGCACCACGCCCATGATGAAGGCGATCGACGTCATCAGGATCGGACGCAGACGCAGGCGGCAGGCTTCCAGCGCCGCTTGCACCACGCTGCGGCCATGCTCCTCCAGCTCGCGGGCGAACTCCACGATCAGGATCGCGTTCTTCGAGGCCAGGCCCACCAGCACGAACAGGGCGATCTGGGTGAAGATGTTGTTGTCGCCATGAGTCAGTTTCACGCCCAGGAGTGCGCACAGGATCGACATCGGCACGATCAGAATCACCGCCAGCGGCAGGGTCCAACTCTCGTACTGCGCGGCCAGCACCAGGAACACCAGCAGCACGCACAGCGGGAACACGAAGACCATGGTGTTACCGGCCAGGATCTCCTGGTAGGTCAGCTCGGTCCACTCGAAGCTCACGCCTTTCGGCAGGGTTTCGCGGGCGATTTCCTCCAGCGCGGCGCGGGCCTGGCCGGACGACACGCCGGGCGCGGGACCGCCGTTGATGTCGGCCGCCACGTAGGCGTTATAGCGCTGCACGCGGTCCGGACCATAGCTGTCCTTCACCCGCATCAGCGACGACAGCGGAATCATCTCGCCACGGTCGTTGCGGACCTTGAGCTGGGCGATATCGTCGGCATGCGAGCGGTATGGGGCGTCGGCCTGCACGCGCACCTGGTAGGTGCGGCCGAATTGGTTGAAGTCGTTCACGTAGAGCGAGCCGAGGTTCACCTGCAAGGTCTGGTAGATGGTCGCCAGCGGCACGCCGAGCTGCTTGGCCTTGGCGCGGTCCACGTCCGCGAACAGCTGCGGCACGTTGATCTGGAAGCTGGAGAACACGCCGGCCAGGCGCGGATCCTTCCAGGCCTTGAACTGCAAAGCCTGCACGGCCGCGTACAGCTTGTCGAAGCCGACGTTGCCACGGTCCTCCACCATCATCTTGAAGCCGCCGATGGTGCCCAGGCCATTCACGGGCGGCGGCGGGAACACCATGATGAAGGCGTCCTGGATGGCGCCGAGGCGCTTGTTGATCTCCATGGCGATGGCTTCGCCCGACATGGACTTGCCGCGGCGCTCGTCGAAGGGCTTGAGCGAGAAGAACACGATGCCGGCGTTGGGCGCGTTGGTGAAGCCATTGATCGACAGGCCCGGGAAGGCGACGGACGACTCCACGCCCGGCACTTCGCGCGCGATGTCCGACATGCGGCGGATCACGGCGTCGGTGCGGTCCAGGGAAGCGGCGTCCGGCAGCTGGGCGAAACCCACCAGGTACTGCTTGTCCTGGGCCGGCACGAAGCCGCTCGGCACCAGCTTGAACATCACGCCCGCGGCCACGGCCAGCACGGCGTACACGATCAGGGCGCCGGCCTTGCGCGCCAGGACGTTCTGCACGCTCACCTCATAGCGCTTGGAAGCGCGCCCGAAGAAGCGGTTGAACCAGCCGAAGAACGGGCCGAACACCTTGTCCATGGCGACGGTCAGCTTGTCCTTGGGCGCGTCGTGCGGGCGCAGCAAGGTTGCGGCCAGAGCCGGCGACAGGGTCAGCGAGCTGAACGCCGAGATCACGGTCGAAATGGCGATGGTCAGCGCGAACTGGCGGTAGAACTGGCCGGACAGGCCGGACACGAAGGCGATCGGCACGAACACGGCGCACAGCACCAGGGCGATGGCGATGATCGGGCCGGACACTTCCTTCATCGCCTGCACCGTGGCGGCGCGCGGCGTGAGGCCGTTGGCGATGTTGCGCTCCACGTTCTCGACCACCACGATCGCGTCGTCCACCACGATACCGATCGCCAGCACGAGACCGAACAACGACAGCGTGTTGATCGAGAAACCGAAGGCGAGCAGCACGGCGAAGGTGCCGATGATCGACACCGGCACCGCCAGCAGCGGAATGATGGAGGCGCGCCAGGTCTGCAGGAACACGATCACCACGACCACCACCAGCGCCACCGCTTCGAGCAGGGTGTGGATCACGGCCTTGATCGATTCGCGCACGAACTGGGTCGGGTCGTAGACCACGTTGTAGTCCACGCCCTCCGGGAAGTCCTTTTTCAGTTCCGCCATCTTGGCGCGCACGTCGGCCGACAGCTGCAGCGCGTTCGAACCCGGCGCCTCGAAGATCGCAATCGCCGCCGCCGACTTGTTGTTCAGCAGCGAGCGCAGCGCGTACGAGTTGGAACCCAGTTCGATGCGCGCCACGTCCTTCAGGTGCGTGAGCGCGCCGTCGCCGTTGGTGCGCACGATGATGTCGCCGAATTCCTCGACGGTGGACAGGCGGCCCTGCGTATTCACGGTCAGCTGGAATTCCGAGCCCTTGGACGGAGCCTGGCCGATCACGCCGGCCGCGACCTGCACGTTCTGCTCGCGGATGGCCGCGACCACGTCGCCCGCGGTCAGGCCGCGCGCGGCGACCTTCTGCGGATCGAGCCAGACGCGCATGGCGTAGTCGCCCGCGCCAAAGAGCTGCACGTCGCCCATGCCGGGAATGCGCGCCAGCTGGTCCTTGATGTTCATGACCGCGTAGTTGCGCAGATAGACGTCGTCATAGCGGCCGTTCGGGGACAGCAGGTGCACCACCATGGTCAGGTTGGGCGAGCTTTTCACGGCCGTCACGCCGATCTGGCGCACCTCCTCCGGCAGGCGCGGGAGCGCACGCTGGATGCGGTTCTGGACCTGGGACTCGGCCTGCTCCACGTCGGTCCCGACCTTGAAGGTGATGGTCAGGGCCAGCGCGCCGTCCGAGGTGTTCTGCGAGGTCATGTACAGCATGTTCTCGATGCCGTTGATCTGCTCCTCGATCGGCGCGGCGACCGTCTCGGCGATCACCTTCGGGTTCGCGCCCGGATACTGCGCGCGCACCACCACCGACGGCGGCACCACTTCCGGGTACTCCGAGACCGGCAGGTTGAAGATCGCCAGCAGGCCGGCGACGAACACCATGATCGACAGCACGGCCGCGAAGATCGGCCGGTCGATGAAGAATCTTGAGAAGTTCATGTCAGTGTTCCTTCGCTTTGCTGTCCGCGGCGGCCATGGTGGCCGGCTTGGCTTCACCGTCCATCGGCACGATCTGCGGCGTCACCGGCACGCCGGGGTGGACCCGCTGCAGGCCGTTCACGACGATGTTTTCGCCCGGTTTCAGGCCGGTGCGCACCACGCGCAGGCTGCCCACGTTCGGGCCCAGCACCACCGGGCGGTATTCGGCCTTGCCGTCCTTGCCGATCACGTAGACGAACTTGCGGTCCTGGTCGGTGCCGACGGCGCGGTCGCTGATGAGGGTGGCCTTGGTCGCCGTGCCGTTGTTGCCGGCCAGCTGCACGCGGGCGAACAGGCCTGGCGCCAGCGCGTTGTCCTGGTTGTCGAAGGTGGCACGCATGCGCACGCTGCCGGTCGAGGCGTCCAGGCGGTTGTCGACGAATTCCAGCTTGCCTTCGTGCGGATAGCCGGTCTCGTTGGCCAGGCCGATGCGCACCAGCACCGGCTCGCCCTTGCGGGCCGCGGCGCCCACGCGCAAGTAAGTCTCCTCGTCGCCGTCGAAGCTGGCGTAGATCGGATTGCTGGAGACCACCGAGGTCAGGACCACGGCGCCGTCGACCAGGTTGCCGGTCGTGACTTCGGCCTTGGACACGCGCCCGCTGATCGGCGCCGTCACCTGGGTGTAGGACAGGTTCAGGCGCGCCGCCTCGAACGCGGCCTGGGCGGCACGCGCGGTGGCGTCCAGTTCCTTGAGGCTGGCAGCCTTCTCGTCGAACTCGCGCTGGGCGATGGCCTTGTCGGCCAGCAGGCGCTCGGCGCGGGTCAGCTCCAGCTTGGCCAGGTCGGCCTTGGCGCGCGCCGAGGCAGCGGCGGCTTCGGTGCGGGCGGCTTCGGCCTGGTAGGGGCGCGGGTCGATCACGAACAGGACTTCGCCCTTCTTGACTTCGCTGCCGGGCTTGAAGTTCATGGCCGTGATGAAGCCCGAGACGCGCGGGCGGATCTCGACCCGGTCGACCGCTTCCAGCCGTCCCGAAAACTCCTGGGTCTCGTTGACCGCGCGTTCGAGCACGGCGGCCGCGGTGACGGGCGGTCCGCCGGCAGGCCCGCCGGGCGCCGTCTGGCTGTTGGCTTGGCCGCACCCGGACAGGGCGGCGGCAGCCAGGCCGGCGACGGCGAGAGCGGCGGCGAGCGGACGCAGGAAGGTCCGCAATTGACGTGTGGTTCGCATTCTTTTTCTCCTTGTTGTATGTAAGACCTGAGAAGTTCGGGGAAAACAGTGCCCCAGCGCCCCTGTGATGGGGCGTTCTATGTGTAGTAACCGGTGTACGCGCGGGTCAGGCTGCTGTTGCCTGTGCCTCCAGAGCGCTGAGGAAGCTGCGGATCTCCGTCAGGGCCGCCGCCTTGCACGCGCAATCGTTGCGCGCGGACTCATCTTGCAGCGGGGCCGGGGCCAGGCGCCGGACCGTGGTCGGCACGCCGCAGGTGCATAATTTTTCGCCATACTGCTCCGCCTCGTCGCGCAGGGGATCGTCCTCGGCCGAAAGGATCAAGGCGGGCGGCAGGTTCTTCAGCCGGCTCGATTGCAGCGGCGACGCATACGGGTGCGCGCGGTCGGCCGCATTCGGCAGATAGTCGCGGTAGCGCGCGGCGCAGGCATCGGCCACGCCGTAGTTGGCGTCGGTCGGCAGCGCGCGCATGGAACAGGTGGACAGACCCGGGTCCAGCATCGGCATCACCAGCACCTGGCCGGCCAGCGGCGGGCCGCCGCGGTCGCGCGCCATCAGGGCACATACCGCCGCCAGGTTGGCGCCGGCCTCGATGCCGCCCACCACCATGCGCTTGCCGGTCCAGCCGAGCCGCGCCTTGTTCTTGCGCGCCCACTGCAGCACCGCGTGCGCGTCCTCCACCGCCGCCGGAAACGGCCGCTCGGCGGCCAGCGTGTAGGACGAGGACAGCACCACGTGGCTGGTCAGGCAGCCGGCCAGGTGGCGCAGGAACACGTCTGGCCCCTCCAGGCTGCCGTCCACGAAGCCGCCGCCATGGAAGAACACGAACAGGCCATCGCGTTTCGGTCCCGGTTCCCCGCCCGTGTAGAGACGGGCGGGTAGCGGGTTCTGTTCGCCCTGGACGTCGAGGGCGCGGACCTGGACCTGGCAGCTCGCGTCCATCATTGCTGGGCCACCTTGGGCAGGTCGGTGTTCTGGCAGGCTTCCGGGACGGCCTTGGTCAGGCCGCCGAACATGCCATGGGCGAGAGCGTCGAAGCCGTCGACCTCGGCGCGGGCGGCCAGCGGATACTGGTCCGACCAGGCCATGCCCGCGGCGCTTGCCAGCGCCAGCACCAGGGTCACCACAGAAATCCATCCATCACGCGCTTTCATGACAGGTCCTTTCGAATAACATGTCGGCATCATAGCAATCGCTTTCGTAACGATAAATGGGATAAAATCGAATTGATTGTTCAAAAATCTGAACAATAGGACAGTTCATGAATAAATTGCAGGCGATGGAAGTGTTTGTCCAGGTGGTGGACGCGGGCGGCTTCACGCGCGCGGCCGAGACCTTGCAGCTGCCCAAGGCGACCGTGTCGACCCTGGTGCAGTCGCTCGAGCAGTCGCTCAAGGTCAAGCTGCTGAACCGCACCACCCGTCACGTGAGCGTCACGGCGGACGGGGCGGCCTACTACGAGCGCTGCCTGCGCATCCTGAACGACGTGCGCGACGCCGAGGAATCCGTCTCGCGCAACCGGGCCAACCCGAGCGGGCGCTTGCGGGTGGACGCCTCCACCGGGGTGGCCAACGAGATCCTGATCCCCGCCCTGCCCGACTTCTTCCGCCGCTATCCAGACATCCTGCTGGAACTGGGCTGCAGCGACCGGCCGGTGGACCTGATCGAGGAAGGGGTGGACTGCGCCATCCGCGGCGGGCAACTGGGCGACTCGTCCCTGATCGCGCGCCGGGTCGGGGTGCTCCAGTTCGTGACCTGCGCCGCGCCCGACTACCTGGCCCGCTACGGCCGCCCCACCCACCCGCGCGACCTGCTGGAGCATCACCGCTGCGTCAACTACTTCTCTTCCAAGACCGGCAAGACCTTCGAATGGGACTTCGCGCGCGGCGACGAGCGCTACCTGATTCCGGTGCCGGCCAGCCTGGCGGTGAACGATTCGACCGCCTACATCAAGGCCGGTCTGGCGGGGCTGGGGGTGATGCAGATCGGGAGCTACTCGATCGATCCCTACCTGCGCACGAACCGGCTGGAACTGCTGCTGGAGGACTGGGTCAGCACCCCGCTGCCGATGCACGTCGTCTATCCCCAGAACCGCCACCTGTCGGCCAAGGTGCGGGTGTTCGTCGAATGGGTGGCCGAACTGTTCGCCGCCTCCCCCCTGCTGCAGATGCATCCCGTCCAGCGCCCGCCTCACCCCCACCAGGAGACCGCCTGATGCACCACATCGTCTTTCTCGACCGCGACAGCATCGTTGCGGACCTCCGCCGTCCGGCCTTCGACCATGCCTGGACCGACCATCCGGCCACGGCGCCCGAGCACGTTGTGGAGCGCCTGCGCGGCGCGACCATCTGCGTGACCAACAAGGTTCCCATCCGCGCGGCGCAGATCGAGCAACTGCCGGACTTGCGCATGATCGCGGTGGCGGCCACCGGCACGGACAACATCGACCTGGCCGCGGCACGCGCGCGCGGCATTCTGGTGGCCAACATCCGCAACTATTCGCTCAACACGGTGCCGGAGCACTGCTTCATGCTGATGCTGGCCCTGCGCCGGCGCCTGCTCGACTACCGGGCCGACGTGGCCGCGGGCCGCTGGAGCCAGGCGCCGCGCTTCTGCCTATTCGACCACCCGATCCGCGACCTGGCCGGCAGCACGCTTGGCATCGTCGGCTACGGTGCGCTGGGCCAGGCGGTGGCGCGCATCGGCCGCGCCTTCGGCATGGAGGTGGCGGTGCATACCCGTTCCCCGCTCGCCGCTGCCGGCGTGCGGGCCCTGCCCTGGTCCGACCTGCTGCGCACGGCCGACGTCGTGAGCCTGCACCTGCCCTTGACCGCGGCCACGCGTCACCTGATCGGCGCGCCCGAGCTGGCAGCGATGAAGCCCGGTGCACTCCTGATCAACACGGCGCGCGGCGGCCTGGTGGACGAAGCCGCGCTGGCCACGGCGCTGCGCAGCGGCCGCATCGCCGCCGGCTTCGACGTCCTCAGCCAGGAGCCGCCGCCGCCCGGGCATCCCCTGCTGGCGGCCGACCTGCCCAATTTCCTGCTGACGCCCCACAACGCGTGGGCCAGCCGCGATGCCATGCAGACCCTGGCCGACATGCTGGTCGATAACCTCGACGCCTTCGCCGCCGGTACCCCGCGCAATGTGATCTGAGGAGCTGCTCTGGACAAAACGTTCACGGCCCCCTACAATGCTGCTTCTTCGGGGCGACAAGCCGTGCTGAACGGTCCCGAAGCGCAAGGCGCATTTTGCAATTCGGCGCTCTGACGATATAATGCTTGTCTTTTGCGGCTGTAGCTCAGCTGGATAGAGTACTTGGCTACGAACCAAGGGGTCGTGGGTTCGATTCCTGCCAGCCGCACCAGATTCCTTTCTTAGGGGATCGAAAAAAGATGTGTTATACTGTTTGTCTTTGCGGCTGTAGCTCAGCTGGATAGAGTACTTGGCTACGAACCAAGGGGTCGTGGGTTCGATTCCTGCCAGCCGCACCAGTTTCAAGAAAGGCCTTGAGAGCGATCTCAGGGCCTTTTTTCTTTCCTTCCCCTAGCAAAATTCAAGCAGCCTGGTCAGAGGACGAGCGCGCGTGTCCGTGTCGGAACGGTCCTACGGGCCATGACGGATCCGCCTTTTCCCCCGTAACGGCGGGCTTTGCCGTTCTTCGCCGGACGAGCCCGCCGATGCGCGCACGGCACACCACCCTCCCCGTCCCACCGCCGCGCTGCGCTACGATGGCAGTCCCCCGAAGTTGATCAACGGGCGGCTCACCCACCGCCCACCCTTCAGAGAGGACCCTATGGCAATCAAGAAAAACCTGATCGCCGCGCTGACCGTGGCTTGCGCCTCGCTCGGCGCGCCGGCCGCCTATGCTGACGACATCAGTGGCAGCGCGGTCGCGATCGACCTGACCGACGGCGCCGGCTTCTACGGCGCCGCTTTCGCGATGAGTAACATGGGCAATACTTTCAGCGATCACTTCACGTTCAGCATGGCCGACGGCACGAACCTGGATGCGATTGTCTCGTCCATCGCGCGCGGCGGCGGGGATGGCATGGACATCACCGGTTTCGATGTCTATAACACGGCCGGCCTGGTGCAGGCCGGCACCATGCTGCACGACGGAGCGGTCGATGTGTGGACCGTCTCGACCAGCGGCCTGGCTGCCGGCGACTACTGGCTGCAGGTCTCGGGCACCATGAACAGCGACCAGGCCGCGGCCTTCGGCGGCGCCATCGCCATGGCGCCGGTGCCGGAACCGGGCACCTACGCCCTGTTGCTGGCCGGCCTGGGCGTGGTGGGCGTCATCGGCCGCCGTCGCCAAGCCTGATCCCGCGGTCGCGCCACGACCAAAAAACGGAAGCGCGAGCTTCCGTTTTTTTACGTGCGCACCTTCTTGACCAGGGCCCGATTGCTGAGGATTTCCTCGATCTGCTCGAAGCGCACCGGCTTGACCATGTGGTGGTCGAAACCGGCTTCGAAGGCGAGCTGGCGGTCCTTCTCCTGACCCCAGCCGGTCACCGCGATCAGCACCGTGCTGGCGCCGCAGGACAGGCGCCGGATGCCGCGCGCCAGGTCGTAGCCGGACATGCCGGGCAGGCCGATGTCGAGGAAGGCATAGTCCGGACAGAAGCGCGCCGCCGCCGTCAGTGCATCCGGGCCGTTGTGGGTGATGACCACGCTGTGTCCCATGGCCGAGAGCAGCGCGCCGATGCTGTTGACGAAGTCGACGTTGTCGTCCGCCAGCAGGATGCGGTAGGTTTCGGCGCTGATGAAAGCGGCCGGGATGGTCTTGGTCGGCAGCTCGGGTTCGACCACGATCGGCAGGCGCACCACGAATTCGCTGCCCTTGCCCGCCCCCGCGCTGCGCGCCTCGATGGTGCCGCCATGCAGTTCCACCAGGCGCTTGGCCAGCGACAGGCCGACCCCCAGCCCGGCATTGGTGCGCTCGAGCGAGGAGTCGACCTGGACGAACATTTCGAACACCTGGTTCAGCATATGCGGCTCGATGCCGATGCCGTTGTCGGCCACGCGGATCGTCAGGAGCCTGTCCTCCACCTGCGCCGCCAGGCTGACCCGGCCGCCGCGGTTGGTGTACTTGGCCGCATTGTTCAGCAGGTTGGACAGGATCTGCGCCAAGCGTGTCGCGTCGCCGTTCAGGAATACCGGCCGGTCCGGCAGGTCCAGCACCAGCTCGTGGCCATGCAGCTCGATGTACGGCCGCACCACTTCCAGCGCGTCGTTGACCACGGCCTTGAGCTCCACCCGCCCGGTCTTGATGGCGAACTTGCCGGTGTTGATGCGCGAGACGTCCAGCAAGTCGTCCACCAGGCGCACCATCTGGCGCAGCTGGCGCTCCATGATGTCGGTGGCGCGCCGGGTCGCCTCGGCGTCGCCGCTGCGGATGCGCAGGATGTCCAGGCCGGTGCGGATCGGCGCCAGCGGGTTGCGCAGCTCGTGCGCCAGGGTGGCCAGGAATTCGTCCTTGCGCCGGTCGGCCAGCAGCAAGGCATCTTCGGCCCGGTGCCGCACCTGCATCTCGTGCTCCAGGGTCAGATTGGCTTCCTGCAGGGCGTGCGAGCGACGCCCGATCTCGGCCAGCATGTCGTTGAAGGCATCGACCAGGAGGCCGATCTCGCCCGTGTTCTTGCCCGGCACGCGCAGGCTGAAGTCGCGCCGCTGCATCACCTCGCGCGCGACCCGGGTCACGGCTTCGAGCGGCCGCGTGATCGATTTTTGCAGGCGCGACGCGACATACGCGGCCACCGCCAGCGACACCAGCATCACGCCCATCAGGATGGCCGCATAGTTGACCATGCGTTCCAGCACGCCATAGCGCGAACGCAGGTAGACGGTGCCGACCCGCTCGCCATTGTCGAGCACGTCGTGCACCACCACCAGGTCCCCGCCCTCGAAGCGGTAGCCGGCCGGGCCGGGGCGGTCCGGGAAGGCACGGCCGGCATCCTCGTGGGTATAGCTGGCAAAGCGCTGGCCGTCGCTGGTGTAGACGGCGCCGGCCAGGATCTGCGGACGCACCCGCAGCACGGCCAGGCTCTGCTGGGCGGTCTTGGCGTCGTTGAAGCTCAGGGCCGGCGCCGTCACGCTGGCGATGATGTCGGCCTGGGTGGTCAGGTCCGCCACCCAGTAGCGCTGGAAGGTGCGCAGGTCGTAGAACAGCATCGCGACCGAGGCCGTCAGCAGGGCCACCAGGGTGGTGGCCACCGCCATCACGATCAGCTTGCTGCGCACCGATCCGGGATCACGCCACCACATCAGTTCACTCCCTTGCGCACCTGGTGGGCCACCGTCAGCAGGCGGGAGCTCAGCTTGACGTTGTTTCTTTCGGCCGCGTCCAGCGACACGTCGAAGCGCACCCGCTCGTCGATGATCTTGAAGTTGATGACGCTGCCTTGCTGCAGGCCGCCGTCCGATTCCGTGACCAGCAGCAGCGGCTGCTGGCCTGCCGCGCGCAGGATGCGTCCGACCCGGCCCCCATCGTTGCCCGCCACGAACAGCAAGTGCACGCCGGCGATGGCATCGCCCTCCTTCAGGGAGCGTACCGCCAGCGGGCGGCCGTTGACGGTGCGCCCGGCCACAATCCGGGCCAGTTCGGCCGCCATGTCGTCCGCGCCCAACACCCCGATCACGATCGGGGCCGTGGCATCGGCAAAGGCGCTGGCGGGGAATTCGGCGTAACCGAGAAACTTATACAGGAAGGCCGCCTTGACGCTGCGTTCCAGCGCGACCCCCGGCACCGTCGCGCTCACGCTGGCCTGGAGCGGCGCCCCCACGGCCAGCGCGCCCAGCAGCAGCAAGGCGGCGCAGGCGGCACAGGCGCTGCGCCAGGCGGCAACGGGAAAGCGTAGGGTCGTGTACATCGGCCGGCTCAAAAACGTACGTTCACATTCAGCAGGACCGCACGTTCCACCAGCGGGCGGGACGAGCTCGAGCCGAACTCCGCGTGACGCGGCTGCAACAGATTGCGCCCCGTGACGGAGACTTCCAGGCCGGGGCGCGGTTCCCACGCCAGGCGGGCGTCGAGCGCATCATACGCGGGGACCACCGGACGCGGCAAACTGGCGACGCGGCGATAAAACAGGTCCAGGCGCAGCCGGTCGTCGATGTCCCACAGCGAGCGCAGCGACCAATAGTGGGGCGGGTCGTTGGTGGCCAGGCCGCCCGCGGCGGAAGCGTCGTGGCTGGACGGCTTGAGCGAAGCGCCGACATGCTGGGCCACGGCCCCCAGCTCCAGGCGCCAGGACGGCGCGGCCTGCCAGCTGCCCCACGCCTCGATGCCGCGGGTACTGCCCTCGCCCAGATTCTTGAACACGGAGGAGCCGCCGGGCAGGGGCTCCAAGGTGCGCAGCTGGTCATAGCTGGCGCCGAACAGGGTCGCCGACCACGACCAGCCCTCGGCCGGCTGGTCCCGAAAGCCCAGTTCCAGCACACGCGCGATTTCGGACGTGAAGTCCGGCCCGCCGGCGACCAGGTAACGCGGGCGGTCCGGCCGGCCGCCCGGCGTGGGCAGGTACAGGTCGCGGTCGATGCGCGAGGGGGCGCGCACGGCGCGCGTGGCGGCGGCCCACAGGGCGCGGTTCGGCGTCAGGTTCCAGGCCAGGCGCAGGTTGGGCAGCCATTCCCACCCGGTGTAGGTGGTCTGCTCGGCCTTGGTGCCGACGGTCAAGCGCAGGTCCGGGCGCAGCATGATCTCGTCCTGCACGAACAGGTTCACCCAGCGCAGCGGCGCCTCGGCCGGGAGGAACTGCAGGCCGCCCCCGTTGGCGACGCGGTCGCGCGCGTAGCGGTAGCCCGCGCCCCAGGACAGCATGTGGCTGAGCGCGACGCGGTGGTCGTGCTGCACCTCCAGGTCGAAAGTTTGCATGCGGTCGGCCGCGCTGCCGGCCTGGGCCCGGTTGGCCTGGTCGAGATAGGCCTGCACCCGCAGGTCCGAGCCGGCGGCAAGGTGGCGCACGACGCGCGCCATCAGGTTGCCGCCGCTGATGCGCGTATCGGCCACCCGCTGGGCGCCCAGCCAGCCGTCGAACACGTCGGCCGAGACGGTCCAGTCGGTGTCGCCGGCCTTGAAATCGGCCCGCATGCCGGCCTGGCGCCGCTCCCAGGCGCCGTAGGGCGCGACGGCGGTCTGGTTCGGCAGCCCGTCCTGGTGGCCGTAGGTCGCGTACAGGCGCGCATGGCCCGCCGCGCCCAGCGCGACCCCATAGCGCGCCTCGGCGCGCGCCTCGCCGCCGCCCCGCGTCAACGCGGCATAGCCGCCCTGGGTGTCGCGCGCGGCCTTGGTGATGATGTTGATCACCCCATTGACGGCGTTGGCGCCCCAGATGGTCGAGCCCGGTCCGCTGATCACCTCGATCCGGTCGACGTCCTCCAGCAGCACGTCCTGCATGTCCCAGAACACGCCCGAGAACAGGGGCGAATACACGCTGCGCCCGTCGATCAGGACCAGCATCTTGTTTTCGAGCGAAGAGGCGAAACCGCGCGCGGTCACGGCCCAGGTGTGGGCGTCGACCCGCGCCACCTGCAGGTTGGGGGCCAGGCGCAAGGCGTCGGCCAAGGTGGTGGCCCCGGAACGCCGGATCTCGAGCCCCGAGATGCGGTAGATCGAGGTGGCGGCATTGGCCAACCGGGTCTCCTGGCGCGAGACCGAGGTGACCACGATGTCGGACAACTGCTCGAGCGAGAAGTCGGCCAGCCGGTTTTCCTGGCCCTGGGCGCGGGCCGGGCCGGCCAGTCCAAGTGACGCCACGGCCAGCAGCCAGGCGGAGCGGGAGATTGGGTGCATAGTTGCTATCCTAGAACACTTTGCATTTCCCACAAAGCCGACGAGCCCAAGCGTGCGCGGCGGAGCCCGATATATTTACCTCATAACTGACATCACGAAGATCAATTGGCAATTGTCGTTGCAATGCAGCATTATTCAACTGTCTCCTCTATTCTCCTCCGAATAGATTCGGGCCCGCCTCCAGCGGGCCCTTTTTTTTGTCTGTTGCGCGCACGCCTCAGCCCTGCTACGGATGTGCGCTTGCGCACATACGGCCGAGCCGGGCCGGCCGATCATCGAGCCATGGACAATTCCCGCAAAATGGCCGGCATGGCCGGTTTCGCCAGCGTAGTGTGGCTTGGGTTGACGGCCCTGGTCGCCACCAACCAGCGCCGACTCCTGTTCAATCCGCCCTCCCGGCCGGAGGTGCTGCGCCCGCGCAGCAGCGCGCATCGCACCCGGGCGGTGGTGCTGCGCGGCGTGGACGGCACCCGGCTGTCGGGCTGGCTGATGACGCCGCCGGGCCTGGGTCCGCACCCGGCCGTCATCTACTTCGGCGGACGCTCGGAGGAAGTGTCCTGGGTGGTGCGCGACGCCGCCCGCCTGTTCCCCGGCCTGGCCGTGCTGGCGATGAACTACCGCGGCTATGGCGCCTCCCTGGGCGACCCCAGCGAAACCCACCTGGTGGCCGACGCCCGCCAGCTGTTCGACTGGATGGCGGAGCACGGCCAGGTGGACGCCGCCCGCATCGCCCTGGTCGGACGCAGCCTCGGCTCGGGGGTCGCGGTGCAGGTCGGACACGACCGTCCGGCTGCCGCCCTGGTCCTGATCACGCCCTACGACTCGATCCTGGCGCTGGCCAAGCGCCGCTTCCGCGCGGTGCCGATCGACTACGTGCTGCGCCACCGCTTCGAATCGATCAAGTACGCGTCCGCCCTGCGCGCCCCGACCCTCGTGCTGCGCGCGGCCGCCGACGATATCGTCCCGCACGCCCACACCGACCTGCTGGTGCGCCAGCTCGCGGTCTTGCATGGCGACGAAACGGTGCCGGACTCCAACCATCTCGACATTCCCTATCTCGCCGCGACCCAGCAGCGCATCGCCGGCTTCCTGGCCCAGCAGCTGCGCGGCGCCGCGCTTGCCGCCGTGAATTGAGCTGCCCGGAGCGGGGCGATTGGTGTAGGATTGCCCCTCCCAACCCTCCCGGCCCCGCACATGCTCGAGCCCAGCAGCTCCACCGTTCCCACCGCCGCCTACGACTGGAGCGCCAGCCCGCTGGGCGCGCCCGCCACGTGGCCGCACACGCTCAAGGTGGCGGCCGACTGCGTGCTCGGCACGCCCGCGCCCATGCTGCTGGTGTGGGGGCCGGAACGCATCGTGGTGCTGAACGAAGCCTACGCCGCGCTGGCCGCCTCGCGTTCGGCGCGCGCGCCGGGCGGCACCGTGCCCACGCTGTGGCCGGCCCCGCTGTCGGCCGCGCGCGAGGCGCTGGAGGCTGCGCTGGCCGGACGCGGCAGTGTGCAGCATGCCCAGGCTCTGCCCTTCATCCGCGACAGCGGGGTGGACGTGCTCGAGTTCGACCTGGTCTTCACGCCCTTGCTGGACGAAGCCGGCGCGCCGCGCGGCGCCGTATGCGCCCTCGGCCCGCCCACGGCGCCGGCGCGCGCGGCCGCCGCCGACCTGCGCATCCTGGTGGTCGAGGACAATCTCGACGCCCAGTACCTCGTGTGCGAGATGCTGCGCGCCTTCGGCCACGAGGTGGACGGCGTGGCCCACGCCGACGACGCCCTGCCCCGCCTTGCCAGCGGCGCCTATGACGTGCTGTTTACCGATGTCAGCCTGCCCGGCATGTCCGGGGTCGACCTGGCGCGCGCCGCCCGGGCGCGCCACCCGGACCTGCATGTCATCTTCGCTTCCGGCTATGGCGACACGCTCGTGCGGCACGTGGATTTCCCCTACGCATCCCTGCAAAAGCCTTACGACATCGACCAGTTGCAGGCCGCCCTGGCAAGGATTCGTGAGCAAGAGAAACTGCATCGCTAGCGTGCGAAGGCCCAGCCCGTCCCTGGGCTAGAATCGACGCTTCCTCGCCGTATCCCGAAGCGCAGATGAACCGCCGTTGCCACCCACCCGTCCCCTTCCTTGCCACCCCTGGTTCTCGCTGGAGGACCGCATGAACGAACAGCGCGGCAGCATGGGCGGGACCTCCTTGTGGGGTTTGCTGCCAAACGGTCTGTTCGATCCGCACACCGACCAGGCCGTCGCGGCGCGCGCGCTCGATCAGCTGCCGCACAGCTGCTGCGTGCTGGACGAATCCTGGCGCATCGTTTATCTGAACCGTAGCGCGGCCCAGCTGGCCGCCCGCTTCGGCCTGCGCGCCGACAACCTGCCGGGGCGTCGCGTGTGGGACGAGGTACCCGGCCTGGCGGGCACTGCCGTGGCCGATGCCTTGGGCACGGCCATGCGCCAGCGCCAGCCGACCCGAACCGAAGTCTATTTCGAGCCGCTGCGCAGCTGGCTCGAGGTGCAGGCCGTGCCCACGCCGGACGGCGTGGCGGTATGGCTGCGCGACATCAGCCTCGAAAAGGCAGTGCCCCATCCGGCCCAGGACACGCCGACCGGCACGGTGCTGGACGCGGCCGGCTTGGGCACCTGGGAATGGGACGCGGCCAGCGACCGCTTCGTGCTCGACACCCGCGCCGCCTGGTTGTTCGGCCTGCCGGCCCACACGCCCGTGCTGTGGGAGGCGCTGCGCGCGCACGTGCTGGAACTGGACCAGGAGATGCTGCGCGAACAGATGCTGCAGGCGCTCAAGGGCCCGGGCCGGCTCGACCTCGAACTGCGCGTGGCCGACCAGCCGGGCGTGCCGCGCTGGCTGGTGCTGCTCGGCCGCGCCAGTGACGCGCACGGCCTGCGCGGCGTGGTGCGCGACATCAGCGCCCGCAAGGGCGTGGAGGACAGCCTGCGCGAGAGCGAAGAGGCGCTGCGCGCGCTGGCCGATTCGATTCCCCAGCTGGCCTGGATGGCCAACGCGGACGGCTACATCGTCTGGTACAACCGGCGTTGGTACGAGTACACCGGCACCACGCCCGAGCAGATGCGCACCCACGGCTGGCAGACGGTGCAGGACCCCGAACTGCTGCCCCACATGCTGGAGCGCTGGCGCGCCTGCCTGCGTACCGGCCTGCCGTTCGAAATGGAGTTTCCCCTGCGCGGCGCGGACGGCCAGTTCCGCTGGTTCCTGACCCGGGTCAATCCGGTGCGCGATGCGCTCGGCCACGTGGTGCACTGGTTCGGCACCAACACCGACGTCGACCAGGTCAAGCGGGTCGAGCGCGCCCTGCGCGAGGAATCGAACGTGCTGGAACTGCTCAACAACACCGGCGCCGCCCTGGCCACCCAGCGCGATCTGCGCTCGCTCCTGCAGACCGTGTGCGACGCCGCCACCGACATCAGCGGCGCGCGCCTGGGCGTGCTGGTCTACCACCCGCGCGCGGACGAACCGATGTGCGTGGCCAGCGGGGCCGATCCGGACGGTTTTTCCTGCGCCGCCCTGGCCTCCACCTTCGCCACCGCCCTGGCCGACGGCTGCCCGGCGCGCGCCGATGACGTGCTGGCCCTGCCGCCCGACGCGGTCCAGCCGCCCTGGCAGCAGCTGCCCAAGGTGCACCCGCCGGTGCGCAGCTACCTGGCGGTGCCGATCTGCGCGCGCTCCGGCAGCATGCTCGGCTGCATCTTCCTCGGCCATCCGCAGCCGGGCCAGTTCGCCGCCCGCGCCGAGCGCATCGTCAGCGGCATCGCGGCCCAGGCCGCGGTGGCGATCGACAACACCCGCCTGTACGAGGCGGCCCAGCGCGCCGCCGAGGAACGCAAGATCCTGCTCGAAAACGAGCGCCTGCTGCGCACCGAGGCCGAACGCGCCAGCCAGATGAAGGACGAGTTCCTCGCCACCCTCTCGCACGAGCTGCGCACGCCCCTGTCCTCGATCCTGGGCTGGGCTCAGGTCCTGCGCCGCGGCAGCCGCGGCCCGGACGACCTGAACCGCGGCCTGCAGACCATCGAGCGCAACGCGCGCGCCCAGGCCCAGCTGATCGAGGACCTGCTGGACATGAGCCGCATCACGTCCGGCAAGGTGCTGCTGGACATGCAGATCATCGCCCCCACCCTGTTCGTGGACGCCGCCATCGAAACGCTGCGCCCGGCCGCCGAGGCGCGCCAGATCCGCGTCGTGCGCGAGTACGCCCCCGACGTCGGCCTGATCGCGGGCGACCCCGCGCGCCTGCAGCAGGTGGTGTGGAACCTGCTGTCGAACGCGATCAAGTTCACCCCGCGCGGCGGCGCCGTGCGGGTGACGATCGCGCCGGCCGAGGGCCACGTGTGCGTCTCGGTGTACGACACCGGCCAGGGCATCCGGCCCGAGTTCCTGCCGCACGTGTTCGAGCGCTTCCGCCAGGCGGACGCCTCGTCCACGCGCCGCCACGGCGGGCTGGGCCTGGGCCTGTCCATCGTCAAGCACCTGGTGGAACAGCACGGCGGCACGGTGCGCGCCGAGAGCGCCGGCGAAGGCCAGGGTGCGCGCTTCGTGCTGGAGTTTCCGCTGGCCCATCCGAACGCGCTGGAACAGCGGAGCGAGCGCCAGGCCACCCTGCCGCGCAAGGCCAAGGCCGCCGAAATGACCCTGCGCGACCTGTCCGGCGTGCGGGTGCTGGTGGTCGACGACGAGCCCGACGCGCGCGAGCTGATCCAGCGGGTGCTGTCCGAGTGCCAGGCCGAGGTGGAAACGGCCGCCAGCGCGGCCGAGGCCTTGGCGCGCTTCCAGGCCCATCCGCCCGACGTGCTGGTGAGCGACCTCGGCATGCCGGAAGTGGACGGCTACGAGCTGCTGGCGCGCGTGCGTGCCCTCGGCCGCGAAGCGGGCGGCAACGTGCCGGCCGTGGCCCTGACCGCCTTTGCCCGTTCGGAAGACCGGGTGCGGGCCCTGGAAAGCGGGTTCTGGGCCCACATCGCGAAACCGGTCGAACCGTCCGAATTGATCGCGGCCGTGGCCACCATGGTCAACCGTGTCTGATTGGCATCGCTATGAGGAAAGTTCTTAGCTGTTCCTACTGAAACACAAGGCGCTGTCCTACAAGAAAGCGCGCCGCATTTGCGTACACTACAAAATCAAGAAGCGCGAGATTGAGCATGCCCAGCAGAGACGACATCCTGAACGCGAAGATTCTCGTGGTGGATGATTCCCCCGACAATATCGAACTCATGCAAGAGATCTTGCGCGAGGAAGGCTATGCGCACGTCGACGCCACCATGAACCCCGAGGAGGTCTGCCCGCTCCATCGGCAGCAATGCTACGACCTCATCCTGCTGGACCTGCAGATGCCCGGCCTGAACGGGTTTCAGGTCATGAAGGGCCTGAAGGAGATCGAGCAAGGCGGCTATCTGCCGGTGCTGGCCCTGACCGCCCAACCCAGTTTCAAGATCGCGGCGCTGGAAGCGGGCGCGCGCGACTTCATCAGCAAACCCTTCGACCTGCTCGAGGTGCACAAGCGCATCCACAACATGCTGGAAGTGCGCCTGCTCTACAAGGAGCTGGCCCAGTACTCCAAGACCCAGCAGGAACTGGCCCTGCACGACGCGCTCACGGGGCTACCCAACCGGCGCCTGCTGGAAGACCGCATCGAGACCACCTTGCAGCACGCGGCCCGCCACCACCACAAGGCGGCCATCATGTACCTGGACCTGGACGGGTTCAAGCAGATCAACGACACCTACGGCCACGCCTACGGCGACGAGATTCTCAAGATGGTGGCCCAGCGCCTGGTGGCCAACTCGCGCAAGGAGGACACCGTGGCCCGCCTGGGCGGGGACGAATTCATGATCGTGCTGGGGGATGTGCAGGGCCTGAAGGATGCGGAGGGACCGGCCGCCAAACTGGTCGAGGCCGTCTCCGAGCCCTATTTCGTCAACGACCTGACCTTGCGCCTGTCGACCTCGATCGGCATCTCCATGTACCCGGACGACGCCGAGAACGTCGAAAGCCTGATCAGCATCGCCGACTACGCCCTGTACGAGGCCAAGCGCGCCGGCAAGAACCGCTTCTGCTCGACCTCGGCCGGCCCTACGCCGGTGCAGCCCCATGCCAAGCTGGCCGGCACGGTGCACCACTGAACCGCCGTCCTCCCCGCGCCGGCGGGGACACCTGGTGCGCCGCGCTGCCGCTGCGGCCCGCGGCGATCACTCAGCTGGCGTGCTCAGCCTCTTTCTCGACCGCCTCCTTGCTGTGCTCCTCGATCGCCCCGGCGTGCTGGTGGTCGGTATGCGCGTCCACCATCTCGGGCGGCACCTCGATGCGGGTAATGCTGGAAGCGACCGAGATCGGGTCGCTGGCCGGGAAGGTCATCTCGACCGCTTCGTCGAGCAGCACCTCCTTGGCCACTTCCTCCACCGGCGGAGTCTCCTCGGCCGCCAGGGTGGCGATGGCCGTGGCCCACTTGACGAACTTGAGTTCGGCAAACTGGCGTACGCAGTTCACCCCGAAGGCTTTCTGGATGGCGACGGCGTCGTCCTGGCTCACCCCGCGCAGGGCGGACAGGGGCGCCTCGGCCAGCTCGCGCAGGGAGCGGCCGGCATAGTCCTTGTCGATGATGGCGTCGATATTCATGGATTTCCTTTTCGCGGCACTGGCCGCATGAGACAGTCGTCTTTACTGTGCCACAACAGTCGCGCACGGTATGTGCGCCACCGAACCGTGTTCGGTGCTACCCTGCGCACGCTTGCAATGCTTGCTTTTGGAACATATTCCGGGAAATGCTATGCTCGGAACCACCCCCAATGACCCAGTTGCCCTTTTCCGTGCCGAAAACCGAGAAGCCGAAAATCCTGGTGGTCAATGACGACCCGGCCAGTCTGCTCGCCTTGACCAGCCTGCTCGATCAGTGGGCCGAACAAAGCCAGTACACGGTGGTGTCGGCGCGCTCCGGCCAGGAAGCCTTGCGCCAGGTGCTGCTGCACGACTTCGCCGTAATCCTGCTGGACGTGAACATGCCCGGCATGGACGGCTTCGAGACGGCGGAAACGATCCACCAGCGCCCGCGCTCGGCCGACATCCCGATCATCTTCATCACCGCCTTCGTGGCCGACGAGATCGACCGTCTCAAGGCCTACCAGCGCGGCGCGGTCGACTTCCTGTTCACGCCGGTCATTCCGCAGATCCTGCACGCCAAGGTATCCGTGTTCGTGAGCTTGTCCATGAAGAACGAGGAGCTGCGGCGCCAGGCAGCCAAGCTGTCGCAGCGCACCACCGAACTGACCGCGACCAACAAGCGCCTGATGCGCGAGATGGAGGAGCGCCGCAACGCCGAGCGCAAGAGCCACGCCAAGGACGAATTTTTGGCCATGCTGGGCCATGAGCTGCGCAATCCCCTGTCGGCGATCAGCTCGGCCGCATCCCTGATCGGCCTGCCGGGCGCGGCGGCCGACACGGTCACGCGCGCCCGCACCATCATTCAGCGCCAGAGCCAGCACCTGTCCCACATCGTGGACGACCTGCTCGACCTGTCGCGCGCCATGTCGGGCAAGATCCTGCTCAACCGCCAGCCGGTCGAGATTTCCGCCGTCATGAAAGGCTGCTACGACACCTTCCGCGCCACCGGCCGCATGCTCGACTACACGGTCGAGCTGGACCTGCATCCCGGCTGGGTCTCGGGCGACCCGACCCGCATCGAGCAGGTCACTTCCAACCTCATCGACAACGCCCTCAAGTACACGCCGCCGGGCGGGCGCATCGAGCTGGTCACGCGGGTCGACGGCGAGGACGTGGTGCTGACCGTGCGCGACTCCGGCATGGGGATCGGTGCCGAGCTGCTCCCGCACGTGTTCGACGTGTTCGTGCAGGGCGCGATCACGCTCGACCGGGCCCAGGGCGGCCTGGGGATCGGGCTGGCCCTGGTGCGCCGCCTGGTGGAATTGCATGGCGGCAGCGTCACCGCCCACAGCGACGGCGCGGGCGCGGGCTCGACCTTCATGATCCGCCTGCCGCGCGTGGAGGCGGCCAACGAACCCGTGTGCCACGGCCAGCCCGGCCGGGAGAGCTCCGCCCTGTCGGTCCTGCTCATCGAAGACAACGAGGACGGCCGCGAGATGATGGCCACCATGCTGACGGCCTACGGTTACGCCGTGCACCAGGCCGGCGACGGCGCCCAGGGCGTGCAGGCGGCCATGGCGGCCCCGCCCGACGTGGCCCTGGTCGACATCGGCCTGCCGGGCATCGACGGCTACGAGGTGGCGCGCCGCTTGCGCGCGGCCGAGCAGACCCGGCACGTCAAGCTCATCGCCCTCACCGGCTACGGCCAGGCCGACGACCACCAGCGGGTGATGGACGCCGGCTTCGACCTGCACCTCGTCAAACCGGTGCAGATCGATCAGCTGCTGGGCGCGCTGGCCTCCAGCACCGCCCAGCCCGCACGCGCCTGATCAGCGCGAGGCGCGGTTCGCTTCCGCCCCGCCGCGCCGGGACGCGGCCACCAGCTCGTCGCTCGCGCCCGCTTCCAGCTCCTCCTTGCGCTGCAGTAGCTGCTCGCCCAGGGCGTCCAGGTCGAGGTCGGCCTTGCGCACTTTCGGGAACAGCTCCTTTTCCTCCTCTTGCACGTGGTGCTGGATCTGTTCGGACAGCACCTTGACCTTGGCGTCGAACAAGTCGTCCTCGCTGTCCATGTCCTGGATCTGCGCGATCAGCTCCTTGGCGCTGGCGTGCTCCACCACGGCCTCGTCGATCAAGTCCTCGAACTCCTTGCCGCACCCGCGCACGGCGGGGTAGAACAATTCCTCTTCCAGCTGGGTGTGCACGGTCAGGGCCTGGCAGATCTCCTCGGCCAGGTTCTTCTTGCCGACCTTGGCGCGCTCGCCCAGGCCCTCGAATTTGTCGAACATCGCCTCCACCTCGCGGTGATCCTGGGCCAAGAGCCGGGTCGCGTCGTTGGTTCTGGTAGTCATGCTTGCTCCTTGTGGTTCGTCTGAGCAAACAGGGTGAACCGAAGCGCACGCGAAGTATGTGCGGCAGGCCACCGAGCCCCGTTCAGGAACACGGGGGCGCCGAGCACGCGCCGCGTTTGGTTTAGCTGAGGTATGATGCCGGAAACTTTTCGGGACCCAGGATGACAGCACCGGTACCAGGCAGCGGCACAGGCACGGACCCGGCGGAAGCCGAGGCGCGCCTGCGCGAGCTGGAGGAACTGCTCGGCCACGTCAGCACCAGCTGGGACGACGAACGCCGCCAGCTTGCGCGCAAGCTGCACGACAACCTCGGGTCCTCCCTGACGGCGCTCACCATGCACCTGACCCTGCTCACCCAGCGGCTGCCGCCGGAAAAGCCCTTGCTGGACCGGGTCGCCCAGATGAAGCAGCTGCTGCTCCAGGTGGTCAACACGAACCGCCAGATGCAGCTCGCGCTGTGGAACGACAAGCTCGAATTCCTGGGGGTGAAAGCCGCCATCAGCGAGCACGTGGCCGAATTCAATGCCGCCCATGACGGACTGCAGGCGGCCGCCAGCTTGCCCGAGGGCGAGGTCGGCTGCACTCGCGAGCAAGGCGTGGCCCTGCTGCGCTGCGTGGAGGAGGGCCTGGCCAACGCCGCCGCGCACGCCGGCGCGAGTCAGGTTGACGTCGTCCTCGACGACAACGAGGATGAACTCACCCTCACCGTGCGCGACAACGGCAACGGGGCGGCTACCGTGCACGGCGCCGCGCCCGACTGCCACGGCCTGCGCCTGCTGCGCGAACGGGTGCGCTTCCTGGGCGGCGAGTTCAGCGTCGGGCCGGCCCCGGGCGGCGCCGGCAGCTGCCTGCGCGCCCGCTTCGCGAAACCCGCCTGATCCGCTTCTAGTGCAGCTTGACCAGCGGCGTGGTGCGCTTGATGAGAAAGCGCGCCAGCGCCAGCACGGCCGTGCGCACCGTGCCCAGCACCGCCTGGTGGTGCAGCAGGTGCAGGCTCACATACATCGAGCGCGCCACCGTCCCTTCCACGAACCAGCTCAGCCCCTTCAGCGACCCCATCAAGCTGCCCACGGAAGTGGACTGGCCGAACGATACCAGCGAACCATAGTCGCGGTAGCGGTAGGGCTTGGCCGGCGCCGGCTTGCCCGCCGCCCGCCGCACGAAGGTGTCGAGCAGGAAGTCGGCCTGCTGGTGCGCGGCCTGGGCGCGCGGCGGCACCTGCTGGCCGTCCGCGTCCACGCAGGCGGCGCAGTCGCCCAGGGCGTAGATGTCCGGCTGGTCCTTCACCTGCAGGAAGCCGTCGACCTCGATCTGTCCTCCCTTGGCCACGGGCAGGCCCAGCCCGGCCAGGAATTCCGGCGCCCGGATCCCAGCCGCCCACACGCACAGATCGGCCCGATAGACCTGGCCCGCCTTGTCGGTCACCTGATCGGCATCGATCTGCGTCACCCGGCAGTCCGTCACCACCTTGATCGCGCGCTGCCCGAGCAGCTTGAGCGCGGCGTTCGACACCCGTTCCGACAGCGGCGCCAGGATGCGCGGCGCGCCTTCGAGCAGGGTGATGCGCACGTCGCGCCGGGCCTGCAGGTGCTGGTAGCCATAGCTCGCGTAGACGCTGCTCGCTTCGCGCAGCTCCGCCGCCAACTCCACGCCGGTCGCCCCGCCGCCGATGATGACGATGTCCAGCCCGGTGGGGACGGCCTCCTGCTGCAGTTCGTCGGCCTGGGCCAGGAGCTTGAGCAGGGTCAGGCGGAAGCGTTCCGCGTCCTCCGTGACGTTCAGCGAGATGGTGTGTTCCCTGGCGCCGGGTACGCCGAAGTAGTTGGAGGTGCTGCCCACGGCCAGCACCAGGGTCCCGTAGTCGAACTGGCGCTCGGGCAGGACGGTCTCGCCGTCCGCGGCCGCGACCGCGCCGATGGTGATGCGCTTGGCGGCGGCATCGAGCCCGGTGAAGGCGCCGTAGACGAACCGGAATCCGTTATCGTGCGCCAGCATCTGGTAGGACAGCCCTTCCTGGTGGATGTCGAGGGTGCCCGCCGCCACCTCGTGCAGGGACGGCTTCCAGATGTGATACAGGCGGCTGTCGACCAGGGCCACCTTGGACGGGCCGAACTTGCGGCCAAGTTTGCAGGCCAGTTCCAGGCCGCCCGCCCCGCCTCCCACCACTACAATGTCGCTACGCAAAGCGTCCCTCCTCGTCGTGGCGTCCGCACCGCGCGGACAGGGTCATTGTAGACCTTTCCGCAAGGTTTTGCTGCGGCGCACCACGACGGGACAACGACATTCAATGCTTGCCATGTCCCCGGCCGTGGCCCTTGCCATGCTCGCCGCCGTGTCCCGGCGGCTCGCCGGCCCAGTCCGGGCGTCCGTGGCCGTGCTCATGTTCGTCGCGCACGCGCGGCGCATAGGTGTTCAGGTACCAGTCGTCGCGCACGAAATAGACGCGCTGGCCGCAGGCGTGGTAGCGGCCGCAGTACTTGGACCAGTGTTTCTGGTGCCCCGGCGGCACGCGCAGGTAGACCACCTGCGGTTCGACCCGCACGCGCCGTTCGACGATGATCGGCTGGGCATAGATGACCGGCGGAGGACCGTAGTCGCCAATGTCGATGCGGCCGTAGAAGCCGGGCTGGCCGATCTCGATGCTGACGTTGGTCTGGGCCAGGGCGGGGACGCTGGCCGCGGCCAGGGCCGCGGCGAGGAAGAAGGTTTTCATGGCGTGCTTGCCTCGTTGTGGTTTTACCTGGAGGCATTCTAACAAGCGGGCCGCTCCCGGCCTGTTACACAAGCGTGTCGAGTGTAACCGCCGCTTACATGTTCTTGAACAGGGCCATGAAGGGCTGGCTCACGGCCAGGGTCTCGGGCCGGTTTTTCAGCTTGACGAGGCCGCGCCCCGTCTCGTCGCGCGTGATCGAGGCGATCGCCTTCAGATTGACGATGGTGGAGCGGTGGATCTGCTTGAAGATGGTCGGGTCCAGGGCTTCGAGCAGTTCGCGGATCGGCTTGCGCAGCAAGGCTTCGCCGCGCTCGGTCATCACCACCGTATATTTACTGTCGGACTGGAAGTAGGCCACGTCGTCGACCATGATGAGGCGGGTCTCGGTACCGGCGCTGGCAGTCAGCCACACCAACGGCGGGACCTTGGACGGCGCCGGCGCCGCCTGCCCCAGCTTGCGCAGCAGCTCCGTCAGCGCCGCCGCCTCGGCGCCGGCGCGGTTGCGCAGGCGGCGCACGGCGGTCGCCAGGCGCGCCTGTTCCACCGGTTTGAGCAGGTAGTCGACCGCGCCCTGGTCGAAGGCGTCGACCGCGTACTGGTCGTAGGCGGTCACGAACACGACCTGGGTATTGGGGCTGGCCGTGACCATCGCCCCCGCCACCTCGAGACCGGTCAGCCCGGGCATGCGGATGTCGAGGAAGGCCACGTCCGGTTGGTGCTGGGCGATCGCTTCCAGGGCCGCGCCGCCGTCCTCGCAGGCGGCGACGATCCGCAGTTCCGGCCAGGCCTCGCCCAGCATCTGCACCAGCGACTCGCGCAGCAGGCTTTCGTCTTCGGCGATCACACAGGTGCTCATGCAGGGCTCCCCACCAGGGTCGAATTGGGCACCGTGATCGTGGCTGCCACCCCGCTCGGGAAGTTGGCGACGATCGCGAACGAGGCGGCGGCGCCGTAGGCCAGGCGCAGGCGTTCGCGTACGTTGCGCAGGCCGATGCCGGTGCCGCCGCCCTCGGCCGAGAAGCCGCGTCCGTCGTCGGCCACCGTGATCGACACGGCCTGGTCGAAGGCGCGCGCCAGGATCCACACGGTGCCGCCGCCGGACTTGGGTTCCAGGCCGTGCTTGATGGCGTTCTCGACGAGAGTCTGCAGCATCATCGGCGGCACCTGCACGGACAGCAGCTCGTCCGGCACCTCGATCTGGCAGTTCAGGCGGGCACCCATGCGGATCTTGAGGATGTCCAGATAGGCGCGTGCGCGGTCCAGCTCCACGCCCAGGGTGGACATGGCGTTGTCGGTACGCGGCAGCGAATAGCGCAGGTAGGCGATCAGGTTGCCCAGCATGTCGTCGGCGCGCGCCGGGTCGGTGCGGGTCAGGAGCTGGGCGCTGGCCAGGGTGTTGTACAGGAAGTGGGGCTCGACCTGGGCATGGAGCAGCGAGAGCTTCGCTTGGGTCAGCTCCTTCTCGGTGACGGTCTGCTGCACGCTGGCCTGCTCGCCGCGGCGGCGCTCGCCCACCCGGCGCGTCACGGCGCGCACGATGGCTTCCGCGTTCTCCAGGTTGGTGCCGTGGTCGACCAGGAAGGCGTCGGTCCAGGCCGGCCGCTCCGGCTCGCACACGAGGCTGATGGTGCAGGCCTCGCCGTTGGGCGTGACCGTGGCCAGGATCTGGTTGCGGCGGTTGCGGGCGAAGCGGCCCTCCTCGTCGCCATTCTGGTAGGGACCGGCGCGCTTGACCTTGGCGCGCACCTGCAGGCTGTCGCGCGCGCTCTCGATGTCGTGGGCGCCAGGCAGCTCGCAAATGGCGGCGTCGATCAGGGCAAAGGCGTCGTTGGCGTCGAGCGGGATCTCGATGCGCCGGCGCTGGCGGTTGGACAGCGTGGAAGCGTTGAGCTCATCGACCAGGAGGCGCACCCGGCCGAGGTGCGAAAACACGACGCTGACCACCGCGGCCATGCCCGCGAAGCCGGCGATGACGAAGAAAGGCTCGGGGTGATCGACTTCGAAGGGGCGCAGGAACACCTGGTAGAAGGTCACGCAAAACAGGAAGTATGCGAAGAACCACGCGGTCAGCAGGCGAGTGATCAGTAAGGCGCTGGCAATCATGATGGGCATCCGAAGGTAGTGAACGACGAACGCACAGTAACAAGCGTGCGCGCGCTGCCCCGGCATTATCCGACGGAATGGCCCAACTGGCGACGAAACGGGGCTGCGGGCGACCAAATTCCCTGCCCTGCGCCGCCCCGCGCGCAGCTGGACTAGGATGCTCCGGTCTTCCTGTCCCGCCGGAGCCGCCATGTCCACCCTCGTCCCCCGGATTGCCGCCCTGCTCGCCTGCCTCGCCCTGCTGGGCGCTTGCCAGGACCGGCACGAACCGACCAAGCCGACCGTCGCCGCGGCTCCTCGCCTTACAGCTTGATTTCGTAGGCCACCCGCAACAGCGGCGTGACCGGGAACACCTGGGTGTTCTGCAGCAGCGTGCCGTCGATGCGGTACAGGTCCGAGAAATGGAAAGGCTGGGCCAGCGCGTTCACCACCGACACCCGCAGCTGGTGCTTCGGGTCGAACTTCCACAAGGCGTACAAGTCCAGGTCGCGCTTGACGGTGGCGTAGCTGTAGCTGAGGTCGGACACCCGCTGCAGACCGCCGGTCTTGAACGTGAACGTCCCGCCCAGGGACAGGCGGGCGTCGTATTTGTAGTCCAGGCCCAGGTTGGCGCTCAAGGGCGTCTGGTCCGCCAGGCGGTTGTCGGGTCCCGGCACGCTGTCCACCTGCGACCAGTTGCGGGCCAGGTTGGCGCGCACATCGATGTTCGGGCCATCCTGCAGGAACATCTGGAGCGGGAACTTCGCCTCCAGTTCGATGCCGTGCGACTGCGCGCGTCCCCCATTGATCGGCAAGGACACCCAGCGCCCTTCGATCAGCCGCACGTCGCGCCGCGTGTAGTCGTCGATGCGGCGCAGGTAGGTCGAGGCGCTGAGCATGGCGCCGTTGGTGCCGAAGTAGTGCTCGTAGGAGGCGTCGAGGCCCCAGGCCAGTTCCGGCCGCAGCGCCGGGTTGCCCACGACGTCGGGCGTGGTCGGGCTGTTGTTGGTGCTGGCCTGGCGGCGCGGCATCAGCTTGTCGAGGGCCGGCGCCTTATAGGTGCGCGTGAGCGCGAAGCGGACCTGGTCGTTCTTGCTGTCCGGGAGCTTCCACAGCGTCTGGAACAAGGGACTGAGCACGCTGGAATGGCTATGCATGGCGCTGAAGTCGTTGCCCGTGCTGGTGGTGCGCAGGCCTTCCCAGCGCAGTCCCGTATAGACCGACCAGCGCGGCGTGATGTTCCATTCGTCCTGCGCGAACAGGGCCAGCCGCCCGAAATCGGCGTCGACGACCTGGTCCTCGTCGAATGGGGCATAGTCCGGAATCGGGGTGTCGTGCTGGAAGCGCTCCTCGTGCCGGCGTGCGGCGCCGCCGTCCCAGCCCAGCGCCAGCGTATGCTCGGCCGCCAGCGGCTGGCTGTACTTGCCGCTCAGGGTCAGACCGTACTCGCGCGCGCTCGATGGCGTGGTGCGGTCCAAGGTGAGGCGCCGCTCGGCATCGTAGCCGCGCTGGGTCAGGTCGGTGCTGCGGTCGCTGTAGTTCAAGCCGATCTTCATGTCCAGCTTACCGGCGTCGCCGATCCGGCGGATCCAGTTCAGGTCCGAACGCAGCACCGTCACGTCGGTGGCGATGCGCGTCACGTCATGCGGATACTGCGGCAGCGCGCCGATGGTGGCGGCCCAGTCGGTGTGCGTGTCGGGGCGCATGCGGCTGGCCGAGAAGAAGGTCTGCGAAGTGAGCGTGTCGCCGCCGCCCAGCGCGTAGTTCACGCGCGGCGACAAGTTCAGGTTGGCGAAACTACCTTTGGCGTTGCGGTCGCCGCGCCGCTGGAGAATGCGCTCGCCGTCCGCGTTCCAGCCCTCGTCGATCTGGTGCGAGTCCTGGTCGAAGCGGCCCACGTTGGCGAAGCCGCTGATCGAATACGACAGCGGACCGTCCTTGTCCGACAGCTGGAAGTTGATCGACGGTGCGATGAAGTTGCCGGCGCCGGCGATGGTCGGCTTGAGCTCGCGCTGCGCCACCTTGACCGCCTTCTTCAGGACGATGTTGATGGTGCCCGCGATCGACTGGGTGCTGAATTCGGCGGTGGCGGCGCGCACGATCTCGATCTTCTCGACCATCTCGGGCGTCAGCGAATCGAGCGAGAAGCCAGGCGGCGCGGGCTGCCCGTTCAGCAGGACCTGGGTATAACCGTTGCCCAGGCCACGCATGCGGATCTCGCCGCCGCCGCGGCCGGCGTTGCCCCCGCTGACGGTCACGCCGGGCTGGCGTTTGAGCACGTCGGCCAGCGTCGTGTCGCCGTGCTTGAGAATCTCCTCCGCCGTCACGACGATCTTGGTCGCAGTGTCGTCCTTGCGCGGATCGTAGCTGTCGGCGCCGCCCTTGACTTCGACGGTGGCGGCCGGCGTGTCGTTCTTGGCCACGGCGACGACGGCCTGGCTCCAGGCGGGTTGGGAAAAGACGGCGGCCAGGGCCACCGCGATGAGTGTAGGACGGGGAAAGGTCTGCGGCATATGCATTCGGATGGGGTCGAAGGGCCGCTGCTCTGCAAGGCAGCGGGCTTGCCCTCATTCCGGTGCGGATACCAAAAGGTTCCAGGTTTTCAATACATATGGATGAAATGCGCCCCCGCCCTCCCTTTCCGCGCTGCGGACGCCTGCGCCTGCGGCGCTTCGGACATGCGGAGGACTTGCGCCTGGGCGCGATGCTGGGGGAGCTCCTCAGCGAGCCTTATCCCGCCAGCGCTTCCTGAGCAGACCGTAGAAGACGGTGTCGCAGATCTCGCCGTTGACGATCCAGCGCTCCGGCATGTAGCCCTCGCGCTCGAATCCCAGCCGTTCCAGGAGCTGGATCGAGGGGGCGTTGCGCGGATCGACATCGGCCTCGATGCGGTTCAGGTCCCAGGCGCCGAAGGCCAGGTCGAACGCCGCGCGCAGGGCTTCGCTCATGTAGCCCCGGCCCTGGTGGGCGGACGCGAGGAAGTAGCCAAGGTCGCAGCGGCGGTTCTGCTCGTCCAGGTCGTACAGAGAGACATTCCCGATCAAGGCGCCGTCCAAGTCCACCGCCAGGCGCGCCGCCCGGCCCGCGGCATAGTCGTCCAGGCTCTGGGCGATCTGGACCTGCGCCTGCTCCAGATCGGTCCAGGGCGCGCTGGCGCCATAGCGCATCACTTGGGGATCGGAGAACAGGGCGAACTGCGCGGGCGCGTCGGCGGGGGTCAGGAAACGGAGACGCAGGCGTTCGGTGCGGATGTCGATCGGGGAAATGCTGGCCATGTCAGCCATTATGCCAGTTGCCGCGCCGCGCCATCCAGGCCAAGGCGTAGCCGACACAGATCATGTGACTGAAGAGGATGCTGTAGGCGATCCACAGCGGATTGAATGTGGCGCCGGCGGCGGCCGACAGCGGCACGACGATGTAGGTCATGACGGCGTACACGCCCAGTCCATACGCCGGTCCACTGAAAGCGGGTCGCCGCAGCAGGACCGGATAGCGCAAGACGATGGCGCGGAACACGCCCGCAATCGCGCACGCGATCAGCCAATGCAGCAAGGCGCCCAGCAGCGCGGCGGGCAGGCCCAGTTCGAACGCCGAACGGCCCAACAGCCCGGCCGCCACGCTTTGCAGGATGCGCTCCGGCGGTGTGCCGCGGTAGACATACCAGAAGGCCATCGCGCTCAGGATGTCGAGCAGCGCGATCACGGTACCCCAGCGGACGATGGTGCGCATCGGTCTAGCCCCCTGATTCATTTGGAGCGCGTAGGATAGCGCACTTGTGTTTCCACATGTATAGTGTTCCGCGCAGTTTTTTCGAATACAAATAAGGGGACATATGTATAAGTTGCGCAGCCTGGCGTTCGCCGCCACCGTACTTGCCGTCACCAGCGCCCAGGCCGGGGAACCGGTCGACGCCAGCACCATCAACCGCATCGCCGACGAGGGCTACAACCATGGCCAGGTCATGAACCTGGCCGAACACCTGACCGACCAGATCGGCGGACGCATGACCAATTCGCCCGCCATGCGCCAGGCGGAAAAATGGACCCAGCAGATGTTCAGCAGCTGGGGCCTCAAGAACGTGCACCTGGAAGGCTTCGACTTCGGCCGCGGCTGGTGGATCGAGTCCGCGACGAGCCGCATGGTCGAGCCGCGCAAGCTGCATCTGACCTCCATCCCCGTGGCCTGGACGCCGGCGACCAAGGGGGCCATCACCGCGCCGATCGTGGTCGCTCCAATCCGCCACGAGCGCGACCTCGAAAAATGGAAGGGCAAGGTCAAGGGCAAGATCGTCCTCATCACCTACCCGGAAGACATGAAGGACGAGACCACCGTCGCCTTCAAACGCCTGGACGACGCCGAGCTGGGCAAGATGTCCAGCTACGACACGCCCCACTACGACCCGGACGCCGTGGTCGACGGCTTCAAGAACTGGATCCTGCGTTCCGGCGCGATCAACCGCTTCATGGCGAAGGAAGGCGCACAGGCCATCGTCAAGATGTCCTACCGCGGCGACGGCCTGGTCCAAGGTGAAGGCTACTTCCACAAGGTGGGCGAGACCATGCCGCTGCCGGAAGTGGAGATGGCGGCCGAAGACTACCGCCGCCTCGCGCGCCTGGCCAAGGTGGGCGAAGTGAAGCTGGAATTGAACAGCAACGTGCACTTCGACGACCACGACCGCAACGCCTACAATGTGGTGGCCGAGATTCCCGGCACCGATCCCAAGGCCGGCTATGTGATGGCCGGGGCGCACCTGGACAGCTGGGTGGCCGGCGACGGCGCCGCCGACAACGGCGCGGGTTCCGTGGTGGTGATGGAAGCGGCGCGCATCCTGTCCAGCCTCGGCGTCAAGCCCAAGCGCACCATCCGCTTTGCCCTCTGGGCCGGCGAGGAGCAAGGCCTGTACGGTTCCATGGCCTACATCGAAAAGCACCTGGCCACGCGTCCACAGCCGACCGACCCGGTCAAGGCCAAGCTGCCCTCCTTCCTGTGGGACACCTATCCGATCACGCCGCTGCCCGGCTTTAACGAGATGACGGCCTACTTCAACCTGGACAACGGCTCGGGCAAGGTGCGCGGCATCTACGCCGAGAACAACTTCGCCGCGATCCCCGTGCTGCGCAACTGGCTGTCGCCGTTCGACAGCCTGAGCGCGAACAAGGTGGTGGCCAAGAAGACCGGCGGCACGGACCACCAGGTAATGGCGGCGATGGGCCTGCCCGCCTTCCAGTTCATCCAGGATCCGCTCGACTACGGCAGCAAGGTGCACCACTCCAACCTGGACACCTACGACCACCTGCGCGCGGACGACCTGCGCCAGGCCGCGGTGATCATGGCGACCATGCTGCTGCACGCGGCCGAAAGCGAGCAGCCGATGCCGCACAACACCTTGCCGCGTCAGCCGAACGTGACCGATCCGTTCCAGTACCGCGATCCGCGCAAGGACTGATCGGCAAAGCCACCCGCGGGTGGCTTTTTTTTCGGACCAGAGACGAAACCTTCAAGCGTGCGCGCGGCATCCACCGTACACACACGCGTTGAAAGGATTCGTCATGAAACCGATTACCCAGCTTTGCCTCCTGGCCACGCTGACACTGGGCGGCTGCGGTGGTGGCGGCAGCAGTAGCGGCATGTCTTACACGCCGCCGCCCACGCAGCCGCCGGCCGCGGCCACCACCTTCAATATGACCAGCCTGGTTGCCGATACTGGCGGCGCAGCCCATGCCGACGCGCACCTGATCAACGCCTGGGGCATCGCCTTCAATCCGACAGCCTACGTCTGGGTCGCCAACAACGCCACCTCCACTTCGACCCTGTACGACGGCAATGGCGTGCCACAATCGCTGGTGGTCGCCACGCCCGACGCGCCGACCGGCATCGTGTTCAACGGCAGCGCCAGCGCCTTCCGCGGCAGCCCCTTCATCTTCGATACGGAAAGCGGCGCCATCGCGGCATGGTCGCCGGCGGTGGACCGCAACAACGCGGTGAAGGTCGTCGATAATGCCGCCAAGGGCGCCGTCTACAAGGGACTGGCCCTCTCCACGTATAACGGCGCTTCCTACCTGTTCGCAGCGGATTTCCACAACAAGCGGATCGATGTCTTCGATGCGAACTTCGCGACGGCCGCACTGCCGGGCAGCTTCAGCGATCCCATGCTGCCCGCGAACTACGCCCCGTTCGGCATCCAGGCAATTGGCGAACGGATCTATGTGGCCTACGCGCAGCGCGCCGCCAGCGGCGACGATGAGGAAGCGGGCGCGGGCCTCGGAGCCATCGTTGTCTTCGATACCGGCGGCAACCTCGTCAAGCGCTTGGTGATGGGAGGGGCTCTCAACGCGCCCTGGGGCATGGCCATGGCGCCGGCCAATTTCGGCAGCTTGAGCGGAATGCTGCTGGTGGCAAACTTCGGCGACGGCAAGATCAACGCCTACGATCCGGCCAGCGGTGCGTTCGCAGGCGTCCTGGCCAAGACCGGCGGCGCTACCATCGTGATCGACGGCCTGTGGGGCATTGCCTTCGGCAACGGCGTCAACAGCCAGCCGACGAATACCCTGTTCTACACGGCCGGGCCAGCGGATGAAGCGCACGGCATCTACGGCCGGATCGACGTGAACTAGACAACTCCCCCATCGCAGCCGGGGTCATGTTCCGAACCTCCACCGGACCGGAGTTCCCCCCCAGCGGGCGCCAACTTACACTTTCCTAATACGTTTCGTGTTAACGTCGCGGCATGCAGCAAATTTCTCCGCGCACAGCGTTTTGGGTCGGGTTCCTATTCTGGGGAGTAGGCCTCCTGACCAACATGCTGGTGCACGATTTATCGACGTCGAGCCACGCAATGCTGCTAGTGCTTGCCAGCACCTTATCCGCGATGTGGTGGCGACAGTATCAAGTGCTGATCGGGTCAGCCATTGCAGTTCTCGGCTTTAACTACATGTATGTCGAGCCTGTCGGCCATGTTGAGGTCAAGCATGCCGAAGATCTGGTCTTGTTAGTGACGACATTGACGGTGAGTGCCACGGTTGCGTTTCTTATGGACCACTTGAAACGCAGCCGGGCACGAGCTGACGCGGCGGCAAAGTACGCCGAACAGCTGCGCGAGCTCTCTGAACGTATACGGCGCGCCACTGCTCCCGCGGACCTGGCCGCCATCCTGCAGCAGGAAATCAGCCTCCTTTTTCAGGAACCGGTGATGGTGCGCATGGAGGCTGCTGACGGCATTCTGGAATTGGGCGAACCAACCCGTGATGAACAGGCGGCACTCGCACACTGCGCCCGCAGCAACCGCGCCATGGGTGTCGGAACCGATCATTTCCCTGAATTTCCCGCGACCGCCCTTCCGGTGCGCGCCCCCGGTGGTAGCGTCGGCAGCGTGTTGGTCAGGCTTTCCGGCGCCCTGACGAATCCCGACACGCTAGTTCACGCAACCGCCATCTGCAATCTCGTCGGCACGGAATTCGCGCGGATTGAAGCACAAAACAATGCCGATCAGGAGCGCGCGGAAAAACAAGTACAGCTGATGCGCAGCACCTTGCTGTCGTCGATCGCCCATGATCACCGCACACCATTGGCGACCATTCTGGGGGCAGTGACTTCGTTGCTTGAACATCAGGAACGCCTGACTCCGTATCAGCAAGTCGCCCTGGCACGTACGATCGCGGACGAAACTGAACATCTGATTGATTTGACCGAAAATACGCTGCAGCTGGCCAGACTCGGTGCGCCTGGAATCCAGATCAGCGCCGACTGGGAGGCGGCCGATGAACTCATCGCGGCGGTCGTGCGGAGAAGCCGGCAACGTTTTCCAAGCACATCGATCATAACCAGCATTGCGCCGAACCTGCCCTTGGTCCGCTGCGACGCTGTGCTAATTGTTCAACTCCTGGACAATTTGCTCAACAATGCAATCAAACACGCGGAAACCGACGAATCGATTGTCGTGGGCGCCAAACGCGACGGAGAAGCGCTACTCCTTTCGGTCGCTGATCGCGGTGCGGGAATACGCCCTGCTATGCGTGGAACAATGTTCGATCCGTTTTCGCGCGGTAGCGGGCGCGGCATGGGACTTGGACTAGCCGTGTGCAAAGCGATCGCCAGCGTCCATCATGCCAGCTTGTGTATGCGCGATCGCGATGGCGGCGGAACCGTGTTTGAGTTCGCCCTGCCGATAGCCGCCCTCGACGCGTCATCCCTGCCGCAGGAGAACTGACGTGGTACGTATCCTGCTCGTCGAGGACGACACCGATTTGCGCCGCACGCTCGCCGAGGCGCTCCGTGTTGAGGGTTTTAACGTACTCACAGCCTGCAGCGCAGCCGACGCGGAAGCCCAGTTTGCACACCTCCACAGGGAGGGAAAACCGGACCTTGTGCTCCTCGACCTGAGCCTGCCAGATGGCGATGGCGCGGATTTCCTCGCCAATTTGCGCGCCCGGTCCGGTCTGCCGGTCATCGTGATCTCGGCGCGTCACGAGGAAGCCTTGCGCGTCCAGTTGCTCGACGAGGGCGCGGACGACTACCTGACGAAACCTTTCAGCGTGCCGGAGCTATTCGCCAGAATCCGCGTCGCGCTGCGCCATCGAGGGACACACTTGGCCGCGGCAACGACCCGCTACGCTTTTGGCGATGTTGTCGTCGAACTACATGCACGCAGGGTCACGCGGAACGCACAGGAAGTGCGCCTGACGCCAACCGAATGGAATCTTCTCGCCAGGCTCGTGCGCAATGCCGGCCAGGTGATCACACATGGACAGCTGCTCAACGACGTCTGGGGCAGCGATTTCCGTGAGCACACCCATTATCTTCGTCTCTACATGAGCCAATTGCGCGCCAAGCTTGAAATGGACCCAACCTCCCCGGTGATGCTCCTGAACGAACCAGGCGTCGGATACCGGTTGGCGGAATCGGCTTGACTTATGCGTTCCTAACGGAACCGGCACCACACTGTGGCATTGTCATTTTCATGCCACCATCATGCACAGCCAGCCCAATCGTCCGCTAGCGCCTCTTGTTCTCGGCGCCCTCGGTGTCGTCTACGGCGACATCGGCACCAGCCCCCTCTACACGGTGAAGGAAATCTTTGGCCCGTCCACCGGCGTTCCACTCGACGCTGTCCACCTGATTGGCGCCACGTCCACCATCATCTGGGCCATCATGCTGGTGGTTACGATCAAGTATGTGGCACTGATCCTGCGCGCGGACAATCGGGGCGAAGGCGGCGTTCTTGCGCTGACCGCGTTGGCCTCGCACGCGGTGGCACAGCGCCCTCGCCTGCAGAGTGCGCTGCTCATGGCGGGCGTTTGCGGCGCGACCTTGTTCGTGGCGGACAGCGTCATCACACCGCCGATCTCGATCATGGGCGCGGTCGAGGGGCTGGACGTCATCCAGCCCGGGACCAGCGACTATGTTGTTCCGGTGACGCTGACAATCCTCGGTTCGCTCTTCGCAATCCAACGCCACGGCACGGCTTTCATCGGCCGTTTCTTCGGTCCGGTGATTGCCCTGTGGTTCCTGGCCCTGAGCATCACCGGTGTCCTTAACATCGCGCAGCGCCCCGAGATCCTGGCGGCCCTCAACCCCATGCATGCCTACTGGTTCCTGCTGGATCGCGGACCTTTCTTGTTCGTCACCGTGGGCGCGGTCGTGCTCGCGCTGACAGGCGCGGAGGCGCTCTATGCCGACATGGGACACTTCGGCAAGCGGCCGATCCGCCTGGCGTGGACGGCCTTCGTTCTGCCCGCCCTATCCCTGCAATATCTCGGGCAGGGCGCGCTGCTGATGCGCGATCCGCACGCACTAGACAATCCGTTCTTCCGGATGTTCCCGACCTGGGCCGGCGTACCCGCGCTGATCCTGGCCGTGCTTGCTGCGATCATCGCCTCCCAGGCCGTCATCTCGGGCGCTTACTCGATGGCGAAGCAATCGGTACAGCTCGGCTATTTGCCGCGCATGTCGATCCGCTTCACGTCCCATCGGGAAATCGGGCAGATCTACATCCCGGTCGTGAACTGGCTCTTGCTGGCCGGCGTGGTCGTAGTGGTACTGGGCTTTCGGAGCTCGTCCGCGCTCGCCGGTGCCTACGGCGTTGCGGTAACCAGCACCATGTTGATCACCACCTTCCTCACATTTTTTGTGGTGCGCCATGCATGGCACTTTCCCGCCCCGCTTGCGGTTGCGGCGACCGCCTTTTTCATTGCCATCGATACCCTGCTGGTCGCCGGGTGCGCGGCCAAGATCCTTGAAGGCGGCTGGTTCCCGCTGGTCATGGCAACACTTCTATTCGGACTGATGACCACCTGGAAACGCGGCAGGGAAATCGTATTGAGCAGCCTGCACGAGGGAGGCGTGGAGCTGCGTGCCTTCATTGAAAGCATGCGCCACATAGACCTGCCGCGCGCGGAACGCACCGCAGTCTATTTATCGGCGGATCAAGACACCGTGCCGCCGGCCCTGTTACACAATCTGAAACATAATCAAGTGCTGCATTCACAGAACATTCTTGCCACGGTCAAAGTGCACGACATCCCGTGGGTGTCGCTTACGGAACGTGCCACAGTTGAGCATCTGGAGAACTCATTCTGGCTGGTGACGCTCAATTTCGGTTTCATGGAAACGCCCAATGTTCCAGCGGCTTTGCAGGCCTGCGAAGCACATGGTCTGCAGATTCCCTATTTCGAAACTAGCTATTTCCTGAGCCGTGCCACGGTAGTGCCTACCCGAAGCCATCTGGCCTCGCTCCGTGACCGCCTGTTCATGATCATGGCGCGCAACGCCAACAGCGCGGCCGACTATTTCCGGTTACCCGACAATGCCGTGGTTGAACTTGGGAACAGGGTGCAAATTTGACACCTGCTGTACCTTTCGCAATCAATGATTAAGCCGCCCGAGGGCGGCTTTATTGCGAACCAGTGATGTAGCGCACTGTTCCGTACCGGATTCTGTGTGCTACAGCTGCGGCGGATCGGTAGGCAGGATCAGGGTCTCCTTGATCTCCTCCATCACGACGAAGCTGCGCGACTGGGCCGCCCCCGGCAGCGCCAGCAGCATGTCGCCCAGCAGCTGGCGGTATTCCGCCATCTCGTGGATGCGCGCCTTGATCAGGTAATCGAAGTCGCCCGACACCAGGTGGCATTCCTGCACTTGCGGAATGCGCAGCACCTCGCGCCGGAACTGCTCGAAGGCGGCGGCCGACTTCTGGTTCAGCGTGATCTCGACGAAGACCAGCAGGCGCGCCCCCAGCGCGGCGGGCGCCACCTGGGCGTGGTAGCCCGTGATGACGCCGTCGCGCTCCATGCGCTTGACGCGCTCGATGCAGGGCGTGACGGACAGGCCGATGCGCTCGCCCAGCTCCTTCATCGACATGCGCCCGTCCTCCTGCAGCAGGCGCAGGATCTGGCGGTCGAGCTTATCGAGCGCGCGCGTGGATTCGCGGTAGGTTCGCATGAATTTTCACCAAATTTCGTCGATTCTTCAGGAAAAACAACTGCCTGTCTGCCTATATCATAGCGAACTTTACTACACTTTGAGAGCGTTCCATGCGAATTCTCGTCCTTGGCAGCGGCGTCGTCGGCGTCACCAGCGCGTATTACCTGGCCCTGGCCGGCCACGAGGTCACGGTCGTCGACCGCCAGCCCGGCCCGGCCCTCGAAACCAGCCACGCCAATGCCGGCCAGATCTCCCCCGGCTACGCGTCGCCGTGGGCGGCGCCCGGCATTCCGCTCAAGGCCGTGAAGTGGCTGTTCCAGCGCCACGCGCCGCTGGCGATCCGCCCCGACGGCAGCGCGGCCCAGCTACGCTGGATGTGGCAGATGCTGCGCAACTGCACGCCGAAGGCCTACGCGGTCAACAAGGAACGCATGGTCCGGCTCGCTGAATACAGCCGCGATTGCCTGCAAGCGCTGCGCGCCTCCACCGGCATCGCCTACGAAGGCCGCCAGCAAGGGACCATGCAGCTGTTCCGCACCCAGCAGCAATTCGACGATGCCGCCAAGGACATCGCCGTCCTACGCGACACGGGCGTACCGTTCGAGCTGCTCACCCGCGAACAGTTGGCGCAGTCCGAACCGGCCCTCGGCAAGGTGCGCCACAAGCTGGTCGGCGCGCTGCGCCTGCCGAACGACGAGACCGGCGACTGCGCCCTGTTCACCAATCGCCTGGCCGCGCTGGCCGAGGCGCTCGGCGTACGCTTCCGCTACGGCCAGAGCGTCGACGGCCTGAGCGTGGCCGGCGGCGAGGTGAAAGGCGTGCATGTCGGCGGCCAGCTGTTGACGGCGGACGCGGTGGTGGTGGCGGCCGGCTCCTACTCGACCGCCCTGCTGCGCGACCACGTGCAGATTCCCGTCTATCCGCTCAAGGGCTATTCGATCACGGTGCCGATCGGCGATCCACAGGCCGCGCCCGTATCGACCATCCTCGACGAGTCCTACAAGATCGCCGTGACCCGCTTCGACGACCGCATCCGCGTCGGCGGCATGGCGGAGATCGCAGGCTTCGATTTGCACCTGAACGAGCGCCGCCGCGCCACGCTCGAGATGGTGGTCAACGATCTGTTCCCCGGCGCAGCCGACACGACCCAGGCCAGCTTCTGGACCGGCCTGCGCCCGATGACGCCGGACGGCACGCCCATCGTCGGCCCCACGCCGCTGCGCAAGCTGTTCGTCAACACCGGCCACGGTACGCTCGGCTGGACCATGTCCTGCGGCTCGGCGCAGCTGCTGGCCGACCTGATCTCGGGCCGCCGGCCGGCCATCCGCTGGCAGGACCTGGGCGTGGCCCGCTACGGCGCCAGCCGCAACGCCGCGCTGCCGGAATTCGCCCATGCGTGACGGCGCCGCCCCCGTCCCCGCCAGCGTGCTGCGCGCGGGAGCTGTCCTCACGGTCGACCTGGACGCGCTGTGCGCCAACTACCGCCTGCTATGCGCCCAGGCCGCGCCGGCCACCTGCGCCGCGGTGGTCAAGGCCGACGCCTACGGGCTGGGCGCGGTTCCGGTCGCGCGCGCCCTTTCCGACGCCGGCTGCCGCCACTTCTTCGTGGCGCATCTGGAGGAAGGAATCGCCCTGCGCGCGAGCCTGCCCGGATCCGCGCGGATCTTCGTCCTGCACGGGCCCATGCCGGCGACGGAACACGAATTTCTCGAGCATGAGCTCGTTCCGGTGCTGAATAGTCTGGGGCAGGTACAAGCATGGAGTGCGCTGGCCGCGCGCATTGGCCGCCCTCTGGCGGCGGCGCTACAGATCGACTCCGGCATGCACCGTATGGGCCTGGCGCTGGACGAACTCGAAACGCTGGTGCGGGACGCGGCGACGCTGCGCGGCATCGACCTGCAGCTCGTGATGAGCCACCTGGCCTGCGCGGACGAACCGGATCACCCGCACAATGCGCATCAGCTGGAACGCTTTCGCACCCTGCGCGCCCTACTGCCCGCGGGACCGGCCAGCCTGGCCAATTCGTCCGGGACTTTCCTCGAACCGGGCTTTCGCTTCGAACTGACGCGCGCGGGCGCGGCCCTGTATGGCATCGCACCGCAGGCCGGCACGCCGAATCCGCTGCGCCAGGTGATCCGCCTGCAAGCGCGCGTGGTGCAGATCCGCCGCATCGAGGCGGGCGACCAGGTCGGCTACGGCTGCCGCTACACGGCGCCGGGCACGCGCCACGTGGCCACGGTCGCCATGGGTTATGCGGATGGCTGGCCGCGCCACCTGAGCGGTCGCACCTCCGCCTTCCACCAGGGCACGGACCTGCCCCAGATCGGCACAGTCTCGATGGACTCGATCACGCTCGACGTCAGCGCGCTGCCGCCCGGCCGCCTGCAGCCGGGCGACCTGGTGGACCTGATCGGCCCGGACCAGACGGTGGACGACGTCGCCGCGCGCGCCGGCACCATCGGCTACGAGATCCTCACCGGCCTCGGTCCACGCCTGGCACGCCGCTACCTGCGCGGCGCCTGAGCATTCAGGATGCGTCGGTCCGGCTCTTGCCGGCTTCGTCGCGCACCGCGCGCAGGAGCACCTGCGCCCCCGGCGAAAGCAAGTGGCCGCGCTGCCGCACGATACCGAATGCATCCATCTTGCAGGGCAGCTGGAGCGGGAGAATGGACAACACGTTCAGGGAAGCATAGTAGCCGGCGACTTCGGCCGGCATCACGTGCAGCATGTCCGTCTGCTGCAGCAACGCCGTGATGAGGAGCAGCGCGGTCGTATCGACCACGTTGACCGGCGGGGAGAGCCCCTCGCGCCGGAACATCATGTCGAAGCGATGGCGCAGGATGCTGCCCGGCGGGGGCAGGATCCAGGCGCACCCGGCGATGTCCTTCAGCGTCAGATTGTCCCGTGCCAGCAAGGGGTGGCCGGGGCGCACCACCGCGCAGGCCGGTTCTTCCGTGATTTCCTCGTAGTCGAGGCCCGCGTCGCCATCGTGCTCCAGCACGCGTCCGATGATGAAGTCCAGCGTGCCGCGCTGGAGCCGGTCCAGCAGGACGTTGCTGGACTCCAGCTGCACGCCAATCCGCAACAAAGGCGCTTCCTGCTTGACCCTGGCGATGGCGCGCGGCAGCAGCGACATGGCGGGCGTCATGATCACCCCGACTTCCACCTGTCCGGCCAGGCCGTCGCGCAGGGCCACGATGTCGTCGTGCGCCAGGGACAGCGAGGTGAGCGCCATGCGGGCGTGGCGGATCATCGCTTCGCCGTAGATGGTCGGCTCCATGCCACGCGGGAGACGATCGAACAGGCGCACCTCCAGCATGTCCTCCAGGTCCTTGAGCTGCTTGGAGGCGGCCGGCTGCGTCATGTGCAGCACTTCGGCGGCGCGATGGATGTTGCGCTCTTCGTCGAGAGCGATCAGGAGCAGCAGCTGGCGCGTTTTCAGGCGCGCCTTGAGGAACCAGTTGGGATTCGGACCATTTTCCATCGCCATATCGTACACTGGCATGCCCCCTCAGCGTTGAAACGCTCCTCCGCGCGCCAGGAGGCGCTGCACCACGCAAAAGACGAACAGCAGGATGCCGATCACGATCCGGGTCCACCACGAGCTCAGGGTGCCGTCGAACGCAATGAGGGTCTGGATGGTTCCGAGCACCAGCACGCCGGCCAGGGAACCAGCCACGGTCCCGGAACCGCCGGTCAGCAAGGTGCCGCCGATGACAACGGCGGCGATGGCATCGAGTTCGGTCCCCTGCGCGTGCTGGCCGTAGCCGGACAGCATATAGAACGAGAATAGGACGCCGGCCAGCGCCGAGCAGAATCCCGACACGGCGTACACCGCGATGCGGGTGAGTCCGACCGCGAGACCCATCATCGAGGCCGACTGCTCATTCCCGCCGATCGCATACACCGTGCGGCCGAATCCCGTGTAGCGGGCGGTCCAGATGCCGGCAGCCAGCACCGCCAACGCAAGCAGCGCGCCGGGCGAGACGAAGGCACCGCCGACCGGGATCTGCGCCTGCGAAACGGCCGTGAAGAAGGGATCGTCGATGGTGATCGAATTCGTGTTGATCAGGTAGCAAAGGCCACGTGCCAGGAACATGCCGCCCAAGGTCACGATGAATGGCTGGATCCGAAACACCTGGATCAGCACACCCATGGCCGCGCCGAAGAGGACGCCCCCGGCCAGGACCGCACCAATGACGGCATACGCCGGCCAATGGGCGGTCTGCAGAAGCCAGGCCGCGACCATGGTGGTCAGCGCGAGCACGGAACCGACCGACAGGTCGATCCCGCCGGAGAGAATCACGAAAGTCATCCCCACGGCCAGCACCACCAGATAGGCATTGTCGATCAACAGATTGCACACCACCTGGGCCGAAGCGAAGCCCGGATAGACGACCGCCCCGGAACCGAACAGGATCGCCAGCAGTACCACCGTGGTCAGCGCGGCAAACGAAGAGGACGCGCGGTTCATGCTTGCGCTCCCTTGCCAAGCATCCGCCGCAGTTCGGGCGATTGGGCGATACATACGATGAACACGACCATCGCCTTGACTACCAGGTTGACTTCCGGCGGTACCCCGAGCGCATAGATCGTGTACGTGAGCGCCTGGATGGTCAGCGCCCCCAGCACGCTCCCGGCCAGGCTGAAGTTGCCCCCCGTGAGCGCGGTCCCGCCCAAGGTGACGGCCAGGATGGCGTCCAGTTCCAGCAGCAGGCCCGCATTGTTCGCGTCCGCGCTCGTCACGTTGGAACTGATCACCAGCCCGGCCAGGCCGGCGCACAGCCCGCTGAAGGCATACGCGAACACCAGGAGCGCCGCCGCGGGCACGCCCGCCAGGCGCGCCGCGACCGGGTTGATGCCGACCACGCGCAGGAACAGTCCGAGCGCCGTGTGGCGCAGCAGCAGACCGGTGGCGACCGCGACGCCGCCGGCGAGGTACAGCGCCACCGGCAGGCCAGCCAGGTAGCCGCCTCCGAGCCAGGCGTAGGGAGCGTAGTAGACGGTGACGATCTGCCCGTCCGTGAGCAGCTGTGCGAGTCCGCGCCCCGCCACCATCAGGATCAGAGTCGCGACGATCGGCTGCAGGCCAAGGCCCGACACGAGCGCTCCATTCCACAGGCCGCAGGCCAGCGCCGCGGCCAGGGCCGCCAGGAACGCCGTGCCGAGCGCGACATGGGGCTCGGCGTCGCCGCCGACCAGCACCGCCGCCACGCTGCCGGCGAGCGCCACTACGGCTCCCACCGAGATGTCGACGCCGCGCGTGGCCACCACCAGGGTCATGCCGATGGCCGCCAGGATCAGCGGAGCGGCCCGGTTGGCGATGTCGACCAGCGCGCCATACAGGTGTCCGTCCTTGATCTCGAGATGCAGGAAGCCGGGCAGCAGCAACGCGTCGGCCAGCAGCAGCACCAGTAGCGGCGCACCCGCCCGGAACAGCGGATGGCGCGCCAGCTCCCGCCCTGACGGCACCGCCGGCCGCGCGCTTTGGACCAGGGTATTCATGTCTCCTCCGCGATCACGTGCAGTACGGATTGTTCGTCGAGCTCACCCTGAAGGTACTCGCCGCCCGCGCGCCGGTCGCGCATCACGAGCAGGCGCTGGCTGCAGCGCAGCACCTCGGGCAGCTCGGACGAAATGAATAGAATGGCCATGCCCTTGCGGCACAGCGCCGTGACGTAATCCATGATCTCCTGCTTGGCGCGGATGTCGATGCCGCGCGTTGGTTCGTCCAGAATGAGCGCGTTGGGTTCGGTGACCAGCCAGCGCGCCAGCAGGACCTTCTGCTGGTTACCGCCGGACAGGGTGCCGATCGGCGTTTCCACGCTGGCGGTCTTGATGCCCAGCTGGCGCACGTATTCCTCGGCCAGCGCCCGCTGTTTGCGCAGCGGGATGGCGCGCCACAGGCCGGCGCGCACCTGCAGGGCCAATACGACGTTCTCGCGCACCGACAGGGGCAGGATCGCCCCCTCGTGCTTGCGGTCCTCGGAACAGAAAGCGATGCCGGCGGCGATGGCATCGCGCGGCGAGCGGAACTTGCGCTCCCGTCCCTGCACCGTGATGCTGCCAGCGTCGGCGCGGTCCGCCCCGAACAAGAGGCGCGCCAATTCGGTCCGGCCCGATCCGAGCAGGCCGCACAGGCCGAGCACTTCGCCCGACCGCGCGGCGAGATCGGTCGGCGCCAGGACGCCGCGGCGGGTCAGCCCGTGGGCACGCAGCACCTCTGGGCCTGCATGGCTGGCTGTGGGCGCGGGTGCCTGCGTCTCGGCCTGCGCACCGACCATCTTGTTGACCAGGTCGACGCGCGAGAGCTCCGTGCACAGATATTCGCCTTCCCGCTCGCCGTTGCGCAGCACGGTGATGCGGTCGGAAATGGCGAAGGTCTGGTCCAGGAAATGCGTCACGAACAGGATCGCCATGCCTTCGGCACGCAGGCGCCGCAGCACTTCGAACAGGCGCTGGACCTCGGCCTCGTCCAGGCTGGAGGTCGGCTCGTCCAGCACCAGTACGCGCGCCGACGTGCCGAGCGAGCGCGCGATGGCGACCATCTGCTGCATCGCCAGCGGATAGGCGCCGAGCGGCCGGGTCACGTCGATGCGCACCTGCAGGCGCTCCAGCAACGCCGCCGCCTGGCGGCGCATCGCGGCCCAGTCGATCATGCCGAAACGGCGCGGATAGCGGCCGACGCAGACGTTCTCCGCCACCGACAGGTTCGGACACAGGTTGACTTCCTGGTAGACCGTGCTGATTCCCAGCTCCTGGGCATGGCGCGCAGAACGCGGCCGGATCGGCGCGCCGGCCAACGTGATGCGTCCGGCGTCAGGCGTATAAACTCCGGTCAGCACCTTGATCAGGGAGGACTTGCCCGCGCCGTTCTGCCCCATGAGGGTGTGGACCTCACCGGGGTACAGGCGCAAGCCGGCGTCCGTCAGCGCCTTCACGCCCGGGAACTGCAGGTGGATCCCCGCCAGCTCCAACAGCGGAGCCGGATTCGCTGCGTCGACCATCGTCAGTACTTGCGGTGGGGGAGTTCGCGGGCCGCCGTCTCGGCGGGAAAGACGCCCTCCTGCACGGTCACGCGGTGCGGTACCGGTTTACCAGCGGCGACGTCGCGCACCGTCTGCATCAGCAAGGGGCCGAGCAGCGGATTGCATTCGACGGTCACATTCAGCTTACCCGACACCATCGCCTGGAATGCGCCTTTCACGCCATCGATGGAGACGATCACGATGTCGCGGCCCGGCTTGAGGCCGGCCGCCTCGATCGCCTGGATCGCGCCGATCGCCATGTCGTCGTTATGCGCGAACAGGACCTGGATATTGCGGCCCTCGGCCTTGAGGAAGGCTTCCATCACCTCCTTGCCCTTGGCGCGCGTGAATTCGCCCGTCTGCGAGCGGATGATCTTCAGGCGGGGATTGTCCTTGATCGCCTCGGCGAAGCCGGTCTTGCGGTCGATCGCGGGCGCCGAGCCGACGGTGCCTTGCAGCTCGACGATGTTCAGGGCGCCGCCCGGATGACGGGCCGCGTACTCGTTCAGCCAGCGTCCTGCGCGCCGTCCCTCTTCGACGAAATCCGATCCGATGAAGCTCGTATAGAGCGTCGGGTCGCTCACCTTGACCGCGCGGTCGGTCAGGATGACGGGAATGTGCGCCGCCTTGGCTTCCCGCAGCACAGTATCCCAGCCGGATTCCACCACCGGCGAGAACGCGATCACGTCCACCCGCTGGGCGATGAAGGAGCGGATCGCCTTGACCTGGTTCTCCTGCCGCTGCTGGGCATCCGCGAATTTGAGGGCGATGCCATCGCGCTTGGCCGCATCCTTGATGGAGGCCGAATTCGCGGTGCGCCACTCGCTTTCGGCTCCCACCTGCGAAAAGCCGAGAACGAGAGGTTTGGCGGCGAAGACCGGCATGGCAGCGGAAAGGGCAAGCAGCGCGGCCGCGCCGGCGAATTGGCGTCGGGTGAAAATCATGAGGTCTCCAATATGGTTATGAGTACGATGGTTTCGGGCAGCAAGGACATCATTCGCGCAGCAGGCGCAGGCCGTACAGGGGACCGGCCGCAGAACCCGGGTGCGCGACCAGCTTCACTTCCAGCGCCCCTGCGCGCACCGCATCCGCAGGCAGGGTCAGATCCCGGTCGTAGAACGTTTCCGGGTTCGCCTCCAGGCTTACCTGGGCCAGCAGCGCTCCGTTGAGGTAGACGTCGAATTGCCGGCCCGCGTCGGCCGCGGCAAAAATCAGACGCAGCACCCTGCCCTCTCCGTGGGCATCCTGAAGACGATAGGAAAACCAGCCGTCGGCACGGCGCCAGTGCCGTCCCTGGCTGGTTCCGGCGTCCAGTCCTTCGCCGGCAAGACCGTGCTCGACTTCCGGTTGCTGTTCTCCCGGCGCGACCTGGTCGATCGTGCGTGCGTCGAGCGCCAGCCTGTCCTTTTCGCGAGCGGCTGTCTCCTCCTGAAATTGCGCATAGCCGGCCGGCGTGGCATACGGGAAGTACACCGTGTAGCGGACATCGTGCAAGCGGAAGAAGGGGATGAACTCCATTCGATCGGTGCGCTCGCCGCGCACCAGGCCAGGCGCGGTGAAGGTCAACGGCTTGCCGGGCACGGGCCTGAAGCCCCGCTCGAAGTCGCGGCGGTTGCTCACGAATGTGGGCGCGGCGTCGAGCGGACAGACCTGGCCGCCCGGCACATGGCCCATGCGCGAATCGTCGGCCAACACGTTCAGCCGCTCGTCCTCGAACAGCCGCGACTTCGCGGCCAGGACGACCGGGCCGTACAGGACCGCATAGTAGTCCGACTGGTCCGGCATCCGTTCGAGGCGCAGGTGCATCGGCAGGCGCAGGTCGACCGTGTCGCCGTCACGCCATGCGCGCTCGATGCTCACGTAGCCGTCCTTGCCGACACGAGCCGGCACGGAAACGCCATTCACACGCAAGCGCATCGCTCCCGCGCTCACCCAGGCCGGACGGCGCAGTCTCAGGACGAATCGTCCCGCGCCCGTCACGGCGATACGTACATCCTCGCTGTCCGGGAAGCGGGTCTGTTGCTCGATCCGCAGGCCACGCCACCGGACCTCGGAGGGCGCGTACAGGTTGACGTACAGGGCGCGGTCGCCGTCATGGGCATAGATGAACTCACCGTACTTGGCATGGCTCTCGATGCCGGTGCCCACGCAGCACCACATCGCCTGGTCCACCTGCGAATAGACGCGGTAGTGATTCGGCCGCATCGGGGTGAAGTACACGAAGCCGCCGCCTGGGCGCTGCGACGCGAGGATGTGGTTGTACAACGCACGCTCATAGAAGTCCGCATAGGAAGCCGCCGGCGCGCGCTGGAACAACATGCCGGTCAGTTTGAGCATGTTGTAGGTATTGCAGGTCTCCGGCCCTTGCACCTCCTCGATCATGGGACGGAAGTCGTCCGCCGTGTGAAAGTGTTCGTTCACGCTGTTGCCGCCGATGGCCACGGTCCTGTGCTCCACCACGGTACGCCAGAAGAAGCGCGCGGCGCGCAGCCAGCCCTCGTCCCCCGTCATCTCGCCGATGCGTTCGAAGCCGATCACCTTGGGTATCTGGGTGTTGGCGTGCAGCCCGCTCAGGCGGTCCTCGCCCGCTTCGAGGGGTTCGAGCAGCGCACGCTGGGAGAAGCGCCGCGCCAGCTGCAGGTACTTCAGGTCACCCGTGATGCGGCTCACGTCGGCCAGCACTTCGTTCATGCCCCCCTGCTCCGCGCGCAGCATATCCTGCATCTGCGCGTCGCTCAGATGCGCGGTCAGGTCCAGGGTCCAGTCGGCGAGCCGGACCAGCATGGTGCGCGCGTCGCCGTTGCCCGCGTGGAGCCAGGCATCGCGCAGGCCGGCGAAGGTCTTGTGCAGGTTGTACCAGGGGACCCATTTCCCGTTGACCGAAAAACTGTCGGCCCGCAGCTGCCCGGCGCGCAGTTCCGCCCAGGCGGCGCGCCCGCCCGGTATGCCGCCCAGGTAACCGTCGCTGTTTGCGTCCTGCGCGCGTTTGAGTTCGGCGACAAAGTCGTCCAGGCGGCGCCGCACCTCGGCGTCGCCCGTGGCTGCGCTCATGAGCGCGAGGGCGGACAGGTAATGGCCGCCCATGTGGCCATCCAGCCCGCTCGATTCCCAGTTGCCATAAGGCAGCTTGCGCGGCGTCAGGCCCGCTTCGCGCAGGAACGGTGCGGCCAGCCGGTCGGGATCGAGCGCGAGCAGGTAGCGCAGGTCGGTTTGCTGGGCATCCAGGAACGGCCCCGCATGCAGGCGCACGTCCTGCAGCGGGAACAGGTCCGCCGCGCACGCCGCGCCACCGGACAGCGCAACGGCCAGGACCAGGATACGCCAGCTGCGCACCGCGTTATTCCTCCAGGGCGGCGACGATGACCGACTTCGCGGGCAGGCGCAGCACCAGCTTGCCGCCCTGCGCGTCCGCGGAGAACGGTACCGGGACGACGGCGCGCGGCGCGGCAAACGAATTGTGCGCATCCATGGCCGCCGCGGTCAGGAGCTGGCCGCGTGCGTGCGCCGCCCCGCGGCCCAGCACGGCCAGGTCGGCTTCGGCTTCATGGTGCGGATCGGTGTTCACCAGGGCGACATAGAGCTTGCCGTCCTTGCCGATGCCCGCCGACGCGCTCACCTGCGGCACGCTCACGTTGCCAAGCTTGTAGGCGGGATTGCCGTCGATCGCCACCGGCACCGAGGCCGCGCCCTGGAACGGCACGTACATGCGATAGGCGTGATAGGTCGGGGTGAGCAGCATGCGGTCCTTGTCTGTCAGGATCATCGCCTGCAGCACGTTCACCATTTGCGCGATATTCGTCATCCGCACCCGGTCGGCATGGGCGTGGAACACATTGAAGTTGAGCGCGGCCACGACCGCGTCGCGCAGCGTGTTGTCCTGGTACAGGAAGCCGGGATTGGTGCCCGGTTCGACGTCGTACCAGGTGCCCCATTCGTCGATGGCGAAGCCGAGCTTCTTCTCCGGATCGTTCTTGTCCAGGATCGCGCTGTGCTGGCGGATCGATGCGTCGATGCGCAAGGTGGCCGCCAAGGTCGAAATCCATTGGTCCTCGCCGAAGCCGACGGCGGCGCCCTTCTTCTCCCAGTTCCCGGTGGGGATCGTATAGTAGTGGAAGCTGATGGCGTCTGCCTGGTTCTTCACCTCGCGGCTCAAGGTTTCGGTCCAGGTGGTGTCGCTGTCGTTGCCGCCGCTGGCGATGAAACGCGGGCGCAGCTGCGGCGGCGCCTTCAGGAAGCTGACGCTCTGGCGGTAAAGGTTCGCATAATAGGCGGGGGTCATGTTGCCCCCGCAGCCCCAGGCCTCGTTCCCGACCGCGAAGAAAGCGACCTTGAACGGCTTGGAGTGACCATTCTTGCGGCGCAGCTCGGCCAGCGTGGATTTGCTGTCGGAGGTCATGTACTCCAGCCACTCCGCCATCTCGCGCGGGCTGCCGGTGCCGAGATTGCCGTTCACGTAGGCGTCGGCCCCCAGCATCTCGACCAGATCGAAGAATTCGTGGGTGCCGACCGCATTGGACTCGGTCACGCCGCCCCAGTTGGTGTTCACGCCGACCGGCCGCTTCGCGCGCGGGCCGATGCCGTCACGCCAATGGTATTCGTCGGCGAAGCAGCCGCCCGGCCAGCGGACCAGCGGGACGTGCAGCTCCTTGAGCGCGCCCACCACGTCCTTGCGCCAGCCCCTGGTGTTGGGAATCTTCGAATCCGGCCCGACCCACATGCCGCCATAGATGCCGGCGCCCAGGTGCTCGGCGAACTGGCCGTACACGTTCTTGTCAATGACCGCACCCGGCTTGTCGGCCTGGATGATGATGTTCGCGGCCTGCGCCGGCAGCATGCAGGCGGCGGCGAGTGCGATGGTGGCTCGTAACAGTTTCATATGTCCTCTCTCTTAAACCCAACCGGCATCCACGATGAATTCCTGCGCCGTGCACATGGCGCTGTCGTCGGCGGCCAAGAACAGCACCATGGACGCCACGTGCTCGGGCAGCAGCTTGCCCGGCAAGCATTGTGAGCGTGCGATCTCCTGCTCCGCCGCAGCGTCTACCCACATGGCCTTCTGGCGCTCGGTCATGACCCAGCCGGGCGTCACGGTGTTGACCCGGATGCCGTGCGCGCCCAGTTCGCGCGCCAGCCCGCGCGTCAGGCCGATCACGGCGGCCTTGGCGGTGGCATACACGGGATAGCCCGCGCCCTTGGCGTGCCAGGACATGGAGCTGACGTTGATGATGGAACCGCTCCCCTTGCGCTTCATCCCCTCCAGCACGGCCTGGCAGGTGAAGAACATGGGACGCTGGTTGACCGCGATGCTGGCGTTCCAGTAGTCGAGGCTCACCTCTTCGACTTTGTGGCGCTGGTCGTTGGCGGCGTTGTTGACGAGGACGTCGAAGTCCCCGCCGGAGAGCGCCGCCAGGCCGGCGATGGCCGCCTGCAGCGCCTCTACGTCCGCGATGTCGCAGCACTGGAACAACGGCGCGGTCAGACCCTGTTCCGCCAGGCTGCGGCACAGGGCCATGCTGGCTTCTTCGGCGATGTCGACGAAGGCCACGGCCGCGCCCTGCCGGGCGAAGCCCTCCACCAGTTTGGCGCCGATGCCGGTGCCGCCGCCGGTAATAAAGACGCGCCGCCCACGCAGGCTGGCGTAGCTGGCCAGGCGGCTCATAGGGCGCTCACCCGCGCCACGCCCAGGTCCTCGTCCAGCACCAGGCGGTTGCGCAGCGCCGGGCCGAAGCCGGCCACTTCGATTTCGAAGGTCTCGCCGGGCAGCACGCGTACGTTGTCGGCGAAGCTCAGGGTGGCGGTGCCAAAGAAGTGCACGTGCACGTCGCCGGGGCGGCGGAACAGCCCGTACTTGAAGTGATGGTGTTCCAGGTTGGCCACTGTGTGCGACATGTTCTGCTCGCCGCTCACGAAGGGCTTCGCCCACCGGACCCTGCCGTCCTCGGCGCGGATGCGCGAGCTGCCGGCCACGTGGGCCGGGAGCTCGCCCACCAGAAGCGCCGGGCCGACGCCGCAGGAACGCAGCTTCGAATGGGCCAGGTAGAGGTAATTCTGGCGCTCGGTAACGTGGTCCGAGAACTCGTTCCCCAACGCGAAGCCGACCCGGTGCGGCTGGCCGTCCGGACCGATCACGTACAGGCCGGCGATCTCCGGCTCCTCGCCGCCGTCGAGGGCGAAGGCCGGCATCGGCAGGTCCTGCCCACCGGCGCGGACGACCGAGCCGTCGCCCTTGTAGAACCATTCCGGCTGCACGCCGGCCGTGCCGGCCTCCGGCTTCCCGCCTTCGACCCCGAGCCGGAACATCTTCATGGAGTCGCTCAGCTGGGCGACGTCGCCACCGATCTTCTTGTGCATGGCATCGCGCGTATCTGCGCTGCCAAGGTGGGTCAGGCCGGTTCCCGTGACGTAGCAGTGCGCGGGATCGGGGTGATCCAAGGGCGCCAGCACGCGGCCCTCGGCTTCGAGGTCGGCGTAACGCTCCCACGCGCCCCGCGCCGCTTCGCGAGCCAGCGTGGCCAGCCCGGCGCCGCCGGCGATGGCGTCCCGGGCCAGTTCGTAAGTGCTGGCATAGCCTTCCAGGGCGCGCACGGCGCCGTCCTCTTCCAGCACGCCCACGCGGCGCTTTCCGAGCACGTCCAGGTATTGAATCAACAGCATCGCTACTCTCCTCAATGCGAATGGCGAGGCACGGCCGAACCGCGGCAGCCGACCAGGAAATCGAAATCGCAGCCCTCGTCGGCCTGCAGGACGTGATCGAGATAGAGCTGCTGGTAGCCGCTGCCCGTACCCGGCGCCGCGGCCGGGGCCCGTTCGGCCAGCCGGCGCGCGATCTCCTCGTCAGTCAGCTCCACGTCGAGCCGCCCGTCGCGGCAGTCCAGGCGCACCCAGTCGCCGTCGCGCACGATGCCGAGCGGGCCGCCCGCCATGGCCTCGGGCGCCACGTGCAGGACCACCGTGCCGTAGGCCGTGCCGCTCATGCGCGCGTCGGAGATGCGCACCATATCGGTGACGCCTTGCACCAGCAGCTTGGGCGGCAGGCCCATGTTCCCCACTTCGGCCATGCCCGGGTAGCCTTTCGGGCCGCAGTTCTTCATGACCAGCACGGAGTTCGCGTCCACGTCCAGCTCCGGGTCGGCGATGCGGGCCTTGTAGTGGTCGAAGTCCTCGAACACGACGGCCTTGCCGCGATGCTGCATCAGGTGCGGCGAGGCGGCCGAGGGTTTCAGGACCGCGCCGCGCGGCGCCAGGTTACCGCGCAGGATGCAGATGCCGCCGTCGGCGATCAGGGGATTGTCCAGCGTGCGGATCACTTCGTCGTTGTAGATCGGCGCCTCGGCACAGTTCTCGCGCAAGGTGCTGCCGTTGACGGTCAAGGCGGCAGGATTGGGGAGCAGCCCCCCTTCGTCCAGGCGCCGGATCACGGCCGGCAGGCCGCCCGCGTAATAGAACTCCTCCATCAGGAAGCGTCCGGAAGGCAGCAGATCCACGATGGTCGGCGTGCCGCGCCCGATACGGGTCCAGTCCTCCAGCTCCAGCGGCACGCCGAGGCGGCCGGCAATCGCCTTCAGGTGAATGACCGCGTTGGTCGAGCCGCCGATCGCGGCGTTGACGCGGATCGCGTTCTCGAAGGCGGCGCGGGTCAGGATCCGGGACAGCTTCAGGTCTTCCTTCACCATCTCCACGACGCGCATGCCGGACATATGCGCCAGCACGTAGCGGCGCGCGTCCACGGCGGGAATGGCGGCGTTGTGCGGCAGCGAGGTGCCGAGCGCTTCGGCCATGCAGGCCATGGTCGACGCGGTGCCCATGGTGTTGCAGGTGCCGGCCGAACGCGACATGCCCGATTCGGCGGAGAGGAACTTGTGCAGGCTGATGGAGCCCGCCTTCATTTGCTCGTGCAGCTGCCAGACGGCGGTCCCGGAGCCGATGTCCTTGCCATCGAGCTTACCGTTCAACATCGGCCCGCCGGTGACGACGATGGCCGGCAGGTCGACGCTGGCCGCGCCCATCAGCAGCGCGGGGGTGGTCTTGTCGCAGCCGACCAGCAGTACCACGCCATCGATGGGATTGCCGCGGATCGACTCCTCGACGTCCATGCTGGCCAGGTTCCGGGTCAGCATGGCGGTCGGACGCAGGTTCGATTCTCCGTTCGAGAACACGGGGAATTCGACCGGATAGCCGCCCGCCTCCAGGATGCCGCGCTTGACGTGTTCGGCGAGCTTGCGGAAGTGGGCGTTGCAGGGGGTGAGCTCCGACCACGTATTACAGATGCCGATGATCGGCTTGCCCTGGAATTCGTGGTCGGGAATGCCCTGGTTCTTCATCCAGCTCCGGTACATGAAGCCGTTCTTGTCCTGCGTCCCGAACCATTCGGCCGAGCGCAGCTTCTTCGCTGCTGACATGCATCCCTCCAGGTAATACAGGGATGGTATGTGGCATATCGATATCTATCCAATGAATATTTTGCGAAGATCTATATCAAAATCGATATCACGCCGCCATGCTGCCGCTCATGGCCTCCTCGACCAGCTGGTCGATCTCGCCAGTGATATTGGTCAGCGTGCTGGCCACGACCGCGAATTCGCGCCCCGGCGCACCGGAACGGGCCGCGACGATCTGGGCGTTGAAGGCGACCATGCGCGCCTGCTTGGCGATGCTCTTGATATCGCCCATCATGGCGTGCAGCTCGCGCCGCAGCTGGCGGGCATGGCGCTGCGACTGCTCCTCGTAGACCAGGGTCAGCGCATTGAGCGCGGCCAGCAGCGGCGTGGCCGAGCGCACCAGTTCGTCCAGCAGGACGGGCGCCGCCACGGTGCCCTTGTCCAGCGCATCGATGGTGCGCCCGGCCAGGTCCATGAAGTCGCGGATCTTGCGCTCGCCCTGGAGGCTGCCGAAGTGGGCCAGCCGCAGCTGCTCGCAGAAGATGCCCGGCATGCCGCTGCGCTCTTCGACCAGCAGGAGGTGGGCCTCGCGGAACTGGACCAGGGCCTCGCGCGCCGTCTCCAGTGCACCGTCATGCTGCAGCGAGGCCAGCACGGCATGCAGCACCAGCCGCTGCGAGGTGAAGCGGCGGCGTCCGGCCAGGTTGATCAGGCGGCCGAACAGGTCGCCCGAAAGCGTGCTGGCGGCGGTGGCGGGAGCGTCTTGGGTCATCAGCATGGTTCCTCCTCACGTTAGGCTTCCACTAACGTCTAGCAGGAAGCGTGCCTGCCACGCTCACTCAATCAGTGCATAGATCTCCGCCAGGTCGCCCATGTCCCAGTTCCCGCCGGTGAGGACCACGCAGACCTTCTCGTCCGGTCGCAGCTTGACGGCGCCGGCGAGCAGCGCGCCGATGCCGATCGACGCGGCCGGCTCGGCGATCAGCTTCGCATCCTTGGCCAGGGCCAGCATGCCCCCGATAATGTATTCGTCGTCGACCAGGACGATCTCGTCCACGTACTTTTCAATGATGGGGAACGGATTCTGGCCCGGGACGCTGATCCGCAGGCCGTCCGCGATGGTGTCCTTCAGCGGCAGCGACGTGCGCTCCCCGTTGATGCGGCTGTGGTAGTACTTCGGCGTCAGCGCGGGCTCCGCGCCGATCACGCGCACCGACGGCCTGGTTTCCTTGATGGCGGTGGCGATGCCGGAAATGAGGCCGCCGCCGCCCATGGGAACGATGACCGTGTCCACATCGTCCATGTCCTCCAGGATCTCGCAGCCGATAGTCCCCTGCCCCGCCATGACGAGCGGATCCTCGAACGCGTGCACCACTGCGTACTTGTATTGCGCCGCGATCTCGTACACGTGCTTCCAGCGCGCCGCCGTATCGCCATCGAACAGGATCACCTCCGCGCCGAGGGCCTTGGTGTTGGCGATCTTGATTTTCGGCGTGGTCACCGGCAGCACCAGGATCGCCTTCACGCCCAGCATCCTCGCGGCATACGCCAGCCCCTGGGCGTGGTTGCCCGACGACGTGGCGATGATGCCGTTGGCGATTTCCTCTCGCGGCAGCGACAGCGATTTATTGAGGGCGCCGCGCAGCTTGAACGCGCCCGTGATCTGCAGGGTTTCCGGCTTCAGGTAGACCTGGCAGCCGGCGGCCTGCTCGATCTTCTCCGCACGCAGGATTGGCGTGCGGCGGATATGGGGCCGCAGCCGCTCCTGGGCCTCCCGGATGTCCTGGATGGTCGGATAGTTGCGCATGGTGCAGGTCATTTTTCAAAGAACGAGAAGAAGACGCCAATCTCACGTTCGATCGCGTTCCGATAGATCCGCGAGGCCGTCGTGTTGTCCTGGATCGCCATGCCGGTCGAATCGAAGATCGTGATTTCGTCTTCGCTCTCGCGGCCCGGCTTCGTGCCCAGCAAGATCTCGCCGATCTCCGCATGGATGTCTTCCCGGGCGATGATCCCCTTGTCCAGCGGATGCCAGGTCTCGCCCTTGTCCGTGCACTGCGCGATGGAGTCGTTGACGACCTTGGCGTTCCTGAAGATTTCGGGCTCGAACTCCTGTTTGCCGCGCTGGTCCGTGCCGATGGCGACGATGTGGGTGCCAGGCTTGACCCACGCGGCCTCCACCAGCGAGCCCGTTCCGCGCGTCGTGGTGACGAGGATGTCGGCCTGCTCCACCGCTTCCCGCTTGGATGCGGCCGGCACGACGGGAATGCCGAATTCGCGCTCGATATCGGCCTTGAACAGCATGAGCGATTCCGGGCTGCTGTCCCAGGCATGGATTTCCCCGATCCGCATCACCTCGCTGATGGCCCGGATCTGCATCCGCGCCTGGTTACCGGTCCCGATGGAGGCGATCCTGCTCGCATCCTTCCTGGCCAGCGCCTTGACGGAGACGGCGCCGCAAGCGCCGGTCCGCAAGCCGGTGATCAGGCTGCCATCCATCACGCACGCCAGCCCTCCGGTCCTGGCATCGAACAGGAGGATGGTCCCCATGCCGCTGGGGACGCCAAAGTCGGCGGGGTTATGGACAAAGCCGCCCGACGACACCTTCATGGAGATCATCTCGTTGGCCGAGTAATAGCCAAGCTTGAAGTCGATTTCGCCACGCGGCGCCGGCAAATGGATGCTCATGTAATCCGGCTGCACGACTTGTCCGCTGTTGAAGGCCTTGTAGGCTTCTTCCACCGTCCCGATCACTTCCTGCATGCAGATCAGCGTACTGACTTCTTCCTTTTTCAGCAATAAGGTCTTCATGGACTGCTCCTTAGTAGCCGCGCGCCCGGTCGACCAGTCCGGTCATGGGCAATCCCTCCCGGTGGCGGCGGATGTTCTCGATTACGGCCTCGACTGCGCTCTCCGGTTGCGTCATGCTGGCGATATGCGGCGTCAGGGTCACCTGCGGGTGCGTCCAGAACGGATGGTCGGGCGGCAGCGGCTCCGGTTCGCAGACATCCAGGATGGCATGCCCCAGTCGCCCGTCCTCCAGCGCTTCCAGCAGGTCGTCCTGCACCAGATGGCCGCCACGCCCCACGTTGATCAGGGTCGCCCCCCGCGGCAGCTGGTCGAACAGCCGCCTGCACAGGATGCCGCGCGTGCTGTCCGTCAGCGGCAGCAGGCAGACCAGGATGTCCGTGCGCGCCAGGAAGGCGGCAAGCTGTTCCGGACCGGCATGGCACTCCACGCCCTCGATCTGTTGCGGCGAGCGGCTCCAGCCCGCGCAGGTAAAGCCAAAGCCGGACAAGCGTTCCAGCACGGCCCGGCCCAGCACGCCCAGGCCAAGCACGCCGACACGGCGCGACGCCGCCGGATACACGCGGTGTGGACCCCAGGTTGCAGCGCGCTGCTGGCCGAGATAGCGACCCCAGTCGCGATGGATCGCAAGCACGGCCAGGGTCACGTATTCGACCATGCCTGCGACGATGCCGGACTCCACCATCCGCACTACCGGCAGCGCTGGCGAAATGGCGGACAGATCGAAGTGGTCGGTCCCCGCCCCGGTCGAAAACAGGACTTCCAGGTTCGGGAAGCGCTCCGCGATGTCGTCCGGCGGCTGCCAGGCGGCCAGGTAGCGGACCTCGCGCGGGTCGCCGATGTCCGGCCAGATGTGGAACGGCAGGTCCGGCATCGCGTGCGCAAACAGCTCCGCCCACACGGCGCCTCGTACCGGATCGGCTTTGTAGACGAAACTCATGGCGCTCAAGCCGGACGGTAGATCACGTAGACCTTCGCCACGTCCACGCGGCTCTCCCAGCTGCACTTCGCAGTCTGTTCGACCAGGAAGATGTCGCCCTTCGAGAACGTGCCGCTGCGGCCCGCCTCGTCGACGAAGGTCACGCTGCCTTCCAGCAGGTACATGAGTTCGAAGTGGCGGTAGAACATCGCCTTGCGGTGATACGGCGTCGAATCCCACGTACCGCAGACAAATTCGCCATCGGCCGAGCGGTAGTCGGAGTAGTTGCGGCAGACCGGCGCCGGCGTCAACATGAGCTCGGCAGGCGGCGTTCCGGTCGGCTCGAGCTGGGGATTCTCCCGGATCGGCACGATGGCCCGCGCGCCCGGCTGGCTGCGGTTGTAACGCGTGAAGATCAACGATACGGGACCTTGCGCGGACCACGAAAACGCGGCGCCCTGCTGGATCACGGCGCTCTGCCCCGCTTCCAGGGTGAGGACGGTGTCCAATTGGGACAGGCTCAGCCTGCCCTCGTTGACGATGATAAATTCATCTGCCGGCAGGGCCGACACCGTCCCGCAGCCGCCTTCGAGATCGATGACGCCGGCGCTCACCGGGCCCGGCGCCCAGTCCAGGCAACGGCGGTTGGCGAGATAGCTGTCGGCGTCGGCAGCGGCAGCGACGGCGACGCCCTGGCTCGGGTCGCGCGCGAACTGGCGCAGGTCGACGAAGGATGGCGGCGTGGCGGCTTCTTGAAGTGGATTGGGCATGATTTCGGCTTTCGGTGGTCGTAAGGAAGCGTCAGGTAACGCAAGCAGTAGACCACGGAAGGCATGCCCAACCAGTGCGTTTTCGAGCCTGCGTCCCGCACAATCGTTGGTATTCGAAAGCCCGCGCAGCACAGCGTGCCGCGACGCCTTACAGACCGGTGTGCTGCGCGATGAAAGCCTTCATCCGGGCGACATTCGGCCGCATCACGTTGAAGCGCTGGGGCTGATCCTCGATGCGCTCGAAGCCCGCCGGACGTTCGGCATCGCGTCCCAGCGCCTCGCGGATCGTCTCGTTGAACTTCGCCGGCAACGCCGTTTCGAGGACGATCATTGGCACACCCGGCGCCACGTGTTCGCGGGCGACCTTGACAGCATCGGCCGTGTGCGGATCGATGACCACGCCATACTTCGCGTGCACGTCGCGGATGGTGGCGATGCGGTCCGCGTGCACCGATTTCCCGGAAACGAAGCCGAACCTGGCCGCCTTGCGGAATTCGTCGCCATCGCTGCCCGGCGCACCGGACAGGTCGAAGCCGCCGTCCGTCGCGACCTTGCCGAACAGGCTGCGCACGCGTTCGGCGTCGCGCCCCAGCAGGTCGTACACGAAGCGCTCGAAGTTGGACGCCTTGCTGATGTCCATGCTGGGACTGGTCGTATGGTAGGTCTCCGCCGGTTTGCGCACGCGGTACACGCCGGTGCGGAAGAACTCGTCGAGCACGTCGTTCTCGTTGGTCGCAACCACCAGCTTATCGATCGGCAGTCCCATCATGCGCGCGATATGGCCGGCGCAGACATTGCCGAAATTGCCCGATGGGACAGTGAACGACACCTTCTGCTCGTTGCTTGTCGTGGCGCTCAGGTAGCCGCGGAAGTAGTAGATGACCTGGGCCACCACCCGCGCCCAATTGATCGAATTGACCGTGCCGATCTTCTGGCGCGCCTTGAATTCCAGGTCGTTCGACACGAACTTGACCATGTCCTGGCAATCGTCGAACACGCCCTCCACGGCGACGTTGAAGATGTTTGCATCCTGCAGGCTGAACATCTGCGCGGTCTGGAACGCGCTCATCTTCCCGTGCGGCGATAGCATGAACACCCGGACGCCGCGCTTGCCGCGCATCGCGTATTCGGCCGCGCTGCCGGTATCGCCCGAGGTCGCGCCAAAGATGTTCAGTTCCGCGTTCTCCTTGTCCAGCGCATACTCGAACAGGTTGCCAAGCAATTGCATGGCCATGTCCTTGAACGCCAGCGTGGGGCCGTTGGACAGCGCCTGCAGCACGAGCGTGACGCCGTCGGTCCTCTCCAGCGTGCGCAGGGGCGTGATCTGGCCGGCATCCTCACCGGTGCGCGCATTGCGGTAGACGCCGGCGGTATAGGTCCGGTGCGCGATTGCCCTCAGGTCCGCTTCGGGAATGTCGGTCGCGAACTTCTTGAGGATCTCGACCGCGAGGTCGGCGTACGACAGCCTGCGCCAGGCATTCAACTCGGCCCCGCCGACTTTGGGGTAGTCGACCGGCATGTACAGCCCGCCGTCCGGCGCGAGGCCGCCCAACAGGATCTCGGAAAACGATTGGGCCGGCGAACGGCCGCGGGTGGAGACGTATTTCACGGTTTCTTCAGTATGCTTGTGTAAATCAGCTTTCCAGCCAGACGTGTTCGGCGAACGCGAACCCCATCAACCCGCCCAAGGGGTGGGAACCATAGCCTTTCAGCTTGCTGGTGAAACCATCGAGCGAATGGTTGAAGATCGGGATGCCGACGCCGCAGTGGTCGTGCACCAGCACCTGCATGTCGGCGTACATCTGCTTGCGCCTGGCGTCGTCGGTCTCGCCGCGCGCCAGCTCCAGCAGCTGGTCGAATTTCTCATTCTTCCAGCCCGACACGTTCATCGGCGCGTCCGACTTGAAGAACAGCGTGAACATCAGGTCGACCGTCGGACGCGGATTGACGCCGCCGAAGGACATCGGATGCTTGGCCCAGTGGTTGGACCAGTAGCCGTCCGGCGGCATGCGCTTGATCTCGAGGTGCATGCCGATCTTTTGCCCGGTCAACTGCAGGATCTGCGCCGTATCGACCGAACCGTTGGAGGCGATCGAGGCGACGATCGGCAGCTTGACGCCGGCCATGCCCGACTTGCGCAGGTGGTAGCGGGCCTTGTCCAGGTCCGTCGTGCGCTGCGGCAGGCCGGCGAAGTAGTACTTGCTTCTCGTCTGGACCGGCTGGTCATTGCCGATGGCCGCGTATCCGCGCATCGAGATCTTGCGGATCAGTTCGCGGTCCATCATGTATTTCATCGCCAGCACGAAGTCCGGATTGCGCACCGGCCCCAGGTTGTCCCGCATGATGAGATCGGTGTAATGGCCGGTCTTCGATTCGAACAGGGTGTAGCCGGGAGTGCTCTGCACGGCCCGCGCCGAACGGGGATTGATGGCATTCACCAGCTGCACGTCCCCGGCCAGCAAGGCGTTCACGCGCGCGGCCTCGTCGGGAATGGCGAAGTATTCGATCTCGTCGAGGTAGGGTTTGCCCGGCTTCCAGTAGTTCCGGTTGGCCGCGCTGACCGAGCGCATGCCAGGACGGAACTCCTTGCAGGTGTAGGGCCCGGTGCCGTTGGCGGTCTTGAAATCCGTCGTGCCATCCCGGACGATCATGAAATACGTCGTCCCGAGCAGCATGGGCAGGTCGACGTTCGCCGACACCAGTGTGAGCTGGACTTCGTGCGGCCCCGTCGCTTTCACCTCGGCGAACGTGTCGGCCACAACCTTGATCTTGGACACGGTGGCCGGAAGCTTATGGCGCAGGAGCGAATAGACCACGTCGGCCGAGGTCAGGGGTTTGCCGTCATGGAAGCGCACGTCCTTGCGCAGCTTGATGGTCCAGGTGCGCGCGTCCTTGGTCTCGATCGACTCGGCCAGCTCCATCTGGGCCGTCAGATTGGCATCGATGGTGGTCAGGCCGTTGTAGAACATGAAGTGGCGCACGAAGTCGGTGATGCTGCCACCCTTGGCCGGATCGAGCGTATCCGAGGTCGAACTGGTGCCGGCCGCGACGCGGATGCGCCCGCCCTTGCGCGGGGTCTGCGCGAACGCCGCGCCGGTGTGCGTCAGCAGGGCGCCGGCGGTCGTGCTCATCATGCCCCCGGCCAGCAAGCCGCGCATGACGTCGCGCCGCGAGACGCCGGATGGCGGGAGGATGATGTCGGTGTCGCTCATGGGTGTCTCCTGGTGTCTGTCTAAGGCCTGCCAGCGGCATATTGCCCCATTGTAAGTTCATGCTCGAAGTATTTTCTGCGGTCCCGTTCCGGTTCCATGGCAGAAGCTTGCGTTGTTCGTCAGTGGATGGACAATTGTTTCAAACTGCAAATACCCAGCCGGCATCCGCGAGCGCGATCCGCTGGCGCAGGATCCGCTCGAAATGCCTGGGGTCGTGCGGCGTCAGCGTCGTGGCCGCGCGCGGGAAGCAGCGGTCGTACAGGCGCGACAGCCAGAAGCGCAGCGCGCCGGCCCGCAGCATCGTGTGCCAGGCGGCCTGCTCGTCCGGCGTAAAGGGACGCACCGCGTGGTAGGCGGCGAGCAGCGCGCGCAGTCGGCCCTGGTCCAGCGCCCCCGTGGCGGGATCGATGCACCAGTCGTTGACGGTCACCGCGACGTCGAAGATCCAAGCGTCGCAGCCGGCGAAGTAGAAATCGAGGAACCCGGTCAAGCGCTCGCCGTCGAACAGGACGTTGTCCCGGAACAGGTCCGCGTGGACCGGCCCGCGCGGCAGGCGGCCGCACGCGGCGGACGCGGCAAAGCTTGCCTGGGTATCGATTTCGGCCCGCAACAGCCGCCGCGCCTCCTCCGGCAAGTGCGGGAGGATGGCATCCGCGGCCGTGCGCCACCAGTCCGGGCCACGCGGGTTGGGCTGGCGCAGCGGGAAGTTCACGCCGGCCAGATGCATCCGGGCCAGCATGGCGCCCACGGTGGCGCAGTGGCCCGCTTCCGGCGCGGTCTGCGCCGCCCCCGCCAGCCTGGACACGATGGCGCAGGGCTTGCCGTGCAGCGTGTGCAGGATCTCGCCCCGGCGGTTCGCCACCGGTTCCGGCACCGGCACGCCGCGGCGGGCCAGGTGGCGCATCAGCTCCAGGTAGAACGGCAATTCCGCGAAGGTCAGCTGTTCGAAGACCGTCAGGACGTATTCGCCGCTGTCGGTGCTCAGGAACGCGTTGCTGTTCTCGACGCCGGAGGAAATCGCGCGGATCGCCAGCGGCCGGCCGAGGTCGAACTGCGTGATCCACCCGGCGAGATCGTCCAGGGTGACCGGTGTGAAGACTGCCATGATCGCCCTTCAGGTGGCCACTGGCGCCGGCCTCGCGAAGCGCCCGATATGGTAATGCTCGATGGGCGTGCTGGTCGCCCCGGTATGGATCAGCTCAGCCATTACGTCGCCGACACCCGGCCCGAGCTGGAAACCTTCGCCGTTGAAGCCGAAGGCGTAGTACAGGCCCGGCACCCGCGAACTCGGCCCCATGACAGGGCGGTCGTCCTTGGTGTAGCTTTCGATCCCGCTCCAGACCCGGATGATGCTCAGGTTCTTCAGGGCCGGAATCACGCGCTGGAGTTGGCCGAACTGGTGCAGGGTGTTTTCCGGCCGCACGTAGGCACGGCGCTTGTCCAGGTCCACCTCTTCCCGCGCGCAGCCACCCAGCACGATGTTGCCGCGTGCCACCTGGCGGAAGTAGATCCCCTCCGCCATCTGCTCGCTCGCCACGCCTATCACCGGCGCGATGGCGTACGGGACGGGTTCGGTGACCGCCATCTGCGGCCCCTTGGCCTGGATCGGGACCGGCTCGCCAAAGCTGGTGCTGATGCGGTTGGCCCAGGCGCCGGCCGTCACCAGCACGGTCGGCGCGCGGAACACGCGGCCATCGGCGGCCGTGACGCGGAAGTCCTCGGTCTCCTTCTCGACCTGCACGATTTCCGTGTTTTCATACACCTGCGCGCCCTCGCGCACCGCGGCGCGGCCAAACGCGGGGGCCGCCAGGCGCGGATTGGCGTGGCCGTCGTGCGGGGCCAAGCAACCGGCGATCACGTCCGGGCCGAGGTAAGGAAAACGCTTGCGCACGGCCTGCGCGCTCAGCATCTGCAGGTCCAGCCCGAACGGCCTGGTATCCTGCGCGTGCTGCTCCATCCGCTCCACGTGCTCGGGCCGGTAGCCGACTCGCAGGTGGCCGCTCAACAGATACTCCGCATCGTCCCCGATCAATTCCTTTAGCCTGAGCCAGATCCCGCGCGAGCGGTTCGCCAGCGGCATCTGGTCGAGGTAGCGGCCCTGGCGGCGCACGTTGCCGAAATTGACGCCGCTGGCCTGCTGGCCGACCAGGCCGCGCTCGAGCAGGATGACCGACACGCCGCGCTTGCGCAGGAAGAAGGCCGTGGCGGCGCCCATGATGCCGCCGCCGACGATGATCACGTCCGCAGTCCGCTTGCTCATTCCAACTCCTCCCGCACCGCGACCGGCAGCGGCTTGACGGGCGCCTGGCCGCGCAGGCGCCCCACCTGTTCCAATGGCACGCCGGCGGCGTGCGCAATGATTTCCGCGCCCGCGTGGCCGCAGTAGCGTCCCTGGCAGCGGCCCATGCCAACGCGGCACAAGGCCTTGGCGCGGTTCGCCTCCTGCGCGCCCCTCTCGTTCACGGTGCGGCGCAAATCGCCCGCCGTGACGGCTTCGCAGCGGCAGACGATGGCCTCGTCCGGCAATTGCGCCGCCTGCTGCGCGGGCCAGGGAAAGGCCTGCACCAGGCCGCGGCGGAAGCGGTCCATTCTGGCCTGTTCCTGGCGCAGGCGCCGCAGCTCGGGCTCCGCCACCGGAAGCTGGAGATCCTTCAGCACGGCCATGGCGGCCAGGCGGCCGCCGATTTCCGCCGCGTCCGCGCCTAGCACCTTCACGCCGTCGCCCCCCAGGTAGACGCCCGGCACCGAAGTGCGGCCGTCCTCGCCCGTTTCGGGCAGCCATTGGCGCGTCTCGTGATCGAAGCGGAAGGCGCAGCGCGCCAGGTCCGCCAGCTGCGTCTCGGGGCGCAGGTGGTAACCCATCGCCACCGCGTCGCAGTAGAAGCTGCGCTCGCTGCCGCCGCGGTCGCGGATGACCACGCCCTGCACGCCGGCTTCGGGGGTACCCGTGATCTCGACCGGGGTAATCCCGGTCAACACCTGCACGCCGGCGCGCTTCAGGTTCGACACCAGCGCAAAGCCGTTGCGCAGCACGTCGGGGCGCGCCAGCAGTTTCGGCAGCGCGGCCACGCGGCGCAGGAAGGGCGAGGTGTCGAGCACCGCCACGACCTGCGCGCCGGCCTTGACGTACTGCGAGGCAACCAGGTACAGCAGCGGGCCGCTGCCCATGAACACGACCTGGCTGCCGATGGCGCAGGCCTGCGCCTTCAAGGCGATCTGCGACGCGCCCAGGCTGTAGGTTCCGGCGTAATGCCAGCCCTTCACCGGCATCAGGCGATCGGTGGCGCCGGAGCAGATCACCAGCGCGTCATAAGGGATACCGCGCGTGCGCTGTTTGTGCACCACATGCACCGCGCCTTCGGAGATATTCCAGGCCAGCGTCTCCGGCAGGTAGTCGATGCGACCGCGCAGCGCGTCGAAGCTTGCGTGCAGCGCCTGCGCCTTCTCGGCTTCGGTGCCGTACAGTTTCGCGTAGGGACGGGTGAAGTTGTCCGGCTGGCGGCGGTAGATCTGGCCGCCGTCGCGCCGGTTGTCGTCCACCACGGTAGGACGCAGGCCCGCCGCCACCAGGGTTTCCGCGCAGCGCACGCCGGCGGGGCCGGCGCCGATGACGATCACGCGTGGCTGGCCCATGCCGCCTCCGGTTGTGTGGTCACGATGTGCATGCCTTCCTCGGCCATGGTGGTGCAGGCGCGCAGGCGCGCGCCGCCGGCGGTCCAGACCCAGCAGTCCTGGCAGGCGCCCATCAGGCAGAATCCGGCGCGCTTGCCATCGCCGAATTCCGACGCGCGCAATTGACGCGCATGATTGAGGACGGCGACCATGAGCGTATCCCCGGCCAGGGCTTGTGCCGGCCGGCCATCGATGACGATGCGCAGCGGTTGACGATCGGTTTCTGCCAGGCGTGCAAACCGGCGGCCGGCGCCGCCGCTCGTTGATCTTGAAAGGTTCATGTTTTCTCTGACGTTGCGGGCAAATCTCGGTGATTCATTACATCACGCAGGCTCTGTCGATCCGCCCCGTTTTCACGCCTTCGGATCGCACAAAACGGTTTGTTGCTCACCCCGAACGGCATAATCTGCCACGCCCGGACCACCGGAGAATCTTGTGCTGTTTGACCGGGCGCGAAAGGCACAACTGTCTGTTCCGGCGACCGCCCACGACGCTTCCTGTCGAATTGAGGTTGCCCCCTTTTCGCGGCCAATGGATGTGGCAAGATTGTCCGCATCCAGCGGTATGAGGAACCGAACATGACTACCCACCAGAACAGCCGCGGCATCGTCTATCGGGCGTTGACCGCCGCCGATCTTCCCGCCGCGCAGAAGCTGTCGACCGCCGTCCTGTGGCCGCACCGGTTGCAGGACTGGCAGTTCGTCCAGGAGCTGGGCGCCGGCATGGTCGCGGAAGACGCCAGCGGCGTGATCGGGACGGCGATGTGCTGCGCCCATGGCAGCGACTACGCGTCCCTGGGCATGATCATCGTCGCGCCCGAGCGGCATGGCCAGGGCGTCGGCCGGGAACTGGTTTCCCGCATGCTCAGGGAGTACGGCGATCGCACGGTCCTGATGCACACCACCCTGGAAGGCATGGCCTTTTGCAGGAAGATGGGCTTCGAGCAGATCGGCACCGTGCACCAGCACCAGGGCACGGTCTACCGCGCGCCGGTGGTCCCGCTGGGCGAGGGTGAGCGCATCCGCCCGGTCGGCCCGCGCGACGAAGCGAATCTGGCGGAGCTGGCCAGCCGGGCAGCCGGCATGCCGCGCCGCACCGTGCTGAAGCATCTGCTGAACGTGGCCAATTGCGTCGCGATCGACCTGTACGACGAGCTCATCGGATTTGCCGCCCTGCGCCGCTTTGGTCTCGGGTATGTCATCGGGCCGGTGGTAGCGCCGGACGTCGGCCGCGCCAAGGCCTTGATCGCACATTGGGCGGGCAGCTACGCCGGTTCCTTCGTGCGCGTCGACGTGCCGGGCCGGTTCGGTCTCAGTGCCTGGCTCATGGAAATGGGCATGGTGCAGGTCGAAAAGACGGTGCCGGCCATGGTGCGCGGCGAGCCGCCGCGACCCGACAAGGCGATCACGCAGTACGCGCTGATCAACCAGGCACTCGGCTAGGGGACGCGCATGATGCTGGACTTGCCCAAGCTGGACCGGATCGACCTGCGCATACTCGCCCAGCTGCAGCGCAGCGGCCGGACCACGAACGTGGACCTGGCCGATGCCGTCGGCCTGTCGCCCAGCCCCTGCCTGTTGCGGGTCAAGCGCCTGGAAAAGGCCGGTTACATCACCGGCTACGGCGCCCGCATCATGCTGGACAAGCTGGGCGGTATGCAGACGGTGTTCACCCAGGTGACCCTCTTGGACCACCGCCGCGAAGACATCATGAAGTTCGAGTCCATCATCCGCGACATCGATGAAGTGGTCGAGTGCCACCTGGTCAGCGGCGGCTTCGACTACCTGCTGAAGTTCGTGACCCGCAACGTGATCCACTACCAGAGCCTGGCGGAAGAAGTGCTGGGACAGCACGCCCATGTCGAGAAATACTTTAGCTACATCGTGATGAAGTCGCCCTTCGTCAAGAGCTACTACCCGATCGAGAAGCTGTTCCTCGATCAGCTCTGAGACGAACGGACGAACAAATGCCCTTCGCGCGGAAGGGCACGTCGTGGGCGAACGAAACTTACGCTACCACGGCCAGGGAATCTCGATGCCGAGACCGGCGTGGCGCGCCTGCTCGTGTATCAGCCGCGCCACCGTCAGGTCCTGCAGGGCGAGTCCCGTCAAATCGAACGCCGTGATGTCCCCGGGGGCGCGTTCCCATGCTACCGTGCCAGTCAACAGGTTCCCCAGCTCGACACAGGTCGTCTCCGGCGCCCACTGCGATTCTCCGATCTGGCGCGACTGGACCGCGTCGTCGACCACCAGGCGCACGCGCGGCAGCAGGCCGTCCGGCAGTTCCCGCTTGCCCTTGGTATCTGCGCCGACGCAATTGAAGTGCGTGCCCGGCCTGACTGCGCTCGCGTCGAACAAGGGTCCACCACCCGGCGTGGCCGTGATGACCACGTCGCTGCGCGCCACCGCGTCGTCGGGATCGGCCGCGCACCCCACCGGCAGGCGGCCGGCGAAATGGCGTTCGAATTCCACGTCGCGCTGGCGGTCCACGCTGACATACCACAGGCTTTGGAGCCGCGGCAGCACGCGCAGCGCGAAGTCGGTCTGGGCGCGGGCCTGCACGCCGGTGCCGAACACGCACAGGCGCTTGCTGTCGGGGCGCGCAAGCTGCAGCAGGCCGAGGGCGCCGGCGGCGCCGGTGCGGGCCGTGGTGATGGCGTTGCCGTCGATGATGCAGACCGGGCGGCCCGTGGCCGGATCGATCAGCATGACGGTGGCCTGATGGGGCTCGCTGCCCAGCTTGCGGTTCGACGGCCAGAAGCCGGCCGCCTTGAAGCCGAGCAGCCCCTCCGCCTGCACGTCGCCGGCCTTGATGCCGAACACACCGCCTGTGGACAGGCGTTCCCGGATGACCGGGAACACACGGCCCTGCTTTGCGCTGTGGAGGGCGAAGGCTTCCCGCACGGCCGCCAGCACCGCGTCCGGCTGCAGCACCGCCGCCACCGCCTCGGCATTCAGCATCAGGAGCCGGGAGTCGATTGCCATGTCGATCTTCCCTTACACCGGACGATAGAGCGCGAACACCTTGGCCACGTATTCGCGGCTCTCCCAGCTGCAGTTGGCGTGCTGTTCGACCATGAACAGGTCGCCTTGCGCGAAGGTGCCGCTGCGCCCTGTTTCGTCGACAAAGGTGACGCTGCCGGCCAGCAGATACATCAGCTCGTAGTGGCGGTAGTACATCGCGCGGCGGTGGTAAGGCGTCGAATCCCAGACGCCGCAGCTGAATTGGCTGTCGCCGGAACGATGGTCGGAGTGGTTGCGGCAGCTTGGCGCGGGCGAGATCAGGAGCTCGGCCGACGGCGGATTGGACGGCGCGAGCGGCGCCTTCTCCCGGATCGGCACGATGGCGCGTTCGTCCGGCTGGCTGCCGGCGTAGCGCATGAAGATCACCGACACCGGGCCCTCCGCCGACCAGGAGAACGCGGCGCCGTGCTGGATCACCGCGCTGCTGTTCGGGCCGAGCTCCAGCGTGCGGCCTGGTTGCGCCTGGCTCAGGGTCAGGGTGCCGGAACAGACGAAGATGAATTCGTCGGCCGGGTGGGACTGCACCGCCCCGCTGCCCGCTTCCAGGGCGATAGCGCCGGCCGAAACCGGACCGTCCGGGAAGTCCAGCAAGCGGCGGCTGGCCAGGAAGCGGTCCTCGCCCGCTCCGGCGCTGCGGGGAATCCCCTGGCTGCGGTCCTGCTCGAACTGGCGCAGGTCAATGAAGGAGCGCACGGTGGACGGCGCGGCGGCTTGCTGCAAACTCGACATACTGATTTCCTGTTCTATGGATTTGTTGAAGGTCGGCGGGACGGCTGTCTCACTCACCTTTCGAAATATCGATCAACACGCTCTTGACGCGCAGGCAGGCTTCATACGCCTGCCGTCCGAGATCCTTGCCGAAGCCGGAACGCTTGAAGCCCCCGGTCGGAATCACGAAATCGGAGGTGCGCCCGTAGCGGTTGACCCAGACGGTGCCGGCCTCGATGCCGCGCGCCATACGCAGCGCGCGGCCGATGTCGGCGGTATGAATGCCCGAGGCGAGGCCATAATCGGGATGGTCGGCCAGTGCCAGCGCTTCTTCCTCGTCGTCGAACACCTGCACCGTCAGCACCGGACCGAAGATCTCCTGCCTGACGGCGTCCATGTCGCTGCGCACGCCGGTGATGATCGTAGGCTGGTAGTAGGCGCCGCCCGGCCCGCCGTCGAAGCAGCGCCCACCGGTGAGGATGTGCCCGCCCTGCGCGACGGTGCGCTGCACGATGCCGTGGATGCGATCCATCTGCGGCAGGGAGATGATGGGCGTGAGCGTCGCATCCGGATCCCAACTGGCGCCCGGCCGCAGTTCCGCGAAGATGTCGGCCAGCCGGACGACGAACTCCTGTGCGATGGAACGCTGCACGATCAGGCGCGAGCCGGCATTGCAAACCTGGCCGGCGTTGAGGGTGATGGCGCGCGCCACCGTGCGCGCCGTCTTTTCCATGTCGGGCACGTCGGCGAACACCACTTGGGGGCTCTTGCCGCCCAATTCGAGCGTGACCGGCTTGGTGCCGTTTTCCGCACACGCCGTCATGATGGCCGCGCCGGTCGCGGTCGATCCGGTGAAGGTGACCTTGCCGACCCTGGGGTGGCGGCACAAGGCGGCGCCCGTGGTGCGGCCATCGCCTTGCACGACGTTGAACAGGCCTTTCGGCAGCCCCGCCTCGATCGCCAGTTCGGCCAGCCGCAATGCGCTGTAGGGCGTCATTTCTGAGGGCTTGACCACCACTGCATTGCCCGCCGCCAGCGCCGGGGCAATCTTCCAGGACGTCGTCACCAGCGGGAAATTCCACGGGATGATGGCCCCGATGACGCCATAGGGTTCGGTGATCGTCATGCCGAGATGGTCGGTGGACGTCGCCGCCACGTCGCCGCCGGCCTTGTCGGCCCATTCGGCAAAGAAGCGGATGCCTTCCGCGGTGAAGGGCACGTCCCACGCGGCGGCGTCGCGCAGCGGCCGGGTCGAACTCACCGCCTCCAGCGGCGCCAGCGTGGCGACGTCGGCTTCGACCAGGTCGGCCCAGCGCCGCATCACGCGCGCCCGTTCGCGCGGCGCGCGGCTGGCCCAGTCACTGGTCTTGAAGGCGCGCCAGGTATCCTGCACCGCCTGGTCGACGACATCCGCGTCCGCGAGCGGCAGGCCGCCGCAGGATTTGCCGTCTGAAGGGCGCTGCACGTCCAGCGTGGCGGCGCCACCCTCGACGTAGCGTCCCCCGATAAAGTGCGCATTGCGCAGCGCAACGCGATCCGGATCGATGCTGTCCATTCCCATTCCTTTCAAGACGTTCACCCGGTTCAGCCCAGCAGCCGGCCCAGGCGCACCACCGTCACGCCGGGCCGCAGCTGGCGCACCGAGGGCATGACCAGCACGCAGTCGGGATACGGCGTCGTCACGGGCTCCCCATCGCGCCAGCCGATCACGGTACCGGCTTCCGGGAAGGTCTCCAGTCCGGTGTAGTTGCCGGCGAAGCGGAAGTCCATGGTGGGCGCGACGACCGGCTCGGTGACGCGCACCACCTTGGTCGCGGCGGGCACGGGCTGGCGCCAGTGCGCCGGCAGCTTGGCGGCGTCCACGCTGCCCGTCAGTTCGAGAAACCGCGCCACGGCGTCCCGCGCGACATCCGCCGCGCCGGCCTCCCAGTGCTGGCCGCACTCGACCACCAGGGCGCACTTCGGGCTGGCAGGATCGCCGAAGCCGGCATAGTCGCGCAGGCGCTTGCCTTCCGGATGGCCGTCGTCGCTGATGATCCATTCCGGGGTGCCCATGCGGCGCGCCAGCGCGACGCTCTTCTCGAGTGGACCGCAGACGGCCAGCGGCGCGCAGGTCTCGTGCATGGAATGCAGGTCGAGCAGGTAGTCCACCGTGTCGACGAGGGGCCGCAACTGGCGCACGCGGCGCAATTCGATGCAGTCGCGGCCGGCGTCGTCCAGCACGGATTCACTCCAGAGACGGTTGAAATCGTGCTCCAGGAAGCGCGAGGCATCCGGATTGGCCGGGTCGAAGCGGTGGTAGGCGTCGACGTTGGCGAACGCGAAGCTCAGTTTGCCCTTGCCGGGGCGGATGCCGAGGTCCAGCGCGGCCTTGACGGCGATGGCGCCGCTGACTTCATTGCCGTGCGTGAGCGCGTTGATCATGACGTGCGGACCCGGAATGCCGCTGTCGAAGGTGTGGACATAGGGAATGCCCGTATTGCCCTCCGCATAGGGGCGAATGTCGGGGAACCCCGCTTCGATCGGGTAGGTGGGAAGCGCTGCTTGGATGGTGTTCATATCGGGTTGGTCTTCAAGACGTTGAAAGTGTGTTCAGCCCATGGCCTGATTGAGGATGGCGTACTGCCTGAGCCGGTCGCCGGGCGTTGGCGGCGCGCCGCGCACCATGCGCACAGAAGGTCCGGCCAGCGCCAGTCCGAAACTTTCCACCCAAGGACCGAGGCCGCTGTCGCCGCTGACATCCACGCGCACGATGCCGCCAGCGTGGCTGGCCGCCCAATGGCCGATGAGGGCCTGGGCGCGGGCGACATCCGGCGCCACCACTGGGCCGATCATGTGGCCCAGGCCGAACGGGCGGATCATGGAAAAACCCAGCGGCGCACCCTCCTTCTCGAGCAGCACGCCTGCGCCCACGTCCAGCAGATGCGCCAGTACCTCGTCGCGAGGCACGCCGAGCGCGCACGCCGCCAAGGGTGCCAGCGCCGGCAGATCGCCGGCCGTGGCAGGACGGATGCGCTCGCCTGCCGCCAGCTGTACCGGCGGCGCCGGCCGCAGCGTACCCTGGTGTTGGTCAACGCTACCGCAGGCCACGAAGCCCAGCTTCTCGTACAGAGGCTGGCCGGCCGGCGTGGCGGTGAGCTGGATGGAGCGCGGGCCCAGTTCGTCGAGAACGAGTTCCATCAGCGCGCGGCCGATGCCGTGGCCCTGACGGTCCGGCGCCACGATGATCATGCCGAGCGCGGCGTGGGCCGCGCCATATTTCCAGCACAGAGCGGTGCCGGCCAGGACACCGTCCTCCTCCGCCACGAAACCCATGCCCATGGCGAGCATGACTTCCCAGTCCGCGCGGCGGTGCGCCCAGCGCACCGCCTGGGACAGCGCATGGGCCGCCGTCAGGTCGCGCGCCGTCATGCGGCGGTACGCGATTTCAGCTTGTGTGTTCCGGTCGTTCATAGCGGCCCGCTTACCAGCCCTGGAAACGCGGCCAGACCGCGTCGATCTCGAGACGGTCGCCAGTCACGACCTGATACTTGTCGTGCTGGGCGCAGGTCGCGCAAGCGTGGTTGGGCAGGATGCGCAACAGGGTGCCGACCGGGAAGTCGGGCGTCTTTTCCGGATTGCGCGACCGATGCGCGATGACGCCGTGCTCCTGGTTGGCGTCGACCATGACGATGTCCACCAAGATCTGGCCATGCACGTCGCAGACGACCCCATAGCCCTGGTCCACCCGCTGGCGGCTGGTGCCCCGGTCGCGCGACATGGCCATCCATCCGCCATCGACGATGATCCAGCCCTTTTCCTTCTGGTGGCCGATGACGGAGGCCAGCACGGAGACCGCGATATCCTGCGGCGCGACGACGCCAAGCCCGTTCATCACCAGGTCGCCGAACACGAACACCCCCGCCCGCACTTCCGTCACCCCGGCAAGGTCGGTGGCAAAGTAGGCGGTCGGCGTGGAGCCGACGCTCACTTCGGGACAGGAGAAACCCTGTGCGCGCAGCTCCCTGGCGCAGCCCACCGCCGCGTCGCGCTCCTGCCGCGCCATGGCGGCGATGTCCTCGGTGGATTTGCAGGAATAAGAATTGCCCGCGTGCGTGATGATGCCTTTCAGCGTCACTCCGCCTCCAGCCAGGCGCTGCCCGATTGCGAGCAGGTCACCGGAGCCTGGCTGCACGCCGGATCGGTGGCCGTCGCAGTCGATTTCGATGAGCACCTGCGGCCTGGCCGCGCGCCCCTGGGCATAGGCCGCCAGCGCCGCTGCCATCTCCACGCTGTCGAGGATGATGCTCAGGTCCACGCCGCGCGCGCACAGGTCGAACACATGGGCGAATTTGTTCGGGACGATGCCGACCGCATACAGGATGTCCCTGAAACCGTGGCCGACGAAGTATTCCGCCTCCTTCAGCGTGGACACCGTGATGCGCCCGGTCTGCGCGCCGATGGTCCGGCGCACCACGTCGACCGACTTGCTGGTCTTGACGTGCGGGCGAAACGCCACGCCCAGGTTCCCGAGATGACCGCGCATGCGCGCGATGTTCCGGTTCATTTTCTCCTGATCGAGAATCAGCGCCGGCGTTTCCAGCGTCCGCAAGTCCTTGTGCATCGTTACCCTCGTTTGGTCAAGTCTGTTGAAATTATGTTGCATCGGAATGGCGCTGTGGTTAAATTACACAGACTCCTCAATTAAGTCCTACTTAACAATGATCCTGCTCGACGACGTACGTTTCTTCCAGATCCTGGTCAAGGCCGGCAGCATGGTGGCCGCCGCGCGCGAGTTGAACGTGTCGCCGCCGGCCATCACCCAGCGCCTCCAGCAGATCGAGGCGAAGCATGGCGTCCGCCTGATCGACCGCTCGACGCGCCGCATGCAGCTGACCGACGAAGGCGAATTGATGTTCGAGAAAGGCGCCCTGATCTGCTCCGAGGCCGACGCCCTCGCCGACCTGCTGGCGGCCCGCAGCGGCGTGGTGACGGGGCACCTGCGCGTGAGCGCGCCGTTCGGTTTCAGCCGCCGCCACCTGGCGCCGCTGGTGGCGGATTTCCATATCCGCCACGCGGCGTTGAAGATCTCCTTGTCGGTGGCGGACAATCCCAGCCTGCACGACACCGGCACGGCGGACGTGACCTTCCACATTGGCGAACTGCAGGACTCGAGCATGGTCGCTTACCGGATCGCGCCGAACGAGCGCTTGCTGTGCGCGGCGCCCAGGTACGTGCGCCGGCGCGGCATGCCCGGCGCGCCGGAGGAGCTGGCGGCCCACGAATGCATCACGCTGCGCGAGAACAACGAGGACGTGAGCCTGTGGAAGTTCGCGCGCGGGAAGGCGAGCCGCCACGTGCGCATCGAACCGGCCCTGACTTCCAACGACGGCGACATCGTCTGCCAATGGGCGCTGCAGGGCCACGGCATCATCGTGCGCTCCGAGTGGGACGTGGCGGACGCGCTGAAATCGGGGAAGCTGGTGCGCCTGTTGCCGGACTGGGAACTGGCGCCGGCCGACGTGGTCGCGCTGGTGCCCCAGCGCAAGGGCATGTCGGCCCGGGTCAAGGCCTTCCTCGATTTCGTCAATGGCCACTTCGCACCGCAGCCGCCGTGGCGCCGGTGACCTGTCAGTGCGCCCCGGCCGGGTCGATCAGCACCACTTCGCACGCCCTCTCGCCCAGCGCCACCGGGCAATGTTCCACCCCATGCGGGACGACGATGAATTCCCCCTCCTCCACGATCTCGTCGCGGTCGCGGAACTTCATCAGCAAGCGGCCCCGGTGCACCAGGAACAATTCGTCCTCGCGCTGGCGGAACGACCAGCCGGCCGCTCCCTGCAGCGTGGCCAGCTTGATCTGCACATGATTGACCTGCCCTTCCACGTGCGGCGCGGATGCCCCGCGCAAGCCGTCGAAGACCTTGGCCAGGTTGGTCTTGTGCACCGGCGACAGGTGGTTGTTGAGGGCCGCCACGTCGCGGATGATGGCGCCAAGCTGGCAGGCCAGGTCCGTGCCGCCGGCGGGATACTTGCCGTCCAGGGCCGCGGTCCCGATGGTGAACCCGGCGGCGCCGGCGTTCTTGACGATGGCGATCCGCTCGGGCGTGGCGATCGAACCGGCCATGATGACCGGTTTCGACACGGCGGCACACACGGCCCGCATCAGATCGGGGACGTTCTCCGCCGAGCGGTAGGCCAGCAAGTCGAGGCCATGCACGCCCTCGCGCGCCACGATCGCCCGGGCACTGTCGACGATCTCGCCGATGCTGCCTTCGAGGACGCTCGGGTGTCCCGTGATCCGGCCCGGGAAAGGGTAGTACTGGATGGCGCTGCCGGCGATAATCGGCAGCACGTCGTCGACTCGCGTGCCCCCCAGCAGGATGTCGACGCCGATCTCGACGGCCGCCCTGGCCGACACGATCTCGCTGTCGCGGTCGAGCGACACGACTTCCAGGTAGGAGGTGGCGCCGCCGGCCTTGATCGCAGCGTTGAGCGCCTTCAACTGCTCGATCGGCAAGCCGATGTCCTTGAAGCCGATGTGGCGCACGCCGAGGCCGAGCGCAGTCCGCAAATGCAAGTCCGCGTCCGCGACGGTGCGGTCGTTCCGGGTCAGCATGAAGATGAAGCGAAGTCCCATGACGTTGTCCTTTCAAGTATGTTGCGTCGTGACGCGGGCGGCCGCGAGGCGCTTGGCATAGGCCAGCGCCGTTACCAGGCTGGCGTGGTCGGCGATGCCCTGCCCGGCGATGTCGAAGGCCGTGCCGTGGTCCGGACTGGTGCGGACGAAGGGCAGGCCCAGCGTGATGTTCACGCCCTTTTCCAGGCCGAGATACTTCACCGGGATCAGGCCCTGGTCGTGGTACTGGGCCACCACCACGTCGAAGCGGCCCATGCGCGCCTGCATGAAAACGGTGTCGCCCGGGTATGGGCCGCTGGCGTCGATGCCTTCCGCCCGCGCGGCGGCGATGGCCGGCCGGATGATGCGGAACTCTTCGTCGCCGAACAGGCCACCCTCCCCGGCATGCGGATTGAGGCCGGCGACCGCTACGCGCGGGACCGGAATGCCCAGCGCCTTGCCCCCCTCGTGCGCCAGCCGGATGGCGGACAGCTGCGCGTCGAAATCGGCCTGTTCGATCGCCCGCCGCAGCGAGGTGTGGATCGTCACCAGCACGGTCCGGATATCGTCATTGGCCAGCATCATCGCCACCCGCTGCGCGCCACCATGGTCGGCCAGGATCTCGGTGTGACCAGGATAGCGGATGCCGGCCAGTCCCAGCGCCTCCTTGTTGATCGGCGCCGTGACGATGCCGCGCACCTGGCCCGTCCTGGCGGCCGCGATCGCCGCCACGATGGCGTCGAAGGCCGCCTGGCCGGACGCCGCGCTGACTTCTCCGATGGGCGGCAGCGCCGTGATGCGGCTCGTCTCGATCACCTCGATGACGCCCGGCTGTGGCCGGGCCTCGTGGGGCATGCCAATGCGCCGCACCTCGCAGGCCAGGCCAAGGCGGCGCACGATATCGGTCATGACGGCGACGCTGCCGAATACGACGGCATGTTCGCCGCCCGGGGCCAGCGTTTTCGCCACGATTTCCGGACCAATGCCGGATGGGTCGCCCATCGTGATCGCGAGCGGGGTACTCATGTACTTCATTGTGTTTCCTTTGCGTTGAATTGGGCTGCGCCACGGATCCGGGCAACGGCACGCGCCAGGGCATCCTCGGCGCCAAAGCCGCCGGCCTTCATGGCAAGGAGGAAGGAGCACCCGTCGCCGAGCCGCGCGCGGCCGAGCGGAAAGCCGGGTTCGAGTTCGCGCAGGATGTCGAATTCATGGATATCGAGCAGGTCGAGCACTGCTTCCATGGTGTCGCCGCCGGTGACGATCAGGGCGCCGCAGCGACCCTGCCGGAAGATCCGCGCCGCCTCTTGCGCGATGCGGCGCAGCACCGCCGCCGGGTCGCCCGCGCGCGCCGCCGGGCCACGCAGCAGGGTGACGCCGGCGGCAGCGTTGAGCTGGTCGGCCTGCCGGTGGCTGCACGGATTGGCGCTGCCGACGACAACCAGGACCTCGGTGTCGACGCCATCGAACGCAGCTGGGGCCGCAGCTGCCGGGCCGAAGCGCCGCGCCAGGGCCAGGGCCATGCCGGGCGAACCGACCCACAGGCGCGACTCCGGGTCCGGGATCGCCGCCACCTGCGCGTCGAGCTCATCCTGGGTGCGCGCATCGAGCATCGTGACATCCTCGATGCAAGGCGGGACCAGTTCGGCCAGGGTGGAATGCCGCGCTGGATGCACGGGGTCGCGGCCGTACGCGCTCTCGGCCACGGGCACGCCGTCGACCAGTTGGATGCCGTTGACGGTGGTGCGGCCCGCGCCGGGAAAGGCCGGCGCGAACACGAGCGATGTGCGGCCGCTGGCCTTGAAGCACGCCTCCAGCTCCAGCGCGACATGGCCGCGCAGCGTGGAGTCCACAGTCTTGTAAAAGATGCTGCGTCGGGAAAGCCCCGCGCTCCAGCGGGCCACCGCCTCGCGCGCCTGCGCGGGTGTGGCCGAACGCGAGCCGCTGTCGATCGCGGCGACCGCCGCGGCCGGATCCGGCAACTTGCGCCTGCCCAGTGCCGCGGCCAGGCCGCGGTCGACGAAGGGACCTGCTCCATCCGCTGCGCTGGTGAGGTCGTCGGCGAGGATGGCGATGGTGGGTGCATGATTGGTGTTCATGCATCAATTATAAGAACGGCCGATCCCTGTGAAAATCGATAAGATCTGTGGACAATGCGTGATATATTCTCACTAATGGACAGATCGGACATTCCCTCCCTCGACGACCTGCGCGCATTCGAAGCGACCGCGCGGCTGGGCTCCGTCCGGCTGGCGGCGGACGCCCTCGCGCTGACGCACGGCGCCGTCAGCCGCCGCATCAACAAGCTGGCGGATGACATCGGGGTCAGGCTGTTCGAGAAGAGCGGACGGGGACAGCGGCTCACGCCGGCGGGCGAGACACTCAATCTCACCCTAGGCCGCTTCTTCGGCGAACTGGCGGCCACAGTGCAAAGCCTGCGCGCGGCCAGCGATGAACAGAGCACCCTCGTGCTGTCGTGCGAACCATCAGTCGCCATGCGCTGGCTGATTCCGCGGCTAGGGAATTTCCAGGCCGCGCATCCGGACGTCGCGGTGCATCTGGCGGTGGGCGGCGGACCGGTGGACTTCCGCCGTGAGCGGGTCGACCTGGCCATTCGCCGGCTGGATTTTGCGCTGCCCGAGGCATGGAACGTGCGGCGCCTGTTCCCCGAGCAGGTCGGCCCCGTGATGCGGCCGGACCAGGTGCCGGCCTTCGAAAAGGGCACCTATCTCGCCCTCGGCGCCAAGACCCGGCCCGACGCGTGGGCCCAATGGCTGCGCGCCCACCCCAAGGCGCGGCGCCCCACGGAAATCCGCTACTTCGACCATCATTCGCTCATGGTCGAAGCGGCATCGGCAGGGCTGGGCGTCGCCCTGAGCCCGCTCGTGCTGGCCATCGACGACGTGGACCGGGGACGCCTGGCGGCGCCAGCCGGCTTCGCCCCCGATGGCAGCCACTACGGCCTGGTATGGCTGGGGGAAAGCGAACTGCAGGGGCCGAAGCGTGAGCTGGCCGCCTGGCTGGCGACGCAACTCGGCGGGCTTGCCCCTACAGCCAGCTTGGCTTCGCGCTGAGGAGCGCCTTCAACGGCAGGCTGCGTTGCGCGAGCGGCTGACCCAGGACGATACGGCTCGAGAATTTCGCGATACCGAGTTCGTCTTCCAGCAGCCGTTCCATGAGCGTCTGAAAATGCGTCACATCCGACGCCACGATTTTCAGCAGGTAGTCGTATCCGCCGCAGATGTGGAAGCACTCGACGATTTCGGGGTAGATGCCGGCGCCGGTTTCGAACTTGCGCAGATCGCGGGGCCGATGACTGCCCAGGGTCACTTCGCAAAACACGATGACATGGGGCCCCAGCTTGTCCAGCGCGACCTGCGCGCCGTAACCACGGATCACGCCGGACTCCTGCAGCCGCTTGGTCCGGGCAAGGCAAGGACTCTCGCTGAGGCCGATGGCGTCGGCGAGATCGACGTTCGAACAGCGTCCCTCGCGCTGCAGGTGCGCCAGGATCTTGATGTCGAACTGGTCAAGGGAAACTGGAGTCTCCATGATGCGATCCCGCCTTCCGTCTTGTCTAGGTTGACGCGGCCAACGCCTGGTCCAACGCGACGACCACCATGCCCGCCTGTTCGGCCGACAGCACCAGCGGCGGACGGATCTTGAGCACGTTGTGTCCCATCGCGCAGGCGCTCAGCAACACACCTTGATCGCGCATGTGATTGACGACACGCGTGGTCAGCTCGCGGTCGGGCGTGCGCGCGGCGCGGTCCGAAACCAGTTCGACGCCAACGAACATGCCCACGCCTCGCACATCGCCGATCGCTTCGTGGCGGCTGGCCACTTCCGATATTCCTGCACGCAGGATGGTCCCGACATGGGCCGCATGCCGCACCAGGCTCTCCTTCGCGATGGTGTCCAGCACCGCCAGCGCGGCCGCGCAGGAGACCGTATTGCCGGCGAAGGTGTTGAAATAGCGCGAATTCTTGCCGAACTGCGCCAGCGCGTCGGCCGTGGCCAGGAGGCCGGCGATCGGCTGTCCGTTGCCCATCGGCTTGCCCAGCGTGACGATGTCCGGCTGGACGCCGTGGCGCTGAAAACCCCACAAATGCTCGCCGGTGCGCCCGAAGCCCGGCTGCACCTCGTCGGCGATGAACAGACCGCCGGCCCGCTTGATCGCCGCGACCGCTCCGCGCAGCAGCCCGGCCGGCTCAGGCAGGATGCCGTCGCTGGTGAACACGGAATCGACGATCAGAGCCGCCGGCTTGATGCCGTGGCGCCCCAGATCGGTGATCGCCGCCTCGACATCGCGCGTGAAGCGGGCGGCGAGGTCCGCCCCGTCGGCGTGATAGAGACGCGGCGCCGGGACCAGGCGAACGTGCGCGCCCAGGTCGACCGACTGGCCCAGCGATGGCGAGAACTTCGAGACCGCGTCGGTGAAACCGTGGTAGGCGGTCTCGGTCACGACCACGCCCACGCCACCGGTGCGCACCTGGGCGATGCGGTAGGCCAGGTCGTTCGCCTCGCTGCCCGAACAGGTGAGCATCAGGTGCGCCAGCTCGGTTTCCGGCACCGTTGCCAGCAGGCGCTCGGCCAGTTCGAGGATCGTGTCGTGCAGGTAGCGGGTATTGGTCGCGAGAGTCTGGACCTGGCGGCAGATCGCCTCGGTCACCGCCGGATGGCAATGCCCGAGCGACGCGACATTGTTATAGACGTCGAGGTAACGGCGGCCGTCCGGATCGATCAGCCATGCGCCCTCGCCCCGGACGATGTGCAGCGGGTGCTCGTACATCAGCCGGTACGCGGGCCCGAGCAGCGCATCGCGCCGGGCGATCATGGCGGCGGTGGACGCGCTCACATTGGCGCGTCCGGGAATATAGGCGTTGACCATGTTGAGGTCGATGGTGCTGTTCATTGGTTTCCTTTGCTTCTCACTTCGGTCAACAACAGGTCGCGGGCATCGTTGCGGGACAGATCGGCAAGCTGGGCCAGCGCCTCCCACGCGGCGGGATTGTGGCGCATGATGTAGGCGCGGTTCTCCGGGTAGCGCACGGCGCGCCACTCCGAGATGAGCGCCGTGATGAGGTGACGCGTGGCCATCAGGTCGGCCACGATGTCCTGCTCGATGGGCGTCAGCGGCAGCGCCGCGTGATACGCGCCGACGAACTTCGCTGGCCCCTCGAACGGATCGGCGCTCCCAGTCATGTGAAACGCCGCCGCCGTCGCGACTTCACCGACCAGCGGCGCGTGCAGCATGTCGCCGAAGTCGATGACGCCGGCGATCCGCTCGCGGTCGCCGTCGGCAACCAGCACATTGTAAAGATGGTAGTCGTTGTGAATGACCTGCGCCCTGAGCTCCGGCAGCCGCGGCAGCACATGGTCGACGAAGCGCTGCATGAACTCAGCCGCGAGCGCGCGGCGGGCGGGATCAACGACGCCATCGAGCTTGAAGGCCAGGCGATGGGCGGTCGATACGTTCCACAACAGGTCATGCTTCGCACCCGGATGGGTGAAATCGCGCAGCGCAAGATCCAGTGCGGCGAGCGTCGCGCCCATGGCCCGGCGCTGCGCGGCGGTCCGTGGCGTTTCGCGGATCTGGACACCATCCAGGAAAGTCAGCATCCGTACCGCGACCTCGGAACCGCCGGCCAACGACACCGCGCCGCGCGCCCGGCCATCCAACGTGCGCACGACGCGGGGCACCGGCAATTCCGGCGCGGTTCTGGCGATGTGTTCGAGCGCGGCAATCTGGAAGTCGACGACGGCAAGCTGCTCGGACGGGTTGCTGATCTTGATGACGTAGCGGATGCCCGCCTCCGTCTCGATGCAGCAGTTCTGATCCCGCTCACCGGCCAGCGGCGTCGCCCTGCCGTGAATGCCGTACAGGCGGCCGGCCAGCGCCACCACGTCATCCAGGCCAAGGCTGGGCGCTGCCGTGCTCAAGGCAGTGCGCGCCATTGCTTGGTTATCTCCCATCATCCGCACCGCTGCGCCAGCGCCGCCTGGGGCGTGCCGTCCAGCCCCACCAGGGCGGCAAGCTGACGGAAGTCGGTCAGGCGGTGCACGCCGTAGCCGTCGCACGCCGGCTCGTGGCCACGGTCGATGAAGGCCCTGGACATGAATCCGAGATCGGAGGCCGTCATGAGGTCGTACCGGAAGCTTGAAGACACGTGCATCATCTGGTCCGGGCCGCACCCCAGCTGGTCGAACATGTATTCGAAGATCTGCGCCCGCGGCTTGTAGGCGCGCGCTTCTTCCGCCGTATAGACGGCATGGAATGGCGCCTTGAGGTGGGCCACGCTGTGCGGAATCAGGTCGACCATCGAGTTCGAGAGGACCACCAGGGGAATATGCGGTGCGATCGCCTGGAGCGTCTCGACTACGTTGGGATGCGGCTGCCAGGTCGGAACCGCGGTATACAGGGCGATAGCGTCGGAGTGGCGATATTCGATGCCGTGTGCCTGGCACGCACGGCGGATGGAATTTTCCACAACGTCGAAGAACGGCTTCCATTCACCCAGCACTTCGTCGAGGCGGTAGAACGTGAAACTATCCAGAAAGGCCTGCATCCGCGCGGCTGGAACGCGGTCCGCGAACAGCGTTCTTGCGGTCGGCCCCATTTCAAAGTTGATCAGCGTTCCATAGCAATCGAAGCTGATGAATTTGGGTTGGCGTGACATATGAGTGATCTCCTTCAGGTGACAAAACGGTGGCTGCTCGATACCTGTAAGTCTAGGGAGCGCAGTTCCGTGGAGATGCTGTGTTGAAGTGACTTCCGGGCAGATTCCTTCTATCTTTGGTGCGGGCCCGATATTTCCTCCGGCGCCGAAAACAAGAACGGCGCGGGCCAAAGCACCGCGCCGTTCATTGGCGTCATCGATCGGTCGGCGGGTCATCCCGCCTGGCGCCGCCGTAGGCTGGCGCCATCAAGCCCCACCCCAGCTGGCGGCGGATCTCCGTCATCGAAGGCGGCGGACTTTGCTGGGTCAAGCGCGCGGCGAGATACTGCCGGATCTGCTCTTTGGTCGGTTGGATGGAGGGGTTCATGGCAGTGCTCCTGATCGTCACGATGCTTCACTGTAGTCCGCATCAGGAACAATGAATCGTCGAAAAGCACCGCCGGCCCGGAATAAAAGAACAAATGCGCGGCGCGCCACAACGGAAAATGCCGGGACTTGTCAGCGGGTGTTGATCCTGGCAAGTTCGCACATCAGCAATGGCGGGCTGGCCAGGACCGGGCACCGCATTTGCGCAGCCAGCGGATCCCGCAGGTGCCCCAGCGAGGCCTGGGCCAGCACCAGCACATCCACCTCGGCGGCCACGTCGGCTGCCGCCTCGATCAGGATGGCGTCGTGCCGTGCCCGATCGCCCGCCATCAGCGCCTGGTACGCTTCCGGACGCAGCACTGTCTTGATCGTCACCTCGCGGCCCTGCTCCGAGGCGTGTGCGCGCAGCAGCGCAGTGCTCGGCTCCACCGTGCTGGAGGCCGTACAAAGCAGGCCGATGCGTCTTCCGCTGCGCGCCGCTTCCGCCATCATGGGATCGTCGATCTTCAGGATGGGCTGTGGCACCAGGCGCCGCGCGATATCGACCGCAGGCGAGGTCGAGGAGCAGGTCACCACGATCAGGTCGGGCTCCGCTTCCGCCGCCAGCACGATCTGATCCACCACGCGCCGGTACACGAGCGGCTGCGGCGCGCCACGCAACAAATCCTTCAGCAGGCTTTCATTCAGGATGTGGAAGCAGTCGGCGTCCGGCATGGCATCGCGCATGCGGGCCCGGAAATCCTCGACCAGAAAGCCGACGGTGTGGACGAAAGCAATTCGTTTGCTCATTCAAGAGTCTCCAAAGACCGATTTGAGGTCGGCGATCTGTTCTGCGTTCAAAGGGCTGACCGGCGCATTCCGTAGCAGCAGGAACAGCTTGGCCGTCTCTTCCAGTTCCTCGGCCGCGTGAACGGCGGCGTCGAGCGACGCCCCGGACACCACGGGACCATGATTGGCAAGCAAGACGGCGCGGTGGTGGCGCGCGTGGCCGCGAATCGCGTCGCCGAGCAAGGGGTCGCCGGGACGGTGGTAGGGGATCAAGGGCAAGCGGCCGATCTTCATCACGAAGTAGGCGGTGAGCGGAGGGATGCAGTCGTCATGGTTCAAGCCGCACATGCACGATACCGCCGTCGAATGCGTGGAATGCAGGTGCACGATCGCGCCAGCTCCCGGGCGTTCGTCGTACATCGCCCGATGCAGGAAGGCTTCCTTCGATGGCGCGTCGCCGCTGACGTGGCGGCCGTCCCGATCGAGCCTGGCCAGCCGGGCAGGATCCAGACGGCCAAGGCAGGCATTGGTCGGTGTCAGCAGCCAGCCATCGTCCAGCCGCACGCTGATGTTGCCGCTGCTTCCGGCGGTGAGTCCGCGCTCGAACAGCGAACGGCCGTATTCCACGATCCTGTCGCGCAGGGCCGCCTCGCCGCGGCCGGTCGCAACCATCGCGTTCATTGCAGGGTATCCCAGGCCTTGAGGAAGAAGTCCTCGCTGCCGAAATTGCCGGACTTGAGCGCGAGCGCCAGCGCCCGTCCGCCGTCGGCGCGCAAGGTGCTGGTCCACGGCACGCCGGGATCGATCTCGGGTCCGATGCGCAGTCCCTGCACGCCGAGCGCCTTGACCACCGCGCCGGAAGTCTCGCCGCCGGCCACGATCATCTGGCCGACCCCGGCCTGCACCAGGCCGCGCGCGATGGCGGCCAACGCGCCCTCTACGAGGCTGCCGGCTTGCTCGACGCCGAGTTCGGCCTGGATCTGTTTGACTGTCTCGGGCGCGGCCGTCGCATAGATCAATACGGGTTGCCGTCCGAGCCGTGTGCCGGCCCAGTCGAGGGTAGCGGCAACGAGATTCTCGCCGCGCGCCAACCGCAAAGGGTCGACCTGGAAGGACGGGAAAGAGCCGCGCACCGCTTCCACCTGCCTTTGCGTAGCCACGGAACAACTGCCCGCGATCACGGCGCGAAATCCGCCCGTCTTCGGAAGCACGTCCGCCACGGCGGCCGAATCCAGCAGCCCTCGGCGGCGGAAGTTTTGCGGCAGGCCGAGCGCGATGCCCGAGCCGCCAGTCACGAGCGGCAGGTCGGCGCAGGCCGCGCCGATGGCATCGAGGTCGGCATCGGAAAGCGCATCGACGACGGCGAAACCATGACCGGTACCGCGCAGCGCGCGGAAACGCGCCCGGATCGCTTCCTCGCCCTGCCGCACCGTCGTGTAATCGACGAGCCCCACCTTGCGCTTCGCCTGCTGCTGCAGCACCCGCACCAGGTTCGCATCGGTCATCGGCGTGAGCGGGTGGTTGCGCATGCCCGATTCGGAGAGCGGCACGTCGCCCACGAAGAGGTTGCCCTTGTAGATCGTCCGTCCGTTGGCGGGGAAGGCCGGACAGACAACAGTGAAGCCTGTGTCCAGCGCCTGCATCAGCGCCTCGGCGACCGGGCCGATGTTACCGCGCGGGGTGGAATCGAAGGTCGAGCAATACTTGAAGTAGAACTGCCGGCAGCCTGCCTCGCGCAACCAGTTCAGCGCGGCGAGCGACTCCGACACGGCCTGCGCGGCCGGGCTGGTGCGCGACTTCAGGGCGATGACCACGGCGTCGACGTCGGCCGGCGGCGGCCCCTGCGGAACGCCAATCAATTGAACTGTACGCATGCCCGCCGTCACGAGCATGCCGGCGAGATCCGTGCCGCCCGTGAAATCGTCCGCAATACATCCCAGCAGTGCCGCCATGACCTCTTCCTCTTACGCCGCCTGCGCGGCCTGTTTCGCAAAACGCGAGATGTGGTAATGCCCGATCGGCGTGGACGTGGAACCGGTATGGATCAATTCAGCCATCACATCGCCCACGCCCGGCCCGAGCTGGAAGCCTTCCCCGGAGAAGCCGAAAGCGTAGTACAGCCCGGGTACGCTCGCGCTGGCCCCCATCACGGGATGGCTGTCCGCCATGTAGCCTTCGATGCCCGACCAGACGCGAATGATGCTCAGGTGGTTAAACGCCGGGACCACGCGCGGCGCGTTTTTCAGCTTGTACAGCGTCCGGCTCGGGTTCACGTATGCGCGCCGGTTCTCAAGGTCCGCCAGTTCATGGCCACCGCCACCGATGACGATATTGCCCCGCGCGACCTGGCGGAAGAAGACGACCTGCTCGAACACGTCGGCGATCGCACCGACGGTCGGCCCGATCGCGTACGGCACCGGTTCGGTGACGCACATCTGGGGCGCCTTGGCGATCATCGGCACCGGCTCGCCGAAACTGGAGCTGATGCGGTTTCCCCATGCGCCCGCCGTGATGAGGGCCACCGGGGCGCGGAAGACGCGGCCATCCGCCGCCGTCACGCGAAACTCGTCGCCGTCCTTCTCGACACCCACGATGTCGGTGTTCTCCAACACCTGCGCCCCGGCCCGGGCCGCGGCCCGGCCGATGGCCGGCGCCGCCAGCCTGGGATTGGCATGGCCGTCGTGGGGGGCATAGCATCCCGCCGTCAGTTCCGGCCCCAGGTAGGGAAAGCGCTCGTGCAGCGCCTTCGCGCTCAGCATCTGCATGTCCAGGCCGAAGTCTTTCGCGTCCTCCGTATACTTGACCATGCGTTCCTCGTGCGCCGGCGTGAAGCCGACCCGCAAGTGGCCATTCAACAGGAGTTCGACGTCTTCCCCGAACAGTTCATTGAACTTCAGCCAGGTCTCGCGGGCGCGATTCGACAGCGGCAGCTGGTCGACAGGGCGGCCCATCCGCCGCGTGTTGCCGAAGTTGACACCGCTGGCCTGCTGGCCGACCAGTCCCCGCTCTAGCAGGATGACGGACATCCCGCGCTTGCGCAGAAAGAAGGCCGAGGCGGCTCCCATGATGCCGCCGCCAACGATAATGACATCTGCTCTCTGACCACTCATTCCACTTCCTCCCGCACCGCCATCGACAGCGGCTTGACCGGCGCCTGGCCACGCAGGCGCCCGACCTGCTCCAGCTGCACGCCGGCAGCCTGCGCGATGATTTCCGCGCCGGCGTGTCCGCAATAGCGTCCCTGGCAGCGCCCCATCCCCACGCGGCACAAGGCCTTGGCGCGGTTCGCTTCCTGCGCGCCCTTCTCATGCACGGTGCGGCGCAATTCGCCGACGGTGATCGCTTCGCAGCGGCAGACGATGGCCTCGTCCGGCAATTGCGCTGCCTGCTGCGCCGGCCAGGGGAAGGCCTGCACCAGCCCCTGGCGGAAGCGGTCCATCCGCGCCTGTTCCTTGCGCAGGGTTTGCAGTTCATCCTCCGCGACAGGGAGCTTGAAGTCCTTGAGCACGGCCATGGCCGCGAGGCGCCCGCCGATTTCGGCCGCGTCCGCGCCCAGCACCTTCATGCCGTCGCCGGCCAGGTACACGCCAGGCACCGAGGTGCGGCCGTCCTCGCCCGTTTCGGGCAACCATTGGCGCGTTTCGTGATCGAAGCGGAAGGCGCAGCGCGCCAGGTCCGCCAGCTGCGTCTCGGGGCGCAGGTGGTAACCCATCGCCACCGCATCGCAGTCGAAGGAACGCTCGTTCCCGCGGCTGTCGCGAATGACCACGCCATGCACGCCAGCGTCGGGCGATCCCTTGATTTCGAGCGGCGTTATGCCGGTCAGCACTTGCACGCCCGCCCGCTTCAGGCTCGACACCAGCGCAAAGCCGTTGCGCAGCACGTCGGGACGCGCCAGCAGTTTCGGCAGCGCGGCCACACGGCGCATGAAGGGCGAGGTATCGAGCACGGCCACGACGTTCGCGCCGGCCTTGACGTATTGCGACGCCACCAGGTACAGCAGCGGACCGCTCCCCATGAACACGACCTGACTGCCGATGGCGCAGGCCTGTGCCTTCAGGGCGATCTGCGACGCGCCCAGGCTATAGGTGCCGGCGTAGTGCCAGCCCTTGACCGGCATCAGCCGGTCGGTGGCGCCCGAACAAATCACCAGCGCATCGTAAGACAGCGCCTTGGTGCGGCCGTTGCTCGTGACATGCACCTTGCCTTCGGCGATGTTCCAGGCCAGAGTCTCAGGCAGGTAGTCGATCTTGCCGCGCAAGGCTTCGAAGCTGCCGTGCAGCGCCTGCGCCTTCTCCGCTTCCGTGCCATACAGCTTGGTGTAGGGGCGCGTGAAGTTCTCGGGCTGGCGGCGGTAGATCTGGCCGCCGTCGCGCCGGTTTTCGTCGACCACGATCGGACGCAGGCCGGCTGCCACCAGGGTCTCGGCGCAGCGCACGCCGGAAGGGCCGGCGCCGATCACGATTACGCGAGGTTGGGCCATGTCGCCTCCGGTTGCTTGGTAATGATATGCATGCCTTCTTCCACCACCGTGGTGCAGGCGCGCAGGCGCGTGCCGTCCGCCGTCCATACCCAGCAGTCCTGGCACGCGCCCATCAGGCAGAACCCGGCTCGCCGGCCGTCGCCGAACTCCGATTCGCGCAGCTGGCGCGCGTTATTGAGCACGGCAACCATCAGCGTGTCGCCCGCGAGGGCTTCGGCCGGATGCCCATCGATGCGGATGCGTACCCGCGCCCGGTTTGCTTCGCCCAGACGGACAAATCGTTGGCTCATGCCACTTCTCCTTCGACCAGCCGCAGCGGCGACTGTAGATTGCGCAGTTCCAGATCGGTGTGATGGCACAGGATGCTGCCACCGTTTTCCAACAGCTGGCGCGGCGGCGGCTGCCGGTTGCACACGCCATCGACCCGCAACGCGCAGCGGTCGATGAAGGGGCACAGACCGCGCGCCTCGCCGGTCGCTTCCAGCGCCGGCAGCGCCGACGGCGTGCGCCCCTCCACCTCTTCCAGCCAGCCGCGGCGCAGCGCCGGGACCGACGAAATCAGCAGATGCGAATACGGATGGAATGGCGGCAGCGACAGCGCCTCGCGCTTGCGCGCCTCCACCTTGCGTCCCGCATACAGCACCACGATCTCGTCGCAGATGGCGCGCACCGTATTGATATCATGGCTGATGAACATGTACGAGACGTTCAATTCCTTGCGCAGTTCGGCCATCAGTTCCAGGATGGCCGCGCCCACCACGGTATCGAGCGCCGAGGTGACTTCGTCGCACAGGATCAGGTCCGGCTGCGCCGCCAGGGCGCGTGCGAGATTGATGCGCTGTTTCTGGCCGCCGGACAGCTCGCCCGGCTGACGCTCGGCCACGGTGGCCGGCAGCTTCACCAGGTCCAGCAGTTCCAGCACCCGCTTGCGGCGCGCGCTGCCCTGCATGCCGTGGTAAAACTCCAACGGCCGGCCCAGGATGCGCTCGATCGAATGGCGCGGGTTGAGCGCAGTGTCCGCATTCTGGAACACGAACTGGATGCGCCGGAACTGATCGCGCGTGCGACCTTCCAGCGTGGGCGCCAAGGGTTCACCGTCCAGCAGGAGCTGTCCCGCCGAGGGGGCCACCATGCCCGCGATGGTGCGCGCCAGCGTGGTCTTGCCGCATCCGGATTCGCCGATCACGCCGATGGTGGCGCCGCGCGGAATCACGAGGTCGATATCCTCCAGCACGCGCTTGACCGGCGCCCCGCCCTTCCCCGATCCATAGACGGCGCCCAGGCCGCGCACTTCCAGCAGCGGGCGCGCCTGCGCCACCTTGGACTGGTCGCCGGCCGGACGCGTTTTCGGCGCGATGGCCGCCAGCAGGCTGCGCGTATATGGATGGGCGGGTGCGGAGAGGATCTGTTCGGTCAGGCCGTTCTCGCGGATCTGGCCGTCGCGCAGGACCACGATGCGGTCCGCCATTTGCGCCACCACCGCCAGGTCGTGCGACACGTAGACGGCCGTGCTGCCCCGCTCCTGCACGACCTTCTTGAACGCGCGCAGCACTTCGATCTGGGTCGTCACGTCGAGCGCCGTGGTCGGCTCGTCCAGGATCACCAGGTCGGGATCCGTAATCAGGGCCATGGCCGCCATCAGCCGCTGCAGCTGACCACCCGACACCTGGTGCGGATAGCGCTGGCCGATGTGTTCCGGATCCGGCAGCGCCAGTTCGCGGAACAGCTGCACCGCCTTCGCTTCCGCCGCCGCGCGCGGCATCACCTGGTGGATCAGCGCGCTCTCGATCACCTGGTCCATCAGGCGCTTGGACGGGTTGAACGAGGCCGCCGCGCTTTGCGCGATGTATGCCACCTTGCGCCCGCGCAGGCCGGCCAGTTCCCGTTCGCCGAGCACGAGCATCGAATGCCCGGCCACGCTGACCGTGCCGCCAGCCAGGCGGCAGCCGGCGCGCGCATAGCCCATCAACGCCAGCGCGATGGTGCTTTTTCCCGAGCCGGATTCCCCGATCAGGGCCAGCACCTCACCCTTGTTGATCGAAAAATGGGCGTCATGGACGATGTTGACCTCTTCATCCAGGTCGTTGCGGGCCGTGACCCGCAGGCCGGATACCTTGACGATCTCGTTCATCTCACTCGCCTCCACGGCGCTTGCGGCCGGCAAAACCGTCGATCATCATGTTCACGGCGATGGTCAGGGTGGCGATGGCGATGGCCGGGACGATCACGGCCGGCGCGCCCTCGCTCAGGCCGATGATATTCTCCCGCACCAGCGAACCCCAGTCGGCCGCCGGCGGCTGCACGCCCAGGCCAAGGAAACTCAAACCGCTCAGCAGTAGTACGATGAACAGGAAACGCAGGCCGAAGTCGGCCAGCACCGGGCGCAGCATGTTCGGCAGCATTTCGTGGAAGGTGATGTAGCCCAGGCCTTCGCCCCGTGCGCGGGCGGCCTGCACGTACTCCATGGCCTGCACGTTCACGGCCAGCGAACGGGCGATGCGGAACGCGCCCGGCATGTATCCGATGCCGACCGTCAGGATCAGCACCGGCACCGCCGAACCGAAGGCGGCGACCATGATCAGGGCCAGCAGCTTGGTCGGAATGCTGAGCTGGACGTCGACGATGCGGCTCACGACGTTGTCGAACCAGCCGCCGCGGGCCGCCGCGAACAGGGCCAATGCAGTGCCGCCGACGCTGGCCACCAGCACGGCCGCCAGCGCCACGCCGACGGTGTACGGCGCTCCCTGCAGGATCCGCGACAGCATGTCGCGCCCCAGGAAGTCGGCGCCGAGCGGATAGTGCGCGCTGATCGGCGCGAACACGGCGTCGCCGTTCATGCTGCCGATGTCGTCCGGTGCGAGCCAGGGGCCGATCAGCGCCATGAGGATCCAGAAACCCACCACCACGGCGCCGGCCAGGCCGGCGACGGACAAGTGCCGGCGCGGCTTGCGTGGAGCCTCGGGGGGAACGACGGAAGGTGGTGCGGAAGATCTCATTTACGCAGTCTCGGGTTGGACAGGATGGCGGCCAGGTCGGCCACGGTCAGCAGGACCAGGTAGCCGGCGCAGAACAGCATGGCGCAGGCTTGCACCACCGGCATGTCGCGCATGGTCACGGAGTCGACCATCAGGCTGGCGATGCCGGGGTAATTGAAGATGGATTCGACGATGATCACGCCGCCGATCAGGTAGGACAGCGACAGCGCCACGGCGTTGCCGATCGGGCCGACGGCATTGGGCAGCGCGTGAGACAGCACCATGCGTACCGGCCGCACGCCCTTCAGGCGCGCCATTTCGACGTACGAGGAGGTGAGCTGGTCGATGACTGCGGCGCGCGTCATGCGCGCCATCTGCGCCACGATCACGCAGCACAGGGTCAATACCGGCATGGCGTACACGCGCAGGAACTGGCCCAGCGTGGCGATGTCGTCGGTGCGCGACAGGGCCGCCAGCCAGTGCAGCTTGACGGCGAAGATCAGCACCGCCACGGTGGCGATCAGGAATTCCGGCACCGACACCACCCACACGGTCGCCATGTTGACGATGCGGTCGTACAGCGAACCGCGGAACATGGCGCTCGAGATGCCGATGAACAGAGCCACCGGCACCGACACGGCGGTGGTGGCAGCGGCCAGCATCAGGGAATTTGGCAGGCGCGCCCCGACCAGCTGCGCCACCGGCAGGTCGTTGGCCATGGCGTGGCCCGGGTCGCCGTGCAGCAGCCCTGCCAGCCAGTGGAAATAGCGCACGTAGGACGGCTGGTCCAGGCCGAACTTGGTGCGCAGGGCGGCCAGCAGCTCGGGCGTGGCATCCTGCCCCAGGATGGCCTGGGCCGCATCCCCCGGGAGCATGTTGGTGATGGTGAAAATGACCACCGACACGGCGCCCAGCGTCAGCAGGGCGACTCCAAGCCGGTTGGCGATCAATCGCAGGGCATGACTGTTCATGATGAGCTCAGTTCCTTTCAATGCAACCAGTCCTGGAACCGGTAATACGCCCCCACTACCGGCAGGAACCACGGTTTGCCGAAGTGCCCCGGAATGGCCGGCCAGTCCAGGCCCTGCCAGGGATTGCGCTCCGGCTTGCCGGCCATGACGTCGGCCATCACCTGGCCCATGTGAACCGACATCTGCACCCCGTGACCGCTGTAGCCGGTCGAAAAATACATGCCGCGGTGCTCGCCGGCGCGCGGCAGGCGGTCGGCCGTCATGTCGACCAGGCCGCCCCAGCAGTAATCGATGCCGATGCCGCGCAGTTCGGGGAACATGCCTTCCATGCTGGTCCGCAGGATGGCGCCGCTCTTCATGTCGGAACGCGGGTTCGACATGGCGAAGCGCGCGCGGCCGCCGAACAGCAGGCGGTTGTCCGGCGACAGGCGGAAGTAGTTGCCGATGTTCCTGGACGTGACGTAATTGCGCCGGTGCGGCAGCAGGCGCTGGATCAGGCCCGCATCCAGCGGCTCCGTCGCGATGATGAAGCTGCCGACCGAAATCATGCGGCGCCGGAAGTGAAAGAAGGGACCGACGCGGGAATTGCCCGTCGCCAGCAGCACCTGCCTGGCTTCGACCACGCCGCGCGGGCTGGTGAGCCGGAAGCCGCCGTTGGCCAGCCGCTCGATCCGGGTGACCGGCGCCTGCTCGAACACCTGGGCGCCGGCGCGCACGGCGGCCTGGGCCAGACCCACGCCGAATTTACCCATGTGCATCTGGGCGCTGGTGGTCTGGAGCATGCCGCCATAGAAGCTGTCCGAGCCGATTTCCGCACCGAGGTGCGCCCGCTCCACCATGCGCACGTCGGGATCCGCTTCGCGCCGCAGCAGCTCGCAGGCGCGCGCCAGCTTATCGTAATGCTCAGGCTTGGCGGCCAGTTTCAGCTTGCCGACGCGGGCGAAGTCGCAGGCGATGCTCTCCTGGCGGATGATGCTCTCCACCGTATCGACCGCTTCGCAATAGGCGCGGTAGAATGCGCGCGCCTTCTCGAGACCGAGGCGGGTCGACAAGGCACCGAAGTCGTGGGCCAGGCCGCTGCTGCAATGGCCGCCATTGCGCCCGGACGCTTCGCCGACCACGCGCCCGGCCTCGAGCACCGTCACCGAGGCGCCGCGCCGCGCCAGGGCCAGGGCGGCGGACAGGCCGGTGAAGCCGGCGCCGACTACCGCCACGTCGGCGCGTCCGGCCACGCCACCCTGGGCGCCGATCCGGAAGGCAGGGGCGGTATCGAGCCAGTAGGATTCAAGCTTCATCGCTGGGTTCCGTGTTCGTCTGCGCCTTACAGCCCGACCAGGCCCGGCAAACCGCCCAGGTCCTTGATCTCATGGTAGCCATAATACGGCGTGCCGGGCTCGTGGCCGCGGCCGACGAAGACTTTATTCTTGATGCCGATGTCGTGCGCGGACATCAGGTCGTAACGCAGGCTGGACGACACGTGCAGGATGTCGTCCGGGCTGCAGCCCAGCTGGTCGAGCATGTACTCGAAAGCCTGCAGGCGCGGCTTGTAGGCGCCGGCCTGCTGGGCCGTGTAGACGCGGTGGAACGGCGCACCCAGCTTCTCCACGTTGTGCGGAATCTGCTCGTTCATGGCGTTCGACAGGATCACCAGCGGATAGGCCTTGGCCAGCTTTGCCAGCGCGTCCGGCACATCGGCGTGCGGGCCCCAGGTCGGCACGGCGTGGTAGAAGGTCATGCCCTCGTTGTCGCGGTACTCGATGCCCCAGTGCTTGCAGGTGCGCTGCACGGCGTTGCACACGATTTCGTTGTAGGGCTTCCAGTCGCCCATGACTTCGTCCAGGCGGTAGGACGAGAAGTCGCGGGTGAACTGGAGCATCTGCTCCGGCGCGATACGGTCGGCGAAGACTTCGCGCGCCACGTCGGCCATGCGGAAGTTGATCAGGGTGCCGTAGCAGTCGAAGGAAATGTATTTGGGCCGCAGCTGGGTAGTCATGTCGTTGTTCCTTGATTCGATGGTTGGATCCGGGGGCTGGAAGCACGTTTATGCGTGCTTCCTCCTGACGAGAATTTAACCATTGGCGCCCACGGCGATTGTCTCGATTTGGCGCGGGCAAAACACAGAATGCGTGGTATTTCGCGACTGACGCAGCATAAATTGCCGCGCAAAAATTCAGGCCGCGAAGTCCACCAGCACGCTCTTGAAATGCAGGTTCGCCTCATACGCCTGGCGCCCGAGATCCTTGCCGATTCCGGAGCGTTTGTAGCCTCCGGTCGGGATAACGTAGTCGGAGCTGCGCCCATAGCGATTGATCCACACCGTTCCCGCCTCGATGCCGCGCGCGAGGCGCATGGCGCGGCCGATGTCGGCCGTGTGAATGCCGGCCGCCAGGCCGTAGTCCGGGTGATCCGCCAGCGCCAGGGCCTCCTCCTCGTCGTCGAAGGTCTGCACTGTGATGACCGGGCCGAAGATCTCGTTCTTCACCGCGTCCATGGCGCCGTCCACGCGAGTCAGGATGGTCGGCTGGTAGTATGCGCCGGCGTCGCCCATCGGAATGGCGTGGCCGCCCGCCACGATCTGCGCGCCGGCTGCCACGCCGCGCTGCACGATGCCGTCGATACGTTCCATCTCGCGCCGGTTGATGATCGGGCTCAGCGAGGCGGTGCTGTCCCAGGTATGGCCGGCGCGCAGCTCGGCGAAAGCGGCCGCCAGGCGCGCGACGAAGCGTTCGGCGACGGAGCGCTGCACGATCAGGCGCGAACCGGCCACGCACACCTGGCCGGCGTTGAGGGTGATGGCGCGCGCCACGGTGCGCACGGTCTTTTCCAGGTCGGGCGCGTCGGCGAACACGATCTGCGGACTCTTGCCGCCCAATTCCAGGGTCACGGGCTTGGTGCCGCTCTCCGCGCAGGCTGCCATGATGGCCGCGCCGGTGCGCGTGGAGCCGGTGAAGGTGACCTTCGCCACCTGCGGATGGCGGCACAGGGCGTCGCCCGTGGTGCGGCCGTCGCCCTGCACGATGTTGAAGATCCCCTTCGGCATGCCGGCCATGACCGCCAGTTCGGCCAGGCGCAGCACGCTGAACGGCGTCAGCTCGGACGGTTTGAGCACCACCGCGTTGCCCGCCGCCAGGGCCGGCGCCACCTTCCAGGATGCCATCACGAGCGGCAGGTTCCAGGGCGCAATCGCGCCCACCACGCCGTACGGTTCGGCGATGGTCAGGCCGAGATTGTCGACACGGGTCGGCGCGACGTCGCCGCCGATCTTGTCGGCCCACTCGGCGAAAAAGCGGATGCCTTCCGCCGTGAACGGCACGTCCCAGCTGGCCGCATCCTTCACGGGGCGGGTGGAACCGAGCGCCTCGAGGCGCGCCAGCGCCGGCGCGTCGGCTTCCACCAAGTCGGCCCAGCGGCGCAGGATGCGGGCCCGTTCGCGCGGCGCGCAGCGGGCCCAGTCACTGGTCTTGAATGCCCGGGTGGCGTCCTGCACGGCCTGGTCGACCAAATCCGTACCGGCCACGGGGACATCGGCGTAGGCCCTGCCGTCGGAGGGGCGCTCCACGGCCAGCGCGCCGGCGCCCTGCTCCACGAAACGACCATGGATGAAATGCGCCCGGCGCACCTCCACCTGATCCGGGTCGAAACTGTCCATCAACCTTCCTTTCCTTGCATGCGAACAGGGCCGTCCCTGACTGGGGAAAATTATAGAGTTGCATCCAAAGCATTTTCTGCGGTTGGCACCCGGCCGCCCGGCACAAACTGTGGTTTCGCCGCGCCCCACGGCGGATCGTTTCGAATTGCGTGGAGCCCGTCGCCAGGGCCTTCCGGCTGTGGCAATATAGTTCGGACACGAGGAGTCGAGCGGGAGCAGATCGCATGAAAAATCGCACATCCGGCAGCGCCATCCAGTACCGCCGCATGACGGCCGACGACCTGCCGGCAGCGCACAAGCTGTCGCTGTCGGTGTTGTGGCCGCACCGGCTGGAAGACTGGCAGTTCATCCAGGCCCTGGGCGAAGGCATCGTCGCGGAAGACGAATCGGGCGTGATCGGCACGACGATGTGCTGGCTGCACGGGCAGGACTACGCGTCGGCCGGCATGATGATCGTCGCACCCGGACACCAGCACTCCGGCATCGGCCGCGAACTGGTGACGCGCATCCTGCGCGAGACGGGTGATCGCACGGTCGTGGTTCACGCCACCGTCAAGGGCATGCCGTTCTGCGAAAGCCTGGGTTTCGTGCACACGGGCTGGGTCCACCAGCACCAGGGCAGCGTGTTCCGCGCGCCCTTCGTGCCGCTGGGCGAAGGCGAGCGGATCCGTCCCGTCGGCCCTCGCGACGAACCGGCGCTGGCCGAGTTGTCGCGGCGCGCCCTCGGCATGTCGCGCACCACCGCGCTCAGGCACCTGATGGACGTCGCCAGCCTGGTCGCCATCGACCGCTACGGCGAGTTGATCGGGTTCGCGGCCCTGCGCAAGTTCGGGCACGGCCATGTGATCGGCCCGGTGGTCGCGCCCGACGCGGAACGCGCCAAGGCGCTGATCGCGCACTGGGCCGGCTCGCGCGCCGGTTCCTTCGTCCGGGTCGACGTGCCCGGCACCAGCGGCTTGAGCGCCTGGCTGACCGACATGGGCCTGGTGCAGGTTGAAGCGACCGTGCCCGTGATGGTGCGCGGCGAGCCGCCCAGGCCGGACCCGTCGATGACACGCTTCGCGCTGCTCAGCCAGTCGCTGGGCTGACAGCTCCAGATCCTGCCGGCCGGTGGGCCGCATCGCGCCTGCCCGCCGCCGCATTCAACGAGAGGACCACCACATGACTTCCCCAACCGTCGGCGCCGCCGTCACTTGCCGCCGCATGCATGAAGGCGACATTCCCGCCGCCCACGCGCTGTCGCAAGCCGTACGCTGGCCGCACCGCCCGGAGGACTGGCAGTTCGTGCTGCGCCTTGGCTCCGGCTTCGTCGCCGAGCAGGACGGCGCGGTGATCGGCACGGGACTGTGCTGGAAACAGGGCGAACGACACGCTTCGCTCGGCATGATCATCGTGTCGCCCGACCACCAGGGCAAGGGCATCGGCGGCCGGTTGATGCAGCTGGTGCTCGAAGAACTCGGCACACGCTGCACTCTGCTCAACGCGACCCCGGCCGGCCAGCCTCTGTACGAACGCCTCGGCTTCAAGGCGATCGGCACCTTGTGCCAGCACCAGGGCACGCTGGCGAGCATCCCGCCGGTGGCGCTCGAAGGCGGCGCGCGGGTACGCCCAGCGCGCGCCGAAGACATCCCGGCCCTCATCGTCCTGGCCAACCGCGCCACCGGCATGGAACGCGACGCGCTGGTGCGCGCGCTAGCGGAGGTGGCGGAGGTGGCGGTGCTGGAGCGCGACGGCACCCTGTTCGGCTTCTCGATCATGCGCCGTTTCGGCCGCGGCCATGTGATCGGCCCGCTGGTTGCGCCGGACCTGGAGGGCGCCAAGGCGCTGGTCGCGCACTGGTCCGTGCCGTACGCCGGCACCTTCGTCCGGATCGACATCAATGGCGCCACCGGGCTGGGTGCCTGGCTGGAACAGGCTGGCCTGTCCCAGGTCGACACCGGGGTGATCATGGCCCGCAACGGCGTACCGCCCGAGGACGGCGCCGTCCGGCAGTTCGCCATCATCAACCAGGCCTTGTGCTGACGGCGCGCCGCCCCCGGCCGTGGGGCGGGGGGGCGGCAGCTCGGATCAGGCCTTCATTGCGCCTGCTTCAGTTGGTCCAGGATGGCCGGATTTTCCAGGGTCGACACGTCCTGGGCGATCGTCTCGCCCTTGGCCAGCACGCGCAGCAGCCGGCGCATGATCTTGCCGGAGCGCGTCTTCGGCAGATTGTCGCCAAAACGGATCTCCTTGGGCTTCGCGATCGGACCGATCTCCCGGGCCACCCAGTTGCGCAGCTCGAGCGCGATACGCCGAGCCTCTTCGCCACTCGGGCGAGCCTGCTTCAGCACCACGAAGGCGCAGATCGATTCGCCCGTGGTCTCGTCCGGCTTGCCGACCACGGCAGCTTCCGCCACCAGCGGATTGGCCACCAGTGCCGATTCGACTTCCATCGTCCCCATGCGATGGCCCGACACATTGAGCACGTCGTCGATGCGGCCGGTGATGGTGAAGTAGCCGGTGTCCGCGTCGCGCACGGCGCCGTCGCCTGCCAGGTAAAGATGGCCGCCCAGCTCCTCCGGGAAGTAGCTGGTCCTGAAGCGCTCCGCATCGCCCCAGATGGTGCGGATCATCGAAGGCCACGGCCGCTTCATGACGAGGATGCCGCCCTGCCCGTCCGGCAGTTCATGACCGGCTTCGTCGACGACGGCCGCCATGATGCCCGGCAGCGGCAGGGTGCACGATCCCGGCGTCAGCGGCGTGGCGCCCGGCAGCGGCGCGATCATGTGGCCGCCCGTTTCCGTCTGCCAAAACGTGTCCACGATGGGACAGCGGGAACCCCCAACCTGCTGGTGGTACCACATCCAGGCCTCGGGATTGATCGGTTCCCCGACGGAGCCCAGGAGGCGCAGCGACGACAGGTCATGCGCGCGCGGGTGCGCGCCGGGATCGGCTTCGGATGCCTTGATCAGGGAACGGATCGCCGTCGGCGCCGTGTAGAAGATCGTGGCCCGGTGCCGTTCCACCATCTTCCAGAAGCGGCCGGCGTCCGGAAACGTCGGCACGCCCTCGAACACGATCTGGGTCGCGCCCACCGCCAGCGGGCCGTAGGCGATGTAGGTGTGACCGGTGATCCAGCCGATATCGGCGGTGCACCAGAACACGTCGTCCGTCTTGATGTCGAAGGTCCACTGCATGGTCAGCGCGGCCCACAGCAGATAACCGGCCGAGGCGTGCTGCACGCCCTTGGGCTTGCCGGTCGAGCCGGAGGTATAGAGGATGAACAGCGGATGCTCTGCGCCGACCGGCTCCGGCGCGCAGGCGGCCGCCTGCCCCGCCAGCAGATCGTGCAGCCACAGGTCGCGGCCCGCGGCCATGCCGATGGCCGCGCCCGTGCGCCGGTACACCACCACCTGCCGGAGCCGATCGCAGCCGCCCATGGCGAGCGCATCGTCCACGATGGCCTTCAGGGGCAGGTGCCTGCCGCCCCTGACCTGCTCGTCGGCCGTGATGACGGCCACGGCGCCGGCGTCGACGATGCGCTCGTTGAGCGACTTGGCGGAGAACCCGCCGAAGACCACCGAATGGGTGGCGCCAATGCGGGCGCAGGCTTGCATGGCGGCGATGCCTTCCACGGACATCGGCATGTAGATCACCACACGGTCGCCTTTCTTGACGTCGAGCGACTTCAGGCCGTTGGCGAAGCGGCATACCAGGCCGTGCAGCTCCTGGTAGCTCACCCGGGTGACGGCGCCGTCGTCCGCTTCGAAGATGATGGCCGTCTTGTCAGCGTTGCCGTTGGCGAGATTGCGATCGAGGCAGTTGTAGGAGACATTCAGCTGGCCATCCTCGAACCAGGTGTAGAACGGCGCGCGCGATTCGTCCAGGACCTTGTTGAATGGCCGGTCCCAAAGGATGTTCTCGCGGGCCAGGCGCGCCCAGAAGCCTTCGTAATCGCGCTCCGCGGCCTCGCACATGGCGCTGTATTCGGCCATGCCGGCGATGTGGGCGTTGCGCGCGAACGCCGGGGGCGGTTGAAAGATGCGGGGTTCCTGCTTGGGAGGGGTCATATCGGCCATGCTGCTCCTTCGTCTGAGGGTCGTGAATGGCTCCGAGTATGGCATCGGGCCCGACACACAAAATGCCGAATCCTTCCGCAATACGCAATTTCCGTTGATTTGACGGGCGCTTTCCGACACCAATCGCTGCGGGTGTCTGGCTACCATAAGCAGGCAATCCTGCGTCTCGTAACGGATACCCGAACATGTCAAACAACGACCTTACCCAGCTCACCGCGCTGGACCGCAACCACCTGATCCATCCGGTGGTGAACTACCGCCACCACGAACAGCGTGGCGCCACGATTCTCGAATCCGGCCACGGAGCCTACTTCCGCGACGCCCAGGGCAACGAACTGCTCGACGCGTTTTCGGGCCTGTGGTGCGTCAACGTGGGCTATGGCCAGGAAAGCATCGTGCGCGCGGCCACCGAACAAATGCGCAAGCTGCCGTATGCGACCAGCTATTTCCATTTCGCCTCCGAGCCCGCCGTCCTGCTGGCGGCGCGGCTGGTGGAGCTGGCGCCGGCATCGCTGCGCCACGTGTACTTCACGCTGGGCGGTTCCGACGCGGTCGACTCCGCGGTCCGCTTCATCACCCATTACTACAATTCGACCGGCCGCCCGCGCAAGAAGCAGTTCATCTCGCTGGAACGCGGCTACCATGGCTCGTCGGCGCAAGGGTCCGGCCTGACCGCCATCGCGGCCTTCCATCAGAACTTCGACGTTCCGCTGCCCAGCCAGCACAAGATTCCCTCGCCCTACCCTTACCGCAGCGAAGTCGGAGCGGATCCGCAGGCCATCATCGCCGCGTCGGTGGCGGCCCTGCGCGCGAAAGTCAACGCGCTGGGTGCGGACAATGTGGCGGCCTTCTTCTGCGAACCGGTGCAAGGCTCGGGCGGCGTGATCGTGCCGCCCAAGGGCTGGCTGAAAGCGATGCGCGACGCCTGCCGCGAACTGGACATCCTGTTCGTGGTCGACGAAGTCATCACCGGCTTCGGGCGCACCGGCCCCATGTTCGCGTGCGAGGCCGAAGACGTGCAGCCGGACCTGATGACGGTCGCGAAGGGCCTGACGGCGGGCTATGCGCCGATGGGCGCGGTGCTGATGTCGGAAGCCGTGTATGCCGGCATCGCCGACGGCACGCCGGGCCTGCCGGTCGGTCACGGCCAGACCTATTCCGCGCACCCGGTCAGCGCCGCGGTCGGCCTGGAAGTGCTGCGCCTGTACCAGGAAGGCGGCCTGCTTGCCAACGGCGTGGCGCAAACGCCGCACTTCGAGGCGGGTCTGCGCGACCTGCTCTCCCATCCGCTGGTGGGCGACGCACGCAGCCGTGGCCTGCTCGGCGCGCTCGAACTCGTGGCCGACAAGGCCGGCAAGACGCGCTTCGATCCCGCCCTCAAGCTCAGCGAGCGCATCACGGCGGCGGCCTACCGCAACCGCGTCGTGTTCCGCGCCTTCGGCGACAACATCCTCGGCTTCGCCCCGGCCCTGTGCTACACCGCAAACGATTTCGACCTGCTGTTCGCGCGGCTGAAGCAGACCCTCGACGACGTGCTGGGCGAAGCCGACGTGCGCAAGGCTGTCAAATAGTGAACACGCGGTTGGCGGATCTTGCTATTTACTGTGGTTGGCATGCCTGCTAGCATGGAGCTCAATTACTGCGGGAATTACAGGAGCGGCGACGCACGATGATGCCGGAAGCGCTAAAACTCGATCGTATCGATATCCGTATCCTCAGCCACCTGCAGGCCAACGGCCGGATCACGAACGTCGACCTGGCCGATGCGGTCGGCCTGTCGCCCAGCCCATGCCTGATCCGGGTCAAGCGCCTGGAAAAGGCGGGCTACATCACCGGCTACGGCGCCCTGGTCCAGATGGAAAAGCTCGGCACCATGCAGCTGGTATTTACCCAGGTGACGCTGGCGGACCACCGGCGCGAGGACTTCGTGAAGTTCGAGACCGCCATCCGCAAGATCGACGAGGTGGTCGAATGCCATCTCGTCAGTGGCGGTTTCGACTACCTGCTCAAGTTCGTCACGCGCAGCGTGGTGCATTACCAGACCATCATGGAAGAGGTGCTGGAGCGCAGCGTCAGCATCGAAAAGTACTTCAGTTACATCGTCATCAAGTCGCCCTTCATCAAGACGCACTACCCCATCGAAAAGCTGTTCTCGTCCCACGAGTAATGCCTGGGGCTCCGTCCTGGAGCCCCCCTTTCCTGCCCCGCCGCATAAACTGCCGAACCCGCGCAAAAAAACATTGTTTGTGCCGATTGGTTCGCGCTCTACAGACACTCCCGTTTGACGTCCGGGGCTAAGATCAAGCCATCGTCAGGGCCGTTCTCGCCCTGCACCCGTCACTCTGTCCAAGGAAGAATTCATGACGAAACAGTCATTCAACATCGCTGTCATCGCCGGCGACGGCATTGGCAAGGAAGTCATGCCCGAAGGCCTGCGCGTGCTCGACGCCGCCGCACGCCGCTTCGGCATCGAGCTCCGGTTCAACCACATCGAGTGGTCCAGCTGCGACTACTACGCGGCCCACGGCCAGATGATGCCGGACGACTGGAAGGCCCAGCTGGAAGGCATGGATGCCATCTACTTCGGCGCCGTAGGCTGGCCGGAGACGGTGCCGGACCACGTCTCGCTGTGGGGCTCGATCCTCAAGTTCCGCCGCGAGTTCGACCAGTACATCAACCTGCGCCCGGCCCGCCTGTTCGAGGGCGTGCCCTGCCCGCTTGCGAACCGCAAGCCGGGCGACATCGACTTCATGATCGTGCGCGAGAACACCGAAGGCGAATACAGCTCGGTGGGCGGCATCATGTACGAGGGCACGGACCGCGAGATCGTGCTGCAGGAATCGGTCTTCTCGCGCCACGGCACGGACCGCGTGCTGAAGTTCGCGTTCGACCTGGCGCGCCAGCGCGAGCGCAAGCACCTGACGGTAGCCACCAAGAGCAACGGCATCGCGGTCAGCATGCCCTGGTGGGACGGCCGCGCGGCGGCCATGGCCACGAACTATCCGGACGTGCGCTGGGACAAGCAGCACATCGACATCCTGTCGGCCCGCTTCGTGCTGCAGCCGCAGCGCTTCGACGTGGTGGTGGCATCCAACCTGTTCGGCGACATCCTGTCGGACCTGGGTCCCGCCTGCACCGGCACCCTGGGCCTGGCGCCGTCGGCCAACCTGAACCCGGAACGCAGCTTCCCGTCCCTGTTCGAACCGGTGCATGGTTCGGCGCCCGACATCTACGGCAAGAACATCGCCAACCCGATCGGCATGATCTGGTCCGGCGCACTGATGCTGGACTTCCTCGACCGCAGCGGCACCGTCGGCCGCCAGGCCCACGACGCCATCCTGGCCGCCATCGAAGACGTCCTGGCCGACGGACCACGCACGCCGGACTTGGGCGGCACCGCCTCGACCACGGACCTCGGCACCGCCATCGCCGCGGCGGTCGCACGCGGCGCCTCCTCCCACAACCAGAACTGACCAGGGAATTTCGACCATGGCTTTGACACCGACCCGTTCCGACCTGCTCAAGCAGCAGAACTTCATCAATGGCGCCTGGTGCGACAGCGGCGCCGGCCGCCGCTACGACGTCACCGATCCCGCCACCGGAGCGGTGGTGGCCAGCGTTCCGGACAGCTCCGCCGAGGACGCGCGCCTCGCGGCCGCCGCGGCGCACAAGGCATTCGAAGGCTGGCGGACCCTGCCCGCGCGCGATCGCGCCCGCATCATCAAGCGCTGGCATGCGCTGATCGTCCAACATACGGACGACCTGGCAAGGATCATTTCGCGCGAACAGGGCAAGCCGTTGGCGGAAGGCCGCGGCGAAGTTGCGTATGGCGCCTCCTACGTGGAGTGGTTTGCCGAGGAAGCCGTGCGCACCTACGGCGACATGATTCCCGAGCAGGTACGCGGCCGCAAGCTGATGGTGGTGAAGGAACCGGTCGGCGTGGTGGCCGCCATCACGCCCTGGAACTTCCCGCTGGCGATGATCGCCCGGAAGATCGCGCCGGCTCTGGCGGCCGGCTGCACGGTGGTGGCCAAGCCGGCGGAGGACACGCCGCTGACCGCGCTCGCGCTGGTGAAGCTGGCCGAGGAAGCCGGCGTGCCGCCCGGCGTGCTGAATATCGTCACTTCCTCGCGCGAGGCGGTGCAGGATGTCGTCGGCGCGTGGCTCACCGATTCGCGCGTGCGCAAGATCACCTTCACCGGTTCGACCGCGGTCGGCAAGTACCTGGCGCGCGAATCGGCCGACACCCTGAAGCGGCTGTCGCTGGAACTGGGCGGCAACGCGCCCTTCATCGTGTTCGACGACGCCGACGTCGACGCGGCCGTCAACGGCCTGATGGCGGCCAAATTCCGCAACGGCGGGCAGACCTGCGTGTCGCCCAACCGGGTCTATGTGCAGGACGCGGTCTACTACCAGTTCGCGGAAAAGCTGGTAGCGCGGGTCGCGGCACTGAAGGTCGGGCCGGCTACCCGCGAGGATTCGCAGATCGGCCCGATGATCAACGCCCGCGCCGTGGACAAGATCGAAAGCCACGTGCAGGATGCAATCGCGCGCGGCGCGCATCCCCTGACCGGCGGCCACCGCGTGCGCAACGAGATCGCGGACGGCCCGAACTATTTCGCGCCCACCGTGCTGGGCGGCGCCACGCCAGAGATGGACCTGGCACATGAAGAGACCTTCGGCCCGGTGGCGCCGCTGTTCCGCTTCACCGACGAAGAGGACGTGCTCCGCCAGGCCAACGACACGCCCTTCGGCCTGGCCACCTATTTCTACACCCGCGACATCGCGCGCGCGTGGCGCGTGGCGGAACGGCTGCAATCGGGCCTGGTCGGCATCAACGAAGGAGTACTGGCGTCGGAAGCGGCGCCCTTCGGCGGTGTGAAGGAATCCGGCTATGGCCGCGAAGGCTCGCGCCACGGCCTGGACGACTACATGCAAACCAAATACCTGTGCCAGGGTGGCGCGGCATAAGGGATGATGCATATGATCGCTGACGCTCCCGCGACCTACCCCATCGAGATCGCATTCCCGGATATCCGTCCCTACGCGGAGGGGAATACGGGAATTCCTTTTGTCGCCACCTTCGACAGCGGCCTGCGCGGGCCGCACGTGATGGTCAATTCGCTCGCGCATGGCAACGAGGTGTGTGGCGCCATCGCTGTGAAGGATTTGCTGGACCTGGGCGTCCGCCCGCGCCGCGGCAAGCTGACCCTGGCCTTCGCCAATGTCGAAGCCTATCTGCGCTTCGATCCGGCCAATCCGGACGCGTCGCGTTTCGTGGACCAGGACTTCAACCGCGTCTGGACGGATGCGATCCTGGACGACCTGGAGCGCGACTCGTCCGAGCTGCGCCGCGCCCGGCAACTGCGTCCCGTGGTCGACACCGTCGACTTCCTGCTGGATCTGCATTCCATGCATGAACGCAGCGAGCCGCTGACGGTTTCCGGGCCGCTCGACAAGGGCATCGCCATGGGACGCCAGCTGCAGGCGCCGCGCTGCATCATCAGCGACGCGGGCCATCCGGAAGGACGTCGCATGCGCGACTATGCCGGCTTCGGCGATCCTCAGAGCCCGAAGAACGCCTTGTTGATCGAGTGCGGCCAGCACTGGGAAACATCGGCCGTGGCGGTCGCCCGCGACACGACGGCGCGCTTTCTCGCCATGCTGGGCACGATCGCACTGGGCGATGTCCCGGCCGACTGGCTCCGCCGCGTTCCGCCCGCCACCCACGTCGTGCGCGTGACGGATGCGGTGGTGGCGAGCAGCATGGATTTCCGCTTCGCGAGGAACTACACGGGGCTGGAAGTCTTTCCCAAGGCCGGCACCGTGTTCGCCTGGCGCGACGGAGAAGCTGTGAGGACGCCTTATCCGAACTGCGTGCTGGTGATGCCGTCGCTGCGCCAGTTGCAGCCGGGCGTGACTGTGGTCCGGCTGGGGCAGTTGGTCGCGGAATAATGATCGATGGTGGCCGGATTTCCGGCCACGTTTCACTCCATCGCCGGCGGCTGTTGCATGATCAGGATGGCGGCCGCCAGCAGCGCAACCGCCAGGAAGCACGATTCAAGCTGCAGGATGCGGCGCGCATGCGACAGCGCCGGCAGTTGCCCCCGCTCCGCGCGGGGAAACACCACGAACTTGTTCACTCCGCCCAAGCCGGCCGCCAGGACAACCAAAACCAGCTTCGCCAGCAGCACATTGGCATAGGGATTCCCAACGGCCTGCGACAGCGAGCCGATCCCCCGCCAGGCATTGTAGGCGCCCGTCGCAGCGATGCCGGCCAAGGCCAGCGTCGCCCCGTCCGAGAGCCGCCGCATGTAGAGCGCCGGCACGGTCGACGCGTAAGGCAAGACCAGCCAGGCCGCGACCGCGACGGCGCCGAACCAGAATGCCACCAGCACCAGGTGAGCCCATTCCACCACGAAGCTGACGCTGGCGATGCCCGCCTCCGCCGCATGGCTGTTTGCTGCCCGGCAGCCGCACAGGACCACGATCAGCCCCAGGCGCGCCAAGGCTGGCCAGCGCGGCGCAAGGAGCAGGCCGGCACTCGCCAGCCCGATCAGGCATGCGTGGCCGAAGGTGGTCGCCGTTAACATGGTCCAGAAAACCGGACCCGCGGACATCGGCCCGACGCCCGCCATCGCGGCCGCAGCCGCCCAGAGTGCCCCCACTTGCGCGAACAGGCAGACGAGAGCCGCAGGCAGCCAGACCCGCGCGAAGCGGTTCGCCATGGCCCGCCCGCTTGCATCCGCACCGGTTCCCAGCCATAGCTGCGCGCAGGCCAGTCCGATCAACATACCCAGGGATAAGTTCAATACCCAGGTGCTGCCCGTCTGGAGCGCCTGCGCCGCGTCCATCTCACTTCACCGTGAACTGGAAACTGCCTTTGCGGCGGTGCCCATCGGGGCCGACCGCCACCCAATTGACTTGATAGGTTCCACCTGCCAGAGCCGGCAGGGCAATGGTCAGCTGGGCCGGGTTACCCTCGCCAGCGACGGCCTTTCCGCCGACCGGTTTGCCGGCCGCGTCCAGCACGTCGATGGAGCTAAAGGCCGGTTCCACCTTCTCGTTGAAGGTCAGTATGACGTGCTGGGGCGCGTGGTCCAGTTGGGATCCCGCTGCGGGCGTGGATTGCTTGAGGGCCGCATGGGCAAGCACGGCGGGCGCAGCGATCACCAGCGCTGCGGCAACGATATAGCTGACAATTCGGGTCATGACGGTACTCCTCGATCGGGGTGGTCCGGCTAGTTAACCAGCCGTGCCGCGGTCAGGTCAAGGGCTCGCGCGAATTCGCAAGAATCTGGAGTTGGGCCCCGCGCTTTCGGCACTTCCTGCCGCTGCGGGCACACTGCACGGGACGTTGTTGCGCCAGCGCCAGGGCAGCGCAGAAAATGCCAACGCCGGCGCGAATTTGCGATTTTCCTTCCTTTGTGCCGGCCATAACGGCTGCCTTCTCCACAGCGTCGCCGCTACCATGGCCGCATCCGACAACGCTTTGGAAATCGCATGAACCAGCACGACTACCCCATCGAACTGCCGTTCCCGAACCTGGACGAATACGCCGACGGGAATACGGGCATCCCCTATGTCCACAGCTTCGACAGCGGCGTGCCCGGTGCGCACACGATGATCAATGCCCTCACGCACGGCAACGAGGTGTGCGGCGCGATCGTCGTCAAGGAGATGCTCGACCGGGGCTGGCGCCCGCGCCGCGGCCGCATCACCTTCTCGTTCGCGAACGTGGAAGCCTACCGGCGCTTCGATCCCGCCCGCCCGGACGCCTCGCGCTACGTGGACCAGGACTTCAATCGGGTGTGGGATCCGCGCCTGCTCGACGACCTGTCGCGCAACTCCAGCGAGTTGCGCCGCGCCCGGGCCATGCGGCCAATGATCGACACCGTCGACTTCCTGCTCGACCTGCATTCCATGCACGAACGCAGCGTGCCGCTGAACGTGTGCGGACCGCTGCACAAGGGGATCGCGCTGGCCCAGCGCTTCGGCGCGCCCGCGAACATCGTGAGCGACACAGGACACACCGAAGGACGGCGCCTGCGCGACTATGGCGAATTCGGCCAGCCGGAGAGCGGGCGCAATGCCTTGTTGATCGAATGCGGCCAGCACTGGGAGGCCGGGGCCGTGGACGTGGCGCGCAACTGCTGCGCGCGCTGGCTGCTCCTGTGCGGGAACATCGACCTGATCGACCTGCCGGCCCGCTGGCTTCGCCCCCAGCCGGAGGCGCGACGCGTCGTGCGCGTGACCGATGCGGTGGTCGCCGACAGCATGGAGTTCCGCTTCGCCGCGCCCTACACCGGGCTCGAAACGATTCCCGAGGCGGGGACCGTGATCGGCTGGAACGCAGGCCGTGAGGTGCGCACACCGTACCCGAACTGCGTGCTGGTGATGCCCTCCCTGCGCCAGCTGCGGCCGGGAACGACGGTGGTGCGCCTCGGCCGCTTGCTGGACTAGCCGCTAGCGCAGGAACTGCAGGCCGACGTAGGTCACCAGATCGCGCCGGCCCGCCTGGGCACCGCCGGTGTCGCGTCCCAGGCTGACGTTGAGAATCACGCCGTCGCGCAGGGTCAGCTTGCCGCCGAACTGCAAGGTGGTCTGGCCGCCGTCGCGGGGCACCCGCGCATGTTCCAACTCGACGCGGCATTCAAGCCGCGCCAGGCATTGGTGCACGACCTTGACGCCGGCCTGCCATTCGGTCGGCATCTTCCGCGACAGGGATGCGCCGCCCTCGACATAAAAGCCCGTGGCGCCGCGGCGCCAGCCGGCGATGAGGGGCAGCGCAAGCTTGTAGCCTGGCTCTTCGAGTCCGCGCGCCGCCGTGCTGGCGCGCGCGTTCCACGCCAGTTGCGGGAACACGGCGAGCGCCGGGGCGTGCTCGGTTTCGTCCACCAGACGCCATTTCACACCGGCCACGATGTCGCCTGGTCCGGCGGCAGTCGTGCCATCCGCATTGCGCACCCGGACATAAGGCAGTCCGAGCAGCCATTGGGTGCGGTCGCCGGCGCCGTAATTCAGTTCCGCTTCCGGCACGCCATAGCGCCAGGCGCCCTGCTGGCGCGCGGCGCTCCAACCGAGGTTGTTTTCCCAATGGCCCGCACCCGGTGTGTCCGTGTCCTCGGTGGCGCCGGCCGGGGCGGCCAGCGCTGCGCAAAGGAGCGACGGTAAGATGCGTGGCGTGTTCCGGAAGGCCCGGCTGAAAACGGCGATATGCTCCATGACTTGCCTTGTCCTGTGTGTTCTTTAGCCCGTCCATTGTAGGAATTGCCAGCATCATTAATAGCCATCTCGCGGGTGTCCGGCGGCGCTCTTGCGTCGAAGTTCGCGCGCCATCGGCATTTTGTGCCGCGGCGCAGAAGATGCCGGACGGGCCGGGCAAAACGGCCATTTCTTCGCCCCCGGCGCCACCAAATGCCACAAACGCGGCAGCCGCCTGTGATGTAATGTCCCTATCCATTCACCGGACAGTCGAACGCATGAACCACCCAATGACGCCCGGCGCCGCGCCGGGGCTCCATCCATGAGCGCCACCCTGCACCGCTGGATCGGCCTGAGCGCGGGCGCCCTGCTGCTCGTAATGGCGCTGAGCGGCGCGGCCATGGTCTTCCGCCCCCAGCTCGAACCCACCATCAGCGCCGCACTATGGAGCGGCCCCACATGCCAGGCTGCGCGGCCGCTGTCGGCGCTGGTCGCCGCGGCCCGCGCCGCCAATCCGCGCGCCGGGGAACTGAGCGCCATCCGCATGCTGCGCGAGCCGGGCTCCAGCGTGCGCGTCAAGTTCGGCGATGGCCGCTGGGTGTACGTCGATGTATGCAGCGGCCGGGTGCTGGGCATCCAGCACAGCTACGGAGGACCGTTCGGTACGCTCGAATGGATCCATACCTTCGGTGCCGGCTCCGCGGGCGCCGTGATCGCCGGCGCTGTCGCCTGCGCCGCACTGCTGCTGGCGGTGGCCGGTTTGCTGGCCTGGCGCCCGGCGCCGCGCCGCCGCGCCGGACTGGCGGCAGGCGCCCGCCGCCTGGCCCTACATCGCCAGCTGGGGCCGTGGGTGGCCCCGCTGCTGATCCTGTCGGCCCTGACCGGGCTGCCGCAGGCCCTCCCCTCGGCATCCATGCCGCCTCCCGTTCCGGTCGATGGCCACGTCCTCGACCGGGCTTGGTCCAGGCTGATGGACGCGCCGTGGCAGCAGCTGCAGTGGCGCATGCCGCGTCATGCCGGCGATGCGATCGAGATCGACGTCGCGGCGAACGACGCGCCGCATCCCTACGCCACCGGCGTGCTGCGGCTCGATGCGGCCAGCGGCATGTCCATCGGCTACACGGCGTATTCCCATACCGGCATCCGTCATCGGGCCTACGGCTGGGCGATGGCGCTGCATTATGGCGTTGGGGGCGGGGTCCTGCTGCAGGCGCTGCTGTTCCTGGCCACGCTTTCGGTGCCGGTGCTGGCGTGGTCGGGCCTGAGCAGCTTCCTGGCGCGCCGCCGCGGCACTCTTACGCTGCGGCTGCGCCGCACCTACCCTGCCGCCGACGGCATTCTGGCGTTCGAATTCGCCCATCCGCTCGGCTTGCGCCTGCCCGCATGGACCGCCGGGGCCCACGTGGACGTGTATGTCGCGCCGGGCCTGGTGCGCCAGTATTCGCTGTGCGGAGATCAGCACGACCGGCGCACGTACACCATCGCCGTGCTGCGCTGCCGGCCCTCGCGCGGCGGATCCCAGGCGATGCACGAGACGCTGCGCGCCGGCGACCTGGTCCGGATTGGCAGCCCGCGCAACCAGTTCGCGCTGGCGCCGCAGGCCCGCCACAGCGTGCTGGTCGCCGGCGGCATCGGCATCACCCCGATCCTGGCCATGGCCGAAGCCCTGGCCGCGCGGGGCGAGCGGTTCGAGCTGCACTACGCCTGCCGCAGCAGCGCGCAGACGGCCTTCCGCAAGCGCCTGGCGCGCCTGGGCGCGGTCCGACTGTACTTCAATGACGAGGGCGGCGCCCTGGATCTGACCGCCTTGCTGGCGGCGCGCGCGGATGGTACGCATCTGTATGTCTGCGGGCCGGTGGGGATGACGGAAGCCGTGCTGTCCGCAGCTGGGCGCGCCGGCTGGCCGGCCGAATGCGTGCACACGGAGCGCTTCAGTCCCGCCGACGACGTGGCGCGCGGCCGCGCCTTCACGCTGCGCCTGGCCCGCAGCGGGCGCGTGATCGAAGTCCCCGCGGACCGCAGCGCCCTGGCCGCCCTGGCCGATGCCGGCATTGCCCTGCCTTCTTCCTGTGGCCAAGGCCTGTGCGGCAGCTGTGTCACCGGCGTGCTGGAAGGCGAACCGGATCACCGCGACCACTGCCTCACGCCGGAAGCGCGCGCCGCCAACGATTGCTTCACGCCCTGCTGCTCGCGCGCGCGCGGCACGGAGCTGGTGATCGATCTCTGACCGGCCCGCACCCAGCTGGCACGCGCGGCCGGAAAAAAGAAGGGCGGCACGGGGCCGCCCAAAGGGGACAATGTCCAGGAAACAGATGAAAAAAAGGGCGGCGCGAGGCCGCCCCAAACACGGAAACTTACTTGAGATCGAACGCCGCGCTGACCGTGGTCTTCTTGTCCGCCAGGGTCAGCACCGTGAGCACCCGGGTGCCGGCGGCGAGACCGGCTGCCGTGCCTTCGAACTTGTTGCCGCCGACTGGCTTCAACGGGAACTCGGTCTTCGCGCCATTCTTGACGAGAGCGATCTTGCCGCTCATTTGGGCGGTCGGCATGTCGTCGCCGTCGTCCTGCACGTAAACTTCGACGGCGCTGCCACGGATGACCAGCTCGACCCACGTCTCACCGTCGGTCCGGATCATCCCACCATGGCTGGGCGTGGGCACGCCGTGGGCCGCAGCGAGCTGGCCGGCCGCGGCCAGCAGCAATGCGATGACGGTGTTCTTCATGGCGCGCCTCACTCCGGCAGGTGGGGGAGCACGAACGACAGGGACGCCAGGTGTTCGACGCTGTTGTATTTCGAGGGCTGGTCCGACGGCACGGCGTGGATCGCCACGATCACGTTCAGGCCCTGGTTGCGCACCTTGAGCGTCACGTAGCCATCCTTGTCGCTCAGGACCGGCGTGCCGTCCGGATCGTTGACCCAGTCATGCATGACCTTCGCGCCGGCCACCGGCTTGCCCTGGTAAAGGACGCGAAGCTTGATCGGTTCGCCCATCATCTTCGGCAGTTCGGCGCTGACCGGAGTCACCTGCAGCACCTGGCCGGGCAGCGCGCCGAGCGGCGCAGTAAGCGGCGCGCGCAGGTGCACGGCGTACTTGAACGTGTGTTCGCTGGCGACGGCGTTGGGCACTTCGTCCTTGCCCTTCTTGAGCCACTTTCCCTCCGGCGTCTTGGTCCAGGTGCCGTTGTCCAGCACGGCCGCGACGACGGCCGGCTGGTTGACCAGGTCGACCAGCACCAGCCGGCCATCGGCCTTGAGGCTGGTCGCAACGGGCTTGCCGGCCGCATCGTAACCGTCCATGCGCGCCACCAGCGGCAGCCGCTTGAGGGCATCCAGGTCGTCGGCGCCCACCCCGTACAGCAAGGCGAGCTGGGTCGAGCGCTCTGCGAACCAGATGCCATGCGCCTGGGCCAGGCCGCCGGCGCAGCTGGCGGCCACCGCCAGGCTGAGTGCAATGCGTTTCAACTGCTTCATGTCCGTCTCCCTTAGAATTGGTAGTTGAGGTCCAGCGTGATCGTGCGCGGCTGGCCGGGCGCGACCCAGACCTGGCTGTACGACGCGGCGTAGTAGCGCTTGTTGAACAGGTTTTCGATGTTCAGGGACAGGCGCAGTTTCTTGGTCGGCGACCAGGACGAGATCAGCTTCGTGGTGGTGTAGGCGGGCAGTTTGAAGTCCGTGCTGGCCGCCACGTCGCCGTAGCGTTCGCCCACGTAGATCAGGCCGCCGCCCAGGCTGGCCTGACCACCGGCGAGCGCGAAGCCCTGGGTCAGCACGACGCTCGCGCTGTGCAGCGGCACGTTGGGAAAGCGGCTGCCCGTGATGATGGTCTGGTCGCCCTTCGTGACCTTGGCATCCGTGTAGGCGTAGGCCGCGCCGATGCGCAGCTTGGGCGCGATCTCGCCGGAGATGTCCAGTTCCACGCCCTTGCTGGCCACTTCGCCCGCGGGAATCAGGAAGAATGGGTTGGCCGGATTCGGAGCCAGGACGTTCTTCTTGGTGATGCGGTAGAGAGCCAGCGTGCCGGACAGGCGCTGGTCGGCCGACTCCAGCTTGGCGCCCACCTCGTACGAGCGGCTGTCTTCGGCCGGGAAGCCTTTGTTGTCGATGCTGACGCCGCTGTTCGGACGGAAGGCTTTCGCCGCCGTCGCGTACAGAGACAGCGTCGGCACGGGCTGGTAGACCAGGCCGGCGCGCGGGCTGCTCGCGCTCGTGGATTGCTCGGTCGCCGCGCCGTTGTTGATGTTGATGACCGTCTGATCGTACTTGTCGACGCGGGTGCCCAGCTGCGCTTTCCATTGCTGGCTCAGGTCGATCTGGTCCTGAGCGTAGTAAGCGTGCGCGCGCTGTTTCTCCCACGTGTTCACTAGCGGCAGCTGCGGATCGAACTCAGCGCCGTACACCGGATCGAAGATGTCGATGGCGTTGGGCTTGGCGGCCGTCGAATTCCGGCGCGTCATGTTGCGGCGGTCCTCGAAGCGGTACGCATCCGCCCCGACCAGCACATTGTGAGTCATGCCGCCCACCGCCACTTTACCGATCAGCTCGATGCGGGCAGAACGGTCGGTGGCCGAAAAATCGCGGTGGCGGCGCTGGCGCCACAGCGTATGGCCGTCGGCCTGAAGGCTGCTCGCTTCGGTCGAATAGCCGTTCATTTCACTATCGCGGTAGGACATACCGGTCTGCAGCTTCCAGCGATCGTTGAATTCATGCTCGACGAAGATTTGCTGGCCCACCGACTTGATGGAAATCGGCCCGTCACCCGGCTCGCCCAGGAAACGCGAGTTCGGAATCAGTCCGAGCACGCCATTGACCGCGACCACGCCGCGGTCGAACGGCACCTTCTGCTCGGTGACTTCGGCCTCGTACGAGACCTTGGTGTTGTCACCGACGAGCCAGATGAAGGACGGCGAGACGAAGCTGCGCTTGGTCTTGATGGTGTCGCGGAAGCTGTTGCCCTGCTCGTGGGCGGCATTCAGGCGATAGGCGATGTCGTCGGTGATGGGGCCCGTCAGGTCCACCGCGCTGCGATAGGTCTGGTAGCTGGCCACGGAGAGATCGAGCGAATACGCCGGATCGAAGCGCGGCTTCTTGGTCGTGATGTTGACGGTGCCCCCAGGCTCGCCGCGCCCGTACAGGGCCGACGCCGGTCCCTTCAGCACTTCCACGCTGGCCGTGCTGGCCGAATCGCGCAGGCCGTTGTAGCCGCGGTTGGAGCTGAAGCCGTTGACCATGTAGTCGGAGCCGAAGTTCGGATCGCCCGTGAAACCGCGCATCGAATAGCTGTCCCACAGGCCGCCCAGGTTGTTCTGGCGGGTGACGCCGCTCGAGAGGTCGAGCGCGCCGGCCAGGCTGGTCACGCCCACGTCCTTGAGCAGGTCGGCGGTCAGGACGCGCACGCTTTGCGGAAGATCCTTGAGCAGCGTGTCGGTCTTGGTGGCGCCGGTGGCGGACAGCGCACGGTAATGCTGGCGCGCGGCGCGGACGACGACCACGTCCTTGTCCTTTTTCTCCTCGGCCGGGACGGGGGTGGCCGCGGCGGGGGCGGTAGCCGGCGCGGCCGTGGTGGTGGCGTCGGTGGTGGCCTGGTCCGGAACCTCGGCGGCCAGCGTGGCCAGCGGATAGGTGGCGGCCAAGAACAGGGCCAAGGTGCGGTGGCGGGTCGGGTACATGACGATCTCCTGGTTTTGATGGTTGTATTAGTGCCTCTGCTAAGACCATTACATCACGCCCGGCTCGCACTAAATTCTGTAATGCGTCTGCTGCGGCATAGGATGTATCGTTTTGCCCGGTCCAGTCAGCATGGCGTGCGGCGCATTTTCATCGGGCCGCCGAGCGGACCGGCGGGCCTGGAGATGGTAAGGTCGAAGGGGCAGCAGGAAATGCCGCACGGAGTGATGCGCATGGCGCAAGCTTGTGAAGTTCGGCGCGCAATCCGAACTTCGTGCCAGCAAACGATGTACTACAGGGCGGGCGGGGCGGTCGGCAGGATCAGGGTCTCCTTGATCTCCTCCATGACCACGAAACTGCGCGACTGGGCCGCGCCCGGGAGAGCCAGCAGCATGTCGCCGAGGAGCTCGCGGTATTCCGCCATCTCGTGGATGCGCGCCTTGATCAGATAGTCGAAGTCCCCCGACACCAGGTGGCATTCCTGCACCTGGGGGATGCGCAGCACCTCGCGCCGGAACTGCTCGAAGGCGGCGGCCGATTTCTGATTCAGCGTGATCTCGACGAACACCAGCAGACGCGCGCCCAACGCCGCCGGCGACACCTGGGCGTGGTAGCCGGTGATGACGCCGTCGCGTTCCATGCGCTTGACGCGCTCGATGCAGGGCGTGACGGACAGGCCGATGCGCTCTCCCAGCTCCTTCATCGACATGCGTCCATCTTCCTGCAGCAGGCGCAGGATGTGGCGGTCCAGGTTATCGAGCGTGCGTGTGGCTTCGCGGTAGGTTCTCATTATTTTCCACTAGATTTCATACATTCTTTAGCAGAAACAACGGCCTATATTCGATAGCATAGTGCACTTTACTACACTTTGGGAGCGTTCCATGCGAATTCTCGTCCTTGGCAGCGGCGTCGTCGGCGTCACCAGTGCCTACTACCTGGCCTTGGCCGGCCATGAAGTCACCGTGCTCGATCGCCAACCCGGCCCCGCGCTCGAAACCAGCCACGCCAACGCCGGCCAGATCTCCCCCGGCTACGCCTCGCCCTGGGCGGCGCCCGGCATTCCGCTCAAGGCCGTCAAGTGGCTGTTCCAGCGCCACGCGCCGCTGGCGATCCGTCCCGACGGCAGCGCGGCCCAGCTGCGCTGGATGTGGCAGATGCTGCGCAATTGCACACCGGAGGCCTATGCGATCAACAAGGAGCGCATGGTCCGCCTCGCGGAATACAGCCGCGACTGCCTGCAGGCGCTGCGCGCATCGACCGGCATCGCCTACGAAGGCCGCCAGCTCGGCACCATGCAGCTGTTTCGCACCCAGCAGCAGTTCGACGACGCCGCCAAGGACATCGCCGTGCTGCGCGAAACCGGCGTGCCGTTCGAGCTGCTCACGCGCGACCAGCTGGCCCTGGCCGAACCGGCCCTGGCCAGGGTGAGCCACAAGCTGGTGGGCAGCCTGCGCCTGCCCAACGACGAGACGGGCGACTGCGCCCTGTTCACCAACCGCCTGGCCGCGCTGGCCGAAGGCCTGGGCGTGCGCTTCCGCTACGGACAGACCGTGGACGGTTTGAGCATCGCCGGCGGCGAGGTGCAGGGCGTGCGCTGCGGCGGGCGGCTGCTGGCGGCGGATGCGGTGGTGGTGGCCGCGGGCGCGTATTCCACCGCCCTGCTGCGCGAGCATGTACGGATTCCCGTGTACCCGCTCAAGGGCTACTCGATCACGGTGCCGATCCGCGATGCGCAGGCGGCGCCGGTGTCCACCATTCTCGACGAAAGCTATAAGATCGCCGTCACCCGCTTCGACGACCGCATTCGCGTCGGCGGCATGGCTGAAATCGCGGGCTTCGACCTGCGCCTGAACGAACGGCGCCGCGCGACGCTCGAAATGGTGGTCAACGACCTGTTCCCCGGCGCGGGCAACACGGCCGAGGCCAGCTTCTGGACCGGCCTGCGTCCGATGACGCCGGACGGCACGCCCATCGTCGGCCCGACCCCGGTGCGCAAGCTGTTCGTCAACACCGGCCATGGCACGCTCGGCTGGACCATGTCCTGCGGCTCGGCGCAGCTGCTGGCCGACCTGATCTCGGGCCGCAGGCCGGCGATCCGCTGGCAGGACCTGGGCGTGGCTCGCTATGGCGCCAGCCACAACGCGCCGCTGCCGGACTTCGCCCATGCGTGACGGCGCCGCTTCCACCCCGGCCAGCCTGCTGCGCGCGGGCGCCGTGCTCACGGTCGATCTGGACGCCCTGTGCGCCAACTACCGCCTGCTGTGCGCGCGGGTCGCCCCGGCCGCCGGCGCCGCCGTGGTCAAGGCCGACGCCTACGGCCTGGGCGCGGAGCCGGTCGCCCGCGCCCTGTTCGACGCCGGCTGCCGCGACTTCTTCGTGGCCCACCTGGACGAAGGAATCCGGCTACGCGCGGGCCTGGCAGAAGCCGCACGCATCTTCGTGCTGCACGGCCCGATGCCGGCAACGGAAGACGACTTCCTCGAACACGGCCTGGTTCCGGTTTTGAACAGCCTGCACCAGGTGCGGGCCTGGAGCGCGCTGGCCGCACACGTCGGCCGCCCGCTGGCGGCGGCGCTGCAGATCGACACCGGCATGCATCGCATGGGCCTGTCGCTGGATGAACTGGATACTCTGGTGGGCGAAGACGCTGCGCTGCGCGGCATCGACCTGCGGCTCGTCATGAGCCACCTGGCCTGCGCGGACGAACCGGAACATCCGCATAACACGCACCAGCTGGAACGTTTCCGTGCCCTGAGCGCACGCCTGCCGGTCAGCCCGGCCAGCCTGGCCAATTCGTCGGGCTCGTTTCTGGATGCGGGCTTCCACTACGACCTGGCGCGCGCCGGCGCGGCCCTGTACGGCATTGCGCCGCACGCGGACGCGCCCAATCCCCTGCACCAGGTGGTGCGCCTGCAGGCGCGCGTGGTGCAGGTCCGCCGCATCGAGGCCGGCGACCAAGTCGGCTACGGCTGTCGCTACACGGCGCCCGCCACGCGCTTCGTGGCCACGGTGGCCATGGGCTACGCGGACGGCTGGCTACGCCACTTGAGCGGACGCGCCGGCGCCTTCTTCCAGGGCACGGCCCTGCCCCAGATCGGCACCGTCTCGATGGATTCGATCACGCTCGACGTCAGCGTCCTGCCCTCCGGCCGCCTGCAGCCGGGCGACCTGGTCGACCTGATTTGTCCCAGCCAGACGGTGGACGACGTCGCCGCGCGGGCCGGCACCATCGGCTACGAAATTCTCACCGGCCTCGGCCCGCGCCTCGCCCGCCGCTACGTAGGAAACTAGGGTCAGACCCAGCCCGCGTCGACGATGAATTCCTGGGCCGTGCACATGGCGCTGTCGTCGGCGGCGAGGAACAGGACCATCGAGGCGACGTCGTTGGGCATCAGCTTGCCGGGCAGGCACTGGTTGCGCGCGATCTCTTGTTCGGCCGCCGCGTCGACCCACAGCTTGATCTGGCGCTCGGTCATTACCCAGCCGGGGCTGACGGTGTTGACCCGGATGCCGTACGGCCCCAGATCGCGCGCCAGGGCCCGCGTCAGGCCGAGGATGGCCGCCTTGGCGCTCGCGTACACGGGGTAGCCCGCACCTTTCGTACGCCAGCAGGTCGAGCCGACGTTGATGATCGCGCCGCCGCGTCGGCGCAGGCCCGGCAGGGCCGTCTGGCAGGTGAAGAACACCGGGCGCTGGTTGACCGCCACACTCTGGTCCCAGTCGGCCGCGCTGACCTCGCCGATGGCGCGGCGCTGGTCATTGGCCGCGTTATTGACCAGCACATCGACGTCGCCGCACTCCTCCATCAGCTCACGCATGGCGCGCTCCAGAGCCGCCAGGTCGGTGAGGTCGCACTGCCGGAAGACCGGCTTGTGCCAGCCCGCGTCGGCCAGGGCCGCGCACAGGTCCCGGCTCGGCTCGTCCAGGATGTCGACGAAAGACACGCGCGCGCCCTGCGCCGCGAAAGCGCTCACGATCGCCTGGCCGATGCCGCTGCCGCCACCGGTCACGAACACGTGCTTGTCGAGCAGGCTCGGATAGCTGGCCAGCCGCGGATTTCCCTGTCCGTCTCTCATAGGCGCACCAGCTCCCCTTCGCGGCGGCGCCACGCGCCCAGCCGGTTGTCGTGCAGGACGCCGGGCAGCAGGTCCAGCGGCAGGTTCTGGTAGCACACTGGACGCAGGAAGCGCTGGATCGCCGCCGACCCGACCGACGTGCTGCGTCCGTCCGACGTGGCCGGGAACGGTCCGCCGTGGACCATCGCGTGGGTGACCTCGACGCCGGTCGGAAAACCGTTGGCGAGGATGCGTCCGGCGCGCCGTTCCAGCACCGGCAGCAGGCGTGCGGCCGGCGCGGTGTCCCCTTCGTCCAGATGCATGGTCGCGGTCAGCTGGCCTTCCAGGCTTTCCGCCACGGCCAGCATTTCCTCGATGTCGCGGCAGGCCACGCATAGCGAAGCCGGCCCGAACATCTCGTCGGACAACGCCCGGTCGGCCAGGAAGGCCGCGCCGGTGGTGCGAAACAGGGCCGGCGCGCCCTTGCAGTCCTTGGATGCACCGCGTTCCAGGGTCTGGACGGCGTCGTGCCCGCCGATGCGCTGCAGCGCGGACTGGTAGTGGCCGGCGATCCCCGGCGTCAGCATGGTGGCCGCGGAGACCGGCGCCAGCGCGTTCGCCGCCTCGAAGCAGAAACGGTCGAAATCATCGCCCGCGATGCCCAGTACGAGGCCGGGATTCGTGCACAGCTGGCCGACGCTCATCGTCAGCGATGCGGCGAAGCCGGCGGCGATCTCCTTCCCGCGCGCGGCCAGCGCCTGCGGCATCAGGAACACCGGATTGATGCTGCTCATTTCGGCGTACACCGGAATCGGCTGCGGCCGCGCCGCGGCCACCGCCATGAGGGCCGTGCCGCCGCTGCGCGAGCCGGTGAAGCCGACCGCCTGGATGGCCGGGTGGCGCACCAGTCCCTGCCCGATGCCGTTGCCACTGCCGGTCAGGAGCGCGAACACGCCGGCCGGCAGGCCGCAGTGGACCACGGCCTGCACGATGGCGCGGCCGACCAGTTCCGAAGTGCCCGGATGCGCGGAATGCGCCTTGAGCACCACCGGACAGCCGGCGGCGAAGGCGGACACGGTGTCGCCGCCCGCGACGGAGAACGCCAGCGGGAAGTTACTGGCCGCGAAAACAGCTACCGGACCGACGCCGATCATGCGCATGCGCAGGTCCGGGCGCGGCGGCTGCCGTTCCGGCAAGGCACGGTCGATGCGGATGTCGGCCCACGAACCTTCGCGCAGCACGGTGGCGAACAGGCGCAACTGGTTGACGGTGCGGGCCCGCTCGCCTTCCAGGCGGGCCCGGGGCAGGCCGGTTTCCAGCATGGCGCGCTCGATCAGGGCGTCGCCCAGGCCGAGAATGCGCTCGCCGATGGTCTCCAGGAACAGGGCCCGCTGCGCGTCGCTCTGCGCGCGGAACGGATCGAACGCAGCCTGCGCCAGGCGGCAGGCGGTGTCGATCTGGTCGCTGTCGACGGCGTTGAACGCCGGTTCGAGCGGCTGGCCGGCGGCCGGGTCGAAGGCGCGCAGGGCGGCGCCGTTGCCGCGCACTGCGCGGCCTCCAATCAATGCTTCTCCGGTGATGCTCATCTTGGTCCTTCTGTGGTTCGAATCAATCTTTGGCGTCCGCGGCACGCTCCAGCGTGACCAGCACGATGTCGTTGCTGTGCATCGGCAGGCGGATATCGGCCTTGCCGCTGCGGTCCACCCGCACGATGCGTGCCTGTTCCGGCAGGTCCCGGGTCAGCTGCTGCAACTTTGCCAGCTGCTCGGGGCTGAGGTCCTTGGGTGCGCCCATGTCGATGTAGGCCGAGTAGGCATCATTGGCGCGATAGCCGGTGCGCCGCACATTCAGGCGATAGGTCCCCGGCTGCAGGTGGCGCAGGTGCAGCGCGAGCGGCGCGGCCGGATGCGCCGGCACCAGGCGGCCGAAGAAGGAGCGGTTGCTCACCGGCTGCGCGGGCTGCTGGAAGTCCCAGGCCACGGCCGCGATGCGCTCGCCGTCGGCGCTGGCCAGCACCTGCGCGTCCTGCACGGGGATGGCATTGCCGCTCAGGGCGTGCAGGTACTTGTAGGCGAAATAGGCCGGCTTGCGGACGCCTTCGCGGGTCAGCAGGCCGAAGCCGCCGTGGAACGGCTTGTCCGGCGGTCCCGGCTCCTCGAACAGGTCGCTGTAGACCCAGTAGCTCATGCCCTGCGCCAGGCCCTGCGTGCCTTTCAGTTTGCTCAGGATGTAGGGAGCGCTGATGTACGAATCATGCACCAGGTCGCGCGGGGTGTAGCTCGTGCTCCATTCGGTGAAGTACAGCGGCAGGTGCGGGAACTGCGAGGCCGCGATCTGTTCGCGCACGCGCCGCACGTCGCCGATGATGGTGTCGGGCGCCGGCGCCAGCTTGGTGTCCTCCTTGCCCATCTCGTCGAGGAAGCCGCCGCTCACGCCGTAGGTGTGCGTGGTGACGAAGTCGACGCCCGCCCCGCTCTTGGCGACGTGCTGCAGGAACTCCGGCACCCATGCCGCGCCCGCGGTGGAGGGGCCGCCAACGCGCAACTCGGGGTCGATGGCCTTGATGGTGCGCGAGGTCAGGTCGTACAGGGCGAAGTAGGCTTCCTGGTCCGCCTTTTCCCAGAAGCCGTCGAGGTTCGGCTCGTTCCAGACCTCGAAGTACCAGCTGCGCACTTCCTCCTTCCCGTAGCGCGTCTCGATGTGACGGATGAAGGCGTTGACCAGCGCCTGCCAGGCCTTCGGCTCGGGATGCGAGGTATTGCCGTTCCAGTAGAAGATGCGGTTGTCCGACGTCTTCATCGCCTGCGGCGTGAAGCCCAGTTCCACGAAGGGCTTGATCTTCCGGGCCAGCAGCTTGTCGTACAGTTCGTCGAGCTTGGTCCAGTCATAAACCGTCTTGCCGTCGACCACGCGCACTGTGCCAAGCACGTCGTGGAACACCGCGTGGAAGCGGATGTAACGGAAGCCCAGCTCCTCGGTCACCGTCTTCAGGTGCGCCATGCTGTCGTCGCGGATCAGGGTGCCGGGATAATCGGAACCGACCGAGAGGTCGTAGAATCGGTCCAGCGGCCCGGTCGTGCGCGCGGCGTCGATCACGACTTCGCGCGCCGGTCCGGCGGCGCGGGCGGCCGGCAAGGCGAGGCACAATGCCGCCAAGGATGCGAGCAGCGTGCGCGGAAAATGGTTCATGCGTTCGGTCTCCATGTCGATGTTGGCGGGGATGCTAACACCGCAAGGACCCGAAAATTACTGCTTGTAATGAATCATTCGGCCGCTTGGTGATTTTCATAATTGCCGCGTCCGGCCCCAGTCCGCACAATAGCCTGGCCCGATAAAAAATGGAGGAGACATGAGATCGCGCCCCCAGCGCTGGACGCTGGCCCTGACGTTGCTGACCACCGCGCTGGCCTCGGCCTATGCCGCGCCCATCACCACCCTGGACCGTGATGGCGCCTGGGTGTCCGTGGAGGCCTACGGCCCCAATATCGTCCACGTCACCATCGCCGCCGACAAGGCCGAAGCGCTGAAAGGCCCCGGCTACGGCATCCTGACCGCGCACGCCGACCACGGCGCCTTCCGCCACACGTCCGCGCCGGATGGCGACACCTTCGCCTCCCCGGCCTTGAGCCTGCACGTGAACGCCGCCCCACCGCCGCACACGCCCAGCATGCCGGAGCGCTACTTCCTGTCCGCGCTGGCCCCGGTCGGCCTGCAGTTCAAGAACGCCGCCGGAGACACGGTCCTGTCGATGACCGGCTGGGACATGGCTCCCACCACGGTCAACGGCGAGAAAACCTTCCAGGTGAGCGCCGGCTTCGCCGCCCCGGCCGACGAGCATTACTACGGCATGGGCCAGAACCAGGAATCGACCGGCCCGCTCGACCTGCGCGGCCGCGTCATCGACTGCCAGCAGTGGTACGACGCGCCGGCCGGCGAATCGGTCTGCGTGCCCTTCATGGTCTCGTCCAAGGGCTATGGCATCGTGTGGGACAACCCCTCGTCCACGCGCTTCATGGCCGCCATCAACGGCCGCACCAGCTTCAGCTCCAAGGTGGGCGAGCGCCTCAGCTTCTTCGTCATCACCGGCAAGAACCCGGACGAGATCTATTCCGGCTACGCGCGCCTGACCGGCAGGACGCCGATCCCGCCCAAGGCCGCCTTCGGCCTGATCCAGTCCAAGGCCCGCTACGAGAGCCAGCAGGAGGTGCTGCGCGTGGCTAACACCTACCGCCAGAAGCGCTATCCCCTCGACATCATGGTCGTGGACTGGTTCTACTGGACCCGCATGGGCCAGCTCGATATCGACCCGGCGCAGTTCCCCGACCCGGATGGCATGAACAAGCAGCTGCACGACATGGGCATGCAGTCGATCATCTCGATCTGGCCGCGCTTCGAAACAGCGAGCCGCTACTTCAACGAACTCGATGCCAAGGGCTACCTCCTGAAGGACAAGGACGGCAAGACAGTCGACGGACTGCCGTTCCGCTATGACCGCACGGGCGGCCTGATCGACTCGACCAATCCCAAGGCACGCGCCTGGTACTGGGATCATGCGCGCGACAACGTTCTCGCACACGGCTTCGACTACCCCTGGCTCGACGAGACCGAGCCGGACCTGGTGCCGGAAGGTTACTTCTTCTCGATCGGCTCGGGCGACCGCTATCGCAACGTTTTCCCGCTGCTGCACGTGGAGGGCGTGGCCAATGGCATGCGCACCTGGAAGCCGAACAAGCGCGTCATGATCCTGGCGCGCGCCGCCTACCTGGGCTCGCAGCGCACCGGCGCGTTGTTCTGGTCCTCCGACGTCTTCCCGTCCTGGGAAGCGCTGGCGCGCCAGATCCCGACGGGCCTGAACATGACCGCGTCCGGCATCGCCTACTGGGGCAACGACATCGGCGGCTGGCAATGGCTGCCGCAATCGACCCAGGCCACCGGCAAGCCGCTGCTCGATCCGTCCGGCGCGCGCGACACGGTCGGCCAGAACCATGACTATCCGGAGCTCTTCACACGCTGGTTCCAGTACGGGACCTTCCTCCCTACCCTGCGCATCCACGGTGACCGCAAGCACACCGAGATCTGGGAGTTCGGCCAGCCGGCCGAAGCCATCCTGGCGCGCTACGACCGCCTGCGCTACCAGCTGATCCCCTATATCTACGGCCTGGCCAAGCAGACCTACGACAGCGGCGCGCCCTTCATGCGGCCATTGTGGATGGACTTCCCGCAGGACCCCAACGTGGCCAATCTCGGCACGCAATACATGTTCGGTCCGGCCTTCCTGGTGGCGCCCGTCACCGCGCAGGGCCAGACGGAGAAGGACGTGTACCTGCCCGCCGGCGCCGACTGGTACGATTTCTGGACCAACGAGAGGCACGCCGGCGGCCGCTGGATCAAGGTGGCCGCGCCGATCGACCGCATTCCCGTGTTCGTGAAGGCCGGCTCGATCGTTCCGCTCGGCGCCGAGATCCAGTCGACGGCGACCAGGCAGGCCATGGCGGAGATCCGCGTCTATCCTGGCCGCGACGGCGCCTTCACGCTGTACGACGACGACGGCGTGTCCTACGACTACGAAAAAGGCAAGGCAAGCATCACCCGCCTGCGCTGGAACGACGCCGCGCGCACCCTCGACACGGGCGGCGACAAGGCGCTGGCCAAGCTGCTCAAGGTAGTGCAGTGAAGCGGCGTGACCTGTTCAAGGCCGCCGTCGCGGGGGCGGCCGCGGGGCCGCTCGCCGCGCAGGCGCACGGACCGGCGCACGCGCGCGGCATCGAAGGCCAGCGCAAGGCGGACCTGGGCGACGGCACCTACCTGAACCCCATCGTCGCCGGCGACCACGCCGATCCTGCCGTGCTCAAGGACGGCGCCGACTACTACATGACGTTTTCGTCCTTCATGTCGTATCCCGGCGTCGTGATCTGGCATTCGCGCGACCTGGTCAACTGGGCGCCGATCGGCCCGGCCCTCTCCAAGCCGATCGGCTCGGTGTGGTCGATGGACATGGTCAAGCATGGGGGCCGCTACTACATCTACATTCCGGCCGGCGGCACCATCTGGGTGATCCACGCGGCCAGCATGCAGGGTCCGTGGAGCGAGCCGGTCGACCTCAAGATCAACGCCATCGATCCCGGCCATGCCGTGGGCGAGGACGGCAAGCGCTACCTGTTCGTCAACGGCGTACGGCGCATCGCCCTGGCCGACGACGGCCTGTCGACCGTCGGCCAGCTCGAAAAGGTGTACGAGCCCTGGCACTACCCCGCCGACTGGGTGGTCGAGATGTTCGCCCCGGAAGGACCAAAGATCTTCCGCCGGGGTCCCTGGTTCTACATGGTGCTGGCGGTGGGCGGCACGTCCGGACCGCCCACCAGCCACATGGTGATCGCGGCCCGCTCGCGCTCCATCCACGGCCCCTGGGAACACTGCCCGCACAACCCCATCGTGCACACCAAGCACGCCAACGAACCCTGGTGGTCGCGCGGCCATGCGACCATGGTCGAAGGCCCGGCCGGCGACTGGTGGATGATCTACCATGGCTACGAAAACGGCTTTCGCACCCTCGGCCGGCAAACCCTGCTGGAACCGGTCGAATGGACCGCGGACGGCTGGTTTCGCGCCAAGGGCGGCACGCTGGCAAAGCCCCTGCCCAAGCCGAAAGGCGGCAGCGCCGGGCCGGCCGGCTTTGCCCTGTCGGACGATTTTTCGGCCGACAAATTCGGCACCCAATGGACCTTCTTCGATCCCGCGCCGGGCGAGATGCAGCGCGCCCGCCATGAAGACCACAGCCTCGTCATCCGCGGCAAGGGGACATCGCCCAAGGACTGTTCGCCCCTGACCTGCATCGCCGGTGATCGCGACTACGAGTTCTCGGCCGTGCTTGAAGTCAGCGGCGCGGCACAGGGCGGCCTGCTCCTGTTCTACAATGCGCGCGCATTCTGCGGCGTCGGCGTCAACGCCACGCAGCTGCTCACCTATTACTGCGGCGAAGAACAAAGCTGGATGCGGCAGGAAATTGCGGCCGGCCCCCTGCACATCAAGGTGACCAACCGCTCGCAGATCATCACCTTCCACACCTCGCGCGATGGCCAGGCCTGGACCCAGCATCCATGGCAGATGGAGGTCTCGGGCTTCCACCACAACGTCTTCGGCGGCTTCCTCAGCCTCGTCCCGGCGGTATTCAGCGCCGGCCAGGGCGAAGTGCGCGTGCGGGACTTCCGCTACCGCGCTCTCGCCTGAACCCGTGCCGATGCAGCCGCCCGTCAGCGGGCGGCCGCACCGGCCGGCGGGTCTGCTACTTCCCGATCAGCGCTGCCTCGCCCCAGGTGACCGGCAGCTCTTCATTGACCTGCGCCGCGCTGCGCGCCACCAGTTCGATCAGCTTGACCCCGGCGACATCCGCGTTCAACGGCTGCGCCGCCTGCCCCCAGCGCAGCGGTTTGCTCTTGGCCAGCAGCTTGCCGTCGCCGTAGACCATGAAGGTCACGGCATGCGTGCGGTCGCGGGCAGCATCGTCCACGCCCACCTGCGCATTCAAGCGGCGGTAGCCCTGGTTGCGCACCTCCAGCCGCGAATTGGCCAGGATGCCGATGCCAGCCGCGTAGGTCATCCCCGCGATGCGCAGCGTCTCGCCATACGGCGTGCTGTCGGCGCGCGCCCCGCCCCAGCCGCCATACATCGGCCGTTCGCCCGGCCCCTTGGTGCCGCTCCATGCGAACGACGACCGGAAGATGGTGGGATCGGCTTGCGGCTTGGTCACGCCATCGACCGCCGGATTCACGCTGCCGGGCTGCTCGGACAGATACAGGCCCTGCTCCAGCACACGCGTGCCGCGGGCACGGAAGATACGCGTCTCGCGCGGTTCCACGCGCAGTTTGGTCTCGCCAGTGAAGCTGGTGCCCGCCTTGGTCCAGAGATCCGTCAGCGTGACCGGCACGTCCTTGCGGAATTTGAGGTGTTCGGCCGTCAGGTCGACGTCGATCGGCGCCACGCCGCGGTTGAAGACCGCCACCGCCTTTTCGCCCGACGCCAGCTGCTTGACCAGGATCTGGAGATCGTTCACGTCGTAGGCCAGGGTCGCCTGGTTGCCGGCCGGGTCCTGATTGACCGCGATGATATCGGCATTGCCCACGATGTCCATCAGCGCCTGCGGCAGCGTCCTCATGTCGGCGCCCAGCATCAGCGGCGAATTGAGCATGGCCCAGAGCGCGAAATGGGACTTGGCTTCCACCAGGTGGTTGGCATCGAAATCGCCGGCGCCGATGAACAGCATGTCGGGGTCGTTCCAGGAGCCGGGATGACCATAGAGTTCGCGCTTCGCCGCGCTGTCGAAATTGCTCAGCAGACGGGCCCACGCAGGCCGGATGTCGTCACTGGTGCGGGACATGTTCCCGAAATTCTTGCCCCACGCGCGCACGTCGGCGGAACCCCAGACGCACAGCGACAGCAGATAATCGCCATCCGGATTGTGACGCCGCAGGGCCTTGTTGATCTCGGTGAACTCCGCCTGCACGGCCGGGATGTTGTTGCGGCCGACCGATTCCAGATCCAGCACCGGCGGCAACGCGCGGAATTCACCGGCGCGCACCCTGGGATTGCTCTCGGCGTAGGCGCGCAGGCCGCAGCCGTCGACCTTGATGAAATCGAAGCCCCAGTCCGCGAAATACAGCGCGATGTCCTGGTCGATGTGGCCGTACAGGCCGACTTCACGTTCCAGCACGCTGCCCTTCGGCAGATTGGGGTCGCTGCCGCCATAGGCCTGGGAGCAGGTATTGCGGCCGAGATCCGAATAGATACCGGCCTTGAGGCCCATCGCGTGCAGCTTGTCGGTGAAGGAACGGAAGCTGTTGGCGGCGGCGGCCGACGGGAAACGGTCGGTGCGGATCTCCAGGCGGCCATCCGGCATGTGACGGCGCTGTGCCCACCCGTCGTCGATGTTGATGTAGCGGTAGCCGCGCGCGGCCAGCCCGCTATCGACGATACGCTGGGCCGCGCCCATGATCTTCGCTTCGTCGATGTCGGTGGCGAACGCGTTCCAGCTGCTCCATCCCATCGGCGGTGTCGCCGCGTGTCCGGCCACGTAGGCGCTCCAGTGCCCGGACGGCGCCAGCGGGTCGGTCGCCGCGTGCAATGCGGCCGTCGCGAACCAGAGGGTGAGGAGCGCCGAGCGGGGACGCCAGCGCCGGGTTGTTTGTTTCTGCATCAAAGTCTCCGAAAGAGTGTGGAACGAACCAGTCAGCGCACATCGAGCTCGAACGGCGCGGCCGGCAGGTCGGTGCCGCTGAACAGGTTCACGAACGGGGCATCCCCCCAGGCATAGCGCACGCGCGTCACGCCAAGTTTGTTGGCGCCCGCCAGAACGACCGTCGTGCCGGCGACATGCGCATCGGCATATCGGCAAGTTTTGCCCGTGCAGGTTTCGAATCCGAGCGGACGGTCGGACGAATAGGTCACGAGGCCGCCCTCCGCGTCGCGGAAGGCGATGACGATGTCCTTGCCGCGGCGTCGCGCCGATTCCGCGTACGGGCTGCCGGGAACCGTTCCGGCGCCATAGGCCACGGCCCGCGCCGCGCGCGCGAGCCGCTCGCCGACGACCGTCTTCTGGGTCGGGTGGATGTCGAAGCGGTCGCCCACGTCGAGCGTGACGGCGAGCCCTGCGTGCGCCTCGTGCGCCACCGCGTAGGCCTGCGCGGCGCGCAGCTCGGCCCAGCCGGACTGTCCGGGTGCCTTCGAAGGTGCGCCGAATCCGGGCAACTGCGCGATCACGAAGGGCAGCGCCGGCTGGCCGAAGCGCTGGCGCCAGTCGCGCATCAATAGCGGCAGCAGCGTACGGTATTCCAGGGCGGCATCCGCATTCGCCTCGCCCTGGTACCAGGCCGCCAGCTTGAACTTGTAGCCGACCAGCGGCGCGATCATGCCGTTGTACAGCGTGGTCAGGCTGGTCGGCACGAGCCAGGGCGCCGGCGGCAGGGACAATCCTTTCAGCGCGCTGCCGCGCTGGACTTTCCACGCCGCGGCCAGCGGGATCGACTGACCGTCAGCCATGCCGATGCTGCGGTTGCCGGGCGTCCCGGACAGGCCGCCGCCCTGGCCGCCGCTCAGGACCCGCAGCGCGATCACGTTGCGGCCGGCCTGGAATACGCCCGCGGGGACCGGGTAGTCGCGCCATAGCCAGGACAGGTTGCCGCTGCCGACGCGCACCCCGTTGACCCAGGTGGAGTCGTAGGTGTCGACCGGCCCCAAATGCAGGATGTTCGCCGCCTTGGCCTGGGCTTCGGTCAAGGTCACCGTGGTGCGGTACCAGGCCACCCCGTCGAAGTCCGTGAAGCCGCCCACGCCGCTGTCCTTCCAGGAGCCGGTCGGCACCACGCCCGGCCATGCGGAGTCGTCGAAGTCGGGCGTCACCCACACGCGCTGGGCCGCCGATGCCGGATCATGCGCGCGCCACCAGACTTCGTTGCGCGCATCCTCGGCGCGCATGGCGGCGGTGGGATCGGCGCCGTATTGGGTCACGGCGGCCACGCCCTCCCGATAGTCCGGCAGGGAGCGCAGCGACTCGGCTCCGATCCAGCTCTGGATCGTCGTACCGCCCCAGCTGGCGTTCACGAAGCCAACGGGCACGTTGTAGGTGGCCTGCAGCGAACGCGCCATGTAATAACAGACGGCCGAGGCGTCGCCGACGCTCTCGGGGGTCAGCGGCGTCCAGGCGACCGGGCCCTTGAGCTCCTCCTGCGGCGTGGCGGCGCTCTCCTTCGTGACGTTCAGGTAGCGCAGCCTGTCGTTACGCGCTCCATAGGTCGCGCCCATGGCATTGGTCGAGGCCCGGACGAGGAATTCCATGTTCGACTGGCCCGAGCACAGGTAAACGTCGCCGACCAGGATGTCGGCGCGGCTGATCGTCTGCGCGCCGGAGGCCACCGTCAAGACATAAGGGCCGCCGGCAGGCTGCGGTGGGAGTTCCAGCCGCCATTTGCCGTGCGCGTCCGCGACACCGCTCGCGGTGCGCCCACCCAGGCTCAGGGTCAGCTTGCTGCCGGCGTCCGCGGTGCCCCAGATGGCGAGGGGCTGGTCGCGCTGCAGGACGGCGTGGTCGGAAAAGATGCGGGCCAGTCCAAGGTCGGCCGCCTGGCCATGCGAGTTGACGCAGCCGATGGCCAACGCCACCAGCGGCGCGGCGAAACGTGTTGTCTCCATTTGTCTTGTCTCGTTGTTGTGGTTCCCGGTCGGGATGCCGGTCGATTGTCGGACCTTGTCCCAAACCGGGCAATTATGAAAATGACGAAACGGCAAAACGTAATTCGTGAAACAGGGAAAAATGACTCGATTGCCCGTTCGCTGTCTCGATAGAATCGAACGATGAAGATCACAAAACCCAAAAACACGGCGATCGCAATCGCCTTGGCTTGTCTGTACGCCGCCTGGCCAACGGTGCAAGCCGCCGAATCCGCCCCCGCCATGCCAGCCTACCAGCAGACCGCGCGCGGCCTGTTGGTCACCACCGCGCAGGCGACCGTCCGCATCGAGCCCTGTAGCGAGCGCATCGTGCATGTCATGACGGGCCCCGCGACAGGCTGGGACGGCAACTACAACCCGTCCGTCATCGCGCCGCCGGCAAAGGTCGCCTGGACCGTCACCGAGACGGCGGACTACCATCAACTGGCGACACCTGCCCTGCAGGTGCGCGTGGCGAAGAACAGCGGGGCCGTCAGCTTCTTCGATGCGAAAGGCAAGCCGCTGCTGGCCGAGTCCGGGCGGGACATCGCGAAAACCGGTGTGATGCAAGGTTTCGACTACAACGGCCCGGTGTTCGGCCTCGGGCAACACCAGAACGGCAAGCTCGATTACCGCGGCACGTCGGTGCGCCTGCAGCAGGCCAACCGCGACGTGGCCGTACCGATGCTGACCACGCCGGACGGCTTCGGCATCCTGTGGAACAACGCCGCCGTCACCCAGGTCGACGTCGGTCTGGCCGCCGGCCCGTATGCCTTGACGTTCCGCTCCGAGGCAGGACGCGGCGTGGACTACCACTTCATCCTCGGCCCCGAGATGGACGAGGTGATCGCCGGCTACCGCGAACTGACGGGGCGCGCCCCCATGATGGCGCGCTGGACCTGGGGCCTGTGGCAGTCGAAGGAGCACTACGCCACCCAGGCCGAACTGCTCGGCATCGCGGCACGCTATCGCGAAATGAAGGTGCCGCTCGACGCCGTGGTCCAGGACTGGCAGTACTGGACCCCTGGCACCTGGGGCGAGCACATGATGGACCCGGCGCGCTTCCCGGACCCGAAAGGCATGCTCGCCGCGCTGCACGCCGAGCACGTCCACGCCATCGTGTCCGTCTGGCCCCGCTTCGACGCCGGTACGCGCAACGCGGCCGAACTGGAAGCAGCCGGCGCGCTGTACCCTAATCTTTACAACAACGTCTACCCGGCCGGCAAGGGCCGCTGGTACGACGCCTACTCGGCCCGCGGGCGCGCGCTGTACTGGAATCAGATCGGCCGCACGCTGGGCCAACACGGGTGGGACGGCTGGTGGCTGGACGCCAGCGAGGCCGAACTGGGTGGCTGGTGGGGCCAGATGCGCGAAGTCGCCACCGCCGCCGGCCCCGGCATGGAGGTGTACAACGCCTTCCCGCTGCTGCACACGACGGCGGTGTTCGAAGGCTCGGCCAAGGCGGCGCCGGACAAGCGCCCCTTCATCCTGACCCGCTCGGCCTACAGCGGCCAGCAGCGCAACGCGGCCATCACCTGGTCGGGCGACACCATGGGCACCTGGGACGTGTTCCGCGCGCAGCTGCCGGCCGCCCTGAATTTCACCCTGAGCGGCATCCCCTACTGGGCGGCCGATATCGGCGGCTTCTTCGGCGGCGACCCGGCCGATCCGGCCTATGCGGAGCTGTACACGCGCTGGTACCAGTTCGGCGCCTTCAATCCCATGTTCCGCGTGCACGGGACGGGCGAATCGAAGGAGATCTGGCGCTTCGGCCCCGCCACGCAGAAGATCCTGCGCGAGACCACCCGCCTGCGCTACCGCCTCCTGCCCTACATCTATTCGGCATCCTGGGACGTCACGAGCCGCAACGGCACCATGATGCGAGCGCTGGCCATGGACTTCCGCGCGGACGCCCAGGCCGTGGCGACGGCCGACCAGTACATGTTCGGCAAGGCGCTGATGGTGGCGCCCGTGATGACCGCGCATACGGACGTGCGCACCGTCTACCTGCCGGCCAAGAACGACTGGTTCGACTTCTGGACCGGCAAGCGCCATGTGGGTGGCAAGGTCATTGCCGCGCAAGCGGATATCACGACCATTCCCTTGTTCGTCCGCGCCGGCAGCATCCTTCCCCTGGGGCCCGTGGTGCAGTATGCGGACCAGCAAAGCGGCGCGCCGATCGAACTGCGCGTCTATCCGGGCGCGGACGGGAGTTTCGAGCTGTACGACGACGCGGGCGACGGCATGGGCTATGCGCGGGGCGAGCACGCTACCCGGCGCCTCGGCTGGGACCAGGGCCGCGGACGGCTGCTGATCGCGCCGGTTCAGGGGAACTTCCCCGGCATGCGGGCCACGCAGACTTTCGTCGTGCGCTGCGCCGCGCTGCCCGGCCGGGCGGGCATGCGCGTGGTGGTGGGCGACAAGCCGGCCGAAATATCCCTGCCGGGTTGCCGCTAGGCGGAGTTGGCGGCCTCAGGCCGCCGCTTGCGCCAGCGGCGCGGCGGCGGCTTCCTTGCGGATATAGTCGCCGTGCAGCGGCAGCGCCGCGACCGTGGTCGCGATGGCCTTGCGCAGGTTCCAGAAGTGGGCGTGCAGATGGTGGAAGTCGAGGCGGTCGACGAAGGGATCGTAGGTCTTGGGCACGATGCCCAGGCCCGTCATGATCGCCAGGTGCGACGGGATGCCGAAGCCCTGCGGATCGAACAGCATCATGCGGCCCGATTCGCGGAACAGGTCGATCTGGTGCTGCAGCGTGTCCGGAATCGGCATGTCGGCGCAGTAGCGCCAGAAGTCGGAATCGGTGCGCTGGGTGGCCTTGTAGTGCAGGATGATGAAGTCGCGCACATAGGTATAGCGCTCCGCGACGAGGCGGTTGAATTCGTCGGCCAGCTCGGGCCGGAACTCGCGGTCCGGGAAGTACTGGATCAGCCAGCCCACGGCATTCTCGATGATGTTGATACTGGTCGACTCGAGCGGCTCCAGGAAGCCGGAGGACAGGCCGACGGCCACGCAGTTCTTGATCCAAGACTTGCGCCGGCGCCCGGTGGTAAAGCGCAGCTGGCGCGGTTCGCCCAGCGCGGCGCCATCCAGGTTGTCGAGCAGGATGCGCGACGCCTCCTCATCGGACGTGAAGGCATTGCAGTACACGTGGCCGTTGCCGGTGCGGTGCTGGAGCGGAATGCGCCAGGACCAGCCGCCGCCGTGCGCCGTCGAGCGGGTGTAGGGCGTGAACTGCTCCACGCTCGCGCAAGGCGCGGCCTGGGCGCTGTTACAGGGCAGCATGGCGCTCCAGTCCTCGTAGCCGGCCTTGTAGACGCCTTCGATCAGGAGCGCGCGGAAGCCCGAGCAGTCGATGAACAGGTCGCCTTCCACCCGGCGCCCGTCGCGCAGCTTGAGGGCGGTGATGAAGCCGGTCTCGGGATGCTGCTCCACCTCCGTGATCATGCCCTCGATGCGCTGCACGCCCATCTTCATGGCCAGCTCGCGCAGATAGGCCGCGTACAGGCCGGCGTCGAAATGGTAGGCGTAGGAGAAGGTGTCGGTCACTCCATCCAGGTGCTTGAACGGCGGCGCGAATCGGTCCTCGCGCGCCATGACGGCGGCGATCGACCAATCTTCCAGCGGCGGCATGTCCTGCATGTCGCGCGCCAGGCGCTGCCAGTGCATGTGCGGGGAACGGCCCTCGATGTTCGGACCATAGTCGCCGAACGGATGGAAGAAGCGGTTGCCCAGGTGGCCCCAGTCCTTGAACTCGATCCCCAGCTTGAACGTGGCCTGGGTCTTGCGCACGAAGTCGGCCTCGTCGATGCCGAGCGCGCGGTTGAAATAGCGCAGGGTCGGGAGCGTCGCCTCGCCCACGCCGACGGTGCCGATTTCCGGCGACTCGACCAGGGTGACCTCGCAGCTCTTGCCCAGCATCTGCGCCAGCGGCGCGGCGCTCATCCAGCCGGCGGTGCCGCCGCCGACGACGACGATCTTGCGGATAGCTTTATCGGACATCTTCCTGCTCCATGTAATGCGTCAGCGCGCCCCAGCGCTTGTACAGACGCAGAAAACCTTCTTCCTCCAGCCTGCGGTAGGCCGTGTGCGCCGTGCCGGTCGAGACCCCGGCCAGCGCCGCGAACTGGCGCGCGTTGGGCAGGCGGTGGCCGCCTCCCACCTGTTGCACAGTCGCCTTCAGGGCGCCGTACACCCGTTCCGTCTTGGTCCGGCCGGGGCAGGAATTCTTCAATTGCAGATAGGTGGACATTACCTGCTCGCTGGCAGGAAGTCCACCGGAGGAAACGTAGACACCCAGCATCTCAGTAAGTCCCCATGCGAATTTTCAGGACCACGGGCCGCGCCGGCAAATTGACGCCGTAGTCGGTCTGGTCGCCATTCCAGTTGCGCTCCATGATCCATTTGCCGGAGGCGTCGAAGCGCCCTTCTTCCACCCGGGCGAACATGGACGGCTTGCCGGCATTGAGTCCATCGCCTTCGAAGTACAGGCGCACGCGCTGGCCGATGACGACGAATTCGTTGTCGCCGGTCTGGGCGAGCGCAAAGCCGCCATTGGGCTGCTCCGTGCCTGGCGCGAGGTCGCCGCGCTGGGCCAGCCAGTCCTCGCCTCCGAACTGCCCGAGACGGAACATGGCCTTGACCTTCCAGCCGCGCAAGGCCAGGGACTGCGGCTTGCGGTCGTCGCCTTCCGCCACGCCCTGAGTGCGCCCCTCGAAGGCCCACCTGGCCCACAGGCGCTCCATCGGCCGGAAGGCTACGTAGATCTGGCCGAACGGCTCCACCATCGACTTGTCGGTCTGGCGCGATCCGAGGGGATAGTTGCTGTAGTCCTGGTAATCGATGCCGAACGGCGCCACGCCGACGGCGCCGCGCCCCAGGATCTGGTAGATGTAGCGCGCGTAGGCCGCCGCGTTGCCCATCTCGGGCACGAACAGCGCGTTGTCGGAACGCTGGAAGCGCTCCAGGTTGGCGGCGACCCGGACCGAATCCGGCGCGTACAGGTCGGGGCCGATGACATCGATGTGCGGGGCCGCGGCCTTGTAGATGCCGAGCACGTCCCAGGTCGGACCGCCGCTGGCGAAGTTGCCCTTCCACGGCGCCAGCGGCTCGATCGGGTCGCGCAAGGCGTTATTCATGTACATCGGCAGGTCGTAGACAGCGCGGCCGGCGCGCGCGATCTCCTCGGCATAGCGGGCGATCGCCCAGGTATGGAAATACTGGTCGGCGTAGTCGCCGTAGACCTGGCGCCAGTCGCCGCTGGCCGCGCCGGGCACCGGAGCCTTCTGCCGTGCCAGCACGGCCGGCGGCACCGGCTGGCGGAACGCCGCCTCGGCCTGCGGACCGAAATCGCGGGCCAGCCCATAGGTGCCGACCTCGTTCTCGACCTGCACCATGATGACGGTGCGCCGCGCCTCGTCCACCTGCTTCAGGTGGCGCATCAGGGCGACGAACGCCTTCTTGTCCGCCGCCAGCGTGGCTTCCCCGAACGGCGACAGGCAGTACGACAGCTTGCCGTCCGCGCCGCGCATGCGCGGGAAGCGCTGGTTATTGAACTTGACCCATTCGGGTGCGTATTGGGGACCGGTGTTCTTCCAGGTGCCGAACCACAGCAGCACCAGGCGCAGCTTGCGCTCGCGCGCCTGCGCCAGCAAGGTGTCGACGTAGCTGAAATCGAACTTGCCCTCGACCGGCTCGACCTGCTCCCAGGCCACCGGAATCTCCAGCGTGTTGGCGTGCGCGTCGGCGACGGCCGCCCAGACCTGCTTGAGGGCTCCGGAATAATTGCTCGAATTGTGCGCCTGCGCGCCGAGCATGGTGAAGGGCTGGCCATCGACCAGCAAGGCATGGCGGCCGTCCTGCTGAACGAGCTTCGGCAAGGGCGCACCGGCATGGACCGGCAAGGACGTGGCAACCAGCGCCGGCAGGCAGCAAGCCAGCAGGATGCGACGAAGGAGGATCTTCACGCGCGAGGATTCCACAATATTCAGGAAGGAAAACCTCTTGCGGCCCACGGCGGGCCGCAAGAGGCAGGCACTGCATGAGACTTAGAACGAGTAATGCGCCTTCAGGTAGAAGCTGCGGCCGGTGAAGTTGGCAAAGTGCTCCTTCAGGCCGATGTGCTGCTGCATGTACTGCTTGAACATCGCATTGGTCAGGTTACCCACGTTGAACGACACGTCGAAGTGGTCGTTCACCTTGTACTGCAGACCAAGGTCCACCTGCCCGTAGGCGCCGCCCCACAGCGGCAGCGCGTAGTTCACGGAACCGGCCTGGCCCTTGGTCGGGCTGTCCGGATTCTGGTCGATGCCGTCGCCGCCATTGGTGCCGAAGGCGTTGATCACCTGCAGATAGTCCGAACGCCAGCCGTAGGCCAGGCGCGCCGACCACGGCCCGCGGTCATACAGCAGCGCGAAGTTCACGGCGTTCTTCGACATGCCCTGCATCGGCTCGCTGCCCAGCACACGGCCGTCGGTATCGCAACCGGCCAGGTTCTGCAGGGTTGCCGCCTCCAGCGTACCCTTCGGCGTGCACCACAGCGCGGTCGGCACGTGCATGTCCTGCTTGCTGCGGATATAGGTGTAATTGCCCTGCACCCCGATACCCTTCAGCCAGTCAGGCACATTGTCGAAATAGTGCTGGAAACCCACTTCGGCACCATAAGCGCGGCCATCGGCGCCGTTGGCCGGACCGTTGGTCAGGAAGCCATGGGTCGTACCGTTGGAGTCGGTCAGCGTATTCACCACCGTGCGCTGGATGATGATGTCCTTGACGTGCTTGTTGAACAGCGACAGCGTCACCGAACTGCCATGCTTGGAGTACCACTCCGCCGTCAGATCCAGGTTGGTCGACATGACCGGCTTGAGCAGCGGATTGCCAGCGTTGTCACCCTTGTAGTCGATGGAATCGAGCACGCTTTGCTGGGTCGCCGGGTCGACGTGCGTGTGCACATCCATGCTCAGCGTGGTGTACTGCTGCATCTGGTAGAAGTCCGGCCGCGACATGCCTTGTGCTGCGGCGAAGCGGAACTGCAGCTCGTCGCCCGCCTTCATGCGCAGATTCAGGCTCGGCAACACCTTGGTGTAGGTATTCTCGATCGTGCGCATCTCGTTCACGCCCGCGATGGTGGGCACGCCCGGCGCCTGGGTGCCGGTCGGCGGGCTGAAGACCATCATGCCGGTGGCTTTCTCTTCGGTCTGCACGACGCGCACGCCGACATTGCCGTCGACCGGATAACGCATGTTATCGAAGGCGAAGCGCAACTGGGAATAGGCCGCCTTGGTGCGCTCCTTCTGCAGGTTGGTGTCGGTCGGGCCGCCAAAGACCGAAGGCTTCCAGTGCGTGCAATCGCCGGTGCTGTCAGGATTGGCGCAATAGAAGTTCGCGTAGTTGTGCAGTTCCTGGTACAGGGCCGGCACGGCGTCGAAGGAGCTGGTCACCGTGTTCTGGGTCGGCACGATGATGGTCGGCGCCGCAGGCAGCGTGCCATTGAAGAAGTTGCCGAAACTGTGCGGGGTGTAGTGCGCCCCCAGGCGCGGATCGGTCACGACCGCGAAGTGCGTGTACGGCTGCCAGCTGTTACCGACCGACCAGGCCTGCGTGATGTTCTGCCACTCGTTGCCACCGTTGCCGCCGTGGGTACGGTTGGTGAGCGACTCGCGATCGGTCATTCGCAGGCCGAAACGCACATCCTGCAGCACGGGCGAATCGAAGGTGAACTTGCCGTCGATCCGCGCCGCATCCAGCGTGGCCACCGCCTTGTCGCGGTGCTCCTGGGCGAAGCTCCAGTAATAGTTGTTGGGGTCGGCGAGCCAGGCGCGGTCGCTCGCGTCGAAGGTATAGGTCGGCACCGAGGTCCGCAGATCCACCGTCTCCTTGGGCATGAAGCCGCCCAGGCCGACCGTGTTGTCATAGGCCTGGGTGGTGGCGCGGGTGTGCTGCAAATCGGCACGGAAGGACAACTGGCTGGTGGCGCGCCACTCGACGTTCCAGGACAGGTCGGAGGTCTCGGCCTTGCGGCTCGAGCGGCGCGCGTCGGTACCGAAGCCGATGCCGTTGCTCAGGCCGTAGCCGCCGTCGGCAGGATTGTGCAGGACGCCGGTCAGCAGCGCGCCTTTGTCGTCGTAGGTAGCGCCCGGATCGACGGTCACCGTGGACGGCGTCGTGGCCATGAAGAAGCCGGCCTCCTCGGTGTACATCTTGTACTTCGATTTGAAGTAGGTGAGCGAGGACGACCAGTTATTGTTTTTCCATTGCAGGGCGCCGTACAGGCCGTCACGGGTACGGTCGAAGATGTTCGAGCTCCAGCTCGCGCCCGGCGTGATCCAGCGGGTCTGGCCGGGCGTGATGTCCGTGCGCGGATAGTAGGGATTCACGCCCATGCTGTCGCTGGCGGTGGAAATCTCCGAATGCGCCAGGTCGAGCAGCGCGCCGACCTGGCCGATCGACGTGTTCCAGCGGTTCGACACCAGGCCCGAAATGCCCGGCTTGTTCTTGTTGCTGCGGGTGGCACGCGACTCTTCCACCGACACGGCGGCCCTGAAGCCCTTGTAGTCGAACGGCAGCGCGGTGCGCAGGTTGACCAGGCCGCCGATCGCGCCCTCGATCTGCTCGGCGGACGGGTTCTTGTAGACGTCGACGGCGGACATCAGCTCGGGCGGCACGTCTTCGAAGCTCAGCGCGCGGCCACCATTGGCGGAGAACGAATCGCGGCCATTCAGTTCCGAGCGCACGTAGTTCATGCCGCGCACGGACACGCCGGTGCCCTCGGCGGCGAAGCGCTGCTGGCCGTCGCCCGTGCTTTGCAGCGGGTCGGCGCGCATCTGGGTGCGGTCGATCGACACGCCCGGGATCCGCTGCAGCACTTCGGTCACGGAGCGATCCGGCAGCTTGCCGATATCTGCGGCCACGATCGAATCGACGATCTCGTCCGAATTCTTCTTGATCTGGGCGGCCGTTTCCAGCGCGGCGCGCTGGCCCACCACCACCACCGTGGTGTTGGCGGAATCGGACGCCGGCGCGGTTTGCGCGTAGGCGGCGCCACTGGCCATCAGGATCGCCTGGGCGACACCCGCGGCAATCGCGGTCTTCTTAAGTTCTTTCAATTTGGATCACTCCTCTCCATCGTTCACAAAATCGGGGGCCTGCTGTTCTTAATTTCGAATGCTGCGCCGCGCGGGTGGCACGCGGGAGTTGACGGTGTCGCGACGATCGGAGCCGGACTGGCCCAGGGGATGGGTGATCTGCATGACTGTCTCCGTCTTTCTTTTCAGGCCGTTCGGCTCTCTTATTTCACGTTGCAGGTATGGACAACGCGATGATCAAATTTTGCTTGTCACACAATGCCGCGGCAATTCCTAAAATCACCAACACGGCACATGAAATTCAGCACGCCAGGCGGCGTTCAAGATAATCGCCGTGGGCCGGCAGGCGCGCGGCCAGCTCGGCGATAGCCTTGCGGCGCCCATCCAGCGCGGCCTGTGCCTCTGCGCGCGACAGTTCCTCCAGCACGGGGTCCTGCCGCAGGGGCCAATGGCCCATGCCGGCGTGGATCGCGAGCCAGCTGGTGGCGTCGAAGCCCTCCTCGTCGTACACCAGCAGGCTGCCGCACTCGCGCCATGCGTGCAGGCGGAATGCCAGCGTATCCGGTAGTTGCATGGATGCGACATCGCGCCACAAGGCAGTGTCGCGCCGCGCCGTCAAGCAGTAGTGCAGGATGATGAAGTCGCGAATGCGCGCATGCTGGCGCACGGCGCCGCTGTTGTAGTTCTCCACTGCGGCCGCGTCGATGGGGGCGCCGGAGGTCAGCACACCCATCAGGCGTCCCAGGCCGCTCTGGATGAGGAAGATGCTGGTCGACTCGAGCGGCTCCAGGAAGCCGGAGGACAGGCCCAGGGCGACCACGTTGCGCACCCAGAAGCGGGCCCGGTGCCCGGTCTTGAAACGCAGCAAGCGCGGCTCCGCAATCGGTTGCGTGTCCATTTGCGCCAGCAGCTGCTCGCGCGCCCTCTCCTCGTCGATGTAGCGGGTCGAGAACACGTGGCCGTGGCCGGTGCGGCCTTGCAGCGGGATGCGCCAGGCCCAGCCCCCTTCCAGCGCCGTGGCGCGGGTATAGGGCGTGAGCGGCGCCGCGGGATCGCGTTCGCTCGGACAGGCCCAGGCGCGATCCACCGGCAGCCAGTGGCTGAAATCGACGAAGGGTTCTTCCAGGGTGCGTCCCAGCAGCAGCGAACCGAAACCGGAACAGTCGATGAACAGGTCGCCGCCGATCTCGCGGCCATCGGTCAGGCGCACGCTCCTGATATCGCCATTCTCGCGCCGCAGCACGTCGACGATGCGCCCCTCCGTGCGGCGCGCGCCGCGCGCCAGTGCCAGCTTGCGCAGGTATTCCGCGTACAGGCCGGCGTCGAAATGGTAGGCGTATTTGAAGGGCGCATCGGGGCCATCGGCCGCCTGGAAGCAGCCCTGCATCGCCATCACGCTGGGCAGGCATTGGGCGCCGAACTCCACGCCCTCCCCGCCCAGGCGCCGGTGCTGGCCCCACAACGCATACGGTCCGCTCAACTGGCCAAAGTCGCCGAAGGTGTGGAAGTAGCTTTCCCCCTTCACCCGCCAGTCGCGAAACTCGATGCCGAGCTTGAAGGTGGCATTGGTCGCGCGCAGGAATTCCGTCTCGTCGATGCCGACCAGGCGGTTGTACTCGCGGATCGAGGGAAAGGTCGCCTCGCCGACGCCGACAATGCCGATCTCGTCGGACTCGATCACCTCCACCGAGCGACCGCGCAGGCCGGTCACCAGGGCCAGCGCGCTCATCCAGCCGGCGGTGCCGCCGCCGACCACCACGATGCGTTCCGCACGCAAGGGGGCGTTCATTTCCGTTTCCCCTGCAACGGCTTGCCGTTGACGTCGTAGCTCGCGGCGTCGAGATGGATCACGACGCTGCGCGCCTTGGGATCCATCGCGCTGGCAGCGAGCGAGACGCGGTAGTCGCCTTTGGCGATCTTCCAGGTCTTGCTGGCCGAATCGTACATGGCCAGCAGGCGCGGATCGATGCTGACGCTGTCGCGGGCGCTCGCCCCCGGTTGCAGCGCGACCTTCCTGAAACCCGCCAGGCGCTTGGGCGCCTCCCAGCGCGCGCCGAGCGGCGCGACATAGATCTGGGCCACTTCCTTTCCGGCGACACGGCCGGTATTCGTCACGGTGAACGAGGCCTGCACCACGCCGCTCTTCACGCCAGCCTGCAGCCCGGACAGGGAAAACCCGGTATAGGACAGGCCATGCCCGAACGGGAACAGCGGCTTGAGGCCCTTCAGGTCGAACCATTTGTAGCCGACCGCTGCGCCTTCATGGTAGTCCACGTCGAAACGCCTGTCCGCCACTTCGGGGAGGCCGTCCAGCGCGGGACGCGGCAACTGCGCCTCGGAAGCCGGGAAGGTCGCCGGCAGGTGGCCGGATGGGTTGACCTCCCCGCACAGGATGCCGGCGATCGCCTCGCCGCCGTTGGTGCCGGGGAACCAGGATTCGAGCACCGCCGGCACTTGCGGCAGCCAGGGCATGGTCACCGGGCCGCCGGTTTCGAGTACCACCACCGTCTTCGGATTGGCCGCCGCCACCGCGGCGATCAGCTCGTTCTGCTTGCCAGGCAGCGCCAGGCTGACCGCGTCGATCCCCTCGCCCGTCCACTGGGTGCCGAAAACGAGGACCACATCGCTGTCCCGGGCCAGCTGCGCGGCGGCTGTGAGGTCGTCGCCGTCCGCGAAAGAGACCTTAGCCTGCGGCATCCGCTTGGCAATGGCCGCCATCGGCGCCGACGGGTAGTACATCACCGGACCGGGCCAGGTCTTCGGTTCCAGTCCGGGCACCGCGTTGCCGCCGGCCGGGTAGACCAGCGATGAACCGCCACCGGCCAGCACGCCCTTGTCCGCATGCCCGCCAATGACGGCGATGCGGCGCACGCTGTGGTCCAGCGGCAGCAGGCTGCCTTCGTTCTTCAGTAGCACCATGCCCTCCTGGGCGGTCTGTTGGGACACGGCCACGTGGGCCGCGGTATCGATGGTGGACGGGGCGAAGCTGACCGGATGGTCCACGACGCCATGCTCGAACATGGCCCGCAGCACCCGGCCGGCCATGTCGTCCAGGCGTGCCTGCGGCACCCAGCCATTCAGCACGGCCTCCTTCAGGGGCGGGCCGAAATAGTCGGACACGTCGAACGGCATGCCGGACTGCTGGTCGAGGCCAGCGTTCGCGGCCGGGATGGTGCTGTGGGTTGCGCCCCAGTCGGACATCACCCAGCCCTGGAAGCCCCAGTCCTGCTTCAACACTTCCTTGAGCAGGTAACTGTTCTCGCAGGCGTAGGCGCCGTTGACCCGGTTGTAGGAGCACATCACCGCACCGGGCTTGCCGATTTCATTGGCGATCTGCAGCGCGAGCAGGTCCGACATGCGCGCCGCCTGGTCGGAGATCTTCACATTCAGCGACGTGCGGTTGGTCTCCTGGTCGTTCAGCGCGAAGTGCTTGAGGGTCGAGACGATGTGGTTCGACTGCACGCCCTTGATGCTCGCCCCCGCGATGGTGCCCGCCAGGAGCGGATCCTCGCCGCCGTATTCGAAATTGCGCCCGTTGCGCGGCTCGCGCAGCAGGTTGACGCCGCCCGCCAGCATCACGTTGAAGCCGAAGGCACGGGCCTCGGCGCCGATCATCGCGCCGCCGGCGTACGCGACCTGGGGATCCCAGCTTGCGGCCGTGTTCAGGCCGGACGGCAGCGCCGTCGCCTGGCGCACGTCGGGCCCGGCCTGGCTAGCCACGCCGAGGCCGGCGTCCGTCTCCCACAGGTTGGGAATACCCAGGCGCGGCACGCCGTAGACGAAGCCCGCGGACTGCTTGCGCGCATCGGCGGGGGCCTTGGACTTCTTCCAGTCCATGTCCGCGCCGAGGTAGCCGTAGACCAGCTTGAGTTTCTCGTCCAGGCTCATTTCCTTGAGCACCAGGCTGGCGCGCTGGGCGGCCGGCAGCGCCGGATTCATCCAGGGCTGCGCCGGCTCGGCCGCCACGGCGGCGCCGCAGCACAGGACCGCGGCGGCGGCGAACAGGTGGAGGGTGTGCTTCACTTTCATCGGGTTTCCATGGTTAAGGTGTGATGGAACCGGCCGGCACGCGCGCCGGCGCCGGTTCGAGACAGGTACGCGCCAGCCAGGCCCGCAACGGTCGGTCGTAGTAGCGCGAGAGCAGAAACGCCAGCAGCGTCACGCCGCCGACCGTGGCGCAGGCGGTCGCGGCCAGCACGGGCTTGCTCGGATGCGTCGACCAGTTCCAGTACGCAAAGAGATAGAGGAACGGATAGTGGATGATGTAGACCGGGTAGGACAGCTCGCCGGCGAGGCGGCACAAGCCGCCGGTCCAGCCGGTCGCGCGCGCCTGCCCGGCGCCCGCCATCAGGACGAGGGGAAACAGGACGATCACGCAGCCGGATTCGAACAGCCAGTTGAAGCCGCCGCCCGCCAGCGGCGCCATGAACACGGCCAGCAGCACCAGCGACAGCAGGACAAAGGATTGCGGTAGCTTGATCCGCCACCCGCTGCGGTACACGAGCAGGCCAAGCAGGAACGGACAGGCCAGGCGCACCGGTGCGACCCAGGCATGCCCCCAACCCCAGCCGAAACCGAGGTTGCCGAAGTACCGCGCGGTCCACAGCAAGGCAGCGGCCGCGGCCACGATCAGAAACAGGAGGGCGCGCTCTCCCAGGCGTGCGCCGAACCGGGCATACCAGACGTTGGCGATGTACTCCTGGAACAGGGTCCAGGACGGGCCATTGACCGAGTGGGTCTCGCCGAAATAGTTCGGCAAGGTGGGCGTGGGAAGCAAAAGCAGGCTGAGGCCAAAGGTCAGCGCGAGCATGCCAAGCGAGAGTTTGGGACCGATGTCCTGCGCCGTTCCTACATAGGGATCGCACACATACACGATCAGGCCAAGCACCATCGCCACCAGCACCATCGGATGCAGGCGGATCAATCGACGCTTGAGGAAATCCACCCGGCCCAGGCGCTGCTCCGGAGGGGCCTGCGCGGCCATCCTGTCGTCGTAGGCATGTCCAAGCACGAAGCCGGACAGGGCAAAGAAGAAGTCGACCGCCAGGAAGGTATGCGCCATCGGATTCTGTTCCGGGCCGGGCACGAGCAGTTCCCAGATGTGGAAGACGATTACGCTGAATGCTGCCGTGCCGCGCAGACCGTCCAGGATTTCGTAGTGCGGTTTGCTCATGGGTGCTACTGCCCTGCGTTGACGATGGCGGAGACCAGGTTCGGGAATGCCTGCGCTCCGCTCGCGCGGTCGAACAGTCCGAACTGGTGATTCGACAGGTAGCCGTTATCCCAGTAAATCGGCACCATCCCGTTGGACAGCGCCGCGTGGGTGATGTACTGGTCCCAGTTGCCGCGGTTGGTCCCGGACGGATCGAATTCGGTGCGCGCGATGGCGCCATATTCGCCCAGGATCACCGGCACGCCGCGGTCGATAAAGGTAGTGCGCAGCTTGCGGAACTGCGCTTCGACGTACGGCTCGTTGCCCCGGCCGGCGGGATTGGCCGCCGCGCCCCAGGTCCACACGCCGCTCTTCTCGTCCAGGGCGAAATCGTAGGGATCGTAGTAGTGCACCTCCATCATGAGGCGCTCGGGGGCCGGATCGCGCGGCAAGCTGGCGTTGCAGCTGACGGCGCTGTCGATGTTGGTGTTGAAGGCCTGGACCACGAGGTGGCGGCGGGCGTTGTTGCCGCCGGTGGCGCGCACGGCGTCGACGAAGGTCTGGTTGAAGCTGTTCTGGACAGCGCAGTATTCGGCCGTCGGCGGACCGTAGTCTCCATCCGCCATCACTTCGTTGGTGCCGGCGAACAGCAGTGTGTCGTCGGCATTGCGGAAATGGGTGGCGATCTGGGTCCAGAACTTCGCCAATCTGGCGTTGACGGCCTTCTGGCGGGCGTAGGTCGGCTGCATCCAGCCGCCGTCCCAATGGATGTTGATGATGGCGTACAGCCCGGCCTTGCGGGCATAGCCGGCCACTTCGCTCACGCGCGCCAGCCACTGGGGACTGATGTTGTCGTCGGCGTCAGCGTAGGCGCTCCAGGCCACCGGAATGCGCACGCTGCGGAATCCGGCCGCCCGGACTGCGTCGAACAGCGCCTGGCTCGCCTTCGGATTGCCCCAGGCCGTTTCGGCGAAATCCGTGCTGCCCCAGGCGTAGGGCTGGCGGCCGATCGCTTCGAGACTATTGCCCAGATTCCAACCAGGCCCCATCCGGCCCGCCAACTGCAGGCTGCTCATGTCGCGCATGCCGGCCGCGCCCGAGTCGGCGCCCGCGATGCACAAGGCAAGGCAAATGGCCAGCCTGAAAATGGCAATTCTGGCAAGGGTCAAACTGCGTCTCCGGTCTTTGTTTTATGGAACCTGGCCAAATTGTGCGAGGCGCACCGGAACGCGGCAATTGTGAAAATCCACAAGTTTTGGCATGAAATTGCGCAATCGTCAGGGTTGCAAAGCCTTGAATTTGCAATAAATCATTCGGCGGATGCGCGATTTTCGCAATTGCACGGCCCGCGTCCCCTCTGCACAATGGTTTCCCAAAAAAGCAACAACCAGACAGGAGACCGCATGTTCAAACGCACCGCCCTGGTGTGCGCCGCCTCGTGGCTGTTCGGCTGCGCGGCGTGGGCCGCGGAGCGCGCCCAGCCCGAATTTCCCACCATCCTGTACGGCGCGGCCTACTACCACGAGTACATGCCCTACGAACGCCTGGACAAGGATGTGGCCCTGATCAAGGCGGCCGGATTCAACGTCGTGCGCCTCGGCGAATCGACCTGGAGCCTGTGGGAGCCGGAAGACGGCCGCTTCGAGTACGCCTGGATGGACCGGGTGGTCGAAGCCATGGGCAAGGCGGGCATCAAGGTCATCATGGGCACGCCCACCTATTCGGTCCCGGCCTGGATGGCACACCAGCACCCAGAGATCCTGGCGCAGCGCTTCAACAGCCCGCGCAACAGCTACGGCATGCGCCAGAACATGAACACCGACGCGCCGGCCTACCGCTTCTATGCGGAGCGCCTGATCCGCCGCCTCGCGGCCCACTACAAGGACAACCCGCACGTCATCGGCTGGCAGGTGGACAACGAGACCGGCAGCTACGGCGCCGCGAACGACGACGTCTTCATCCGCTTCCAGCACTACCTCGAAAAGAAGTTCGGCACGCCGGAAAATCTCAGCAAGGCCTGGTTCCTGAACTACTGGGGCCAGGACTTGCATAGCTGGGTGGACCTGCCGCGCCCGGACAGCGCGCAGAGCACGGGCTACAAGCTCGAATGGAGCCGCTGGAGCCAGCAGCGCGTCACCGACTTCCTGCAGTGGCAGGCGGCCCTGCTGCGTGAAAGCGCCGAGCCCCGCCAGTTCATCACCCACGACTTCGCAGGCGCGCTGCACGCCGACGTGAACGAGGAAGCGGTGGCACGCGCGCTCGACATCCCGGCCGTGAACGTCTACCACTGGGCGCCGCAGGACCAGTACAACGGCGCCGACCAGGCCTTGCAGGCGGATTTCACGCGCTCGCTCAAGGGCGGCAACTTCCTCGTCACCGAAACCAACGCCCAGACCACCGACTGGTCTTCCTCCTTCCAGTACCCGCCCTACGACGGCCAGTTCCGCGAGGACGTGTACACGCATATCGCGAACGGCGCCAACATGGTCGAATACTGGCACTGGTCCTCGATCCACGCCAACCAGGAAACGTACTGGAAGGGCGTGCTGTCGCACGACCTGGAGCCGAACCGCGCCTACGCCGAGATGCGCCGCACCGGCCACGAGCTGCAAAAGATCGGCCCCCGCCTGGTAGACCTGAAGCTGCACAACGAGGTGGCGATCCTGTGGAGCCGGGACTCGCTCAACGCGCTCAACGACATGCCGTTCGCGAAGACCTCGCAGTGGGGCGGCGGCGGCGCCAAGGCCGATTACGGCTCGCTCGTGCGCCAGCTCCATCGCGCCCTGTACGACCTGAACGTCGGCGCCGACTTCGTGTTCCCCGAGACGGCCGACTTCTCGGCCTACAAGCTGCTGGTGGTGCCGTCCCTCTACGTGGCCGACGACGCCCTCCTCCAGCGCATCGCCGCCTACATCAAGCAGGGCGGCCATGTCCTCATGGCCTTCAAGAGCGGGTTCACCAACGAGAACGCCGCCGTGCGCTGGACCATGGCGCCGGGGCCGCTGCGCGAAGCGCTTGGCTTCCATTACCAGGAGTTCTCCAATCTGGCGCAGCCGCTGCACCTGAAGGGCGATCCGTACCAGGCGGGCGCGGACAACGAGGTCCGGTATTGGGCCGAATTCCTCCAGCTCGACACGGCCAAGGCGCTGGCCTGGTACGACCACCCCTTCTTCGGCCAATGGCCCGCCATCACCGCCAACCGTTTCGGAAAAGGCAGCGTGGTGTACGAAGGGACGTATCTGTCGGACCGCCTGCAGCAGGCGGTGCTGCGCAAGGTCATGGACGAAGCGGGCCTACTCGGACCGGACCAGCAGCTGCCGGCGCAGGTGCATGCGCGCAGCGGCATCAACCGCTTCCAGCGACCGGTCCACTTCTATTTCAACTATTCGCCCGCCGCCGTCAGCTTCGCCTACAAGCGGCGGGCCGGCGCAGATCTGCTCAGCGGCGCGAAGCTGATGCCGGATCAACGCCTGACGCTCGGTCCATGGGACTTGGCGATCATCGAGGAAGACAAACCCTGACCAACCAACCTTGAAGGACTACCACCACATGCGAAAACTCCTGCTTATCCTCGGCTTCCTGATGGCGACTGGCGCGCAGGCCCAGACGACCGTGCTCGATCTGTGGCCGGAAGGCGTGCCGAACGCGAAAGCCAATCCTGGCCCCGAGCATATGGACGGCGAGCGCATCAACAACATCTCGCGCCCGACCCTGACCGTGTTCCCGGCCGCCTACGACCGTCCGGCCAGGACCGCAGTCATCATCTGCCCCGGCGGCGGCTACAGCTTCCTCTCGTACACCCGCGAAGGAACGCAGTATGCGCAGTGGCTCTCGCACCTGGGCATTACGGCCTTCGTGCTCAAGTCCCGCCTGTCCGACTATGGCCACCCGGCGCCGCTGCAGGATGTGCTGCGCGCGATCCGCCTGGTGCGCTCGAAAGCGGCGCAATTCGACGTGGCGCCCGACCGCATCGGCGTCATGGGCAGCTCGGCCGGCGGCCACCTCGCCGCCAGCGCAGCGACCCTGTTCGACAACCCGGCCGGCAAGACAGGGGCACCGCTCGACGCAGTCAGCGCGCGGCCGGACTTCGCCATCCTGAACTACCCGGTGATCACGATGGAGACGCCGACCACGCACTACGGATCGCGCGTATCCCTGCTCGGTGAAAAGCCCTCGCCCGAGCTGGTGCGGCTGATGTCGACCGAAAAGCAGGTGAGCGCGAAGACGCCGCCGACCCTGTTGTTCCATTCGCAGGACGACGGCGTGGTCCCGGTCGACAACAGCATCCTGTTCTTCCAGGCGCTGACCCGCGCGCACGTGCCGGCCGAACTGCACATCTTCGAACACGGCGGGCACGGCATGGCGATGCGTCCCGGCCAGGGCACGGCCTCGGACTGGCCGCGGCGCGCCGAGGAGTGGCTGCGCGCGCGCCAGCTGATCGTGCAGTAAGACCCCGTTCCGGCCGTGCTCAGCGCGGCCGGAACAGCAGTTGGGAGAAGTGATACAGGTTTTCCATCCAGCTTTCCCGATCGTGCCCGAATTCGTCGACGTTCCACATGTGGCCGATCCCTTGCTGCTTCAGGTAGCGGTGAAACCCTTGCGACACGCCGAACAGGTCGTCCTGCTTGCCGCAAGAGAGATACAGCAGCGCCAGTGACGGACGGCCGGGCAGCAGCCTGGCGGCGGCCTCGGTGTTGGGCGCGGCCGAAAATGCGCCCACCCAGCCAAAGGTATCCTGATGCGAGAGGCCAAAATTGAGTGACTGCCCGCCTCCCATCGACAGACCCGCCAGCGCGCGGTGCCGCGCATCGGGGACGGTCGCATAGCGCTTGTCGATGGCGGGGATCAGGGTATCCAACAGCTCGCGCTCGAACCGGGCGAAGCCGGCCACGTGCTCGGGAGAGAACTTGCGCTCCTCGGGCGGCGGGCGGTCGTTCGCCAGCGCCCGGCCGTTCGGCATGACGACGATGGCCGGGACGACCGCCCCGCCGGCGTTCAGGTTGTCGAGAATGGCCGTCGCGTGCACGTAGCCGCGCCACTCGTCCTCGGTGCCGGCCAGGCCGTGCAGCAGGTACAGCACAGGATAGCGGCGCTCGGACGAATACCCGGGCGGCAGATAGACCGTCGCCTTGCGCCGGGTGCCGGTCACGGGCGAGTCGTAGCCGAATGCCTCCACCCGTCCGTGGGCGATGCCGGGCCGCTCGTCCGCGAAGCCGGGCGGCGGCCCAGGGAAGGCGCGCACGTCGTCCGGACCGGGAGTGGCCGGAACCGATATCCTGCCGCGTGGCAGTTCCGGATTGGACTGCGCGCATGCCCCAGCCAGCACGGTGGCCAGGAGCGTCGCCAGCAATACCTCAGCGCGCGGCCTGCGCATGCTGGGCTCCCGGAGTGAGGGTGACGACCGCGCCGCCGGAGCCGGCCAGCTTCAGCTTGATGCTGCCGCCCGCCTTGACCCGCGCGGTACTGACCTTCAGGTGGTTGATGTCCTTGCCGTCTTCGAGGATTTCGGCGCGGTAGCTGGTATCACGCTCGAGGAAGTCGAGCGGCACCTGCACGACACGGGCCGCCTCGTTGGTCATCGCGCCGATGTACCAGATATCGCCCTTGCGCCGCGCGGTGACGATGTATTGACCGATGTCGCCCGCCAGAACCCGCGTCTCGTCCCAGGTGGTCGGCACGGCACTGATGAACTGGGCGCCATCGGCCCAGCTGCCATCGGCATTGCGGTAGGCCTCGGGGCTGTCCGCGACCATCACGAGCGGCGAATCGAACACCACGTACATCGCGACGGCCTGGCCGCGCGTGGTCTGCACGTACGGCTTGACGTTGCGGCGCTGGCCGAAGAATTCGCTTGGGCGCAGTGCGCGGAAGCCGCCCGGCGTGTAGTCCATCGGCCCCAGGATCATACGGGTGAAAGGCAGCGTCACGTTGTGCGTGGCCGTGACGCGCGCGCTCCACTTGTTGTATTCCGCGCCCATCACCCCTTCCTGGGTCATGTAGTTCGGGTAGGTGCGCAGCAGGCCGTCCGGCGGATAGGCGGCATGCAGGTCGACCATCAGGTGGTGGGCGGCCGCCTTGGCGAGCAGCTTGTGGTAAAAGGCGACCATGCCCTGGTCGCTGCGGTTCATGAAGTCGACCTTGATGCCCTTGATGCCCCAGGACTCGTACAGGGCGAGCGCGGCGTCCAGCTGGCGGTCCAGCTGTTCCCACTGCAGCCAGAGCCAGATACCGACGCCTCTTTCACGCGCATGGGCGACCAGGCCGGGAATATCCATCCGGGCAATCGGCTTGGTGACGTCCGAAGGGGCGCCCCACTCCGCGCTGCCTTCGTACCAGCCCTCGTCGATCAGCATGTAGTCGAGGCGCATGGAAGCGGCGAAATCGATGTAGGCCCGGTAGGTGGCGGTGTTGATGCCGGCGCCGGGGATATCGACCGCCCAGCCGTTCCACCAGTCCCAGGCCGACTTGCCCGGCTTGATCCAGCTGGTGTCGGCGATGGCGGACGGACTGCCAAGCATCGGGATCAGGCTGGACGCGGCCAGCCCGCCCGGCGTGTCGGCGATCATGACGACGCGCCAGGGCGTGACGAACGGCGTTTCGGCCAGCGAAGCACGCACGCCGCCGGACGACAGGCTGGCGACCACGCCCAGCCCGCCGTCGCCCCGGCCTGCGTAATACGCGCCGGAGTAATCGCGCTTGTCCGCCTCGGCCAGCGCGAACGTGGTCTGCTTCTCGCCTGTCTTGCACACGAGCGGGGCATCGAAGTAGTGGAAGGGGCGGATGGCGGACGCCTTCACCGGATCGAATTCGCCCTCGTGCGAGCCGTCGTCGCGGCCGGGGTTGAAGCCCCAGCAGCGGTAATCGGCCGGGAAGAAGAAGCCCGTCTGTTCGGCCGTGATGTGCAGCGCTTTGACGTCCGCCTGTCGTGGCAGCACGTAGCGGAAGGCGACGCCGCCGTCGTACACGCGGGCGACGAGTTCGAGCTTGCCGCCGAACTGCAAGGCGACCTGGTTATAGCGCTCCGGCACGCTGGCTGCCTTGCCCGCGACCGGGCGATAGGTCTCGTCGACGGCCTTGCGTTCGGTGCCGGTCAACGCGAGCGTGCCGCCATCGAGGGTGCCGCGATCCGTGTTCAGTCCCAGCGGCGAGCGCGCGATCACCGGATGGCCATCGCGGCTGATGCTGTAGGCCAGGGCGCCTCCCCCCGCCGCGAGCTCGAGGCGGATGCGGTGGTCGGGCGATTCCAGCGTGACGGGGCTTTGCGCCAGTGCGCCCCCCGCGGGCAGCAGCAGCGCGAGCGCGGCGAAGTGAATTTTCATTTCAGTAGCTGTTCGATATCCGGACGCATGGCCGCGGCGAAGACGCGGTAGCCCTGTTCCGACATGTGGAGAAAATCCGGCTGGAGCGCAGCCGACAGGCTGCCATCCGCCTGCACGAAGCGCGCGCCGTAGTCATGGAAGAAGACGGTCCTGCCGTCCCCCAGCGTCGCCACCAGCTTGTTCAGCGCCGTGACGCGCTGGCGACCAGGGGAATCCGGCTTCTCCCCTTCTGGCAGCACGGCATTGAGCAGGATGCGGGCTTCGGGGTACTGCTGGCGCAGCGCGATCACCACGGCCTGGATGCCCTTGAAGACATCCTCGGGCATCTCGTCGCACAGGTTGATGTTGTTCACGCCGATCATGAGAACGACCAGTCTCGGCTTCAGCGCAGCGATGGCCGGATGGCGCAGCCGCCACAGCAGGTTGCCCGTGTGGTCGCCGCCGATGCCGAAATTGGCCGCCTTCATCTGGCCGAAATTCGCGTCCCAGACGGAGCGCGGCCACATTTCGGTGAGCGAATCGCCGACGAACATCACGTCCACGCCGCCCTGCGCGGCGCGATTAGCCTGATCGGTATGCATCTGCTGCCAGCGGCCGATGGACATCCAGGGGTAGTCGATCATCCGCGCCGCCGGGCGGGTCGCGCACCGCGGTGTGTCCGTGTCGGCAGCCCAGGCGGCATGCGCGGCGAGGACCGCGGCGCAGCACCACATCACACGTGTAAACATAGGCTTCTCCTTATTCCTTCATCAGTCGTTGGAGGATGGGCTCCATGCTGCGCGCCCAGATCGCGTAGCCCTTCTCGTTCGGATGCAGCAGGTCGGGCATGATGTCGCGTGAAAGGCTGCCATCCGGGTTGAGGAGGTTCGCGTTGATGTCGGCGAAGAAGACCGACCTACCGTCCGCCAGCCCGGCGATCAGCTGGTTCACCCGCCCGTTCAGACGGCGCAGGAACGCATCCGGCTTGGCCTCGCGCGGGAAGACCGCGAGCAGCAGCACCTTGGTGCCGGGCAGGCGACGCCGCAACTCCTCGACGATGCGCTTGACGCCGGCGGCGGTCGCCTCGGGCACGTCTTCGCGGTCGCCGCTGTTGTTCGTGCCGATCATGAGCACCGCCACCTTGGGCGCGATGCCATCCACTTCGCCATGCTCCAGGCGCCACAGGACGTTTTCCGTGTGGTCGCCGCCAAAGCCCAGGGCCAGCGCATCGTATTTGGCGTAGTACTCCTGCCAGACCGGCTTGCCCGATTTCTCCCAGCCTTCGGTGATGGAGTCGCCGACGAAAACGACTTGAGGATTGCGGCCGGCGGCGCGTAGCTTGCGCACTTCCTCCAGCTTGGCGGCGTGGCGCTGCTCCCAGGGGCCGATCGACCACGCGTGGAGCAGCGGCTCCGGCGTCACCGCCTGGGTGCGGTAGTCCGGGCAGGCGGCGTTGGGCCAGCCGCCACGGACGAACTTGATGTTGGCCACCTCCACCTCACCGATCCCGTTGGCGTACAGCCCGAAGGGCATGGTGACGTGGCTGAAGTCGTCCCGCGCGCGGGCGAAACAGGACAACGCGAAGGCCAGGTGCCGCCAGCCCTGGCCCTGCAACGCCCTGCCCTGCACCACGTAAGGCAGCTTGCGCTCGCACTCGGGTCCGCAGCGCAGGGCGAAATAGATGCCGCCACGCGCCAGTTCGTCGACCTTGATGTCGAATTCCAGCGTCCCTTCGGACACGTAGGGGCGCAAGTCCAGTGGCGTTCCGCCTTCCACGCGCAAGGCGGCGAACCAGGTGTCCTTCCATTGCAGGGTGAGCGCGTCCGGGTGGCCGGCCGCTTCCCCCTTCAGGATCACGTCCGGTCCATCGGCGCCCGCGCGCGTGACATGCCAGCCGGGGGCTGGCTTGCCGGCGTAGACGGCGAGCTCCTGCTGGTCGGCCGCCTGCGCCGCCGACAGGGGCAGCAGCAGTGCCGCCGCGATCAGTGCAGCGCGGCGCATGGCACGGCTCCTGGCTGGGCGGCCGCGCCGCCAGCGATCATGATGTAGGAGAAGGCCGCCTTGAACGGCGCCTCCGATTCGACGCTGAAGATGGTATCGACGGCCGCCGTGTCCACGCCGAAGCAGGCCAACGGAATCCGCACCGTCTGCTTGCCCTTGCCCGCGTAGCCGGCGAACAGCTCGCGCACGTCCACGGCCGCCTTGCCGAACCCGATCCGCAGCTTGCCGGTCGGCGCGTCCTTGACCAGCACGTCGAATTGCAGGGCGCCGTCGGCGCGCGCGAATTCGGGCAGCGGCGCCGGGCTGGCGCGGCTGGCCTCGAAGCGTGCCGGGCCGGTCCAGGTGACCAGCTTGCCGTCCTGCTGGTTACTCAGGTCGGTCACTTCCACCTTGATCGACGGCAGTTCGACCACGCTGGCCAGGTCGCGCCCGAGAGACAAGCGCTGGCCGGCGCTGCTGATGGCCAGCGGCCAGGCGGCGCGGTTGCCGGGTACGTAGACCGCGTAGGCGTTACCCCCACCGCAGCCGCGCTCCGAGCTGTCCACGTCCAGCTTGCCGACCTGCGAACGGACACCGTAACGCAGACCGTAACCGACCGGGAAGAGGGGCGCATAATCCTTGTCGCCGACGTTCAGCGGCGTCTGGCACGGCGACTTGGGCCAGGAGAAGGACAGCTTGCCGGTGAAACCGTAGGCCGGCTGGCCTTGCGCAGGGCGGAACAGCACGTCGGCCACGCCCTTGCCCTCGGTGCCGGGCTGCCAGGCGGCGACGAAGCTGTCGGACAAATTCAGCAGGTCGTTCACGTACAGCGGGCGGCCGGACAGGAACACCGTCACCACCGGCTTGCCCTTGCCGGCCACTGCCTGCAGCACGGCCAGGTCCTGCGGGAAGCGGCTGCTGTGGCGCAGGTTGCCGGTCGCGTCGATGTCGCCGTTGAATTCGGCGGACGGCGACTCGCCCACGACCGCGATCACGGCGTCGAACTTCGACACGTCGACGCCGCTCGCGTCGGCGCGGTAGACCACATTATCCTTGCCGGCCTGCTCCTCGATGCCGGCGAGGATGGTCGCGCCGTTCGGGAAGTCCGCGTTGGTGTTGTTATTGCCCTGCCAGGTCAGGGACCAGCCGCCCACCTGCATCGGCATGCTGTCCGCGCCCTCCCCCACCACCAGGATCTTCTTGCCGCGCGCGAGGGGCAGCGTGTCCGCGTCGTTCTTGAGCAGCACCATGGATTTGTGCACCAGTTCGCGCGCCAGAGCCTGGTCCTGCAGCGCGTCCTGCTTGCCCGCGAAGGCGTTAGCGGAGGGCTTCTTGCCGAACATCCCGGAGCGCAGCTTGACCCGCAGGATACGCGTCACGGCATCGTCGATGCGCGCCATGGGAATTTCGAAGCGCTCCACCTGGCGCACCGTGTTCTCGATGAAGGCCTTCCAGTCGCTCGGCACCATCACCATGTCGATGCCGGCGTTGATGGCCTGAGCGCAGCTGTCGTCGCGGCAGCCGGGAACCTGTCCAACGCCATTCCAGTCGGAGACGACAAAACCGTCGAAGCCCATCTTGTCCTTGAGCGCGTCGGTGAGCATGGCTTTCGAGCCGTGCATCTTCCCGTAGTTGACGCCACCGGCGACGTCGTTCCAGCTGTTGTAGGACGCCATGACGGTCTGCGCCCCGGCCGCCAGCGCGCTGTAGTAGCCCTGGCCGTGGATGTTGATCATCTGGTCGCGGGTGGACAGGTTCAGGCCCTGGTCCGTGCCGCCGTCGGTGCCGCCGTCGCCCATGAAGTGCTTGGCGGAGGCCAGCACATTGGCCGGGCCATGCAGATCGCCTTGCAGGCCGCGCACGTACTGGGCGGCGTAGGCCTTGACCAGCGCCGGGTCTTCGGAAAAGCTCTCGTAGGTGCGGCCCCAGCGGTCGTCGCGCACCACGGCCACGGTCGGACCGAACACCCAGTTCATACCGGTCGCCCGCACCGCACGTCCAACCGCGGCGCCCACGCGCCGCGCAAGCGCCGGATCGTGCGCCGCGCCGAGCGCGATATTGTGGGGGAACAGGGTCGCGCCGTAGATGTTGCTGTTGCCATGGATGGCGTCGATGCCCCAGATCAGGGGAACTTTCTGCGGCATGTCGGTCGCCATCGACGCCTCATAGAAGCGGTCCGCCAGCGCGACCCAGTCGGCCGCGGAGGCATGCTTGTTCTTGCCCGGCCAGCTGCCGCCGCCATTGAGCACGGAGCCGATGTAGTACTGGCGCGCCTCGTCGGGGGTGATCGACTGGATCTCGGCCTGCGTCATCTGGCCGATCTTCTGGCGCAGCGTCATGCCGGCGAGGATCTGCCGGACCCGCGCTTCAATGGCGGGATCGGGCTTGACCGCGCTGGTGACGTGCGGCCAGTCGGCCAGGTGCTGGGAGGGGGCGGCGCCTGCCATGCCGCTGGCCAGGCAGGTGGCCGCGATGAGTTGGAGTCCTTTGTTCATTACCGGTCCGTTCACTGGGGAATGCAGGCGATTGTGCAAGCGTGCACCGGGCCGGGCAATTGCGAAAATCACCAACAGAAAAAACGATATTGCGCAGGAAGCGCCGCGCCCGGAAGGCGCGGCGCGGCGGGATCTCAGGCGATCCGGAGGGCGACAGCGTACGGCAGGACCGGCTTGTCGGCCGGCAGGGTCACGCGCAGGCCTTCCGCGCTGTGCTGGAAGCTCAGGGGCTGGCCGTGGCCGACCAGGTCGACCCGTGACACGCCCCGCGTCATGAGCGGACTGGCGCTGCCCATGGCCTTGATCAGGACCTTGCCGTCTTCCGGCCAGCCCATGACGAAGGCATACAGGGTGTTGCCCTTGCTGGTGAAGCGCAGGTCCTGGGCCGTGAAGGGCTTGTTCTTCCCTTCGTTGAAGCCGGCGCCAGAAAGCGCGGCCTGGGCTCCTTCCAGCGCCGGACCTTCGCCGAGCACCTTCCATGGACGCGTGTCGTAGATGCCCTCGCCATTGACAGCCATCCAGCGCCCGATCTCCTCGACGATGGCGCGCTCCTGTTCATCGATGGTGCCGTCGCCGCGCACGGGGATGTTCAGGAGCAGGTTGCCATTCTTGCTCACCACGTCGATCAGGGTGTGCACCACCGTCTGCGCGCTCTTGTAGGAACGCTGGTCGTAGACGCGCCGGTCGTAGTGCCAGTTGCCGATGCAGGTGTCGGTCTGCCAGGGCAGCGGTTCGATCTGATTGCTCTGGCCGCGCTCGATGTCCATCACCATGCTGCGCCGCTGCACGGGGTCGAGGATCTTGCCGTTGACGACCGCCTCCAGCTTGCCCTTGGTGGCGATGCTGCGATTGTAGATGTAGGCTGCCAGGCGCTGGCCCACGTCGCTGATCGGCCACAGAGGCAGCACGGTGTCGTCGAAATACACCAGGTCCGGGTCGTAGCGGTCCACCAGCTCCTTGGTGCGGGCGAAGAACTTGTCGCAGTAGGCCTTGTTGGGGATCGACGCGCCGCCGCGCCAATGCCATTGCTCGTTCCAGTTGCCGCCCTCCTCGTTCGTCAGGCTGCGCGCGTGGTCCTGTGCATACAGCGCCTGCGGATCGAGGCCGTCCCACCACTTGCCCTTGCCGTCGGCGCGCGTCAGCTTGCCGTCGTAGGGAACGCCGGCCATGGGGCCGTTCTTGTCCGCGCCCTGGGCCGGTTCGAACCAGTTCCATGCATGGGCAGCGTGGACGCTGACGCCGAACGGCAGGCCGTGCTTGCGCGCCGCCTTGGCCCAGCCGCCGATCAGGTCGCGCTTGGGGCCGAGCCGGGTCGAATTCCACTCCGGCTGGTGCTTGCTGGGATAGAGGTCGAAATTGTCGTGGTGATTGGCCAGGGCCACGAAATACTTCGCGCCGACGGACTTGTACAAGCCGACCAGGGCATCCGGGTCCCAGCGCTCCGCCTTCCATTCGTGGATCACGTCCTTGAAGCCGAACACCGAAGGATGTCCATATTTCTTGACGTGGTACTTATAGACGTCGCTGCCCTCTTCGTACATCAGCCGCCCGTACCAGTCGCCGTACTCCGGCTGGCATTGCGGTCCCCAGTGGGCCCATAGGCCGAACTTGGCGTTGCGGTACCACTCCGGGGTCTGGTAGGTGGACAGCGTGTCCCAGCCGGGCGTGAAGGGCCCCGCTTCCACCTTGCCATGCGCCTTGGGCGTGGCCTGCGCGGCAGTTCCGGCCGTCAGCGCAGGGGCGGCGGCCAGCAGTTTCAAGAGTTCGCGGCGATCCATTTGTCTCCTTTATTAGTTAGCGGCGGCCGGTGCGGGTGGCCACGTCGACCCAGACCGCGAAGGTCAGGATCAGTCCTTTGACGATCATTTGCCAGTAGGCGTCCACGTCGAGCATGGACATGCCGTTGTCGAGGCTGGCCATCACCAGTGCGCCGATCAGGGCGCCGTGCACCGTGCCGGCGCCGCCGCGCATCGAGGTGCCGCCGATGAAGCAGGCCGCGATGACATCCAGTTCGCCCGCGGTGCCGGCCGAGGGCGAGCCGGCGGCCAGGCGGGCCGTGTTGATCAAGCCACCCAGCGCGCACATCAGGCCCATCAGGCCGAAGATCCACAACTTGACGGCGCGGACGTTCACGCCGGAGAGGCGGGTCGCTTCCATGTTGCTGCCGACGGCGTAGATGCGGCGGCCGAACACGGTCTGGGTGGCGATGTAGCTGAACACGCCCAGGAGGACCAGCAGCAGCAGAACGGGATAGGGGATGCCCTCGTAGCTATTGAACAGGTGGACGAACAGCGCGACGATGGCGCCCAGGAAGAGCACGCGCAAGCCGTCGAACCAGAGCGGGCGCACCGGCAGCTGGTGCTGCGCCAGGCTGCGGCGCTGCTGCCAGGTGAGCACGCCGGCCAGGACGAACAGGACCAGGCCGAGCGCGGTGCCGAACGAGGGGGCCAGGTAGCCCTGCCCCAGCACGATCAGGTCATCCGAGACCGGGGCGATGGTCTGCCCGCCCGTCGCGCCCAGCAGCACGCCACGGTAGGCCAGCATGCCGCCCAGACCGACGATGAAGGACGGGATACCGGCATACGCGGTCAGGAAGCCGTTGAACAGGCCGACGGCGAGACCGAAGGCGAGCACAGTGCCGATGGTGACGGCCAGGCTGGCATGCTGGTTCACGTCCAGCAGCGCGGCCGCGCCGCCCAGGAGCCCGAGCAGGGAGCCGACCGACAGGTCGATCTCGCCGGCGATGATGATGAACACCATGCCGCAGGCGAGGATGCCGGTGATCGACATCTGGCGCATCAGGTTGGAGATGTTGCGCGCCGTGGTGAAGTCGCCGTCGGTCTTCCAGCTGAAGAAGGCCCAGATGAGGGCGATGGCGACCAGCAGGGCCAGGATCTTATATTGCGAAAATAGCTGTTTGAATTTATTGGTATTCATGGTTTACCGTGTTCCGTGTTGCTCTTGGCCGATCGCCGCTGCCAGCAGCTTTTCCTGGGTCAGGCCCTCGTTGACGAAGTCGCCGCGCAACCGCCCTTCCCCCATCACCAGCACGCGGTCGGACACGCCCAGCACCTCGGGCAGCTCCGACGACACCATCAGGATGGCCACGCCCTGCGCCGCCAGTTCCAGCATCAGCTTGTAGATCTCGTACTTGGCGCCGACGTCGACGCCGCGGGTCGGCTCGTCGAGGATCAGCACCTTGGGCTGGGTCAGCAGCATCTTTGCCAGCACCGCCTTCTGCTGGTTGCCGCCCGAGAGCGCCGTGATCGGCAGGCCGGGGCTGGCCGTCTTCAGGGCCAGGCGCTCGATCTGCTCCTGGATCGCCGCCATCTCCGCTCCGCCGTCGATCCGGGTCATGCGGGTATAGCGCTGCAGCACGCTCAGGGTGATGTTGGCGCCCACCGACAGGTCGCGCACGATGCCGTGCTGCTTGCGGTCCTCGGGCACCAGGGCGAAGCCGTTACGGATCGCACGCAGCGGGGTGCCGTTGTCCACCCGCCGTCCCTCCAGCCAGACTTCGCCTTCGGACGTGCCGGCATAGGCGCCGAACAGGGCGCTGACCAGCTCCGTGCGGCCGGCGCCGACCAGGCCCGCGATGCCGAGGATTTCGCCGCGCCGCAGCTGGAACGAGACCTGGTCGACTCGCTTGCGGGCCGGCTGGTCCACGTCGTAGCAGGTGACGGCGCGCGCCTCCATCACGACCTCGCCGATCGCGTGCGGCAGCTGCGGGTACATCTGGCTCATCTCGCGTCCCACCATCTGGGCGATGATGGTGTTGACCTGCATCTGCTGCATGGGCGTGGTCGCGATATGCTTGCCGTCGCGGATCACCACCACCGTGTCGCAGATCGCCGCCACCTCTTCCAGCTTGTGCGAGATGTAGACGCAGGCCACGCCCTTGGCCTTGAGGCCGCGCACGATCTCGAGCAGGACGTCCGTCTCGGCCGCCGTGAGCGAGGCCGAAGGCTCGTCCAGGATCAGGAGCTTGGCCTGCTTGTTGAGGGCCTTGGCGATCTCGATCAGCTGCTGGTGCCCGCCGCCGTAGTTCTTGACCGGCAGGACCACGTTCACGTCCGGCAGCTTCAGCTCGCGCAGCAGCTCCTCGGCGCGCCGGTTCATGGCCGGGTAGTTCATGCGCCCGCCCGGCAGGCGCAGCTCGTTCCCGAGGAAGATGTTTTCCGCCACCGACAGCTCAGGCACCAGCATCAGCTCCTGGTGGATGATGATGATGCCCGCTTCCTCCGTCTCGCGGATCGACTGCGCCCGCAAGGGCTGGCCTTCCCAGACGATCTCGCCGTCCCAGGTGCCGTGCGGGTAGACCGCCGACAGGACTTTCATGAGAGTCGACTTGCCGGCACCGTTCTCGCCGCACAAGCCGATGCACTCGCCCGGCTTGATCTTCAGATCGATCCCGTCCAGGGCCGGCACACCGTCGAAGCGCTTGACGATGTGCCGCATTTCAAACAGATATTCCGACATGCCGCCCCGCTTCACTTGCCCGCAAGCTGAGCCTGGGTGTAGAAACCGTCCTTCACCAGCAGATCGACGTTCGACTTGGTCAGGGGGATGGGCTTGAGCAGCAGCGTATCGACCTTCTTGAAGCCGTTGTCGATCTTGGCGTTGTACTGCGGCTTCTCGCCGCGCACCAGCTGCACCGACAGCTTGGCCGCCTCGCCCGCGATCTGCTTGAGCGGCTTGTACACGGTCATGGCCTGGGTGCCGGCGATGACGCGGCGCACCGCCGCCAGGTCGGCATCCTGGCCGGACACGGGCACCTTGCCCGCCAGTTTCTGGGCCGCCAGCGCCTGGATCGCGCCGCCGGCGGTGCCGTCGTTGGAGGCGACCACGGCGTCGATCTGGTTGCCGTTCGCGGTCAGCGCGTTTTCGACGATGGACATGGCCTCGGCCGCGCTCCAGTCCTTGACCCACTGCTGGCCGACGATCTTGATTTCGCCCTTGTCGACCAGGGGCTGCAGCACGTGCATCTGGCCTTCGCGCAGCATCTTGGCGTTGTTGTCGGTCGGCGCGCCGCCCAGCAGGTAGTATTTACCCTTGGGCTTCAACTGGACCAGGGCCTTGGCCTGCATTTCGCCCACGGCGGTGTTGTCGAACGAAATATAGGCATCCACGTCCGCATTCAGGATCAGGCGGTCGTAGGAGAGCACCTTGACCTTGGCCCGGCGCGCCGACTTGATCGCATTGCTCATCACGGTGGCGTTGTAGGGCACGATGACCAGCACGTCAACGCCGCGCGAGATCAGGTTCTCGATCTGGGCGAGCTGGCGCTGTTCGCTGGCATCGGCCGACTGCACGTAGACCTTGGCGCCCAGTTTCTCGGCCGCCTCCTGGAAGTAGGCGCGGTCGCGGGTCCAGCGCTCCACCCGCAGGTCGTCGATCGAGAACCCGATCTTCGGGTGCTGGGGATCGGCGTGGGCGCTACCGGCGCACAGGGTGGCGGCCGCCAGGGCGGCGGCGGTCAACAGCTTTTTCATACGGTGTCTCCATTATGTGATTCTGGGTGGAACTATATTAGCCTGCGCTAATGATTATGTCGCGGCAGGTCGTGCCCCACGCCGCGGTAGGCGAGCGCCAATTCCATGCAGCCGCCCGTCTGCAGCTGCCCGACCGTGGCGCGGTAGATTTCCTGCCACGGGGTCTGGCTGGGGGGCACGGGCGGGACCGGCTGGCGCTTGCGCTCGGCCAGCTCGTCCGCATCGAGCAGCACGTCGCAGCGCCCGGTGTTGAGGTCGACCCGGATCCGGTCGCCGTCACGCAGCCAGGCCAGGTTGCCGCCGGCCGCGCTCTCGGGCGATGCATTCAGGATCGAAGGACTGTCCGAGGTGCCGGACTGGCGCCCGTCGCCGAGAGTCGGCAAGGCCTCGATGCCCTGGCGGATCAGGGCGTCCGGCGGCTGCATGTTGACCACCTCGGCCGAGCCCGGCCAGCCGATCGGGCCCGCGCCGCGGACCACCAGGATGGTGCGCTCGTCGATGCCGAGGGCCGGGTCGTTGATGCGGGCATGGTAGTCGTCCGATCCGTCGAACACGACGGCGCGGCATTCGAAGATCCCCTCCTGGCCGGGCGCGGACAGGTAGCGCTCGCGGAAGGTGTCCGAGATCACGCTGGTCTTCATGATGGCAAAGTCGAACAGGTTGCCCTGCAAAACCAGGAAGCCGGCTTTTTCCTTCAGGGGCCGGTCGAAGGGGCGGATCATTTCGCGGTCGTTCGTGGCCCGCCCTTCCAGGTTGGCCGCCATGGTGGCCCCGGTCACGGTCGGACGGTCGGCGCGCAGCAGGCCGGCCTGGTGCAGTTCCCACATCACGGCCGGCACGCCGCCGGCGCGGTGGAAGCGCTCGCCCAGGTATTTACCGGCCGGCTGCATGTTCAGCAAGAGCGGCACGTCGTAACCGTAACGCATCCAGTCCTCCGGCGTCAGATCGACGCCGGCGTGGCGCGCCATGGCCATGATGTGCGGCTGGGCGTTGGTCGAGCCGCCGATGGCCGCGTTGACGACGATGGCGTCCAGGAAGGCGGCGCGGGTCAGGATCTGCGAGGGCCGCACGTCGGCCTGGGCCAGGGCCACGATCCGGCGCCCGGTCTCGTAGGCGATCTGGCCGCGTTCCCGGTACGGGGCGGGAATGGCGGAGCAGCCGGTCAGGGACATGCCGAGGGTTTCGGCGATGGCGTTCATGGTCGACGCCGTGCCCATGGTGTTGCAGTGTCCGGCCGAGGGGGCCGAGGCAGTGGCGATCTGGACGAAGCGCTCCTCGTCGATCTGGCCGGCGGCCAGCATGCGCCGTCCCTTCCAGATGGCGGCGCCGGAGCCGACCAGCTCGCCGTTGAACCAGCCGTCCAGCATCGGACCGCCCGACAGCACGATGGCGGGCAGGTCGACGGTGGCGGCGGCCATCAGCTGGGACGGCGTGGTCTTGTCGCAGCCGGTGGTCAGCACCACGGCGTCGAGCGGATAGCCGTGCAGGATCTCGACCAGCCCCAGGTAGGCCAGGTTGCGGTCGATCGCGGCCGTGGGCCGGCGGCAGTTCTCGAAGGTCGGATGGACCGGGAACTCCATCGGGATGCCGCCGGCGTCACGGATGCCCTCGCGCACGCGCTTGGCCAGCTCCAGGTGGATGCGGTTGCAGGGGTTGATGTCGCTGCCGCTCTGGGCGATGCCGATGATCGGCTTGCCCGAGCGGAGTTCCTCGGCGGTGATCCCGTAATTCATGAAGCGCTCGAGGTAGAGCGCGGTCATGTCCATGCGTTCGTGGTTATCGAACCAGTCCTGGGAACGGAACCGGCGGGGCGTCGGCGCGCTCATGCCGCACCTCCCGCGTCGGCGAGCCGGAAGGCATGGCCCGGCAGGCCGGGGACGGGGCTGCGGAAGGTGAACAGGTCGCCCGCGCGCGGCTGGCGTTCGAGCTCGGCGTCGGACAGGCCCTTGCGCGCCGTCGTCACGCAAACGGTGCGCAGGTCGGGGCCGCCGAAGGCCAGCTTGGTGATGTTCGCGCACGGGAAGCGCACGCAGCCCGCCAGGCTGCCGTCCGGCGCGAAGCGGTCGATGCGCCAGCCGCCGAAGTGTGCGATCCAGACATGGCCGTCGGCATCGACCGCCATGCCGTCCGGATGGCCTTGCTGGCCCACGAAGGAGGCGAACACGCGCTTGTTGCGCAGGCTGCCGTCGGGCAGGAGGTCGAAGGCGTAGGTGACCTTGCCCAGCGTGTCGGTGTGATACAGGGTGCGGCCGTCGGGGCTGGCGGCCGGCCCGTTGGTGATGACGTAGCCGGGATCGGCCAGGCGCGGCGTGCCGTCGGCGCCGGCCCGGTACAGGGATCCGCTCGGCGCCGTCTCGGCGTCGTCCATGGTGCCGAACCACAGGGTGCCGGTCGCATCGACGAAGCCGTCGTTGATGCGGTTGCCCGGCAGCTCAGGCTCGACCTCGGTCAGCAGGGCGAAGGCGCCGGTGCCGGGATCGAAGCGGTACAACCCGCCCTGCATGCCGCACACCATGCCGCCCCCGGCAAGCGGCACGACGAAGCCAATCTGGTGCGGCGCGTTCCAGACGCGGCGCGCGCCGCCGTCGGCCGTGCAGCGCAGGATCCGATGGCGTTTGATGTCGACGCTGTAGAACGCCGCTTCCTGCGCGTGCCACAAGGCGCCCTCGCCGAGCGTGGCGCCGGCCTCCCACAAACAGGCTGGGACGATCGTCTTCATGCTCCGAACCATCCCGCGTCGACGAAGTAATTACGGCCGGTGCAGCGCGCCGCATTGTCGGAGGCCAGGAACAGCGCCAGGGCCGCCACGTCCTGCACGTCGATGCGCTCCTGCAGGCACTGGCCGGCCAGGATGCGTTCCTCCTCTTCCGGCGTGTGCCACAGCGCGATCTGGCGCGGCGTGCGCACGGCGCCCGGGATGATGCAGTTCACGCGCACGCCATCCGCGCCGAGGTCGCGCGCCAGGCCGCGGGTCATCCCCTCGATGGCGGCCTTGGCCGTCATGTACAGGCTCAAATTGGGCAGCGCCAGGTGCCAGGAGATGGAGCCGAGGTTCAGGATGGCGCCGCCGCCGCTGGCGCGCATGCCCGGCGCCACGGCCTGGGCGCAGAAGTACTGGTGACGCAGGTTGACGGCCATGCGCTCGTCCCAATAGGCGGGCGTGACGTCCTCGAAGCGATGGCGGTCGTCGTTGGCGCAGTTGTTGACCAGGATATCGATTGCGCCGGCCTCCGCGTGAATGCGTTCGAAGGCGGCGCCGACCGCGTCCAGGTCGGTCATGTCGCAGGCCACGAAGACCGGCTGGTGGGCGGCGTCGCGCAGGCGCGCGGTCAGCTCGGTGGCGGCAGCTTCGGCGATATCGAGGAAAAACACGCGCGCGCCCTGCCCGGCAAAGGCGGCGACGATCTCGGCGCCGATGCCGCTGCCGCCGCCGGTGACGACGACGCGCTTGCCGGCCAGGTCACGGTAGGTGGCGTAGGAAAACATGGTTCTGGATGTACTCATCAGTTACGTTGGAGGAGGCCGCGGCCGGCCAGATTATCGATCAGGGCGCGTACGCCGAAGGTCCACGGTGCGATTTGGTCGCTGCGCCGGACGTGGTTGACCAGCATGCCGAGCGCGGGGGTCGCAATGCAGACGCGGTCGCCCTGGTGGTGGGTGAAGCCGGCGCCGGGGGCGTCGCGGTCCTTAATCGGAGAGAACATCGTGCCGAGGAAGAGCATGAAGCCGTCCGGGTATTGGTGATGGCGGCCCCAGGCCTGGGCAATCAGATCGAGCGGATCGCGGCTGATCTCGCGCATGCGGCTGGTGCCGGCCAGCTCGAAGCCGTCGTCGGCGCCATCGATGCGCAGGCTCACTTCGGCCTGGCGGATGGTGTCGAGGGTGAAATGCGCGTCGAACAGGCGCAGGAAGGGGCCGATCGCGCAGGAGGCGTTGTTGTCCTTGGCCTTGCCGAGCAGGAGCGCGCTGCGCCCTTCGATGTCGCGCAGGTTGACGTCGTTGCCGAGGGTGGCGCCGCGCGGTACGCCGCGGCTGTTCACGGCCAGCACGATCTCGGGCTCGGGGTTGTTCCAGGCCGAATCCGGGTGCAGGCCGATCTCGGCCTGGTGGCCGACGGCGGACATGGGCTGGGACTTGGTAAAGACTTCGGCATCCGGTCCGATGCCCACTTCCATGTATTGCGACCACAGGCCGCGCGCGACCAGGTCGGCCTTGAGGGCTTGCGCGCTTTCGGAACCGGGGCGGATCTCGGACAGGTCGCCGCCGAGGCGGGTCTGGATCTCGCGGCGCAAACTGACGGCGCGGGCCGGATCGCCCTTGGCCTGCTCCTCGATCACGCGTTCGAGCAGGCTCACCGCGAAGGTGACCCCGCAGGCCTTGATCGCCTGCAGGTCGCACGGGGCCAGCAGGCGGGAGCCGTCCGGCGTTGCGTTTTTCAGCAAATCGAGGGCCGGTCCGAGCGCCTGGCCGGGCGCGCTGCGCGCCACCTCAAGCAGGTCGTCCCGTTCGCACAGGGCCGACATCGTCGGCGCATGGGCGCTGATGTCGACCACCTCGCCGCCGCGCACCGCGACCACTGCCGGACCCACGCCCTCGCGCCAGACCCGGCCCACCAGCACCGCGCGGTCCACATCGATCGGCAACATCGAATTGCTCACGTCTTTCGTCTCCCTTTTTTCATTGGCTGTACGACGAAAGAGATGTTGCCCTTTGTACTCCTTCACCGCAATTACGAAACTCACCAATCGCGGTCATGATTCCGCACACTACTGCAAGGCGATGCGGTAGACGGTGGTCTGGCGGTACACCTGCCCGGGGCGCAGGATGACGGCGGCGGCGTGCTCGCTGTTGATCTGGTTCGGATAGGCGCTGGCCTCCAGGCAGAAGCCGTCGTGCCGGGCGTAGGGACGGGGCGCGCGCCCGCGCACGCCGGACAGGTAATTACCGGTGTACAGCTGCAGGCCCGGCTCCGTGGTCGCCACCCGCAGGCTGCGGCCCGAGCCGGGGTCGGTCACCTTGGCCACTTCGCGCAGCTCGCCGGCCTGCCCCGGCACCCGGCCGCGGATGCAGAAGCAGTGATCGAAGCCGCCCGCCATGCGCAACTGGGCGTCGGGCCAGCACAGGCGGGCGCCGATGGCGGCCGGACGGCGGAAGTCGAAGGCGGTGCCGCTCACCGCGGCGACGCCGATCGGGATGCCGGTGGCGTCGATGCTCAGGTAGTGGTCGGCATCGACCTGCAGCATGTGGTCGCCCACGTCGGCCATGCCGCCGTTCAGGTTGAAATACGGGTGGGAGGTCAGGTTGATTGGCGTCGGCGCGTCGGCCACGGCCTCGTATTCGATCGTGAGCGCGCCCTCCTCGTCCAGCAGGTAGCGCACCCCGACCTCGACCTGGCCGGGAAAGCCGGCGTCGCCGTCCGGGGACACCAGGCGCAGACGCACCTCGCCGTCCTCCCCTTCGCCCTGCCAGCGTAGGGCGTGAAAGCCGAGCGGGCCGCCATGCAGGTGGTTGCCGCGGTCGTTGACGACGGTCTGGCGCGGCGCGCCGTCCAGTACGAAGCGGCCGTGGGCGATGCGGTTGGCCCAGCGCCCGATCACGGCGCCGAAATAGACGCTGTTGTCGCGGTAGCCGGCGGGGTCGGGATAGCCGAGCAGGACATCGGCCATGCGCCCGTAGCGGTCCGGCGCCAGCCAGGACACCAGGGCGGCGCCGCGCTCGCTGATCGTCACGGCCATGCCGCTCGAGTTACGCAGTGTAAATAGCTGATCGGGGGCTGGCATGTCCCCGGCATCGGAAATCATCAAATTCATCAAGTTTCGTTGGTGGAAGTGGGAAGGCAAGACTCGGGCTGATCCTGCGTGGCGCGCTGCTGGTAGGCGCGCGGCGTACAGCCGAGTTCCCGCTTGAAGACAAGGTGCATGTACTGACTGGACGTGAAGCCGCACTTGAGCGCGACCTCGACCAGGTTGCAGTCGCCGCGCGCCAGGATGGCAGTGGCCGCCTCGAGCCGGAAGCGCAGGATCTCGTCGTGCACGCTGCAGCCGAGCTCACGGCGGAAATACGATTCGAGCGAGGAGCGCGAGATGCCGACATAGGCCGCGACCTGGTCGGTCTTGATGCCCTGGCAGGCGTACTGGCGGATATAGTGCCGCGCCCGCATCACGTGCGGGTGCTTGGTCGATTCGTGCTTGCTCGAAGTGAGCACGTTGATGCCGGCCGGCGGCACCAGGATGCGGGTGCCGCCCAGGCGCACGCCGTGTAGCATCTGGTCCAGCAGGTGGGCGGCCGTGCGGCCCATCTCGTGGGTGCCCTGCATCACGGAGCTCAGGGGAATACGGGTCAGCATGCGCGCCAGCGGGTCGTTGTCGATGCCGATCAGGGCGACCTGCTCCGGCACCGCGATCCCGGCCAGCATGCAGGCCTGCAGCAGCTGGCGGGCGCGCGCGTCGGTCACGGCGATGATGCCGACCGGCTTGGGCAGGCTGTGCAGCCAGGCGATCTGCTGCTGCACGGCCTCGTCCCAGGACGAGGCGCTGGTGGACAGGCCGCGGAAGATCTCGACCTCGAAGTTTTCGCGCCGCATCAGCGCGCGGAAGGCCTTCTCGCGCTCCTGGCCCCAGCGGTTGCCCTGGGCTTCCGGCAGCGAGAACAGGGCGAAATGGCGCAGCCCGGCCTCGATCAGGTGGTCGTAAGCCAGCTTGATGAGCTTGAAGTTGTCGGTCGCGACATACGGCACGCGGGCCGGGTAGTCGGCCTCGTTCTCGTAGGAGCCGCCGACGGCGACGACCGGGATGCGACTGTCGGCCAGGGCCGCCGCCACGGCCGGATCGTCGAAATCGGCGATGATGCCGTCCCCCTGCCACTGCTCGATGCCGGGCAGGCGCAGGCGGAAGTCCTCCTCCAGGAACAAGTCCCAGGAACTGCGGGTGCTCGACAAATAGTCGGCGACCCCGGCAATCACTTCCCGGTCAAAGATCTTGTTCGCATTGAACAATAACGCGACACGATGCGTCTTCGGCGTCGACATGCCAGCACGCTCCTTAGCTTTGGTTCGAGTCATTCTGCATCCCATTGGTCGAGTGGCTCAATTATGAAAATCACCAAGCCTCGTACCGATTATGATCAATTGCCGCGTCACTGTCTCCAACCGGGTCCGGATGCTTTTACCATGGCGGGCAACAACACCGAAAACCACAGGAGACCGCGTGAACAGAAGGACCAATCTCCAGCGCCTGCTGGCGCTGGGCGCCCTGGCCGCTCTGGCCGGCTGCCACCGCACCCCGGACAAGGGGCTGATCGGGATTTCGATGCCGACCAAATCGTCCGCGCGCTGGATCGTGGACGGCACCAACATGGTGCAGGTATTCAAGGACAAGGGCTTTCGCACCGACCTGCAGTACGCCGACGACGACATCCCGAACCAGCTGGCCCAGATCGAAAACATGATCACCAAGGGCGTGAACGTGCTGGTGGTGGCCGCCATCGACGGGACTACGCTCAGCAGCACCTTGCAGAAGGCGGCCGACCAGGGCATCAAGGTGGTGGCCTACGACCGGCTGATCCGCAGCACGCCCCATGTCGACTACTATGCGACCTTCGACAATTACCAGGTCGGGGTGCTGCAAGGCGCCTACATCGAACAGGCGCTCGGCCTGAAGGAAGGCAAGGGACCATTCAACATCGAACTGTTCGGCGGCTCGCCCGACGATAACAACGCCTGGTTCTTCTACAACGGCGCCATGTCCGTGCTCAAGCCCTATATCGACCAGGGCCGCCTGGTGGTGCGCAGCAAGCAGACCGGCATGGACAAGATCGCCATCTTGCGCTGGGACGGCGGCACGGCCCAGGCGCGCATGGACAACCTGCTCTCGGCCCACTACGGCGGGGCCCGCCTGGACGCCGTCCTGTCGCCCTACGACGGTCTGTCGATCGGGATCATCTCCTCGCTGAAGGGCGTGGGCTACGGCTCGCCCGGGCATCCGATGCCGGTCATTACGGGCCAGGACGCGGAACTGCCCTCCGTCAAGGCCATCGTGCGTGGCGACCAGCGCCAGACCGTCTTCAAGGACACGCGCGAACTGGCGCGGGTCACGGCCGGAATGGTTGAAGCCCTCCTGGGCGGCAAGGCGCCGCCCGTCAACGATACCAAGACCTATCAGAACGGGGTGAAGGTCGTCCCCGCCTACCTGCTGCAACCCGTCAGCGTCGATGCCGGGAACTGGAAGCGGGTGCTGGTCGACAGCGGTTACTACAAAGCGTCGCAGATCGAATAACAACATCCTCTTGGTGTACTGCAGCAGTTCGGCCTGGGCCGCCCCCCGGCCCAGGCCATTTTTTTGACCCTACCATCCGGCAGAACAACGTGCAGCAGCCTATTCTCGACATGCGCGGGGTGCGCAAGACCTTTCCCGGCGTGGTCGCCCTGGACCGCGTGGACCTGAGCGTGCGCCAGGGCGACATCCATGCGGTCGTCGGCGAAAACGGCGCCGGCAAGTCCACCCTCATGAAGGTCCTGAGCGGCGTCTATCCGCACGGGTCCTACAGCGGCGATATCGTGTTCGACGGCGCGGTGCGCGCCTTCGACGACATCGCCGACAGCGAAGCGCTCGGGATCGTCATCATCCACCAGGAGCTGGCCCTGGTGCCGCAGATGTCGATCGCCGAGAACATCTTCCTCGGCAACGAGCCGGCGCGGGCCGGCGTCATCGACCGCACCGCCCTGGCGACGCGCACCCGCGCCCTGCTCGCCCAGGTCGGCCTGGACGCCGCGCCCGACACCCTGGTCGGCGAGCTGGGCGTGGGCAAGCAGCAGCTGGTGGAGATCGCCAAGGCCTTGTCGAAGAAAGTGCGCCTCCTGATCCTGGACGAACCGACCGCGAGCCTCAACGACGAGGACAGCGACAAGCTGCTCACCCTGCTGCTGCGGCTGCGCGCACAAGGCGTCACGGCCATCCTCATCACCCATAAGCTCAACGAGATCACCCGCGTGGCCGACGCGATCACCACCCTGCGCGACGGGGCAACAGTGGACTGGATCGACTGCCGCACCGAGGCCATCAGCGAAGAGCGCATCATCCGCAGCATGGTCGGACGCGACCTGTCCGACCGCTATCCGCCGCGCACGCCGCGGATCGGCCCCACCCTGTTCGCAGTGCGCGGCTGGTGCGCGAGCCACCCCAACCATCCGGAGCGCGACTTCATCCGCGACGTCGACCTGGAAGTCAAGGCGGGCGAGATCGTGGGCATCGCGGGACTCATGGGCTCGGGCCGCACGGAACTGGCGATGAGCATCTTCGGCCGCGCCTGGGGCGTGCGTGTGCGCGGGCATGCCTTCCTCGACGGCGCCGCAGTGGACCTGTCGACCATCGACCAGGCTGTGCGCCAGGGTATCGCCTACGTCACCGAGGACCGCAAGGGGGCAGGCCTGATCCTGCACCAGGATGTGCGCCGCAACACGACCCTGGCCAACCTGGCCGGCGTGGCGCGCGCCGGCGTGCTCGACGAGCCGCGCGAGCAGCGCATCGCACTCGACTTCCGGCACCGACTGAACATCCGCTGCGCCGGCGTGGACCAGCCGGTGGTCCACCTCTCGGGCGGCAACCAGCAGAAGGTGGTGCTGGCCAAGTGGCTGTTCACGCAGCCGCGGCTCCTGATCCTGGACGAGCCCACGCGCGGCATCGACGTGGGCGCCAAGTACGAAATCTACAGCATCATCGGCCAGCTCGCGGCCGAAGGACGGGGCATCCTGATGATCTCGTCCGACATGCCCGAGCTGATCGGCATGTGCGATCGCATCTGCGTCATGAACGAAGGCAGGCTGATCGCGGAATTCAACGGCGCGGCGGCAACCCAGGAAGCCATCATGCGCGCCATCATGCAAGACGGAGGACACTGACATGGACATCGCCAAGCAGGCGCCCGCGCACGCCGCCACCGCGGCCGCGGAGCGGCTCGAACTACTACGTTTCCTGAAACACCATCTGCGCGACTACGGCATGTTGCTGTCGCTGGCCGCGATCATGCTGCTGTTCCAGGGCCTGACCGACGGCACGCTGCTGCAGCCGCTGAACATCACCAACCTGATCCTGCAAAACAGCTACATCGTCGTCATGGCCTTGGGGATGCTGCTGGTGATCGTGGCCGGGCACATCGACCTGTCGGTCGGCTCGGTGGTGGGCTTCGTCGGCGCGCTGGCCGCCGTCCTGATGGTCAACCACGACGTGGGGCCGGTCCCGGCCGCCTTGATCGGACTGGCCGCGGGTGCCCTGATCGGTGCGGCCCAGGGCTATTGCGTGGCCTACCTGCACATCCCCTCCTTCATCGTCACGCTGGCCGGTATGCTCGTGTTCAAAGGCCTGGCCCTGGTGCTGCTGGAAGGCCAGTCGGTCGGCCCGTTTCCGGAAGCATTTCAGCTCCTGAGCATTGGTTTTCTTCCCGACCCGATCCGGCTGCCGGACCTGGCCCTGGGTTCCCTGGTGCTCGGCTGCGCGGCGGCGGCGGCCATGCTGGCCCTGGCCGTGCGGGCGCGGCGCTCCGCCGCGGCGCTTGCGCTGCCGAGCGAGCCCTGGCCCATGTTCGCGCTGCGGGTCAGCCTGTCCTGCGCGGCGCTGGTGGCGCTGTCCTGGCTGCTGGCGCTCTACAAGGGCCTGCCGAACGTGCTGCTCCTGATGGGTGTGCTCACCCTCGTATACGCCTTCGTGGCCGAACGCACGACCCTCGGCCGGCGCGTGTATGCCGTCGGCGGCAACGAGAAGGCGGCGCGCCTGTCCGGCATCAAGACCGAACGGGTGTCGTTTTACGCCTTCGTGAACATGGGAGTGCTCTCGGCCCTGGCGGGCCTGATCTTCGCGGCACGCCTGAATACCGCCACGCCCAAGGCCGGCCTCGGCTTCGAACTCGACGTGATCGCGGCCTGCTTCATCGGCGGCGCCTCCGCGTCCGGCGGCGTGGGCAAGGTGACGGGGGCGGTGATCGGGGCTTTCGTGATGGGCGTCATGAACAACGGCATGTCGATCATGGGCATCGGCATCGACTACCAGCAGATCATCAAGGGGCTGGTGCTGCTGGCCGCCGTCTTCGTCGACGTCTACCACAAGGCGAAGCGCTAGCGCGTGCGCGATTTCGTTCCCGCGCTTCGCTGTTTTCGCAATTGAACGAACTCGGCTGTTTTCGCAGAATGGGTTGGGACACACCGTCCACACAACCATATTCACAAGGAGACCCAGCCGATGGCAATGCCGTCCTTTCCCCCAGCGAAGCACACGCCGCTGCAGCGCGCCGTGCGCGCCGCGATCCTGTCCGCCAGCCTGGCCGCCCTGCCGGTGCTGGCCGCCGGGCCGAGCTATACCTGGAGCAATGTCCGGATCGGCGGCAGCGGCTACGTGCCGGCCCTGGTCGCCCATCCGGCGCAGCGCGGCCTGTTCTATGCGCGCACGGACGTCGGGGGCGCCTACCGCTACGACGCCGCCAACAGCCGCTGGATCGCCTTGAACGACTGGACCCCGGCCAGCAACTTCAACATCTCCGGTATCGAAACCATCGCGCTGGACCCGAATAATCCGAACAAGCTCTACATGGTGGCCGGTATGTACTACGGCACCGACCACGGCGTGTTCCTGCTGTCCAACGACCAGGGCAACAGCTTCACCCAGGTGCCGCTCGACTTCTCGACCGGCGCCAACCAGGCCGCGCGCCAGACCGGCGAACGCCTGCAAGTGGACCCCAATGTCGGGTCCATTCTTTTTTACGGGACCAACAATTATTCCGGCAACGCGGCCACCAACGGCCTGTGGAAGAGCACCAACGGGGGGCTGAACTGGTCCAAGGTGAGCGGCTTCCCCGCCCTGTCCAGCGACAGCAGCGGCGCGGGGGTGTCCTTCCTCGCCTTCCACAAGCCCTCCGGCTCGGCGGGCCAGGCGACCCAGACCATTTTTGCGGGCATCAACACCAAATCGGCCGAACAGACCGGCGCCATCCTATACAAGAGCAGCGATGGCGGCACGACCTGGTCACCGGTCTGGGGCGGCCCCGGCGGCCTGCTGCCGCAGCGCGGGCAGATCGGCCCGGACGGCAACCTCTACATCACCTTCTCCGCCTTCACCAGCGACAGCAACGGGGACCACTACGGCCCCGACGGCCTGGTCGGCGGCCAGGTCTGGAAATACAAGGTCGACACCAACCAGTGGACCTACATCACGCCGTTCAACAACAGTAACGGCGCCAGCAACTACGGCTTCTCCGGCCTGGCGGTGGATCCGGTCCACGCCGGCACCCTGGTCGTGAACACCATCGACCGCTACGACAGCGAGGGCGAAACCATGTTCCGCTCCACCGACGGCGGCGCGACCTGGACCGACATCGTGCCCAGCGCCAGTTTCGACACCAGCGCGGCGCCCTGGAACAACACCTACGGCCCCATCCACAATTTCGGCAACTGGAGCGGCTCCGTGCTCGATCCCTTCGATGCCAACCACGCCTTCGTCACCAGCGGCGGCGGCATCTGGGAGACGAAAAACCTCACGGCGGCCAACACCAGCTGGGCCTACGGCCAGAACGGCGTGGAGGAAACGGCGATCACCACCTTGATCTCGCCCACGCCGAACCAGTACAACGCCTATCCCCTGATCAGCGGCGGCTGGGACATCTGCGGCTTCACCCACGCCAGCCTGACCAGCCCGCCCTCCCAGTTCGTCAACCCGACCTGCTCCAAGGTGACCAGCCTCGGCTTCGCCAAGGACAACTCGACCTTCGTCGTGCGGGTGCAGGAGGATGGCTGGAACAGCAGCGCCACCAAGCACTACGGCGCGATCTCCTGGAATGGCGGCTACAGCTGGAATCCCTTCGGCAGCAACGGCCCGACCGCCACGGGCGGCGGCAACGTCGCGGTGAACACGGACGGCAGCACCATCCTGTGGTCGGCGCCCGACGTGGTGGCCTACTCCAGCAGCGCGGCCTATTCCTGGAACACGATTTCGGCCCTGTCCGCCGACGTGAAGGTGGCGGCGGACGGCTACAACCCGAACCTGTTCTACGCCTATCAGCGCAATACGGGTAATTTCTACACCAGCAGCGACAAGGCGGCCAGCTGGCTCAACACCAATTCCAGCCCGATCGCCTGGGCCGACCAGCTGGCCGCTACCCCCGGCATCCAGGGCGACCTCTGGCTGGTGACGTACAACGGCCTGTACCACAGCACCAGTTCCGGCTGGGGCAGCTGGACCAGGATGCCCGGCGTGACCCAGGCGACGGCGCTCGGCTTCGGCAAGGCGGCGGCAGGCGCGAGCTACCCGGCCCTGTACGTGGCCGGCACCGTCAACAGCGTGCGCGGCTTCTATCGCTCGACCGACGGCGGCAACACCTGGGTGCAGATCAACGACGCTGCGCACCAGTGGGCCGGCTCCAACGTGATCACGGGCGACCCGAAAGTGTTCGGCACCGTGTACCTCGGCACCAACAACGGCCGCGGCATCGTGGTCGGCACGTCCTCCAACTGACCCGTCTTACCCCGCGCCCGCTCCGGGCGCGGTCTCCCTACGGTTCGAGCAGATCGACGCCGAGCGGCTCGAGCCGCAATACGTCGGACCAGGACTTGCCGCTCAACAGCCCTTGCTTCCTGCCGGCGATGCCGACCTCCTTGGCCTCGCCGGTCGTGTTGACGTAGAGTGTCCTCCCGCCGACGACCCGGGCGTACACACCGTCCGGCGTGGCCGGCCCTGGCGCGAGGCCCAGGCTGGCGTAGAGCTGACGGTACAAGGGCTTCATGATCTGCGGTTGCGCGGCCGTGGCGACGTAGATGGCGCGGCCCTGACCGAAACGGTTGACGGTGATGGCGGGCGGCTGGCCGGGGGCGTCGGCGAAGCGCGCCAGCACCTCGGCCGTGGAAGGTTCGAGCACTTCGTACATGCCCGGCCCGGTCCGGACCGCTTCGCCGTTGATCGTGGTCTGCAGCGATTCAGCGCGATAGAAGGCGTTGGTGCGCAAGCCGAATACGTCGGTCAGCCCCCCGGGCAAGGGTGTGTCGAACCACTGGTTGTGTTCATTCACCTTGGCCGACTGCGCGCTCATGACGACCGTGCCGCCGGCGGCGACGAACTGACGCAGCTTGGCCGCCGACGCCGCATCGAGCAAGTACAGGCCAGGGACGATCACCAGCTTGTAGCGGTCCAAGGCTTCATGGCCGACATGAATCACCGCCACGTCGATATTGTCCTTGAACAGGGGCGCGTAGGCGTCGTGCGCCTGCTTCAGGTAGCCCGGGTCGATGTAGGGCCGCACGGTGTTGGAGGGGCTGTCTTTCGGCGGGGTGGTCGCGATGATGTTATCGAACGCATAGGCGATCGCGACTTGCGGCTGTTGCAGGCGGGGGAAGCCCAGTTTCTCCAGCCGCGCGAACTCGCTCGCGATGGTGGCGAACTCGCCCAGCTTCCACGACGGGCGGTCGTCGTGATCGATCAGGCCGAACAGCGCCTGCTCTTCGCCGCCATGATGGCTGTGCCAGGTCCAGGGCAGCACCGCCTGCGCGCCGAGCAGCAGGCCGAAGTAGGCCCACATGCGCGAACGGCCCGGCGTGCCGTAGTAGCCGGCCCCGCCGGCGGTGAACTCGTTGAACCAGATCGGCGCGTTCAGGCCGGCCCGCATCATCGTGGCCTCGAACGCCGCGCTCAGCGGATCGCCCGGGTAGAACCCCATCGCGCCGTAGCTCACGTAGCGGCGGTAGGTCGCCAGGTAGTCGAAGCCCTTGCGCGGGGCGCTGTCCCACAGGTTGGAAATGGCGGGCTTGTCCGGCACGTTCTTCTTGCGCACGGCCTCGAGCGCGTCGAGCACGGCGATCGTTTGGTCCGACCAGAAGCGCCGCAAGTCGAGGTAGCGTTCGAAGGAGCCGGGTCCGTCGACGTAGGGCAGGCGGACCTCGTCCCAGTTGCCGAGGCGGCGCGACCAGCGCTGCGTCGCCCACGCCTTGTTCAGCGCAGCGAGCGTGCCATAGCGCCGCTGCAGCCAGGCGACGAAACGCCGGCGGTCGGCCTCGGAATAGGACAGCATGCCGTTGCCGCTCTCGTTGTTGTAACCGATCGCGAACAGCGCCGGATGCCGGGCGTAGCGCGTGGTCAGCGTGTCGGCCAGGCGCACCAGCAGGCGCCGGTAGTCCGGATCGCTGGTGTCGTCCATGTAGCGCTCGGCGGGGTCCAGGCGCGCCCCGTGCTGATTCACGATATCGACGCCGGGGTATTTCCTGTGTAGCCACAGGGGTGCGGGCTGCCCGGGAATGTCCAGGATGACCTTGAGGCCGGCCACCTGCATTTGGTCCATGATCCAGTCGAAGCGCCGGAAGTCGAATTTACCCTCCTCCGGCTCGAAGGAATCCCACGCCAGATCGCCCATGCGCACAACCTTGAAGCCGGCCTGCCGCATGCGCTCGATATCGCGCACGATCTGCTGGCGCTCGCGATCGAAGGGCTGGTAATTGGTGCCGACGAAGAGCTGCCCGGCCCCTGGCCAGCCGGGATGACCTTCGACGCTTTGGGCGTGCGCATCCACCGGTCCCAGGGCGGCGAGCGCCAGTGCGAGCGTGCAAGCCAGTCTGGACTTCATCGCTGCTCAGTCCATGTGGAACACGGGCTGCATCATGGCCCAGTGTTCGCCCGCGGCGCGGCTTGCCAGCGGCAGCTGGCACGGTCCGCAGAAGGTCCACCAGCGCTGGGTTTCAGGGTCGGCCGCGACGCGCCGCATGTCCGCCTCGAAGTCGCTGCCATGGTATTCCCAGTAGCCGAACAGCAGGTTCTCGGGCTCGCGCAGGAAAATCGTGTAGTTGCGCACATTAGCCGCCGCCAGCGTCGTCAGCACCGCCGGCCACACCGCGGCGTGCAAGGCCTTGTATTCATCGATTCTGGCCGGGTCGATCCCGATCACCATTCCCATCCGTTCCATCAGGTTTCCCGTCCATGTTTAGCGGCCCATCGGCCTGCGCCAATTGTACTCAATATATTACAAACACTCAAGAATGCGGGTAGAATGGCGAGCTTTCCACTGTCCGTTGCAACGCGGCGCGCACGCCCATCATGGCCAAGCTTCCGACCACCACCCGGCGCAGCATCAACCTTCTGCTGGACCATGTCGCCAGCCACCTGAAGCTCGGCGAACCGCTGCCGACCGAAATCCGGATGACCGAAATCGTCGAGAGCAGCCGCACCGCCGTGCGCAGCGCCCTGACCTATTTCGTGGAACACGGACTGATCGCGAGCATGAAGGACCGCCACCTGCTGCGCAAACCCAGGCGGCGCGACTACTTCGACGTGTCGGAACTCCACAGCGCCACGGAACAGCTACAGCAGGTGCTGATGGAACGCATCTACGAACGCGACCTGCCGCCCGGCGCGGAATTCACGGAAGTCGAACTGGCGCGCTCCGCCGGCGTCAGCACGATCGCCGTGCGCGAGTTCCTGATCGGTTTCTCGCGCAATGGCCTGATCGAGAAGACCCCGCGCGGGAGCTGGCGCCTGTGCGCATTCGACACCAAGTACGCCGAGGAGCTGGGCGAAGTGCGCGAGATGTTCGAGCTGAAGGCGATCGAGCGGGTCGCCGCCCTGCCCCCGGACGATCCCGCGTTCGCCCGCCTGCGCGATCTGCTGGCCCGCCATGAGGCACTCGGCAGGGAGCCGGCCGAACACCATGACGAATTTCCCGCGCTCGACCGCGAGTTCCACGGCTTCCTGATCAGCCTCCTGGACAACCGCTTCGCGCAAGGACTGAACGAAGCGGTGTCGATGGTGTATCACTATCACTACCAGTGGGACAAGCGCGACGAGCTGCCGCGCAACCAGTACGCGCTGCAGGAGCACCTGGCCATCCTGCGCCCGCTCGCCAAGGGCGACGTCGCGGCGGCGCTGGCGGCGATGCGTACCCACCTGCACTCGGCCCGGACCACCATGCTCAACGCCTTGCGTCACCGCGAGAACCTGGCCCACCAGGACTAGGCCCGTTCAGGCATTGAGCTTGATGAATCCTCCGTCGATCGGATAGTCGCTGCCCGTGATGAACGACGCTTCGTCGCTGCATAGATACAGGGCCAGCGCGGCGACTTCCTCCGGCCGCGCCATCCTCCCGATCGGCTGCGTTTGCGACAGGCGCTCGAACATTTCCGCCTCCCGTCCCGGATAGTTCTTGGCCAGGAAGCCGTCCACGAACGGCGTATGCACGCGCCCCGGCGAGATGGAATTGCAACGGATGCCGTCCTGCAGATAGTCCTTGGCGACCGACAGGGTCATCGCCATCAATGCCCCCTTGGCCGCGGAATACGCGAAGCGCTCCGGCACCGCCACCCAGGCCGCGACCGAGGTCATATTGAGAATCGTGCCGCCGCCGTTGTCGCGCAGGAGCGGAATGGCGGCGTGCAGGCAGTTGTAGGCCCCCTTCACATTGACGCTCATGACGCGGTCGAAATCCTGCTCGTCGGTGTTGTCGGCCTTCCCCACATGGGCGATGCCGGCGTTGTTGATCAGGATGTCGAACGGACCGACCTCGGCCAGGCTGGCATGCACGTCCGCCTGGCGCGTCACGTCGCAGGCATGCGCGCTGGCTTGCCCACCCTCTTCCCGGATCTCGCCCGCCACCTGCGCGCAGGCGGATGCGCTGATGTCCAGGATGTGCACCTGCGCGCCGCGCTGCGCGAACAGCACGGCGATCGCCTTGCCGATGCCGCTGGCGCCGCCGGTGATGACCGCCTTCTTGCCCTTCAATTCAAACATGCTTCAATGCTCCCTGCAGGTGTGCCGGTTTCCTCCAGCGCGACGGCATTTTGCTCCGCACGGGCGAACCAGGCGATCACGCCAAAACAAAGCAGCGGTGCGGCATAGCCGAACTGCAGGTTCCCGGTGACGTCGCTGATCGCACCGAACAGCAGCGGCAGCACGGCGCCGCCGACGATCGCCATGATGATCAGGCTGCTGCCCATCTCGGTATCCGCGCCGGCATTATGGATACCCAGCGAGAAAATGGTGGGAAACATGATCGACATGAAGAAGGCGATTCCGATCACGGCGCCCAGGGCCGCCAGGCCGCTGCCGAACATCGCCACGAGCGACAGCGCCATGCTGGCCAGCGCATAGACCAGCAGCAGGCGTGGCGGGGCGACGAACCGCATCAGCCAGGTGCCGGCGAAGCGCCCGACCACAAAGGCCGCGCCGCAGCCCCAGCCCAGATAGTCCGCCGCCTGTACCTGGGACACGCCGGCCGATCTGACCGCATACAGGATGAAGAAGCTGAACACGCACACTTGCGCACCGACGTAGAAGAACTGCGCGATGACGGCGCGCCGGATCGAGGCGCGCCGCAGTGCCCGCAGGATGGCCCCTTGCGGCTGGACCGCGCGCGCCGCGTCGCCCGCGCCAGTCGCGGGCAGCTTGAGGAAATAGAAGATCAGTGCGATGGCCATGATGACCAGCGCGATGCCGATATACGGCCCCTTGACGCTGGCCGCTTCCGCCGCCAGCACCGCCTGGCGCGCAGCATCGGGCAGCGCACGCAGATCGGACTCGCTGGTCCCGCCGGCCAGGATCACGCGGGCGCCGACGATGGGCGCCAGCGTGGCTGCCAGCCCATTGAACGACTGTGCCAGGTTGAGGCGCCGGGTCGCCTGCGCGGGCGGTCCAAGCAGCGTGATGTACGGATTGGCGGCGGTTTCCAGCACGGTCAGGCCGCAGGCGATGATGAACAGCGCCCCCAGGAAGTAGACATAGCGCTGCGTCTCCGCCGCCGGCACGAACAGCAGCGCGCCAAGCGCAAACAGCGCCAGGCCGCACAGCATGGCATTCTTGTAGCCGGCCTTGCGGATCAACAGGCCGGCCGGCAGCGCCATCACGAAATACGCGATGAACACCGCCGAATCGACCAGCGCCGATTGCAGCATCGTCAGGCTGAATGCCTTGCGCAGGTGCGGAATCAGGATCGGGTCCAGGTTGTGGACGAACCCCCACATGAAAAACAGCGTGGTGGTCATCACGAAGGCAAACCTGTAGGAAGGCCCGCCTGCTTGTTCGTTCGTCTCCATCGTCTCTCCCTGCGGATTCTTTAGTTGTCGATCAGGGCGGGATCCCAGGCGTGCACCGTCTGGTTCTGCTGGCCCAGGCCGTCGATGCCCAGGGCCATGCGGTCGCCCGGCCGCAGGTAGACCGGGTCCGGCTTCTGGCCAAGCCCGACGCCAGGCGGTGTGCCGGTGCTGATCACGTCGCCGGGATTGAGCGTCATGAAGCCGCTGATATAGCTGACCAGCTCGGCCACGCTGAACACCATGGTGCGGGTGTTGCCGGTCTGGTAGCGCTTCCCGTTCACGTCCAGCCACATGCCGAGGTCCTGCGGGTCCGGCACCTCGTCGGCCGTGACCAGCCAGGGGCCGATCGGCCCGAAGGTGTCGCAGCCCTTCCCTTTGTCCCATTGGCCGCCGCGCTCGAGCTGGTACTCGCGTTCGGACAGGTCGTTGACGACGCAGTAGCCGGCCACGTGTTCGAGAGCGGTTTCGACTTCCACATAGCGCGCCCGGGTGCCGATCACCACGCCCAGTTCCACTTCCCAGTCGCTCTTGCGCGAGCCGCGCGGGAGCACCACCGGATCGTTGGCGCCGACGATCGCGCTGGTCGCCTTGGCGAACAGCACCGGTTCGGCCGGCACGGCCATGCCCGATTCGGCCGCGTGGTCGGAATAGTTCAAGCCCACGCAAATCATCTTTCCGATATCGGCGACGACGGGAGCATAGCGTCCAGGATCGGCAACCAGCGGCAGCTGCGCCGGGTCGAGCGCGGCCAGCTTGCCCAGGGCGGCGCGGCCAAGCTGCGCCGAAGTCAGGTCAGGCAGAACGCCAGACAGGTCGCGCACGCGGCCCTCGGCATCGAGCATCCCGGGTTTCTCCTTGCCCTTGGGCCCGAAGCGTAAGAGTTTCATTGAAGTCCTTTAGATATCGGAGCAAAACGGTGTGGGTGCGCGGGCGTCGATCAAGCCCTGTCCGGCCAGGGCAGCCCACAAGGTGTTCGGCAGGGGCTGCGCGAACCACGCGGCGTTCTGGCGCAACTGGGCCACGCTGTGCGCGCCGGGAATGCAGGAAACGACGGCCGGATGGGCCATCGGGAACTGCAAGGCGGCCGCGGGGAGCGGAATGCCGGCCTGCGCACAGACTGCGGCAATGGCCTCGACGCGGGCCACCACGTGTGCCGGCGCATCCTCGTAATTGAATTTCCGGGTCCCCGCAAGGATGCCGGAATTGAAGGGGCCACCAATCACGATGCCGATGCCGCGCTCGGCGCAGCGGTCCAGCAAGGGCTCGCGCGCCGCCTGTTCGAGCAGGGTGTAGCGCCCCGCCAGCAGCGCGCAGTCAATATCGCAGGCCTGCATGGCGTCGGCCACCACTTCCCACTCGTTGACGCCGAGTCCGATGGCGCGCACGCTGCCCTCTTCGCGCAATTGCGTCAAGGCCCGGAAGCCGCCGCCGCGCGTCAACTGGTCCCAGTAGTGGGCGTGCCGCTCGCCGTGAGTGGCGCGGCCGATGTCGTGCACGTAGAGAATGTCGACCCGGTCCAGGCCGAGGCGCTGCAGGCTGTCCTGGTGCGAGCGCATGACGCCGTCGTACGAGTAATCGAAATGCGGCCGGAACGGCAGCGGCGCGGCCCAGCCCGATTCGCCTGGACGCACGCCGACGTCCGGCTGCATGAGCCGCCCTACCTTGGTGCTGATCACGTAGCTCGCACGCGGCCGTTCGCTCAGCGCGGCGCCCAAACGGCGTTCGGACAAGGTGAAGCCGTAGTACGGCGCGGTATCGAAGTAGCGGATGCCGAGGTCCCAGGCCGCGTCGACGATGGCGCGCGCCTCGGCGTCCGTCGTGGCCTGGTATAGCCCGCCCAGTTGGGCGCAGCCCAGTCCCAGGCTGCTGAGGGAAACCCCGCAGCGTGCCAGCGTGCGCATGTCGCTCGCTTGCATCTCAGGCCGCCTTCAACGGGAAGCATCCGGGGCCGGAGGGCTCGAATTGTTTGTAGGTGAGGATGAACTCCTGGTGCCCCAGGGCTTCCGAACAGGTCTGCGCGCCGTTGGCCACTTGCGCGACCAGGTCCACGATCTCGCCGCCGACCTGCGCCAGCGATGCGGCGCCGGCCAGGATGCGCCCCGCGTTCACGTCCATGTCTTCGGACAGGCGCTCGTACGTGTCCGGGTTGGCGCATACCTTGATCACCGGCGCCAGCGCCGAGCCCACCACCGAGCCACGGCCGGTGGTAAACAGCGTGAGGTGGGCGCCGCAGGCGATCAGTTCGACGATTTCGGCATTGTCCGAGATATTGGGAAAGCCGAAACGCACCTCGCCATCCGGCACCACGTCCAGCAAGTACAGCCCGCCGCCCGCGGGCTGGTCGCCCGGTTTCAGGATGCCGTTGATCGGCGAGGCGCCGCTCTTGGCGTACGCGCCGAGGGACTTCTCCTCCAGCGTGGTAAGGCCGCCGTCGGCGTTGCCGGGGGCGAAACTGCCGTGTCCCAGCACCGTGTAGTAGCGCGCGGCCTTGTTCACGCAGGCCACGATGGCCGCGCCCAGTTCAGGCGTCGCGGCCCGCCGCTGCATATGGAATTCGCATCCCACCAATTCCCCCGTCTCCTCGAAGATGCAGGCGGCGCCGGCGGCCACCAGCTGGTCGAAGGCGACGCCCACGGCGGGATTGGCGGTGATGCCGCTGGTGCTGTCCGAGCCGCCGCAGATGGTGGCCACCACCAGCTCGTCGAAGCCCATCGGCACCCGCTGCTGCTCGTCCAGGACCGCGCGCGCCCAGCCCACCCATTCGACGCCGGCGGCCACGCTGGCGCGGGTGCCGCGGTTCTGCTGGATGGTGATGGTATGCACCGGACGGCCGCTGGCCTCCACGGCGGCTTCCAGGCCGCGCCGGTTGAAACTCTCGCAGCCAAGGGAAACGATCAGCGTGGCGCCGACGTTCGGATGGGTGGCCAGTCGCTTCAGCATGCCGTCGGCGTAGTCGTTGGGGTAGCAGCCGGGGAAGCCGATCAGGTGTACTTCCTGCCCCGGGAAGGCATTGACGATCAGGCGCGCCACGTGATGCGCGCATTCGACGGTATAGGCAACGGCGACAACGTTGCGGATGCCCTTGCGGCCGTCGGCGCGCAGGTAGCCCGACAGGGCAGGCAGTGCGGCATGGGACATCAGTGCGTGCTCCCGATGAAAGAATGGGCGTCCGACGCCAGTGTAAAGGTGGGGATGTAGTCGCTGGCGAGATTGTGCGTATGGAGCATGGCGCCGGGCGCCACGTCGGCCGTCGTGGTGCCGATGACTGCGCCGTAACGCAACACCTTCGTGCCGGCCCGTAGCGCGTGGCGCGCCACCTTGTAGCCAAGCGGGACGTCGCCGGGCAGGGTCACGGGCGCGCCGTCGATCTCCAGCGTCGCGCCGGCCGCCAGGGGCGTACGGGCGATCAGGCAATTGTCTTCGGGCGCCATCAGCAACAGGCTGGGCGCACCGGAAGTCGGGTGTGGCATGGATGTTTCCTTCGCATCGATGGCTCGATTGTATGGCATATATCAAGTACAATGCAAGCACGGAATAACCCAGGAATGGAACAGATCATGATGAAAAGCGTTGTATGCCAGTCCCCTGGCGAGCTGCGGCTGGTGGAACGCCCGCTGCCGCAAGCCGCCGCCGACGAGGTGCTGCTGCGGGTACGCCGCATCGGCTTGTGCGGCACAGACATGCACATCTTCCGGGGCACCCAGCCCTTCCTCCAATATCCCCGCGTCATGGGGCACGAATTGTCGGGCGAAGTGGTCAGCGCACCGGCCGCCAGCACCCTGGCGCCCGGCGACCAGGTCTATGTGATGCCCTACCTGTCCTGCGGCAGCTGCGTCGCCTGCCGCCAGGGCAAGACCAATTGCTGCGCCAGGATCCAGGTGCTGGGGGTGCACCGCGATGGCGGCATGGCCGAGTACCTGGCTTTGCCGGAACGCTTCGTGTTCAAGACCGACGGCATTTCCCTCGACGACGCCGCGATGCTGGAATTCCTGGCCATCGGCGCGCATGCCGTGCGGCGCGCCGGCGTGAGGGCCGGACAGAACGTGCTCGTGGTGGGCGCCGGCCCGATCGGCATCGCCGCCGCGCTGTTTGCCCAGCTCAAAGGCGGCACGGTGACTGTGCTGGATGCGCGCGAGGATCGCCTGGCGTTCTGCCGCCGCGCGCTGAAGGTGACCCAGACGGTGACGGTGGGCGACTCAGACAAGGAACGCCTGGCGGAACTGACCGGCGGCGACTTCTACGACGTGGTGTTCGACGCCACCGGCAACGTCAAGGCGATGGAACGCGGCCTGGAATTTGTCGCGCACGGCGGCACCTATGTGCTGGTGTCGATCGTTCTGGATCGCATTTCCTTCGCCGATCCGGAATTTCACAAGCGCGAAACCACCCTGCTGGGCAGCCGCAATGCCACCGCCGACGACTTCCGTGAAGTGCTGGCGGCGATGAAGGCCGGTCTGGTTCCCACTGGGCTGATGAATACGCACCGCACCACCTTGTCCGAATTCGCCGACGTGCTGCCGCGCTGGATGGACCCGGCTGCCGGCGTGATCAAAGCCATTGTCGAGGTATGAATGGACAGTCCGATCCTGCAATTCGGCACCAGCCGCTTCCTGCAAGCGCACGTGGACCTGTTCGTCCACCAGGCATTGGAACAGGGCCAGGCCCTGGGCCGGATCACCGTGGTGCAGACGACCAGCAGCGTCCAGAGCGCACAACGGCTGGCGGCGTTCAACGCGCCGGGCGGCTACGCGGTGCGCATCCGCGGGTGCAGCGGCGGTCAGGTCGTGGCGGAGGAGTACTGCGTCACGTCGGTGGAAGCCGGCCTGCACGCCGACCGCGATTGGCCCGCCATCCGCGCACTGGCAACCGGTCCCGTACAGGTCATCGTCTCGAATACCGGCGACCGCGGCTACGACCTGTCGCCGCAGGACGGCCCGGCACTGCTGGACGCATCGACGCCGCCGCACAGCTTTCCGGCCAAGCTGCTGGTGCTGCTGCATGCGCGCTACCAGCACGGCGCGGCGCCCATCACCTTGCTCCCGTGCGAACTGGTCGCCGCCAATGGCCGCGCGCTGCGCGACCTGGTGTACAAACTGGCGCGCGAGTGGCAACTCAATGACGGCTTCCTCCGTTACCTGAACACAGACTGCGTGTGGGTCAATTCTCTTGTGGACCGCATCGTGTCCGAAGCGCTTGAACCGGCCGGCGCGGTGGCCGAACCGTACGCCATCTGGGTCATCGAAGCGCAAGAGAACATGCTTCTGCCTTGCCACCATCCGCAGATCGTCGTCACGGACCGGCTGGAACCCTTCGAGCGGCGCAAGCTGTTCCTCCTGAACCTGAGCCACACCTTCCTGGCCGAACGCTGGCTGCACGCGCAGCGCAGCGAGGACGAGACCGTGCTGCAGGCGCTGTCCGATCCCGCGCTGCGGGCGGAATTGGAGGCGTTGTGGGACGAGGAAGTCCTCCCCGTATTCGACGCGCTGGGCGAAGCCGAGAGCAGCCGGTCCTACCTGGCCGAGGTGCGCGACCGCTTCAACAATCCCTTCCTAGCGCACCGCCTGAGCGATATCGCCCAGAACCACGAACAGAAGAAGCAGCGCCGCGTGCTGCCGGTGGTGGAACTGGCCGAACGGCTTGGCCTGGGCCTGCCCCAACCCAGGCTGCGGTCAGCACTACGCCGCAGGATGGGGAACGCAGCATGAGCGGCGCGTTCTGGTCCGTCGGAGAATGCATGCTGGAGTTGCGTCCGCAACCGGACGGCACCATCGCCCATGCCGCCGCCGGCGACAGCTACAACACGGCGGTCTACCTGAAGCGCATCGCGCCGGACCTGCCGGTGCGCTATGTCAGCGCGCTCGGCGACGACGCACTGAGCGGATTGATTCGCCACCATATGCAGGCCGAGCAGATCGACACCAGCCTGTTGGAAACCCGGCCCGGCGCGACGCCCGGGTTGTACGCGATCGAGACCGACGCCCAGGGCGAACGGCGGTTCGCCTACTGGCGCGCGCAGTCGGCGGCGCGCAGCATGTTATCCGCCGCACACCAGGGCCTGTTGCGGCGGGAACTGCCAGGGTGCCGGGTGCTGCTCCTTACCGGGATTACCCTCGCCATCCTGGACGACGTCCGCCGCGCCGACCTGCTGGAACTGGCGGCAAGCGTGCGCGCGGCAGGTGGTTGGGTGGCGCTGGACAACAATTACCGCCCTGCCCTGTGGGACGCGGCGACGGCCCGCCAATGGTTGGCGCGCGCGGCCCGCGTCTGCACCCATGCGCTGTTCGGTTTCGACGACGAGGTGGCCTTGCATGGCGACCGCAATCCTGCGGACGCGTTGGCGCGACTCCAGTCCATCGGCGTGCCGGACGTCCTGCTCAAGCTGGGCGCCGGCGGCTGCCTGGTGGGTGGGGCCATCGGCAGCAGCGTGCGCGTCCGGGCGCAGGAAGTGCGCGCCGTGGACACCACGGCGGCCGGCGACAGCTTCAACGCCGGCTATCTCGCCGCCCGCCTGGAGGGCGCGAACAATGTCCAGGCCGCACATGCCGGCTGCGCCCTCGCCGCCGCCGTCGTGATGCACCGAGGTGCGATCATTCCGGTGCACGCCATGCCCGACCACTCACTTTTCGAACAGTGAACCATGATGCGCATTGACGCCCACCAGCATTTCTGGCAACTGGCCGCCCGCCGTGGCGCCTGGCCGCCGCCGGAGCTCGCCCCGATCCACCGCGATTTCGGTCCTGGCGACCTGCTGCCCTTGTTGCGGGACGGCGGCATCGACGCTACCGTCCTGGTGCAGTCGCTGCCTCACGAGGCCGATACGCGCTTCATGTTGGATCTGGCGGACCGCCACGCTTTCATCGGTGCGGTCGTCGGCTGGGTCGACCTCAAGGCGGCAGACGCGCCGCAGCGGATCGCCGTCCTTGCCGCGCATCCGAAACTGCGCGGCCTGCGCCCGATGCTGCAGGACCTGGATGTCGAAAACTGGATCGATGACCCCTGCCTGGATCCGGCGGTGGACGCCATGTTGAGGCATGGCCTGGTTTTCGACGCGCTGGTCCTGCCGCGCCATTTGCGCGGGCTGCTGGCCTTCGCGCGACGCCATCCCACGCTGCCGATCGTGATCGACCACTTGGCGAAACCGGCCATGCAGGGCAAGCCGGATGCGCGGTGGCGCGACGACATGGCTCGCTTGGCCGCGCTGCCGCAGGTCGCTTGCAAGCTGTCCGGATTGGTCACAGAGGCGGGTCCCGACTGGACCGTGGAGCAATTGCAGCCATATGCGGAGCATGTGCTGCAGGTGTTCAGACCTGAGCGGCTCGTATGGGGAAGCGATTGGCCGGTAAGCCGGCTGGCGAGCAGCTATGCCGCCTGGATCGATGCCAGCGAAATTCTGCTGGCCAGGCTGGACGCGCACCAGCGAGCCGCGGTGTTCGGCCTGAATGCCCTGCGCATCTACCGGATCGAATTATCCGCGATGTAAGCGTTGGCTATTCTCTATGTCTGCGCCCGGCGTCAGGCCACCAAGCGCTTCAACGAGCAAGTCAAGCGTAACAGTGAGCGCTTCCCATCTGACTTCATGTTCCAGCTCACCGAAGAAGAGTTTAGTGCTTTGAGGTCGCAATTTGCGACCTCAAACGGCAGTCGCGGCGGCCGACGCTACCCGCCCTTCGCCTTCACCGAACACGGTGCCGTCATGGCCGCCAATGTCATCAACAGCGCGCATGCCATCCAAGTGTCGATCTTCGTCGTGCGTGCCTTCGTGCAGATGCGGGAGATGGCGGTGTCGAACAAAGAGCTGGCCCTGCGCCTCGACGCTCTGGAAGATAAATGGGAACTGCTGTCGCTCAAGCACGGGACTCTCGAGCACAACACGCGCGTCCAACTCAAGCAGATTTTCGACGCGCTGCGCGAACTGATGGCCCAGCCGGAACCTGCCCCAAAGCGGCCCATCGGCTTCGTCACGCCGGATAGCATGCCCGGCAAAACCAACGCAGCCAAGAGAAGGGCAATTAAGTCCGGAAAGTAGCGTTCTTCCCTGGAGCAAACTGCAAAGGTGTCGGCGCGAATTTGTCAACATTCGCAAAATTATCCGCGCGGAAATATTGTAGGCTAGCGATACTTTTTTAACCTGGAGAGCCTATGCAAATCTTTTCGATGTGGACGTTCGGTCTGATCGCGGCGCTGACCATTGCCGTGTTCGGCGTCGGTTATCCGGTGGCGCGCAAGTTGCGCCAGTTCTGGGCTTGGGCAACCGGCTCGGAGCCGCCACGGGAGAAGATGATCGTCTTCCTGCCTATCAATCTCATCATTGGCTTGCTTGTCGGCGGTTTCGTCCAGACCTTCTACGATGCGGGCTTGATATGCAGCCAGTATCGGCAACCACTTCTTTCCTGCACTATCAAGGTGGTGTCTCAGCATTCCAAGTGACCCATGCTGGGCACACCACAAACAACAAAGCCGCCCGGAGGCGGCTTTGTCATGTATTCTGGCGGAGACGGTGGGATTCGAACCCACGATACAGGTTTTGCCCGTATGCTTCCTTAGCAGGGAAGTGCCTTCGGCCACTCGGCCACGTCTCCACGGTTGCAGTGCAACCCTCCTGGCTCTGCGTCGCCGCAAATTCAGGAGACCGCGATCATACTTGACGCCCTTCCGTTTGGTCAACGGTCAGACGGAAAAAAACCGAAAAATTTACTCTTTATCCAGTTCGAAGGCCTTGTGCAGGGCGCGCACGGCCAATTCCATGTATTTCTCGTCGATCAGGACGGAAACCTTGATCTCGGAGGTGGAGATCATCAGGATGTTGATGCCCTCCTCGGCCAGGGTCTGGAACATCTTCGAGGCCACGCCGCAGTGCGAACGCATGCCCACGCCCACCACCGAGATCTTCGAGACCTTGGTGTCGCCCACGAGGGTGGCGGCGCCGATCTCGCTCTTGACCTTTTCCAGCACGCCCATCGCCTTCACGTAGTCGCCGCGCGAAACGGTGAAGGTGAAGTCGGTCTTGCCTTCCACCGACTGGTTCTGGATGATCATGTCCACTTCGATGTTGGCGTCCGCGACCGGGCCCAGGATGTGGTAGGCGACGCCCGGCTTGTCGGGCACGCCCAGGACGGTGATCTTGGCTTCATCGCGGTTGAAGGCGATACCGGAGATGACGGCTTGTTCCATGTTTTCTTCTTCCTCAAACGAAATCAGGGTGCCCGAATTGGCTTCTTCTTCGAGCGGCATCAGGGGGTCGGTGAGCGAGGACAGCACGCGCGTCGGCACGCGGTAGTTGCCCGCGAATTCCACCGAACGGATCTGCAGCACCTTGGAGCCGGACGAGGCCATCTCCAGCATCTCTTCGAAGGTGATCTTCGGCAGGCGGCGCGCTTCGGTGACCACGCGCGGGTCGGTCGTGTAGACGCCGTCCACGTCGGTGTAGATCAGGCATTCGTCCGCCTTCAGCGCGGCGGCGATCGCCACGGCCGAGGTGTCCGAGCCGCCGCGACCCAGGGTCGCAATATTGTCCTCGTCGTCCACGCCCTGGAAGCCAGTGACGATCACGATCTTGCCTTCGTCCAGGTCGCCGCGGATGCGCTTGTCGTCGATCGACTGGATACGCGCCTTGGTGAAGGCGGAGTCGGTCTTGATGCCGACCTGCCAGCCGGCATAGGACACGGCCGGCTTGCCCAGCGCCAGCAGCGCCATGGCCAGCAGGCCTACGGAAACCTGCTCACCGGTCGAGGCAATCATGTCCAGTTCGCGTGGATCGGGCTGGTCCATGATTTCCCTGGCCATCCCGATCAGACGGTTGGTTTCGCCGGACATGGCCGACGGCACCACCACCACTTGGTGTCCCGCGTCGTACCATTTGGCGACGCGCTTCGCGACGTTCTTGATGCGTTCCGTCGAGCCCATCGACGTACCGCCGTATTTGTGGACAATTAATGCCATAACAGTGAGTCTTCCGCACAAAAAGGAATCGAAGAGAGTCCTTTACTCTACATGCTGCAATGCAAAAGGACAAGCGCAAAAACGCATGAACTCATAACATATTGGCATATCGAAATTACCGGCAACGACGGTCGTTATGCGGAGAAGCTCCAGCGCAGCACGACACCGGGCGAAGCGTTGAGAAATCGATAATCCATCCCCAGTCCGGCGGCATACAACAAGGCATTACCTGCATAGACAACTGGGAGCCGTGCGCGCTCCCACGGTGGGATGGAACCCGCCTGGTAGTGGTGTTTGAGGCTGCGCGAAGGCCGGTTGGCGGCGAGCTTGAGCATGGCTGAACCACGCGGCGCGGCGAGGGTCAAAGGATGCGTGCGCAGCCATTCCGGATCGATGCCCTGCTCCGCGCTATCGACGTGCAAAATGCCGCCAAAGTCAGGCACGGCGAGCGCCGCTTCGCCCTGCCAATGCAGGGTCACCGGCGCCAGTTCTTCGGTGCTGCGGCGCGGCACGATATGCAGGCGATCGCGATGGCGCCGCAGTTCGCAGGCGGGATGGGTCACCCGCAGCTGGGCGTCTTCGCGCGCGGAAAGCGCCTGCGCCAGCAGCTCGGCCAGCCAGGCGGTGGACGGCATCTGCAGGCCGCGTGCATGGAACCAACGGCGCAGCGCGTTGTTGGCGCGGTCCACGCTCAGAGCGCGCAACCAGGCACAGTCGAGCGAGCCGTCCGCGCCCAGGCCGGTTTGCAGATCCTGATCCGCCAGTTCGTCGAGCAGGCGCTGGGCCGATTGCGCATGCGCCGCGGCCCGGGCCAGGCGCTGCTGATAGCCGGGAAAGACGCGCGCCAGCTCGGGCAGCGCGCCGTGGCGCAGCGCATTGCGCGTGTAGCGCGTCTCGGCGTTGGATTCGTCCTCGACCCAGGCCAGACCCTGGGCGGCGGCCCAGGCCTCCAGCCGCGCGCGGCTCGCGTCGAGCAGGGGCCGGGCGAGCCACACGTCGGCCGTGCCGAGCAGGCCAGGCGCGCGGTGGCAACGCTCCATGCCGGCCAGGCCGGCCGGCCCCGAACCGCGCAGCAACTGCAGCAACACGGTTTCCGCCTGGTCGTCGAGATGGTGGGCCGTGAGCAGCATGTCGACGCCATGCTCGCGGCACAGGCCGCCGAGCGCCGCGTAACGGGCGGTGCGCGCGCCCGCTTCGGTGCCCTTGCCGGCGGCGGAAACGGTGACATGCTGCGCGTGGAACGGCAGTTGCAGCGCCGCGGCGGCGGCGGCGCAATGCGTCAGCCACGCGTTGGCGTTCGGGCTCAGGCCGTGATGAACGTGGAACGCGGACAGCGTCGCGCCCGCCTGCGCGCAATAACGGGCGGCGAGGTGGAGCAGGACGGTGGAGTCGAGGCCGCCGCTGAAGGCGACGGCTACGTGGGCAGGCGTGTGCTGCGCCCGCAGGGCAGCGAGGGAACGGCTGAAGATGCCAGGCAAGGCGGCCGCGCCGCCCTCCCCTTGCCGCGGATTCACTCCTCGGACGGCAGCATCTCTTTGAATTTGCCGTAGCTCATCAGCTTGTTGTGACGCGCTTCGAGCAGGTCCTTGGTCTTGATGCCCTGGAACTGGCGCAGCGAGTCGGCCAGCGCGCGCTTGAGCAGGCGCGCCATTTCCTTCGGATCGCGATGGGCGCCGCCGAGCGGCTCGCTGACGATCTTGTCGATCAGGCCGAGGGCCTTGAGGCGGTGCGCGGTCAGGCCCAGCGCTTCGGCCGCTTCCGACGCGCGGTCCGCGGTCTTCCACAGGATCGAGGCGCAGCCTTCCGGCGAGATCACGGAATAGGTCGCGTATTGCAGCATCAGCACGGTATCGGCCACGGCCAGCGCCAGCGCGCCGCCGGAGCCGCCTTCGCCGATGATGGTGGTGATCATCGGCACCTTCATCTCGGCCATGACGTACAGGTTGTGACCGATCGCTTCCGATTGGCCGCGCTCCTCGGCGTCGATGCCGGGCCAGGCGCCGGTGGTGTCGACGAAAGTGAACACCGGCAGGCCGAATTTTTCGGCCAACTTCATGAGGCGCATGGCCTTGCGGTAGCCTTCTGGCTTGGGCATGCCGAAGTTGCGCATGGCGCGCTCCTTGGTGTCGCGCCCTTTCTGGTGGCCGATCACCATGCAGCTTTGGCCGTTGAAGCGCGCCAGGCCGCCGATGATGGACTGGTCGTCCGCAAAGCTGCGGTCGCCGTGCAATTCGTGGAAGTCGGTGAAGATCTCGTTCACATAGTCCATCGTGTATGGACGCTGCGGGTGACGCGCGATCTGGGAAACCTGCCAGGGCGTGAGCTTGGCGTAGATGTCTTTGGTCAGCTGCTGGCTCTTCTTGGCCAGGCGCTCGATTTCTTCCGAGATGTCGACCGCCGAATCGTCCTGCACGAAGCGCAGTTCTTCGATTTTCTGGTCGAGCTCGGCAATCGGCTGCTCGAAGTTGAGGAATGTGGTTTTCGTCATTGGTCCTCCGTGAGTCTAGGCGCTATTCTACCGGAACCGGGTCCAGGCTACGCCATAAATACCAAGTAGCAACTGTCCGCCAGGGTTCCCAGTTGGCCGACACTTCGCGCGCGTCGCTGCGCGAGACCGGTTCGCCCGAGAAATAATTGCGGCTGATGCCCTGGATCAAGCCGGGGTCGTCCAGAGGCAGGACGTTCGGCCGGAGCAGATTAAATATCAAGAACATCTCGGCTGTCCAGCGCGTAATGCCGCGGATCTGGGTCAGCTCGGCGATGACCGCTTCGTCGTCCATCTGCGCCCATTTGTCCACATGGACGCGCTTCGCCTTGAAGTGATCGGCCAGGTCGAGGATGTATTCCGTCTTGCGCTTGGACAGGCCGCACTGGGCCAGCCCGTCCGCGCCGGCCTTCACCACGGCGGCCGGGCCGAACTTGGGCAGGCCGTCCATCAGCTTGCCCCAGGTCGTTTCCGCCGCCTTGGGCGAACTTTGCTGGCCGACGATGGAGCGGGCCAGGGTCAGGAACGGGTCGCCATGGCCGACCAGATGCAGGTCGCCGATCTGGGGAATCAGCCTCTTCATGATGCGGTCGCGCTTCATGAGTTCGGCCTTGGCCTCTTCCCAGTAGGATGGCACGTCCAGCATCATGGAAGCGGTCCCAGAAATGGTCTTGACGAGGGCCATCATGCGCGGCGCCACTTGGTGGTGCCGTCCGGCTTGTCTTCCAGGATGATCCCGGCGGCGGACAATTCGGCGCGGATGCGGTCCGACTCGGCGAAGTTCTTGGCCAGCTTGGCGGCGCGGCGCTGTTCGATCAGGGCCTCGATGCGTTCGGCGTCGGCGTCGCCGCCGCGCAGGAAGTCCTGCGGCGCGCGCCCCAGGAGACCCAGCACGCCGGCGAGCGCCTTCAACTGGCGCGCGCTGGCAATCGATTTCGTTTTATTGACCTCGGTGGCCAGCTCGAACAGCACGGCCACCGCCAGCGGCGTGTTGATGTCGTCGTCCATCGCCTCCTTGAAGCGCTGGCCGCTGGCCTCGTTCCAATCCACCTCGTACGGCCCGGCGCCGGTCTCGACCTCGGACAGGGCCGTGTACAGGCGCGTGAGCGCGGCCTTGGCGTCGTCCAGATGCACGTCAGAATAATTGAGCGGGCTGCGGTAGTGGGTGCGCAGCATGAAGAAGCGCACCACTTCGGCGTCGTACTTGGCCAGCACGTCGCGGATGGTGAAGAAGTTCCCGAGCGACTTGGACATCTTCTCGTTGTCCACCACCACGAAGCCGTTGTGGACCCAGTAGTTCACCATGCGTCCGCCGAACGCGCCTTCGGACTGGGCGATCTCGTTCTCGTGGTGCGGGAACTGCAGGTCCTGGCCGCCGCCGTGCAGGTCGAAGTGTTCGCCCAGCAGCGCGCACGACATGGCGGAGCACTCGATGTGCCAGCCCGGCCGGCCGATGCCCCACTTGGACGGATACTTCACCTCGGGCGGCTCGGCTTCCTTGGACGCCTTCCACAGCACGAAGTCGAGCGGATCGCGCTTGCCGGTGTTGACGTCGACGCGCTCGCCCGCGCGCAGGTCGTCGATGGACTTGCCGGACAGCTTGCCGTAGCTGGGAAAGCCGCGCACGGCGTAGTTCACGTCGCCGTCCGCGCCCTGGTAGGCCAGGCCCTTGGCTTCGAGCTTGTCGATGATGTCCAGCATTTGCGGCACATATTGGGTGGCGCGCGGCGTGTCGGTCGGCGGCAGGATGCCGAGCTTGCCGATGTCCTCGTTCATGTAGCCGATGAAACGCTCGGTCAGCTGCGAGATGGTCTCGCCGTTTTCGACCGCGCGCTTGATGATCTTGTCGTCGATGTCCGTGATGTTGCGCACGTAGCGCACCGCGTAACCCGAGGCGCGCAGCCAGCGGTAGATGACGTCGAACGCCATCATCATGCGCGCGTGGCCGATGTGGCAGTAGTCATAGATCGTCATCCCGCACACGTACATGCCGGCCTGGCCGGGCACGAGCGGTACAAATTCCTGCTTCTCACGCGCGAGCGTGTTATAGATCTTCAACTTACTCATCGGCTGTTTTTCTCGGGACGCGCACCGCGCAAAGGGGCCGTCAGGCTGGCGCCGCGAAGGCGTGCCGGCAGGCGAATTTGCTACGAGAACGTCGTGACCCTTGGATAATTCTTATTGGTAGAATGGGCGCTCAAGCCGCGCAGTATAGCACTGAAAAAAACGCGGTCGACCCTTTAAGGAGTGTTCATCGATGCGATCGCTGTCGAAACTGCTGACCGCCCTATGCGGTCTTTTCCTGGCCGTTACCGTGTACGCACAGGACGCCAATCCGCGCGTCCACCTCAAGACCACGATGGGCGACATCGTGCTCGAATTGGACAAGGAAAAGGCCCCCGTCACGGTCGATAACTTCCTCCAGTACGTCAAGAGCGGCTTCTACAACGGCACCGTGTTCCACCGCGTGATCGACGGCTTCATGATCCAGGGCGGCGGCTACGACAAGAACCTCAAACCCAAGCACACCCGCAAGCCGATCAAGAACGAAGGCGGCAACGGCCTGTCCAACGCGCCCTACAGCGTGGCGATGGCACGCGAGGACAACCCGGACTCGGCCACCTCCCAGTTCTTCATCAACGTGGCCGACAACGCGGGCCTGGACCGCGCCAACCGCGTCGATGCCGGCTATGCCGTGTTCGGCAAGGTGGTGGACGGCCAGGAGACCGTGGACAAGATCAAGAAAGTGCTGGTCGACGACAAGCCCGGTTTCCAGAACGTCCCGGTGATTCCGGTGGTCGTTACGGCGGCCACCATCGTCAAGTAAAATAGCGTTTTTTCAAAACCGGATACGAAGGATACGACCATGGCCGTACTGCTGACTACCAACAAGGGCAACATCAAAATCGAACTGGATGCCGAGAAGGCGCCGAAAACGGTCGAGAACTTCCTGCACTACGTGAACAAGGGCCACTACGACGGCACCATCTTCCACCGCGTGATCGGCAACTTCATGATCCAGGGCGGCGGCTTCGACCAGGAGATGAAGCAAAAGCCCACCGATCAGACCGTCGAGAACGAAGCCAAGAACGGCCTCAAGAACGACAAGTACACCCTGGCCATGGCGCGCACCTCGGACCCGCACTCGGCCTCGGCCCAGTTCTTCATCAACGTGACCGACAACGGCTTCCTGGACTACCCGGGCCAGGACGGCTGGGGCTATGCCGTGTTCGGCAAGGTGGTGGAAGGCACGGAAGTCGTGGACGAAATCAAGAAGGTCCGCACCGGCCGCTCCGGTTTTCATTCCGACGTGCCGGTCGAGGCGGTCGTGATCGAAAAAGCCGAAGTAGTCTAAACAAGGACGCAGGCCGGACATGCCCATCCCCGCGCGCACCCTGGCGCTGTTCATCTCCGACCTGCACCTGCAGCCTTCCCATCCGCGCACCTCGGAGGCATTCTTCGCCTTCCTGAAGGAGCGCGCGATGGCCAGCGAATCGCTCTACCTGCTCGGCGACCTGTTCGAGTACTGGGCCGGCGACGACGACCTGGCCACCCTCCATCCCCAGCTCGTGGCCAAGGCCCTGCGCGCGGTCAGCGCCAGCGGGGTGAGGATCTACTGGATCGCGGGCAACCGCGACTTCCTGGTCGGCCAGGCGTTCGCGGACGCGGCCGGCCTCACCCTGCTGCCTGAACCCTATGTCGCCGAGATCGGCGGCCAGCGCATCGCCCTGGTGCATGGCGACGCCCAGTGCACGGACGACGTCAAGTACATGGCGTTTCGCGCCCAGGTGCGCCAGCCGGAGTGGCAGCGCCAGTTCCTGGCCATGCCGCTTGCCGAGCGCAAGAAGATCATCGCCGGGCTGCGCGAAGGCAGCCGCCAGGCGCACACCGAGAAGTCCTACGAGATCATGGACGTGACGCCGGCCGCCATCGCGGACCTGCACGCGGCCACCGGCGCCGACATCATCATCCACGGCCACACCCACCGCCCCGCCCTGCACGCGGCCGCTGGCAAGCGCCGCTACGTGCTGCCGGACTGGGACCTGGACACCGAGCCCCCGCGCGGCGGCTGGATCAGCATCGACGCCCAGGGCGCCATCGTCCGCCACGACCAGGACGGCAAGCCCCTCTGACACATATGCATTGAAAAACCGTTGACGTCCGTCGCGGCCCAAGTGTTATACTTCACTACAACACTACTTCGATAGGAGACCATCATGCTTAGGGAGCCCCCGCCATGACATCCGGATGGAACGACACCACACCCATCTATCTCCAGCTGAAGGACCGCGTGATCGGCATGATGCTCGACGGCGTCCTCAAGGCTGGCGATGCCCTGCCCTCCGTGCGCCAGGTGGCCGCGGAATACCAGCTCAACCCGATTACCGTGTCCCGCGCCTACCAGGAACTGGTGGACGACCAACTCGTAGAAAAAAGAAGGGGAATTGGCATGTACGTCACTGAAGGCGCGAGCGAGAAACTGCTCGCCAGCGAACGCGAACGCTTCCTGCGGGAGGAATGGCCCGCCCTGCTCGAACGCATCCGCCGCCTGGGCCTGAACCTGGACCAGCTGATGCGCAGCACGCCCAGCGCCAACGGAGGTGCGGCATGAGCGCCGTGATCGCCGCCCGTGGCCTGACCAAGCGCTACGGCAAGAACACCGCCGTCGACCACATCGACTTCGAGATCCCGGCCGGGCGCATCGTCGGCCTGATCGGCCCCAACGGCTCGGGCAAGACCACCACCCTCAAAGCGGCGCTGGGCCTGATCCCCTTCGAAGGCGAGCTGAGCGTGCTGGGCAAGGACCCGCGCACCGAACGCGACGCGCTGATGGAAGACGTGTGCTTCATCGCCGACGTGGCGATCCTGCCGCGCTGGCTGCGGGTGCGGGACGCGCTCGATTTCGTCGAAGGCATCCACCCGCGCTTCTCGCGCGCCAAGGCGGAAGCCTACCTGGCCCGCACCAAGCTCGGCGCCGACCAGAAGGTCAAGCAGATGTCCAAGGGGATGATCGTGCAGCTGCACCTGGCCCTGGTGATGGCGATCGACGCCAAGCTCCTGGTGCTGGACGAGCCCACGCTCGGCCTGGACATCATGTACCGCAAGCAGTTCTACCAGCATCTGCTGGAGGACTACTTCGACGAGGGCAAGACCATCGTCATCACCACCCACCAGGTCGAGGAAGTGGAGCACATTCTGTCCGACCTGATGTTCATCCGCGACGGCAAGATCGTGCTCGCTTCCACGATGGACGAAATCGGCCAGCGCTACACGGAGCTGATGGTCGGCCCGGACAAGGTCGGCGCGGCCAACGCGCTCGGCCCGATCGACAAGCGCACCGTGTTCGGCAAGTCGGTCATGCTGTTCGACGGCGTGCCGCGCGCCCAGCTCGACGTGCTCGGCGAGACCCGCAACCCCAGCGTGGCGGACCTGTTCGTCGCGACCATGAAAGGAATGTACGCATGAAAACCATGAAGTGGCTGCTCCGGCGCGAGTTCTGGGAGCATAAAGGCATGTTCTTCTGGGCCCCGGTGATCGCCGCGGCTCTGATCGCGGTGCTGCTCACCATTGCCTCGGCCCAGCTGGCGACCAACGCGATGGCCCATGCCACCATCAACGGCCATCAAGTCACCGCCCAAGTGAACGGGATCCCGGCGGAGCTAAAGCAGGCGATCGGCTCCGGCATGGCCGGCGGCTACCTGGCCGTCTCCGCGCCCCTGTTCTTCCTGTTGGGGCTGGCCGTGTTCCTGTACTGCCTCAATTCGCTGTACGAGGAGCGCCGCGACCGCAGCATCCTGTTCTGGAAGTCGCTGCCGCTGTCGGACCGCGATACCGTGCTGTCCAAGATCGGCGCCGGCGTCGTCATGCTGCCCTTGATTTACATCGGCGTGGCGACCGTGCTGTCGCTGGTGGTGCTGTTCGTGATCGCCACCGTCCTGTTCGTCAAGGGGATCAACCTGTTCCCCGTGCTGTTCTCGGAAGGCGGGCTGTATCTGGCGCCGTTCCAGCTGCTGGGACTGCTGCCGGTGTACGCGCTGTGGGCCCTGCCGACGGTCGGCTGGCTGATGCTGGTGTCCGTATGGGCGCGCTCCAAGGCCTTCATGTGGGCGGTCGGCGTGCCCTTGATGACCATTGCGGTGCTCAAGTTCGTGACCGTCACCTACCACCTGGACTGGAACGTCGACTGGTTCGTCCGTGAAGTCGCCCTGCGCGGCATGGACGGTGTGTTCCCCGGAATCTGGCTGGCCGCCGAACACGTCGGTGCGGACCAGCTGGTCAACCCCGCCACGCACATGATGGACATGACGAACGTGCTGCGCGCCTCCTACGGCACCCTGTCCAGCCCCTCGGCCTGGATTGGAGCCCTGGCCGGCGTGGCCATGCTGGCCGCCACGGTGCGCCTGCGCCGCTGGCGCGACGAAGGCTGACCCCGTCATCCCCGCGAAAGCGGGGACCTCTGCGCGTCTGCAGCACCGCGGCGGAACGAACTACTCGAACTGCTTGCGGAACTGTTCGAACTGCGCGGCCAGGTCAGCCACCTGGTCGCGCAATTGCGCCACCTCCGCCTCCAGGGCCGCCACCCGTCCGCCCTGCGCGGGCGCGCTGACCGAACCGGCATAGCTGCTCGCCGTTTCCTGCTGCGCCAGCGCGGTCTCCCCGGCCAGCAGCTGGCCGTAGCGCGGCTCCTTGGTTCCCGGCGCCAGCGGCAAGCGCGCCACCAGCGGCGGATACTTATCGATCAGGAACTGCAGGCCCGTCTCGACGTCGGCCACGGATTTGAATTCGTGCAAACGGCCGGTGCGGGTGCGGATTTCGCCCGCCGTCTGCACCCCGCGCAGCATCAGCACGGTGAGGACGGCCAGCTTGTCCTGCTCCAGCGACCACTTGATGCGCATGCGGTGCTCATACTTCACCACCCGGGCTCCGGCCTGGGTCACCGCGTTGACCAGCTTGCGCTCGATGAGGCGCTGCAGGGTGTCCGCGATGGTTTCGTCGGACAACTGCATCACCGGATCGCGGCTCGATAGTTGGTTGCAACCGGCGGTCAGCGCGTTCAGCGACAGCGGGTAGTTGTCGGGCGTAAGGGCCTCTTTTTCGGCGAGGACCGCCAGCACGCGGATCTCGAACGGGTCGAAAATATCGTCGTTGTCGCTCATTGTTCTTATTCGACCATGCGGTTGAGGGTTTCGGAATCGATCTTGTCGCCGTCCAGCAGGTCAGTGCAGCAGATGCCGGCGGCCTTCATCGTCTTCTTGATCTGTTCGAGTTGCTCGTCCTGCTGCGCGGCGTGGTTGATCAACTTGTGCAGCGCCTTGGACAGCGGGTCGTCCCCGTTCGGCGTGACGCCATAGGCGGCGAACAGCTGGGCGCTGCGCGCCTCGGCGGACTTCTCGATGATGTGAGCCGGGTTGCCGACCGCCGTCGCCCCGGGCGGCAAGGGCTTGAGCAGCACCGCGTTCGAGCCGACCTTGGCGAATTCGCCCACCGTGAACGCACCCAGCACCTGGGCGCCGGCGCCCACGATGACGCCGCGCGCCAGCGTCGGATGGCGCTTGGTGCCGCTATGGAGCGACGTGCCGCCCAGGGTCACCCCCTGGTAGATAGTGCAGTCGTCGCCCACTTCCGCCGTCTCGCCGATCACGACCCCGAAACCGTGGTCGATGAAGACCCGGCGGCCGATGGTGGCGCCCGGGTGGATCTCGATGCCGGTGATGATGCGGGCCAGGTAGGAGATGAAGCGCCCCAGCCACTTCAAGCCGTTGCCCCAGCACCAGTGGGCCCAGCGGTGCATCATGATCGCCTGGAAGCCCGGATAACAGGTGAACACTTCCCAGGCGTTGCGGGCCGCCGGGTCGCGTTCGATGATGCTCCTGATATCTTCGCGGAGATGAGAAAACATAGTTCAGGCTCGAGCCAAGGAATGTCGGGTCAAACATGGTAGCGCATTCGCGCCCGCCATGCTGGCCGCCCTGTCAAACCTCGCGGGCCAGGCGCTGGCGGCGCGCCTCGTACAGGCAGACGCCGGAGGCGACCGAGACGTTCAGCGATTCCACCGAGCCGAACATGGGGATGTTGACCAGCAGGTCGCAGGTTTCCCGCGTCAGGCGGCGCATGCCCTCGCCTTCCGAGCCCATCACGATCGCGGCCGGGCCGGTGAAATCGGCCTGGTACAGGCTCTTGTCGGCGTCGTCCGAGGTGCCGATCAGCCAGATATCCCGCTCCTTCAGTTCGCGCATGGTGCGCGCGAGATTGGTGACGGTGATGTAGGGGACGGTTTCGGCCGCCCCGCTGGCCACCTTGGCGGCAGTCGCGTTCAGGCCCACGGCGCGGTCGCGCGGGGCGATCACGGCGTGTGCGCCGACGCCGTCGGCCACGCGCAGGCAGGCGCCCAGGTTGTGCGGATCGGTGATGCCGTCCAGGATCAGCAGCAGCGGCGGACCTTCGATGGCATCCAGCAGTTCATCCAGGTTGCGTGCGAGCGCGAGCTGGGCCGCGAAAGCGATCACGCCCTGGTGGCGGCGGGTGCCGACGATGCGGTCCAGGCGTTCGGACTCCACCGGCATCACGCGCACGCCGGCCGCCTTGGCGGCGGCGATCAGGTCGGACATGCGGCGGTCGTTACGCGCGGCGTCGACGAAGATCTCCTCCACGGACGAAGCCTCGTGGCGCAGGCGCGAAGTCACCGCGTGGAACCCGAAAATCATTTTGTTCTTCATTTACCGCTTCTTCTTTCCTGTCTTGGAGCTGGACTTCTTGGGGCCGCGGGCGGCCGCCTTGTTGGTGGCCGCCGCGCCCTTGCTGCGGCGCGGCTTGTACTCTTCTTCGGCCTCGTACACCGGCGCGGCCTTGGTCTTGCGCGCCCTGGCCGGCTTGGCTTCCTGCGCCTTGGCGGCGGCGCTCTTGGCGGCGCCGCGCGAGGAGAGCGAAGCGCTCTCGGAACCGGCCAGCACCAGGTCGATCTTGCGCGCCTCCAGATCCACCCGGCTGACCTGCACGGTCACGCGGTCGGTCAACTGGTAGCGCTTGCCGGTGCGCTCGCCGCGCAGCTCGTGGCGCGCATCGTCGTACTGGAAGTAGTCCGCGCCCAGCTCGGTGATGTGCACCAGGCCTTCCACGAACAGCGCGTCCAGCTGGACGAACACGCCGAAGCTGGTGACGCCCGAGATGGTGCCGGTGAATTCCTCGCCCAGCTTGTCCTTGATGAACCAGCATTTGAGCCACGCTTCCACGTCGCGTGAGGCTTCGTCGGCACGGCGCTCGTTGGCCGAGCAGTGCACGCCGAGCGCGTCCCACACCGTGAGGTCCTCTTCCTTCTTGCCTTTCTTGCCGGCGTTCTTGTCCAGGGCGGCCTGGCGGCGCTGGGCGTTGGACACGGAGGTGTTCAACTTGCCCAGTTCGATCCCGGACGGCTCGTAGCGCTTGCCGAGCAGGATCGCCTTGATGGCGCGGTGGGTCAGCAAGTCCGGATAGCGGCGGATCGGGCTGGTGAAGTGGGCGTAGGCCTCGTAGGCCAGGCCGAAGTGGCCGATGTTGTCCGGGCTGTAGACGGCTTGCTGCATGGAGCGCAGCAGCATGGTCTGGAGCAGCGGCGCGTCCGGACGCTCCTTCACCTTCTTCATCAGCTCCGCATAGTCGGACGCGCTGGGCGCGTCGCCCCCGTTCAGGTTCAGCCCCACCTGCTTGAGGAAGGTGCGCACCTGGGTGAGCTTTTCCTTGGTCGGCGCGGCGTGGATGCGGTAGGTGCCGGGGTGCTTGTGGCGGATCAGGAGGTCGGCCGCGCACACGTTCGCGGCCAGCATGCACTCCTCGATCAGGCGATGCGCGTCGTTGCGGGTGCGCGGGATGATCTTCTCGATCTTGCCCAGCGAATTGCAGACGATGTAGGTCTCGGTGGTCTCGAAGTCGATCGCGCCGCGTTCGACCCGCGCCTTGAGCAGCGCATGGAACACGTCGTACAGATTGAGCAGGTGCGGCACCAGGGCTGGACGGCGCGCGGCCTCGGGGCCCTTGGTGTTGCCCAGGATGGCCGCCACTTCGGTGTAGGTCAGGCGCGCGGCCGAATGGATCACGGCCGGATAGAACTGGTAGGCCTTGATTTCGCCCTTGGCCGTGATGACGGCGTCGCACACCAGCGTCAGGCGGTCCACCGCGGGGTTCAGCGAGCACAGTCCGTTGGACAGCTTCTCCGGCAGCATCGGGATCACGCGGCGTGGGAAGTAGACCGAGGTGCTGCGTTCGAGTGCGTCTTCGTCCAGCGCATCGTTCGGCTTAACGTAGTGCGATACGTCGGCGATGGCGACAATCAGGCGGAAGCCGTTGGTGCGGCCGATCTTGACCGGTTCGCAGTAGACCGCGTCGTCGAAGTCGCGCGCGTCCTCGCCGTCGATGGTCACCAGCGGCACGTCGCGCAGGTCGACCCGGTCCTTCAGGTCCGCGGGGCGCACGAGGTCCGGCAGCTTGGCGGCCTGCTTGAGCGCGGCGGCGGAGAAGATGTGCGGCACGCCGAACTTGCGCACCGCGATTTCGATCTCCATGCCCGGGTCGTCCAGCTCGCCGAGCACTTCGACGATGCGGCCGGTGGGCTGGGTGAAGCGGGCCGGCTGGTCGATCAGCTCCACGCTGACCACCTGCCCCGCCTTCGCCTTGCCGGGCGAGCCGGCCACCAGGATGTCCTTGCCGATGCGTTTGTCTTCCGGGGCGACCAGCCACACGCCGTTCTCGTTCAAGAGGCGGCCGATGATGTGGGTGTTGCCGCGCTCCGTCACTTCGACGATGGTGCCTTCCGAGCGGCCGCGGCGGTCGACGCCGGTGACCTTGCCCAGCACCCGGTCGCCGTGCATCACCTTCTGCATCTCGCGCTCGTTAAGGAACAGGTCGTCCTGGGTCGGGTCGTCCGGGATCAGGAAGCCGTAGCCGTCGCGGTGCGCGCTGATCTTCCCGGAGATGAAGCCGGAATGATCGAGCACGACGAAGTTGCCGTTGCGGTCCATGCGGATCTGGCCATCGCGTTCCATGGCGGCCAGGCGGCGCGTGAGCACGTCGTAGGCGGCGGGCTTGACGCGCAGGGCGCGCGCGATCGCCGGCAGGTCCATGGGTTCGGCCGTGCCGCGCAGGAGTCCGAGAAGGTCTTCCCGGCTCGGTATGAGTTGTGTTTGCTGATTCAAATTGGGTCTTTGTTCTTGTGAGTGCGCCAACAACTGTCAGCGCGTAGTGTAACCGGGAGACTTGCGAATCACCTAACCGCGCGCACTACCGAAATAGTGCGTGGCCGGCTTTGACATTTCCAAATGTTCCGCTATAATCTTGGTCTTTCGCGATTCAGCAATGAAAAGCGAGCAGCCGGTGGGCCGAACGAACCAGTGATCTGGCGCAATTCAGCGAAGCCGGTTATGATAGCAGAAGCAGTGCCCACGTGGCGGAATTGGTAGACGCGCATGGTTCAGGTCCATGTGCCGCGAGGTGTGGGGGTTCGAGTCCCTCCGTGGGCACCATCTACTCAGGTAGGTTTCCGCAAGCAGCACCGTAGTATCAGCAGTACCAGCAGTACCATTGCCCACGTGGCGGAATTGGTAGACGCGCATGGTTCAGGTCCATGTGCCGCGAGGTGTGGGGGTTCGAGTCCCTCCGTGGGCACCAGAATTCCGCAAGACGCCGTAACCCGTGCAAACAGGTTACGGCGTTTTTGTTTTGGTCAGCGCGGCGCCGCCAGGTCGTCCAGGATCGGGCAGGACGAACGCGCGTCCCCGGCGCAGGAGCATGCCAGGCGCTCCAGGGTGCGCTTCATCGCCTCCATTTCCGCGATTTTCCGTTCCAGTTCATGGATGTGCTGGTAGGCCAGCGCCCGCACATCGGCGCTGGCGCGGTGCTGGTCCTGCCACAGGGCCAGCAGCTCGCGGATCTGCTCCAGCGAGAAACCCAGGGCCCGTCCGCGGTGAATGAACTGCAGGACCCGCACATCGTCGTCCCGGTACACCCGGTAGCCCGCCTCGGTGCGGCGCGCCTCCCCCGTGAGGCCAATCGACTCGTAATGCCGGATCATCTTGGCCGATACGCCCGAGGCTTTGGCCGCTTCGCCGATGTTGTAGGCCATTTTTCGAACTCCTTGCACAAACTTATCGCATGATACTGCCTGCATGGCATACTTGCTGTGCTGTCACCCCAAAACCATCGATTGGAGGAGCCAGATGTTTAAGAGTCCCGAGCAATTCGCCAACGCCACCAAGACCTTGTTCGAGCTCCAGATGAATACCTTTAACACCCTCGCCAGCAAGACCATGAAGGGGGTGGAACAAGTGGTAAACCTGAACATGGAAGCGGCCCGCGCCTCGGTCGAAGGCACGCTGGCCGCCGGCAAGGAGATCGGCAAGGCCAAGGACGCCCAGTCCGCCTTCCAGGCCGCCGCCGCCCACGCCCAGCCCGGCATGGCCAATGCCATGGCCTACAGCACCGACCTGAAAGCGGCCATCGACGAGATCCACGACGAGTTTTCCAAGGCGGCCGAGGCGCACATGGCGGAGGCGCAGAACGCCTTGTCCGCGCTGATCTACGACGTGACCGAGAACGTCAAGCCCGGTTCGCAGAACGCCGTGCACATCGTGAAGGCGGCCATCGACAATGCCTTCCGCGGCTACGAGGAAGTGACCAAGGCAACGCGCGACGCAGTCAAGCAGGTCGAGGACCAGATCGCGAAGGCATCGGCCCAGGTCGCGAAGAAGAAGTAGAGCCTAGCTTTCGCCGGGCAGGCCGAGCAGCTCCTCGAGATGGGCGATGCTGCCGGCATCCTTGACCACCGCGCGCAGCCACACATGCAAGGGCAGCGCGCCCCAGTCGGCGGCCTTGTCGGCCAGGTAGGCGACCGGGCTGTGCGGCTCCGTCCGGCGGAAGAAGGCGGCAATTTCCCGCAGCTGGGCGAGCGCCTGCGCGCGCGAATCCGGCGCGCCACTTGGCTGCGCCTGGCCGGGCGCCGGCGTCACGCTCGCCGCGCTGGCAGGCGCCAAGCCGGGGCCGCGGCCGGCCAGGGCTTCCCTGGCCCGGGCCAGGCTCGGGCCGTCCGCGCCCAGGCGCGCGTCGATCACCCGCTCAAGTTCCTCCAGTGCGGCCAGGCAGCGGGCGCCCCCTGCCCCGTCCTCCGGCGCCGCGGCCACCAGCGCGGGGAGCCGCGCCGCCAGCCAGCACAGGTTGCCTGCCCGCTGCTCGAAACCGACTTCGTCGGGCAGAGGATGGAGCCCGTCCCAGAAGCGATCGCACAGGCCGCCCACCACCTGCAAGGCAGCGGCCAGCGCCGCCAGCCCGCCGCTGCGGCCGGCGGCATCGGCCAGCCAGACCGCCAGCCGCAGGTCCTTGCTGCGCCGGGCGATCAGGTCCGCGCACTGGCTGACCACGAAGGGCCAGTCCGCCTCCTTCAGGGCCGTTTCCCATTCGCCCTGGGCGAGAGTGGGATCGTCCTCCTGGCGCGCGCGGGCGATGGCGTCCATCTCGGGCGCGAACGCGAGGTCCACGCCGCAGGGAAGCGCGCCAGGCAGGGGCTTGAGCAGTTCGTCGGGTGCGAACATCGAAACTCTCCTCAGGCTGCGTCCACGGTCAGGCGGAACGCACCGCCCTCGCCCGCGCCGACCCGCACGGATGCCAGCGCGCCACCTTGGGCCATGCGCGCCAGGACCGCGTCGGCAATGGCGGGCAGCAGCGTTCCATTGAGGATGGCGTCGATGTTGCGGGCGCCCGCGTCGGCGTCGGTGCAGCGGGACAGCACGGCTTCCACCACCTCGTCGTCGAAGGCAAAGCTGGCGCGGTGGTTCTCGGCCAGGCGGCGGCCGATGCGATCGAGTTTGTGGGCGACGATGCGGGCCAGCACGTCATCGGCCAGCGGATAGAACGGCACCAAGCTGACGCGCCCCAGGAAAGCGGGCTTGAAATGGCGCGCCAGCGCGGGGCGCAGCATGGCCGCCAACGCCTCCGGGTCGGGCCGCCCTTCCCCGCTCTGGTTCAGGCAGGATTGCATGACCTGGGCCGATCCGGCGTTCGACGTCATGATGATGACCGTGTTGCGGAAATCGACCTCGCGCCCCTCGCCGTCGTCCAGCACGCCCTTGTCGAACACCTGGTAGAACAGTTCCAGCACGTCCGGGTGGGCCTTTTCAACTTCGTCCAGCAGCACCACGCTGTACGGCTGGCGCCGCACCGCCTCGGTCAGCACGCCGCCTTCGCCGTAGCCCACGTAGCCCGGCGGGGCGCCCTTCAGGCCGGAGACACTGTGCGCCTCCTGGTATTCGCTCATGTTGATGGTGACGAGCTTGCGTTCGCCGCCATACAGGAGTTCCGCCAGCGTCAGCGCGGTCTCGGTCTTGCCGACACCCGAGGGGCCGGCGAACAGGAACACGGCACGCGGCTTGTGCGGGTCTTCCATCTTCGCGCGCGCCATGCGCACGCGCTGGGCGATGGCGTCGGTGGCCTGGCGCTGGCCGATCACGCGTTCGGCCAGCGCGGCGTCCAGCTGCATCACGGCGGCCACTTCGTCCTTTACCATGCGGCCCAGCGGGATGCCGGTCCAGGCGGACACCACGTCGGCGATGGCTTTCGCGTCCACGTGGAGGGGCACCAGCGGCTGTTCGCCCTGGACCGCGTGCAGCTCGGCCACCGTGGCCTGCATCGCATCTCCCGCGCCTTGTTCCCGCAGGCGCGCCACCTCGGCCGCGAGCGCCCGTTCGCGCTGCCAGCGCTCGCGCAGGCGCGCCTCTTCCTGGGCAACCGACGTCCGCACCGCGCGCAAGGTCTCGATGCGCTGGCTGTGCGCCGCGCCGACCGTGGCTTCCCGCTCCAGGCTTGCCAGTTGCGCGTCCAGCTGTTCGCCGCGGCGCGCCAGCGTCTCGATCGGCGCCGGTGTGGCATCGCGCCCGAGCGCCACGCGCGCGCAGGCCGTGTCCAGCACGCCGACCGCCTTGTCCGGCAGCTGGCGGCCGCCGATGTAGCGGCGCGACAGCCGCACCGCCTCCTCCACCGCCTCGTCCAGCACGCGGACCTGGAAGTGCGCCTCCATCAGCGGCGCCATCGCGCGCAGCATCGCGCATGCCGTTTCCTCGTCGGGCTCCTCGACCTTCACCACCTGGAAGCGGCGCGCCAGGGCGGCGTCCTTTTCGAAGTATTTCTTGTATTCGCTCCAGGTCGTCGCGGCGATCGTGCGCAGCTCGCCGCGCGCGAGCGCCGGCTTGAGCAGGTTGGCGGCGTCGTTCTGGCCGGCCGCGCCGCCCGCGCCGATGATCGTGTGCGCTTCGTCGATGAACAGGACGATCGGACGCGCGCTCTTGCGCACCTCGCCGATCACGCTCTTGAGACGGTTCTCGAACTCGCCCTTGACGGAGGCGCCGGCCTGGAGGAGGCCCATGTCCAGCGTGTGGATGTCGATGTCGCGCAGGGCCGGCGGAACGTCGCCGGCGGCGATGCGCAGCGCCAGGCCCTCGACCACGGCCGTCTTGCCTACGCCCGCCTCGCCGGTGAGGATCGGGTTGTTCTGGCGCCGCCGCATGAGGATGTCGATGGCCTGGCGGATCTCGGGATCGCGGCCGATCACGGGATCGAGCTTGCCCTCGCGCGCCAGGCGCGTGAGGCAGGTCGTGTACTGATCCAGTGCGGGCGTCCCTTGCGCGGCCTTCAATTCGGCCACACCGTCGGTGGAAGCCGGTAGAGGCTCGGCCGGCGTTGCCTCGCACGAGCCTTCCGTCAGGCGGTCGAATTCGTGCTTCAGACGCTCGCGCGGGAACTTGGCGAACAGGCGCGAGCCGCGCTGGGCGAGCTGGGCCAGGTCCGGCTCCGTGAGCAAGGCCAGCAGCAGGTGGCCGCTGCGAATCGCGTGCGGACGCTCGGCGTCGAGCGAGGCAAGCAGCCAGGCGTGCTCGAACAGGGTCGGCAGATGACGCGAAAAGACCGGCGTGCGCGCGCTGCCGGCGGCAAAGTGGCCGATCTCGTCTCGCAGATCACTCTCCAACATCATCGGGCTGATGCCGCAACGGCGCGCGACGACCGCCAGGTCGCAATCCGGTTGTTCCAGCAAGGCCAGGAAGACGTGTTCGATATCGACTTCGTACTGGCCAAGGCCCATGCAGATGCTCGCCGCCCGCGTCGCCGCCGTGCGCGTGACGCCGTTCAGCTTCGAGATCAGGGTCTTCATGTTGGTGTCCATGTCAGCTCCTATCACCACGAGCATTTGATGCGCATATCTCCACCTTTCAAATATTCGACGCTGCATCGATCCACGCTGTCGTTCAAGCGCATGCCGAGCACAATATCGTCCGAATCACCGTAACTGCACGCAAGCCAGACGCTGGTCACTCCAGGCGGCCGCTCTCGCAAGTCTTTCCACACATGTTCGTTTCGCCCACCGGACTCAGGCTTCAAGAAAGCCTGCTCGGATGGTGGTCCATATGACACATCAACTGCATGCAACTTAATCGGACCTCGAATACTCGCTTCCCAACCGACGGGCGGCGAGGTGAGGTGCAGAGCCCTCGGGTCAATCGAAGGCGGACAGGCCAGAGCATGGCTTGCCGTCGGCTCGGCAAACGAACGCGACACGTACAAATACAAAAGGGCTGCCAGAACTCGGCCTGAAAGGCTCATTTCGGCTGCCTTGTCTCAATGACATAGTACGCATCCGCATTGTCACTCTCATGCGGCCACGATCCATCCTTATTCGGTGGAAGGCGCCATGCATGAATTGTGCGCTTCTCGATATTCCGGGGTTTTTGGTTGGGACGGTCATGCCATTGATCGACCACAACGATCCCGTTGTGCTCTTGGCGCAAAAAGAACGCCGCATGATTCCCATGTGGGCGGCTATAGTAACGTCCATTCCTGAATGTAGCGATCGCAGTTCCGGGCTTGATATCACGATTGCCCAATACCGGCTCGCCGGCGACCCACATGCTTGTATGAGGGGCACGCGTAAACGTCTGAATCAAGGCAACACATTCGGTCGAACCGACCTTCCTCTTCCCGATAAGGTTGGCCGCACTTGAATAAACAAAACTCATAGATTCCTCCAAAAAGGATCTGAAGCGGGCCGGTGCCCCGGCCCGCTTGCGCACATCGCGTCAGACGACGCGGTTGGCCGCGAGGTCCCAGCCGCCGGCCGTGTTGCCGCCGGCGCCGCCGCCGATCTTTTGCTGGGTGTACTTCCACTTCACCTTCGAAAACTTCAGGCTCACGTTTTCGCTTAGGATGTCACCCTGGTCGATGCTCGGGCTGACCTGGCCGACCAGCACGTTCTCCAGCTCGATCTCGAAATACTTGATGCGCTGCCCGTCGCCGTCGGCCCGCATGAATTCGAAGCGCGCACGCGGTATGGTCTTGCCCGCGGCGCAGGTCTGCATCAGGATCGGAGACGCCAGGTCGGACAGCTTATGGAACGAAATGTCGTCCAGCTCCGCGCGTTCGGCTGTGTGGCCGCCGCTGGTGGACGCCGTAGCGCTCTTCGGCTGCACGATCCCCCAATGCACGGTGGAGCATTCGATCCACTCCCTGTGCTTGTCGTCGTTCGATTCGCCCTTGATGCCGTCGATATGCAGATATACGTCAATTGCCATCGGATGCTCCTCTGGTTGGTGGGTGGAAGAACTCAGGACTTGGACGCTTGCGGCAGCTCGGCGACCAGCCGCAGCGACACGGACAGCTCATCGAGCTGGAAGTGCGGGCGCAGGAAGGACACGGCGCGGTAGACACCGGGACGCCCCGGCACCTCCGACACCTGCACGCTTGCTTCGCGCAGCGGGAACTGCGCCTTCTGCTCCTGGCTGGCGTTGTCGTCGAGGAGCACGTATTTCATGATCCAGCGGTTCAGGAAGTCCTCGACGCTGGACGCCGAGGCGAAGCTGCCGACTTTGTCGCGCATCATCGCCTTCATGTAATGGGCCACGCGCGAGACGGCAAAAATGTATTGCAGCTGGCTCGACAGCACCGCGTTGGCGTTGGCCGCTTCGCTCGTATACCTGCGCGCCTTCTGCGCCGACTGGGCGCCGAAGAACGCGGCGTAGGCGGTGTTCTTGCAGTGCACCAGCGGGATGAAGCCGAGATCGGACAGCTCCTTCTCGCGCCGGTCCGTGACCGCCAGCTCGGTGGGGCACTTGAGCGCCACCTCGCCCTCGTCGGTCTTGAAGGTATGGGTCGGCAGATCGTCCACCAGCCCGCCGCCCTCCACCCCTCGAATCGCCGCGCACCATCCGAACTGGTCGAACGCGTGCGTCAGGCGCGCGCCGAAGGCGTAGGCGGCGTTGCACCACAAGTATTTGCCATGATCGGTGCCATCGACGTCTTCGACGAAGTTGAAGCCTTCCACCGCGGTGCCGTTGGCCGGGTCGTACGGGAGGCGCCCCAGGAAGCGCGGCAGGGTCAAACCGACATAGCGGGCGTCCTCCGATTCGCGAAAGCCCTTCCACTTGGCGTATTCGATCGTGTCGAACACCTTGGCCAGGTCGCGCGGCTTGCCCAGGTCCGTGAAGCTGTCGATGCCGAACAGCTCCGGCGAGGCGGACGTGACGAACGGCGCGTGCGAGGCGGCGGCGACGTGCGACATCTGCTCGACGAAATACATGTCCTCCGGCTGGCGCGTGATCTCGTAGTCCCCGATCAGGGCGCCGTAGGGCGAGCCGCCGAAGGTGCCGAATTCCTCCTCGTAAACCTTCTTGAAGATGGCGCTCTGGTCGAACTCCAGCGCGGACTGGAAGTCCTTCACCAGCTCGCGCTTGGTCGCGTTGAGCATGCGGACCTGGACGTGCTGCGCGCCCGCGCTGGCCTTGACCAGGTATTGGAGCCCGGTCCAACTGCGCTCCAGGCGCTGGAATTCGGGCGCGTGCAGGATGGTCGACAGCTGCTCGGAGATGACGCGGTCGATTTCGGCCACGCGCGCGTCGATGGTGGCCGACAGGTTCGGCGCGACCAGCACGCTCCCGTCGGTCACCTGCCGCACCAGCTCCGCGATGATGTCCCGGGCGCGCTCATGTTCGCTGGGCGAGCGGGCCACCCGGCTTTGTTCGACGATCTGGTCCAGCAGCCCCGGTTCGGCGGCGGTAGCGAGAATGGCGGACATCATTCCTCCTGTTGCGAAGCGGATTGGCGCAGCTGCGCGAGCTGTTCCGAATTGGCCAGGACTTCGGCCAGCAGATCCTCGAGCTTGTCGTTCCCGGCCAGCTTGTTGCGCAGGTCGGCCAGCTTGGTGCGCGCGTCGAGCAGGCGGCGCAGCGGTTCCACCTGGCGCACGATGGATTCGGGGCGAAAGTCCTCCAGCGCACGAAACTGCAGGTCCACCGTGAGCTCGCCGCCCTCCCCGCGCAGATGGTCGGGCACGCGAAACGACGCGGCCGGGGCCACGCCGGCCAGCACCTCGTCGAAGTTCGCGCTGTCGACGTTCACGAAGCCGCGCTCCTTGAGGCGCTTGCGGCCGGCAACCGGATCGACGCCAAAGTCCCCGATCACGCCAACGACGAAAGGCAGTTCCTTGTTTTCGACCGCATCGCCGATGTCCACGTCGTAGGTCATCTGGACCCGCGGCGGGCGCACCCGCTGCAGCCGCTTTTGCACGCTTTCCTTGTTCGCCATGCTGGGCTCCTGTCATTTGAGCGCGCCGAACGGGTCGGACGCGGAGGAAGAACGGCTGGGCCGTTCGTTGGATGCGGACTTGCGGTGCATGGACGGAGCTGGTGTCGCCTGCTGCTTGCGCGCGCCGGCGCCGACCAGCGCATCCTCGCCCAGGCTGGTGCGCAGCAACCGCGCCAGATCCTCGGCCTCGGTGCGCACGCTGCCGGTCAGGTTGTTGCGGCCGGCCAGATCGGACAAGGCCTTGCTCGCCACGCGCAGGCCGCTGACGGCCACGATGCTGTGCGCCAGCAGGTTGTCCGGCTCGCGCTGCAGGGCCGCCTGCGCTTGCACGATGGCATCGCCGTACTCGCCGCGGTCGTAGCGCATCTGGGCGATGCGCAGCAGCGGTGCCTTGTCGGCCGGATGCTCGCGCGCCGCGCTGTGCAAGATGGTGACGGCCTGCTCGGTGTGGCCGGCGCGCAGCGCGGCATCGGCGTTCCCGAGGGCGACCTCGAGCGGGAGGACCGGGGTGAGCGGAGGGCGCTCCGCCTGGGTCGCGCAGGCGCTCAGGAGCGCGGCGGCGGCCACCCCGGCCGCCAAGCGAATATGCTTCATGTCGGTCTCCGTTCACGAAATTCTGAAAGGCCATTATTGCCAGCGCGAAAATACCGAAATTGCGAGAGCGCAAGAATCCGCCGCGCGCGATGGGCGATGCTGAAGCCTGTTTGATGCCGAAGGAGCTTCCTCATGCACACACGGATCGACCGGCGCCAGCCATCCCTGCTCGACGCGCCTCCCGCCGCCGCGCCCACGCTGCTGGACCTCATGACGGACGGTTTCTACGCCCTCTTCCTTCTGCGCAGCGGCAGTGCGCCGCAGGACGGTTCGACCTTCGACGCGCAGTTGCTGCGCTTCCTGGGCGAGGCCGAGTCCAGGGCACGCGCCGCGGGCATCGCCAGGGACGACGCGGAGCTGGCGCGCTATGCCTTCTGCGCGGCCGCCGACGAGACGGTGCTGCGCTCGGTCTTCGGGATCCGCGAGCGATGGGAAAAGCATCCGCTCCAGCTGCGCCTGTTCGGCGACCAGCTGGCCGGCGAACACTTTTTCGACAAGCTGGAGCAACTGCGCGCGCGCGGCGCGGAGAAGCTGCAGGTGCTGGAGGTATTCCACGTGTGCCTGCTACTGGGATTCCAAGGGCGCTACGCCGTCGATGGCGCTGAACGCCTGACCTGCCTGCGCGCCCGGCTGGGCGAAGAGATCGCCCGCATGCGCGGCCGCACCCGCTCCTTCGCGCCCCAGGCGGGACGGCCGGACAACGTACGCAACCACCTGGGCTCGGACCGCTCGCTCTGGATCATGGCGGCGGTGTTCGGTCTGGCCGCGCTGACCGCGTTCGGCGCCGTGCACCTTGCGCTTGCGCGCCAGACCGCGGCCGCGATCAGTGCGCACCAGGCACTGGTGCGCATGCCGGCCGCGCCGCCCTCGCTGACGATCGGCTGGCCCTGATCAGGGCAGCACGCGAAATTCGATGCGCCGGTTGCGCGCCCGCCCTTCGGCGCTGGCGTTGTCGGCGACGGGACGGTCCGGTCCCGCGCCGGCCACGGCCACGCTATCGGGCGCGATGCCCTGCGCCGCCAGATAGCCGCGCACCGCTGCGGCGCGCGCCAGGCTCAGGCCAAGGTTGGCGCCGCGGCTGCCGGCATTGTCGGTATGCCCGATCACCTCGACCCGCTTGCCGCCCACCTTGCGCAGCGCCGCCGCCATCTGGTCCAGGATGGCCTGGCCGGACGGCGTCAGCGTCGCCTTGCCGGTCTCGAATTCGATGATGCGGTTGGCCAGCGCCGCGTCGAGCAGCGCCTGTTCCGGCGCCCCGCTACGCAAGCCGTCGCGCAAGGTGAAACTGCCGTCCAGCGCCTCGGTCAGGCGCGCGATGACTTGCCGGTGCTGGGCCTCGTTGGCAACCTCGCCCTGGATCGAGACGGTCCGGCCTTCCACCTTCAACTGGCCATGGGTGACCAGTCGGATTTCGTCCGGCAGCAGTCGGCGCACCGCGGCCGGCCAGCCCGTCGCCGGCGCAACGCCGCCCACGGTCATCTGGTCGATCACCCGGTCGGCGCCGAACAGGACCTGGACGCGCGCCAGCACGGCGGCGCGGGTGGCTGCGTCGGGAACGGCGCCGCCAATCAGCACCGGCGTGGCGCCGGCCCACGCGGCCCCCGCCGCGAACATGCTTGCCGCCAGTAGCCGTTTCATGGCACACCTCCGGTGAAGGTTTCGAGGAACAGGTCGCGTACGCTACGCAGCGGCAACTGCGGCTGGTCCAGGTAGCTGGCCAGGGCGCGCAGGTCGACGCCGACCACGTCGCAGCCGTCGACCCAGCTGGTCTCGGCGAAGGCGACCTGCATCTGCGCACCGAGCCCGGGATCGATGATGGCCTGCAGCGTGCGCGCGCAGGCGCCGGCAAAGCCGATCACGAGCACGGGGGCGCCGTCGAGCCGCGTCTGGAACAGCGCCAGTTCGACGTCGCGCCCGCCCAGGAACGGCACCACCAGCTCAAGCCAGAACGCGGCCACGCCGCAGCGCGCGCTCACGTTCTCCGGCAGCGGCAGGACCAGGCTCTTTTCCAGATGCTCGGCCTCGATACGCAGCACCGGGCGCAGCACGATCCCCAGCGCCAGCACCAGGCGACGGAGGTCGTCTCTTCCCAGCAGCGCGGCCAGCGCGCCGACCGTGCAGGTGTCGAGCAGGGCGTCGAGCGCGGTGCGGCAGGCGACCGCGGGGAGCGCCTGGTCCAAGCCGCCGCCGGCCAGCAAGGGAGCGGGATCGGCGGCGCCGGCCAGGCTGTGCGCCACCGTGGCGAACACACTCCAGACCGGAGCGAAGGCCAGCGGCGCCTCGGCCACGAAGCTCCCCGGATCGGGCACGTCCACAGTGCACGCGAGGAGGAAGGGAAAGCGCCGCCCCGACTGGTCGCGGCTGGCGACGAGATGCCCGCCGATGGCATGCCGCCGGCGCAGGCCGGCAAAGGCGAAATGGACCGGCGCGAGCGCATCGAAGTGCAGCTTCCAGCGCACGTCCGCCGGCAATTCGGACATCACGTCCGCGAGCCATTCGTCCAGCACCGTCAGCAGCGCCACCTCGTGCCCGGAGCGAAGGAAATCGCCACGCGTGGGCAGCTTGCCGAAGTAGCAGACGCGGTGGGCGGCCTTCATTGCGCACCTCCCGCCGCCGCCAGGGTGGCCGGTCCGGGCGGGCGCAGGGCGACCAGGTCCGGCAGACGCATGCCGACGAAACCGCGCCGGCCGGCGTCGTTGCCGCTTTCCGGACTGCTGGCCACGCGCAGGTCGACCGCCACGCTCACATTGGCCCCCGCCCAGCGCAGTTCGAACACGCCGTTCTCCTTCTTGCGCCGGGTGGCGGCATCGATCATCCGCTTGAGACCGAATTCGCCCGGCTCGTTGAACAGCTCCACGGCGCGCCCGTCCGCCGTCACCGCGCTGATGCGCGCGCCCGGAATGCCGCCGCCGGGATGGACCATGCTGGCCCAGGCGGGAGCGGTGTTCCGATAGCGCAGCTGCTGCCCATCGACCTCGATGGTGTATTCCTGGACGCCCGGCGCGACGGCCGGCAGCAGCTGAAACACGGTCTGCGCCGTCCCGGCCGCCACGCCGTTCGAACTCAGCGGCGCGAGCCAACCGGGGAAGGACGCCAGGACCTCGGACGCGAAAGCGATGCCGACCTCGCCCCACTGGCGCGGCGCCAGCACGTCGCCGCGCCGCACCACCAGCTGCCCCAGCGTGACGCTCACGAAGCGTGCCACGGCGCCATCCGGGCCGAACACCTGCCCGATTTCGGCGCTGCCGGCCTCGGTGCGGCCGGCGGGGTCGAACGGGTACTTGGCCGCCAGCGAGCGGCGGAACGGCTCGACCACCTGCGCCATCCAGACCTTGTTGATTTCCACTTCGACCGGTTGGACGATCGCGCCGAAGGTCTGCTGCAAGGGCCGCACGAGGAGCGGGCGCAACACCTGTTTCTGGCCTTCCGCGCCGCCGGCCAGCAGGCGCTCGTCGACCAGTTTGAGCGCCTCGGACAGCTCGGAGCCGCTGCCGTCCAGCGTCTGCTGCATCAACTGGCGCGCGCCCGGGCCGGGGTCGCCGTTGTTGCGCAACTGCTGCAAGCGTGCGCGCAGACGGGCCAGCAGATCGAGGTAACCGAGGAGCGGAGCCGCCTCCTTCCCGCGCTGGGCGAACAAGGCGCCCAGCATGCCGAATTCGCGCGCGATCCGGCCGCCGGGCTGGCCGGGCATCGGAACGTCGGCCACTTCCGACTGCAGCGGTGCCGGCGTGCGCCGCAAGACTGCCTCGCGAAACCACTGCCACAGTCCGCGCCGCGCCCGTCCCAGCGCCGGGCTGGCGCCTTCCGGGCCATCCCAGGCGGTCTGGAGGTGTGCCGTCCTGAGCACCAGCGCCAAGGGCGAGGACTGGGTATCGGCCAGCCGCTCCAGGGTGCGCACCGCTGCGTCCAGACTGGCCATCGGCGCCACACCCACGCCCTGCAGGAAGGCCGACCATTCGCGGACATAGGCCGCCTTGTACATGTCGGTCAAGGCGGCGCGAATCTGATCCGGACTGCCTTCCAGCGACAGGTCGTCGCTGGTGGAGGTCTTCAAGACCCAGTCGGCGCTGCGCAGCGCCGTGCCGGCGGCCTCCCTGATCGCGCCCTGCACATAGCCGTCCCAGGCCTCCTTCGTGTACGCTCCCGGCACCGCGCGACTGCCCACCAGCGGGCCGGACTCGCCCGCCAGGCCGGCCACGGTCACGGCGGGATAGCGGGTCGAGGCGCGGCCGACGATGTCGGCGAACACGCGTTCGCGCGCCGAGGCGCCGCGCACTACCCGGCGCAGATTCTCGCGCGTGGCGTCCACCAGAGCCAGTTTCGGCGCCAGCCGGGGCCAGGCCGGATCGGCCGCGTGGGAAAGGAAAAACGTCAGCAGGCGCTCGGCGCTGGCCACCATCTGCTCGCGCCGCAGCTCGCCGCGATTGGCCTCCAGCCAGGCGCGCCAATGGCGCGTTAACTGGTCGCCAAGGTGGCCCGGCTCAACGTGCGCCGCATCGCCCAGCATGAGATAGGCCTTGAGGGCGTTATACGGTTCGCCCGCGCTGGCCGCGGTCAGCTCCGCCGCGTGCGCGTTCGCGTCGGCCAGGGCCGCTTCCAGAGCCGCGCCCGCCGGCGCGACCAGCACGTCGCGCATGCCGGCAAAATATTCTTCGCACAGCTTGCGCTCGAGGCGCTCGCCCTGATAGAGGCCGAAGGCCAGCATGAGCGGACGCTCGCGGCGATAGCGTTCCAGCTGTTCGATCCGGGTCTGAAGGAGCTCCAGCGCCTCCAGGCGCGGGGCCAGGCCGGCGCGCCCTTCCTGCAGGCGGGCCGCCTGCTCCAGGTCCGCCTGCACCCGGGCGGTCAATTCACGGTTGTTCGAATATGACCAGATCCACCCGGCCAGCAGGGTTCCCGTCACCAGCGCGCAGGCGGCGAAGCCCGCCAGGCGCAGGCGCACGCGCGCCGGATTGGCATAGCGCGCCACCAGGCCGCGGTCGGCGAAGATCACCTGCCGGAACAGGTCTTGCAGGAAGTAGCCCAGCTGCGGCGCCGCCGCCTCCGCCGACTGCTCCAGCTTCAAATCGAAGCGCAGCGCGACGCGCTCGGAGGCCGCGCAATGACGCGCGCCTTCCTGCAGCGCGCTGGTGAAATAGAAGCCGCGGAACACCGGCCGGAACTGGTAGGTGTTTTCTTCGAACAGCGTGGCGAGGAAAGCGCGCAGGACCGGTTTGAGCGCCGCGAATTCGAGCGGGAACGTGAATACCCCGGCGCGCGCCTGTGCATCCGTGCCCAAGGCGGCGAGGCTCAGTTCCTGCACGCCCTGGTGTAGTTCGTCGAAGCGCGCGTCGAACCAGCCCAGCACATCCTGATGGCCGCGGCGCCGGTTGTAGCGGATGGTGGCGCCCCAGATGCGGGCGCGCTCGGCCGGCTCGCTGTCGTGGAACAGGTCGCCGAATCCCGCCACCAGGTCGACTTTCGTGAACAGGACATAGACCGGTGCATGCACGCCGAGCCGCTCGGTCAACTCCTGGATCCGGGTGCGCAGCTCGCGTGCCAGGTCCAGGTTCTTCTGCGGTGGACCATCCAGCAGGTCGCCGACGCTGGCGGCCACAATAATCCCGTTGATCGGCGCGCGCCGCCGCTGGGCCCGCAGCAGGGCGAGAAAGCGGAACCACTCGGCGCGGTCGCGCTCCTCGGCGGCGTAGCGTCCGGCCGTATCGAGCAGGATGCCTTCGGTGGTGAAGAACCAGTCGCAGTGGCGCGTGCCGCCCGCGCCATGGCGGGCCTGGCGTCCCGGCAGGGGAAACTGCAGCCCGGAACTGGCGATGGCGCTGCTCTTGCCCGCCGACGGGTGGCCGATGATCATGTACCAGGGCAGTTCGTAGAGTGCGGCGGCGCCGCGCGCCAGGCCAAGCTTGGAGGTCTTGATCGTGGTCACCGCTTCCTGGATCGCCGTGCGCAGCGCCGCCACCTCGGCGGACGCGTCGTGGCTGGGCGCGACCGCCTCGGCCAGCCGCTCTCCCGCGCGGCGGCGCCAGCGGCGCCAGCCCCACCACAGCAGGGCGGCCGCCAGCAGCGCAGCCACACAGACGGCGAACCAAAGCAGCCGCCACTCCCACAATGCCAGCGCCAGGCCCAACAGCAAGACCAGCGCCAGCGCAGCCAGCACGCGGCGCAGCGTCAAGACTTCCCGAAGTCGGTGCATGCTCGTCTTTCCCAAGTCGTGGATGACAGGAAATGTTTGCACCGTTCAACTTCCACGCGCTTGAGGCGCCGCAAGCCGCCGGCCGTGCAGCTCGGTGTGGCCGAGGTCCATCAGCTTCCAGCGCCCGCCCCAGGTCAGGCCCAAGGATTCGGCCACCTGGCCATACAGGGTATAGCCGCGCATGGCCCAGGGATCCTTTTCCGAGATCACCAGTCTGCCCTCGCGCCAGAACGCGCAGTCGGCGGCCAGTCCGTACTGGTGATAGCTCTGCCAGGCGCCGGCGTTGGTGACGCCCGGTCCCTGGCGCGCCAGATCGTCCTGGCGCGCCGGACTGCGATAGCCCTCCAGCAGCGCCATTTCGTAGCCGTAGCGCTCGTGCATGATGCGAAAGGCGACCAGCAGGCGCTGGTGAAACTCGGAGTCGAGCAGCGCCCAGTTGCGGCTGGCCGAGGCCAGCATGGGCCGCACCTGTTCCACCTCCACGGTGCTGAAGGCCAGCGGCGGGAGCGGGTCCGGCGCGACCAGGTGTTCCCCGCGCAGCAAGGCCGCCACTAGGGGATCGGGGGGGCGGTCGCGCGCGCCGTAGCCGGGCAGCTCCACCGTATCGCCCAGCAGCAGGACCACCAGCGGCGGGAACGCCACCAGTGCCGTCACCACAGCGGCCAAGCCGCGCCGGCGCACGAGCGCGCGGACCGGGCGCGCGCGGGCCAGGCGCGCGGCGCCACGCCGGTACCCGAGCAGCCAGCCGCCGGCGCAGACCAGTAAAAAATAGAGAAGTGCGATGTAGATCAGCATGGCGGCGCGCGTTTTGGTTGTAATCGAAGACTCGCGAGACTTCTATCTTAGGAGCAACATGGAACGCACTTCAGACCTGCATCAACGGAGCGCTCGGCCTGACTTGCTGGGTGCCCACCGCGCCGCCGCGGAACCGGCCAGCCGCATTCTCGGACGCCTGGAACGGCGCGCGGCCGTCCCGCTCGATCCGCGCTGGCTGGCCAGCGGCCTGGCCCTGGCCGGCTTCCTGCTGCTGCTCCTGATCTGGCTGGCCTGGACCAACGCGCACACGGTCCGCCCGCTGCCGAAGGCGCCGCCCCAGACGGTGGCGCAGCTGGAGCCGCTCTCAAAAAAGCCGCGCGTCGTCTTCGAATCGCCCGGCGGCGCCAGCAGCGCTGTCGAGAGCTCGCCGATTCCGGCGGTGCTGGCGGTGGCGCGCGCGGGCGTGGGCTGGACTGCACCGCCTGCGGCGACGTCTGTCTCGCCGCGGCCGGCGCCGGCGCGCGCTAGGAAGGCGCGCGCCCCGCTGCGGCCGGCAGTCCCCGCCGCCGCCTCCGCCGCCGAGGCCGATCCCGATGTCGTCCTGATCACGGCCCTGCGCCAGGCTGCATCCGATCCACCGGAATGAGGCGCGGACGCGATATACTGTACAAATTCACAGTAATCGCGTCATGAATCGACAACTCGACAATCCCTTCTATTACCTGGACAACTTTCACCGGGTGCTGGAGTGGATCGGCAGCCGCTACCCCGACCTGCTGGCCGAGGACGAATGCGCCTTCCTGCGCGACTTTCCAGCCCTCCCCCGGCCCGCGCGCGCCTTGTTCGTGCGCATGGTGATGCGCAAGGGCGAAGTGTTTCGGGCCAGCCGCCTGCAGTATGCGGAAATCGGCTGCCCGCTCGCCGCCGCCCGGCCGCTGCTGGACACCGGCTGGGTCGAGCACGATCCGGAAGTGAGCCTCGACCAGTTGTTCGACCTGCTGACCAAGGCGGAACTGGCGGCCGTGTTCCAGCTGACGGCCCACGAGCGCGGCACGCGCAAGCAGGAGCAGCGCGAAGCGCTGCGCGCGGCCTTCGCCGCCCCGCGCCGCTATTCGGCCTGGCGCCAGGACGGCGCCGACGACGTCTACCGCATCCGCGTCAAGCCGCTGTGCGACCGCCTGCGGCTCATCTTCTTCGGCAACCTGCGCCAGGACTGGACCGAGTTCGTACTGTCCGAACTGGGCATCTACCGTTTCGAACAGGTCGAGTTCTCGGAATCGTCGCGCGCCTTCCGCAGCCGGCGCGACATCGACCTGTACCTCGCCTTGCACGCCTGCCGCGAGCGCTTCAACGAGGGCGCGGCCATCGAGGACGTGCTCGCACAGCTGCCGTCCGAGCTGTCGGACAACGACTGGCTGCGCGGCCGGCACGCCAAGCTCCTGTTCCAGTTCGCGCAGCACTATGAAAAACTGCGCGTCTGGGACCAGGCCTATGCGCTGTACCGCGCTAGCCGCTTTCCCGGCGCGCGCGCGCGCGCCGTGCGGGTGCTGGAAAAGGATACGCAGTACGGCGCCGCCCACCAGCTGCTCACCGAAGCGCTGGCGCAGCCGGAGAGCGAAGCCGAGCGCCAGCATCTGCTGCGCATCGCGCCGCGCCTGCAGCGCAAGCTCGGCCTGCCCAAGGCCGTGGCGCCGCGTGCGCGGGTGGAGCGCATGGACCTGAACCTGCCCCAGCCCGCAGGCGACTGGTGGGTGGAAGGGGTGGTGCGCGACCATCTGCATGCCGACGCGGCGCCCGTCTTCTATGTCGAAAACACCCTGATCAACGGCCTGTTCGGGCTCCTGTGCTGGCAAGCCGTGTTCCTGGCCATTCCCGGCGCCTTCTTCCATCCCTTCCACCACGCCCCGGCGGACCTGTACAGCGCGGACTTCCACGCGCGCCGCGCGCAGGCCTTCGACGCCTGCTTCGCGCAGCTGGACACGGACGCCTACCGCGCCACCATCCGCCGCAATTACGTGGACAAGCACGGCATCCAGTCGCCCTTCGTCAGCTGGGACTATCTGCCGCAGGAGCTGCTGGACCTGGCCCTGGACTGCATCCCGCCGCAACACCTGCGCCGCGCCTTCGAACGCATCCTGGCCGACATCAAGGCCAACCGCAGCGGCTTTCCCGACCTGATCCAGTTCTGGCCGGACCAGCGGCGCTACCGGATGATCGAGGTGAAGGGCCCGGGCGACCGTCTGCAGGACAACCAGCTGCGCTGGATCGACTACTGCGCCATCCATAACATGCCAGTCTCGGTGTGCTACCTGCAATGGACCTGAAATATGACGTGGCCGTGCGCACCCTGTGCGAATTCACGGCCAAGCAAGGCGACCTCGATGCCCGCTTCACGCCCGCGCCCACGGCGCAGGAAGGCATCGCCGGCCACCAGTGCGTAGCCGGGCGGCGTGGCCCGCGCTACCAGAGCGAGATCACGCTCAGCGCCGAGCATGGTCCCTTGTGCGTGCGCGGGCGCGCGGACGGCTACGATCCCGACGCCAACCGGCTGGAGGAAATCAAGACCCATCGCGGCGACCTGGCCCGGGTACCGGCCAACCATCGCCACCTGCACTGGGCGCAGGCCCGCGTGTACGGCCACATGCTGTGCCAGAAACTGGGGCTGGAGCAGATCGAACTGGCGCTGGTCTACTTCGACATCGGCCTGGAAACGGAGACGGTGCTGCGCGAGTCCTGGAGCGCGGCCGACCTGGCCCGTTTTTTCGGCGGCTTGTGCGAACGCTTCGCCATATGGGCCGCGCAGGAGGCGGCGCACCGGGCCGCGCGCGACGCCGCCCTGAGCGCCCTCTCCTTCCCGCACGCCGAGTTTCGTCCCGGCCAGCGCCAGCTCGCCCAGGCCGTGTACCAGGCCAATGCCGCGCGCCGCTGCCTGATGGCCCAGGCTCCGACCGGCATCGGCAAGACGCTGGGCACCCTGTTCCCGGCGCTGAAAGCCATGCCCACCCAGCGGATCGACAAGCTGTTCTACCTGGCGGCCAAGACGCCGGGACGCCAGTTGGCCCTGGACGCCGCCGCCACCTTGCAAGGCCAGCCACGCATCCCGCTGCGGGTGGTCGAACTGACGGCGCGCGACAAGGCGTGCGAGCATCCGGACAAGGCCTGCCATGGCGAGTCCTGCCCGCTGGCGCAAGGCTTCTACGACCGCCTGCCCGCCGCCCGCGCCGCCGCGCTCGATGCGGCCGTCCTGGACCGCGCCGCCCTGCGCGCCGCCGCGCTCGCGCACGGGATCTGCCCCTACTACCTGGCGAGCGAAATGGCGCGCTGGGCCGACGTGGTGGTGGGCGACTACAACTACTATTTCGACGGCGGCGCGCTGCTGTTCGCCCTCACCCTGGCCAACAACTGGCGCGTCAGCGTGCTGGCCGACGAAGCGCACAATCTGGTATCCCGGGCCCGCTCCATGTACTCGGCCGAGCTCGATCGCGACGTCCTGCGGGCCGCCCGCAAGAGCGCTCCGGCCTACCTGCGCAAAGCGCTCGACAAGGTCGGCCGGGCCTGGCCGCAGGCGCTGGAGGATTACGAGGTCCAGGCCGAGCTTCCCGCCAGGCTGGTGGCCGAGCTGCAAGGGGTAACCGCCGCCATCACGGACCTCATGGCCGGCCAGAGTAATCCGCTCGAACCGGATCTACAGCACTTCTACTTCGACGCCCTGCAGTTCGTGCGCCTGGCCGAGCAGTTCGGCCCCCACTCGCTGTGCGACCTGACCCGCCACGGTCCGCGCGCCGTGACGGTCTGCCTGCGCAACGTCGTGCCGGCCCACTTCCTGGCCGCGCGCTTCGCGGTCGCGCATAGCTGCATCTTGTTCTCGGCCACGCTCAGCCCCTGGCACTACTACAGCGACCTGCTCGGCCTGCCCGCGGACACGCCATGGATCGACGTCGATTCGCCGTTCGAGGCCAGCCAGTTGGAGGTGCGGCTGGTGCACCGCATCTCCACGCGCTACCAGCATCGCGCCCGCTCGGTGGCGCCGATCGCCGCCTTGATCGCGCAGCAGTTCGAACAGGCACCCGGGAACTACCTGGCCTTTTTCAGCAGCTTCGATTACCTGGAACAGGTGGCGGACGCGCTGGCGGCGGCGCAACCGGACCTCCCCTGCTGGCGCCAGGCGCGGCGCATGGAGGAACACGAGCGCAGCGCCTTCCTGGACCGCTTCGAGGACGGCGGGCGCGGCATCGGCTTCGCGGTCCTGGGCGGGGCGTTCGGCGAAGGCATCGACCTGCCAGGGGACCGGCTGGTGGGCGCTTTTGTCGCCACCCTTGGCCTGCCACAGCTCAATCCAGTGAACGAGCAGCTGCGCGTGCGCATGGATGCGCTGTTCGGGTCCGGCTACGACTACACGTATTTATATCCCGGGCTGCAGAAGGTGGTGCAGGCGGCCGGACGCGTGATCCGCACCCGCACCGACCGCGGCGTGGTCTACCTGATCGACGACCGCTTCGGCCAGGCCCAGGTGCGCGAGCTGCTGCCGCGCTGGTGGGCGCTCAACCCAGCAGGGCCCGCACCTTCTGGTAACCGGAACGGCTGACCGGCACCGTCTTGCCGTCCGCGAGCACGGCCTGGTAGGAGTCCTTGGTCGCCTGTTCGATGCGCGCGATCCGCTCCACATTCACGATGTAGGAGCGGTGAATGCGCAGGAAGCGGGCCGGGTCGAGCTGGGATTCCAGCTCGGCCATGCGCTGATTCTTCAGGAAGGCCTTGCCCTCCGTGCGGATTTCCACGTAGTCGTCCTGCGCTTCGATCAGGTCGACTTTTTCGGCCGGGATGACGTGCACCCGCGCGCCGTCGCGGATCAGGATGCGTTCGAGGGGGCCGCCGCGCGCGGCCGCTTCCGCCAGCACGCGCTCCACGCCTCCCGCCGCGCCAAGACTGCCGCGCGCATGGGCGAGCGCCTCGTCCAGGCGCTGCTGGCTGAAGGGTTTGAGCAGGTAGTCGATCGCATGCACCTCGAACGCCTTGAGCGCATATTGGTCGTACGCGGTCACGAAGACGTAGCGCGGCTTGCGTCCGGCCAGCTCCACCACCTCGAAGCCGTTCAACTTGGGCATCTGGATGTCGAGGAAGACCAGTTCCGGATCGAGCTCCGTGATCGCCTTCACGGCCTCGAAGCCGTTGGCGCATTCGGCCAGGATCTCCACATCCGCGTGCCGCGCGAGAAATTCACGCATGACCCCGCGGGCCAGTTCCTCATCGTCGACGATGATCGCTCGCATACTCATTGCTCCGTTTCCGCGGGCAGCACCAAGTCCACCCGAAACACCGATCCGCGCCGCGCCCAGTCGGCGCTGGCCTCGTGCGCGTAGGCCGCCTGCAGCCGCTCGCGCACGTTGGCCAGGCCGATGCCGTTGCCGGGGCGCGCCGGCAGGTCGGCGTCCATGTCGTTTTTCACCCACACCCGCAACAGCGAACCGGCCCGGCGCGCGCCGATCGTCACCGTGCCGCCCTCCGGCAGCCCGCCGATGCCGTGCTTGACGGCGTTTTCGACCAGGGGCTGCAACAGCAGCGGCGGCAGCAGACAGGCCTGGGCCGCCGCGTCCAGCTCACGCTCGATGCGCAAGCGGGCGCCGAAACGCACCTGCTCGATGGCGAGAAAACCATCGACCAGCGCCGCCTCCTCGGCCAGCGTGATCTTGCGGCTGGCCTGCAGGCCGAGGGTGCGGCGGAACAGGTCGGACAGCTGCAAGGTCATGCTGCGCGCGCGGGCCGGATCGATGCTGGTCAGGGCGCTGATCGAATTGAGGCTGTTGAACAGGAAGTGCGGGTCGACCTGGGTGCGCAGCATGCGCAGTTCGGCGTCCTGTGCCGCCAGGCGCAGCTCGAGTTCGCGCCGTTCGGCGGCGCGGGTGCGTTCGAACTCGATCACCAGGTAGTGCCCGAACGCGCACAGCACATACAGCACCACGCCCAGGCCGAACAGGAGGACGCGCAGCGACGGCGTCAGCGCCAGCGCCACGTCACCGTACTGCAGCGCCATGGCCCAGGCATGGGCCGCCGCCACCCACAGCAGCGCCGTCACCACCGAGCTGACCGCGAACACCAGCACCAGATTGACGGGGCGGGCAGCCGACAGCGGATTGGCGCGGCACAGGTAGAAGGCGGAAAAGCCCGCGGCGACGGCGTACAGCAGCGTCAGGGGCACGGCGAACAACAGGGCCGGCACCCAGGGGCCGGCGCCCAATGCGCTCAACATCGCGGCCAGGATCAGCCCCAGCACCAGCCATACGAGCAGGTACAGGGCCGAGGCGCGCCGCGAGGTGAACGGACCGAACATCAGTTGCGCACTTCCACGCCGCCCATGATGGCGTAACCGCGTACGACCAGGCGCTTGGTGCCGGCCGGGGGCGAGGCGGTCTTCTCGTCGAAGCCGCCGATGATGGGCGTGCCGTTCAGGACCACGGTCCAGTCCACCGGCACGCGCAGGGTGATTCCGCCCATCAGGGCGAATACGTTGACCACGGCCTCGCCTTCCAGCCCGGACTGGCGCAGGTCCAGCACGCAGCCGCCCATGATGGCGGTCGCCTCGCCGCCGCGGAAGGTGGGGGTCACGACCTGGCGCTCGACGCCGCCCAGGATCGCCGTCACGTCCACGACCGAGCTCTCGTCCTTGGACAAGGCCAGGTTGGGACCGGCCGCGCCACCGTCCTTGCGTTCCAGCGCACGGCGCAGGACCGACAGGCCGACGACGATCAGCAGCACCGGCCACAAGGTTTGCCAGCTGAAGTAGATCATGCCCATGCCGCGCAAGGTCAAGGCCGCGCCCAGGACCATCAGCACGACCCCGCTCAGCTTGCCGCCCGGCGTCTGGCTGTCCAGCACCTTCATCAGCCCGAACAGGATGAACATCAGCGGCCAGAAATGCAGCGCGTCGTGAAAGTCGATCAGGCCCAGGTTGTCGAGCAGGAACATCAAGCCGACGACCATGACGCCCAAGCCGAGCACGATCTGGGCCGGCACGCTGCGATTACGATTTCTCATGCGAATTACTCCTTGTTGGCGCCAACGTGCGTGGCGATCAGGGGCTCGAGCACCAGGCGCACGCCCCAGAAGATAAATACGACCGGCCAGCTGTTATGCAGCGTCAGACCGAATTCGCGTTGGGACACGGCGTACAGCCACAGTCCGAACAACACCATCCACAGGCCTTGCACGAAATGGCGGGCGGTGGGAAAGCCCAGCATGCGGTTGGCGCCGAACACGACAATTGTCAGCGGCCAATATTGCCACACCGCGCTCAAATCGAACATGTCCATGCGGTCGAGCATGAAGGCCAGGCCGACGCCGATCAGCAGAGCACCCCACAGCAGCTGACGGCGGGTTTCGTAATGGGTTTGCAGGTCCACGCTACCTCCTGTGTTAAGAACAACGACAGGTTAAGGCGTGGCACGGATGGGAGAAACCGCTTTTCGGTGAATGACGGCAGAATGCCGGTGAATGGCGAAGAATTCGGCGAACGCCGGAAACGGACCGGCCCGCGCAGGCGGGCCGGTGTTGGGGAGAGCGATTCAGGTACGGCTTAGCGAAGGTTTGAAGTCCTGCTCCATCAGTCCCCACCCCAGCTGGCGCCGGATTTCCTCGGGGGTGGGCGGCGGCTTCTGGTCCTTGGTACGGCGTTCGAGGTACTCGCGCACCACCTGCTTGGGTGGGTTGATGACTTGGCTGGACATCGTGACCTCCGCTTTGGATTTGGTGCCGGTCTTTGAGGCGACCGGCTCGCCTGTGGAGGACACGGTGCGTCTCTCACACACCGTCATCTTAGAAAAGGGGTAGTTGAGCGACCGTACGATGACGCACAGAGCCTGTCGGACGCAGATCAAAGATTTGTCCGATTACCTCTCGCCGTCATGTCGGAAAAACTCTCACGCGCGCCCAACAACGGCAGCGCCTGCCACTCTGGCGGACTCGGCACGCAAGTTGCGTCGCCAGCTCGCATCCGATCACCACCGGGAGGAAATGATGAGTGTGCTTACGAAGGGTCTAGCCGGCGCGCTCGCGCTGTGCGCCAGCGCTGCCGTCCAGGCCGACACCCTCTTGTACGACAACGGCGCCCCCAACCACGTCAGCGGCAACAACCTCGGCTTCGCCTGGCAGGCCGAGGACTTCGTGCTCACCGCGTCCGACAACCCCGGCGGCATCCGCTTTTACAGCCTGGAGCTCGCGGACGCCTACCGCGGATCGATCAGCTGGCAGATCGTCGGCGACAACAGCGGCCTGCCGGGCGGCACGATCTACGCCCAAGGCAACACAGCCGACGTGCAACGCAGCGCCACAGGGGTTTACTTCGGACTCCTCGAATACGAAAACCGCTTCGCCTTGAGCTCCCCGCCCAGCCTGCCGGCGGGCAGCTACTGGCTGGTGCTGCACAACGGCGCTTTCAGCGACATGGGCGATCCCAACGAATTCTTGTGGGAAACAGCAGCCGACAACGCGAGCCACCTCGGCATGGAGACCGTCGACGGCGGCCTGAATTACACCATCAATTTCAACCAGCACGCCTTCGCCATCAGCGCCGTGCCCGAGCCGAGCCGGGCCTGGCTGCTGCTGGCCGGCTGCTGCGTGCTGGGCGCGCTGCGCCGGCGCGCCGTCTAGGAGGGCATCATGAGCGCACACCGACTCTGCCTTGCAGGCTTGGCTCTCCTGCCGGGGCTGACCCTGGCCGCGGAGACGTTCGAGATCCACCCGCTGGCCGCCAATCTCGGCCCGCCGCTGGCGCAGCTGAGCGGAATGAGCAGGGCGCCGGCCGCGCCCCGCCGCGTTATTCCTTACCTGCGGGTGACACCCCAGATGCGGGGCCCGCTCGACCCGCTCCAGCTCCAGGGCCGCGCCGGCGCGCCGTACAGTGACCTTATCACCTGGCCGGCCAGGCCGCCCCTGCCCAGCGTGAACACGAACGGCACGCCGATCAATGTCGAAGGCATCGGCGCGAACGCTGGCGCGCCTTCGGACGCGAACGGCGCCGCCGGAGCGACCCAGTATGTGCAATGGGTGAATGTCGAATTCGCGGTGTACCGCAAGTCCGACGGCGCGTTGCTGCTGGGCCCCCTGCCCGGCAATGCCTTCTGGGCCGGGATGAACGGCAACCCCGGCGCCGATGCCTGCCGCACCGGCAACGGCGGCGACCCGATCATCAAGTACGACCAACTGGCGCACCGCTGGGTCGCCACCCAGCCGGCCTGGGTCGGCGCCAGCGGGCCGTTCTACCAGTGCATTGCCGTGTCGACCTCGGAGGACGCCACCGGCAGCTACTACCGCTACGTGTTGCGGATCACGGACGCCCAAGACCATCCCGTCTTCAACGACTATCCTAAGCTGGGCGTGTGGCCGGACGCCTATTACTTCACTTTCGTCCTGTTCAACGACACCTCGGGTGGCTACCGCGGGCCGCGCGCCTGCGGCCTGGACCGTGCCGCCATGCTCGGCGGCGGCGCCGTTGACGGCCGCTGCACCGACTTCGGCGACGCCTTCGGTCCCATGCTCCCATCGGACCTGGACGGCGGCACGGCCCCGCCGCCGCACAGTCCGGCCTATCTGATGTCGCTCGACTACGACGCCAATGGCGACGGCGATCACCTCTTCTTCTGGCGCATCTCGTTCAGCAGCAACACGCTCAGCGGCGCGATCACGCTGCCGGTCGCGCCGTTCACCATTGCCTGCCCTTCGACCTACGGCGGTCCGTGCATCCATCAGCCCGCACCCGGCGAAACGCTGGACGCGCTCGGCGACCGGCTGATGTATCGGCTGGCCTACCGCAATTTCGGCACCCGGGAAGCATTGGTCGTGAACCACTCGGTGCAGCAACCGGGCGTTGCGCAGGACGGCCCGGCGGGCGTACGCTGGTACGAAGTGCGCAACCCGGCCGCCGCGGTCCAGGTCTACCAGCAAGGCACTTTCGCGCCCGACGCGGACAGCCGCTGGATGGGCAGCGCAGCCATGGACAAGATGGGCAATCTGGCCGTGGCCTACAGCGTCTCGGGCCCCGACACCCAGCCGGGCATCCGCTACTCGGGCCGCCTGCGCACCGAGCCGCTCGGACGCCTGGAGCAGGAGGGCACGATCATTATCGGCACTGGCGTGCAAACCGACACCTTTCACCGCTGGGGCGACTACAGTGCGTTGGCGACTGATCCGGCCGACGACTGCGGCTTCTGGTACACCAACCAGTACATCGCCGCCTCCGGCAGCTTCAATTGGCATACACGGATCGCCAGCTTTACGTTCAAGAATTGCCGATAACGGAGGGTATTGAAACACGGCCGCGGCGGCCCCCATGCTAGTCTGCCGTCGCGACCACTGCGCGCCGAAACACGATGCGACCGCTCCTTTCGCTCCTGCTTGCAGCCTTCCTGTGTCAGCCCTGCTGGGCGCAGGACCTATACCGGCTCGCACTGCCCACTTCGGCCAGCGCGCCCGACTTGAACGCCGGCGGCTCGGTCCAGTTCATCGGCACGGCCACGGTGCTGGTCCGGTTTCGTGGCTTCACCATCCTCACCGACCCGAACTTCCTGCACAAAGGCGACCGGGTACGCCTCGGCTACGGCCTCAGTTCGGAGCGCCTGACCAATCCCGCCATCGACCTGGCAGACCTGCCTCCGATCGACTTCGTGCTGTTGTCCCACCTGCACGAAGACCACTTCGACCGCATCGTGCAGGAGCGCCTGGACCGGAACACCCCCATCGTCACCACCAAGGCGGCGGCGGCCAAACTGCGCAAGCTCGGGTTCAGCAAGTGCACCGGCCTCGGGACCTGGGACGCGGTCGACATCGGCAAGGGCGGCGCCCACCTGCGTATCACGGCCCTGCCGGCCCACCATGGCGCGGGGGGCCTACAGGCGCTGCTGCCGGCCGGGATGGGCGCGCTGCTCGATTTCGGCGATTACCGGCTCTACGTCAGCGGCGACACCCTGGTCTTTGACGAACTGGCCGAGATTGCCAAGCGTTGGCCCGGCATCGACATGGCCTTGCTGCACCTTGGGGGAACGCGCCTGCTTGGACTGTTCAGGCTAACGATGGACGGCGCCGACGGCGTGCGTCTGATGCGCCTGGTCGCGCCCAGGATCACGGTGCCGATCCACTACAACGATTACGACGTGTTTGCAGCGCCACTCGAAGACTTCCAGAACGAAGTGCGGCAGGCGGGCCTGGAGAGCAAGGTGATCTACCTCCGACATGGCGAAGCCTACACCTTCATGCCGGCTAATCCACCTCCTCGATAAGACGCAGCTCGTCGTCGAAACTCCAGACGCGGCGGATTTCGATCACGTCGTAATTGGCGGCGATATTCGGCGGGAAGACCGAGTAGCGCGCATTCAGACGCACGATCCGGCGCACGGCCTCGTCGACCTCGGGCCGGCCGCTGCTGCGGGCAAAGCTGATCTCTTCCACGCTGCCATCGGCACGGATCGCGACCACGACGACCGGATCGATGCGCACGCGCTTCAACGAAGAATAGTTCAGGTTGCCATTGCGCTCGATCTTCGCCTTCCAGCTTTCGACATACATCCGCAAGGGGATGTCGCGGATGACCCGGCCCGCCGTTACGCGGCGTGGGCCGCCCACGCGCTCTTCCAAGGCACGCGAAGGTCTGCCGAGCAGGTCCAGGCCGCGCACCGCGTCGCGCGCACGGGACGCGAGGTCGCCGCCGCCGGGCTGGCCGCTCGTGCGCGGTCCCGGCGCGACTCCGGCGCCGCCTCCGCCGGCGCCCGGCCCGGAGCCGGCCTGGCGGGCCTGTTCGTCGGACAGGCGCTGGGCATCGCGGCGCCGCCCATCGGCTGCGGCCTGCCGTTCGGCTTCGCGCTTGCGCGCGTCTTCCGCCGCGATACGCTCGGCTTCGCGCGCGCGGGCCGCTTCAGTCGCCAGGCGCTCCGCTTCGCGTCGGCGCGCATCTTCCGCCGCGAGGCGCTCCGCCTCACGCCTGCGGGCCTCCTCGGCCGCCAAGCGGTCCGCCTCGCGCTTGCGGGCCTCCTCGGCCGCGATTCGATCCGCCTCCCGCTTGCGCGCCTCTTCGACGGCGACACGGTCCGCCTCGCGCTTGCGCGCTTCCTCGACCGCGATTCGATCCGCCTCCCGCTTGCGCGCCTCTTCGACGGCGACGCGGTCCGCCTCGCGCTTACGCGCCTCCTCGGCTGCGGTTCGATCCGCTTCCCGCTTGCGTACCTCTTCGGCCACCAAGCGATCCGCTTCCCGCTTGTGCGCCTCCTCGGCCGCGACTCGGTCCGCCTCGCGCTTGCGTACTTCTTCGGCCGCCAAGCGATCCGCTTCCCGCTTGTGCGCCTCCTCGGCCGCGACTCGGTCCGCCTCGCGCTTGCGTGCCTCGTCGGCGGCCAACCGATCCGCTTCACGTTTGCGCGTCTCCTCGGCGGCGACACGAGCTGCTTCGCGCTTGCGTTCCTCCTCGGCCGCGAGCTGGTCCGCTTCGCGCTTGCGCGCCTCCTCATCCGCTACTCGCTCAGCTTCACGTTGGCGCGCTTCCTCGGCAACGCCAGCATCACGCTTCGCGGCCGCGTCCAGCTCGTCGCTGCCTTCCTGGGCCTCGGTGCGGTCCAGAGTCTTGTTGGACGCCTCCTCCGGTTCCGGTACCGGCATCGTGAACGGCTTATCGACCACATCCTGGGTAATCACCCGCCGCACGGGACGGCTACTCCGCGCCTTTGGCTGGCTGACGCGGCGCGGGGGATTCGGCACGGCAGCCAACACCCGCATGCCAGGAGCCGGTGGTACCGGCAGGTCGGGCGCCATTGGCGCCGGCACAGCCGCGGGAACAGGTTGGGGGAGTGGAAGGGACGGTGCGGGCGGGGGCACCAGCCTTACCGACAACGGCGGCACCAGTCTCGGCAAACCGATCTGCGCGGCGCCGAACTGCAGGGACAGCACCAGCGCATGAACGAGCAAGGAAACAGCCAGGCCCACCGACATGCGCCGCCGGACGGGATCATGCAGCGTGACCGGGGCTGTTCGCGTCACAACTCACCCATGGTGCCTAAGAAAGGTCCAGCATAGCGTTTTCTCAGAGACAACGCGAGCGCAAACCCAATCGTGTCTGCGTAGACCGCTGCGGTGGAATCGATGGCCTGCCCAGCTGGGCTCGAACCAGCGACCTACGGCTTAGAAGGCCGTTGCTCTATCCAACTGAGCTATGGGCAGTTTGTTGAGGGGTGGGAAAAGTGGCCGCCATTATAACTTCCGCCGCAAGGCGGCGGAAGTTGCCTCGAAGTATAGATCAGGCGGCGAGTTTGTCGGCGATGCGGCGCGCCATGGTTTCCGCGGCGGCGGCATCCTTGGCCTCGACCATGACCCGGATCAGAGGCTCGGTGCCGGATGCACGGATCAGGACGCGACCATTGTCGCCCAGCTCGCGCTCCACGCGCTCCTTCTCCGCTACCACGTCGTGGTTCTTCTGCCAGTCGAAGCCCGCCTCGACCCGCTTGTTGATCAGGGTTTGCGGGAACAAGGTCAGTTCAGCGCAGCACTGGGCCAGGCTCTGGTTGGCGCGCTTGAGCGCGGACAGCACCTGCAGGGCGGACACGATGCCGTCGCCGGTGGTGTGCTTATCCAGGCACAGCAAGTGGCCCGAGCCTTCGCCGCCGTACAGCCAGCCGCGTTCCTGCATCACTTCCAGCACGTAGCGGTCACCCACCTTGGCGCGCGCGAAGCCGATGCCCAGGTTCTTGAATGCCACCTCCAGCGCCATGTTGGTCATGAGGGTGCCGACGGCGCCCTTGACCGGTCCCACGGCCATGCGGTCGCGCACCATCACGTACAGCAGTTCGTCACCGTTGTAGATGCGGCCCGTGTTGTCGCACATGATGAGGCGGTCGGCGTCGCCGTCGAGAGCGATGCCGAGGTCCGCCTGCTGCGCGATCACCGCCTCGGACAAGGCCTGGGGCGCGGTGGCGCCGAAGCCGGCGTTGATGTTGAAACCGTCCGGTTTGCTGCCGATGGCGATCACCTCGGCGCCCAGCTCGTGGAACACGTGCGGGGCGATGTGATAGGCCGCGCCGTGGGCGCAGTCGACCACGATCTTCAGGCCGCGCAGGTCCAGCTCGTTCGGGAAGGTGCTCTTGCAAAATTCGATGTAACGGCCCTGGGCGTCGTCCAGGCGCTTGGCGCGGCCGAGCTTTTCGGACGGCACGCATTCCATCGGCTGGTCGATGGCCGTCTCGATATCGAGCTCCACCTCGTCCGGCAGCTTGGTGCCGTGGGCCGAGAAGAACTTGATGCCGTTGTCCTGGAAGGGATTGTGCGAAGCCGAGATGACCACGCCGGCCGACAGGCGCAATGCGCGCGTCAGGTAGGCGATGGCCGGGGTCGGCATCGGGCCGGCCAGCATCACGTCCACGCCAGCCGCGGCGAAGCCCGCTTCCAGCGCCGCTTCCAGCATGTAGCCGGAAATGCGGGTGTCCTTGCCGATCAGCACGGTCGGGCGGCCCGACGACGCCTTGGTGCGCGCCAAGGTCTTGCCGGCGGCGTAGCCGAGGCGCATCACGAAATCCGGAGTAATCGGCGCCTGGCCGACCAGCCCGCGCACCCCATCGGTGCCAAAGTATTTACGTCCCATAAGGCTCTCTTTATTCTGATTGGTTGAACGAGGCATGCCAAACGGCCAGTCCGTCGACCGTGTCTGCCACATCATGCACCCGCACAATTCTAGCGCCATGCGCTACAGCAGCCAACGCGCCTGCCAGGCTGCCGGCGCCGCGCTGCTCGACCGGCTTGCCGGTGAGTGCCCCGATCATCGATTTGCGCGACAGGCCGGCCAGCACGGGCAGGTCCAATTCCGCCCGCAGGCGGCCGATGCCGCGCATCAGGGCCAGGTTGTGTTCCAGCGTCTTGCCAAAGCCGAAACCGGGGTCGATACAGATGCGTTCGCGCTCGATGCCAGCCGCGGTCATGGCCTCGACCCGCTCGCGCAGGAAGGCCAGCACCTCAGCCACAACGTCGGTATAGACCGGCGCCTGCTGCATGGTCTGGGGATCGCGCTGCATGTGCATGATGCACAGGCCGCAGTCGCTGTCGCGCACCGCCTCGATTGCGCCGGGCGCACGGAAGGCGTTGATATCGTTGATCATGTCCGCGCCCGCGTGCAGGGCTTCGCGCATGACTTCCGGCTTGTAGGTGTCGATCGACAGCGGCTTGCCCAGTTCACGCAAGGCATAGATGACGGGCATGACGCGCTGGAGTTCCTCGGCCAGCGGCAGCGGCGGCGCGCCGGGACGGCTCGATTCGCCGCCGATGTCGATCAGGTCCACGCCCTCCTCCACCATGCGTTCGGCATGGGCCAGGGCGAATTCGAGCGAGGCAAAGCGCCCGCCATCGGAAAAGGAATCGGGCGTCACGTTGAGGACGCCCATGACGACGGCGCGCTGGGCGAGATTGAAGCCGACGCGGCCGCATTGCAGATAGTGGCGCATGCATTTCCCCGCCATCCCCGCGCACGCGGGGACCTCTGGTAGGAGACAGACCGGATCGCCTCGCACCAGGGGGCCCCGCTTGCGCGGGGATGACAAATCAAAAAAAGACGCTCCCCGCGGGGAGCGTCGCTCGTTCGAAGCAGCCGCTTCAGGCCGGAGCCGTCGCGTTCTGCACACCGCCGGAGCCCGGATCGCTCTGGCGCTTGGGCGGCACGCCCGCCTTCGGCGGACGCGGCTCGTGGCCGGCCATGATGTCGTTGATCTGGTCGGCGTCCAGCGTCTCCCACTCGAGCAGCGCGCGGGTCATGACCTCGACCTTCTCGCGGTTCTCTTCCAGAAGGCGGCGCGCCAGGGCGTACTGCTCGTCCAGGATGACGCGGATCTCGGCATCGACCTTCTGCTGGGTCGCTTCCGAGATGGTCTTGGTGGTGCCGCCGAAGAAGCCTTCGTTCTCGACATCCTCGTAGACCATCACGCCCATCGCGTCCGACATGCCGAAGCGGGTCACCATCGAGCGGGCCAGCTTGGTGGCGCGCGAGAAGTCGTTGGAGGCGCCGGTGGACATCTGGCCGACGAAGATCTCCTCGGCGATACGGCCGCCGAACAGGATCGAGATCTCTTCCAGCATCTTGTCCTTGTAGCCCGAGAGCTTGTCGTGCTCCGGCAGCTGCCAGGTCAGGCCGAGCGCATACCCGCGCGGCATGATCGTGACCTTGTGCACCGGATCCGCCTTCGGCATCAGCTTGGCGATGACGGCGTGGCCGGACTCGTGGTAAGCCGTGTTGCGGCGCTCTTCCTCGCGCATGACCATAGACTTGCGTTCCGGGCCCATGAAAATCTTGTCCTTGGCGTCCTCGAAGTCGCTCATCTCGACCACGCGCTTGGAGCGGCGCGCGGCGAACAGCGCGGCCTCGTTCACCAGGTTAGCCAGGTCGGCGCCGGAGAAGCCCGGCGTGCCGCGGGCCAGCACGTCCGATTTGACGTCGGCGGCGATGGGCACCTTGCGCATATGGACGTTGAGGATCTGCTCGCGGCCGCGGATGTCCGGCAGGCCGACCATCACCTGGCGGTCGAAACGGCCCGGACGCAGCAGCGCCTTGTCCAGCACATCGGCGCGGTTGGTGGCGGCGATCACGATGGTGCCGGAGGTGGCTTCGAAGCCGTCCATCTCGACCAGCAGCTGGTTCAGGGTCTGCTCGCGCTCGTCGTTGCCGCCGCCCATCCCGGCGCCGCGATGGCGGCCGACGGCGTCGATCTCGTCGATGAAGATGATGCAGGGCGAATGCTTCTTGGCGTTCTCGAACATGTCGCGCACCCGGGAGGCGCCCACGCCGACGAACATTTCGACGAAGTCCGAACCGGAGATCGAGAAGAACGGCACCTTGGCCTCGCCCGCGATGGCGCGCGCCAGCAGGGTTTTACCGGTACCCGGAGGACCGACCATCAGCACGCCGCGCGGAATCCGGCCGCCCAGCTTCTGGAACTTGCTCGGGTCCTTGAGGAATTCGACGATCTCGCCGACTTCCTCCTTCGCTTCGTCGCAGCCGGCGACGTCGGCGAAGGTGACGGTGTTGTTGGTCTCGTCCATCATGCGCGCCTTCGATTTACCGAAGGAGAAGGCGCCGCCCTTGCCGCCGCCTTGCATCTGGCGCATGAAGAACACCCACACGCCGATCAGGAGCAGCATGGGGAACCAGGAGATGAAAATCTGCTGCAGGAAGGACGGCTCCTCCGGCGGCTTCACGTCGAAGCGCACGCCGTTGTCGCGCAGGTCGCCGATCAGGCCCTTGTCCAGGATGGTGGCCGTGGTGCGCACCCGGGAGTCGTCGGTCTTGGTGGCCGTGATGACGTTGCCCTCGATGACCAGGTCCTTGATGTGGCGTGCCTTCACTTCATCCAGGAGATCGGAGTAGGCGATCGGCCGGCTGCCGGCACCCGCGCTGTGCGTGTCGAACTGCTTGAACAGCATGAACAGCAGCAGGATCACGACGACCCAGATCGCGCCCTTGGAAAAGAAATTGTTCACGAATACTCCTCAGATGCCAGGCATCTATCCACGATTTCAGAACGCCGATTTTACTCGTATTGCCGGGGCGATGCCATGAAACGGCCCCGCAACGGCCCAAAAACCACGTCCCGGCATCCCGGACGGGTCATGATGGGATGTGCGGCTACTCTGCGCAAAATCAAGGGCCAGGCGGCAAATCGAAGATGCGCGGACCTTCGGCGGGGTGTCTCAGGCCTTTTCCCAGCAAAAAGACCTCGGAAGACTTGTCGCGGCTGGCCTTCGGCTTCTTCTGCTGGACCACCTTGAACTCCTGCTTGAACTTCTCGACGATCTGGGTAAAACCCATGTCCTTGAAGCATTTGACCAGCAGCGCCCCTTCCGGCTTCATGTGGTACTGGGCGAACTCGACGGCCAGGTCGATCAGGTGTTCCATCCGGGCCGCGTCGGCGGTGGGAATGCCGGACAGGTTCGGCGCCATGTCGGACAGCACCAGGTCGGCCTTGCGGCCGGCCAGGATCTCATCGAGCTGCTGAAGAATGTTTTCCTCACGGAAATCCCCCTGGATGAAATGCATGTCCGCGATTGGTTCCATAGGCAGCATGTCCAGACCGATCATGGTGCCCTTGATGGAGCCGTCCGGGCCGCCCGCCAGCTTGCGGCGGGTGTACTGGCCCCAGCTGCCGGGGGTGCAGCCCAGGTCGACGATGACCATGCCAGGACGGATCAGCTTGGCTTCCTCGTCGATTTCCTTGAGCTTGTAGGCGGCGCGGGCGCGGTAGCCCTCTTTCTGGGCCAGTTTGACGTAGGGGTCGTTGATATGGTCGTGGACCCACTGTTTACTGAATTTGTTCTTGGCCATTCGCGTAGAATACTGCTTTTATAGGTATTTCGAAGAATAAAGATGATTTCTCTCACCCCCGCCGAGCGCAGCGTCCTGCGCGCCGAAGCGCATGCCCTGAAACCGGTCGTCATGATCGGCGAAGCGGGTCTTACCCCCTCCGTGCTGAAGGAGATCGGGGCCAGCCTCGACGCCCACGGCCTGATCAAGGTGCGCGTTTTCGGCGACGACCGCGAAGCCCGCCAGGCGATGTACGAACAGATCTGCGGCGAGCTCGACGCGGCGCCGGTGCAGCACATCGGCAAGCTGCTGGTGCTGTACCGCCCGAAAAAGGAAGCGGAAAAGGAACGCAGTGGCAAGACCGGCAAGGGCCTGCGCCAGGTCACGATCGTCAAGCCCTCCCCGTCCGGCCGCAGCAAGCCGACCGTCACCAAGGTGCTCCTCAAGGGCAACGAGCGGGTCACGGCGGGCGGTAGCATCAAGCGCGCCAAGCCGCGTCAGGTCAGCCAAAAGAAATCCGCGCTGGGCAAGTAATCAAAAATCGGGGACAGACCCGGTTTTCTCGGCAAGATTGCCGAAAAAACCGGGTCTGTCCCCGATTTTTATGTGCGTTTGACCAGCAGCCAGGCGAGAACGCACTCGGCGCCGAAGAACACCGTCGACGCCAGGTGCAGCAGGCCGAACTTGGTCTTGAGGTCGGCATCGATCACGCCGCCCGCCGGCACCAGCGCCTTGAGCTCGTCCATCATCGGGATCAGCCCGAACCGGATGGTCAGGGCGCAGGCCAGCATGGCCAGCACCACCAGCTTGGTGCGGCGCTCGGCCAAGGTCAGCAGCAGCACCGCCCCGCACCCCACGGCAATCCAGGCTTCCGTGGCGAACAGGCTGGTCACGGCCTGCCCGGCCGTGGCGCGCTCCAGCGTGGCGAAGAACCGCCAGGCGAACAGCGCGCCGCCCCACAGGGCGCCCGCCCACAGGGTGGCGGCTAGACGGGCCAGCGCCGGCTTCATCAGATGTAGCGCACTTCCAGGATTTCGTACTCGCGCGGGCCGCTCGGTGCCTGCACTTCGACCACGTCGCCGGCATATTTGCCGATCAGGGCGCGCGCGATCGGCGAGGTCACGGAGATCTTGTTCACTTTCAGGTCCGCTTCGTCGGTGCCGACGATCTGGTAGCTCACCTTCTGCCCATTCTCCAGGTCTTCCAGGTCCACGGTGGAGGCGAACACCACGCGGCCTTCCGCGTCCAGCGAGGCCGGATCGATCACCTGGGCCGAGGACAGCTTGCCTTCCAGTTCGGCGATGCGCCCTTCGACGAAGGCCTGGCGCTCCTTGGCGGCGTCGTATTCGGCGTTCTCGGACAGGTCGCCGTGCGAGCGCGCTTCGGCGATGGCGTCGATGACCTTGCGGCGTTCCTGCGTCTTCAGCTGGTGCAGCTCGGCACGCAGCATCTCGGCACCGACCTTGGTCAGCGGGGTGGTTGTCGTATTCATAGGCTCTTGACTATTCAAATGAAAACCACAGAGCCGCGCGGCGCATTGCCGCGCGAACTCTGTGGCTTGGGGTACTGCTACTTCTCTTGGCGCTTAGTGTAAGGTTTTATGCAGACCTTGTAAATCGTACACCCGCAGCTCGTTCAGGTACTTCATCCCCTCCACGGCCGCCTCGGCGCCGGCGATGGTCGTGTACGTCGTCACGCGCTCGGCCAGGGCCGAGGTGCGGATCGAACGCGAGTCGTGGATGGCGCTGCGCTTTTCCTCGACCGTATTGATGACCAGCGCGATTTCGTGGTTCTTGATCATGTCCACGATGTGCGGGCGGCCTTCCAGCACCTTGTTCACCGCCTGCACCGGGATGCCGGCGGCGGCGATCACGGCAGCCGTGCCCTTGGTGGCGCAGATCTCGAAGCCCATCGCGGCGAAGGCGCGTGCCACGCCGACCGCGCGCGGCTTGTCCGAACCCTTCACGGACAGGAAGATCTTGCCCGAGCCCGGGGTCGGCAGCTTGACGCCGGCGGCGAGCTGCGACTTCACGAAGGCTTCGCCGAAGGTGTAGCCCACGCCCATCACTTCGCCGGTGGACTTCATCTCCGGGCCGAGGATGGTGTCCACACCCGGGAACTTCGTGAACGGGAACACGGCTTCCTTGACGCTGAAGTAAGGCGGCGTGACTTCCGCAACGATGCCCTGCTCCTTGAGCTTCTGGCCCACCATGCAGCGCGCGGCGATCTTCGCCAGCTGCAGGCCGGTGGCCTTGGACACGTAGGGCACGGTGCGCGAGGCGCGCGGATTCACTTCCAGCACATAGACGACGTCCTTGCCGTCCTGCTGCTGGATCGCGAACTGCACGTTCATGAGGCCGACCACGTTCAGGCCCTTGGCCATCAGCGAGGTTTGACGCTTCAGTTCGGCGATGGTGTCGGCCGACAGGGAATACGGCGGCAGCGAGCAGGCCGAGTCGCCCGAGTGGACGCCCGCCTGTTCGATGTGCTCCATCACGCCGCCGATGAAGGTGGTCTCGCCGTCCGAGATGCAGTCCACGTCGCACTCGATGGCGTCGTTTAGGAAGCGGTCCAGCAGCACCGGCGAATCGTTCGACACCTTGACCGCTTCGCGCATGTAGCGCTCCAGGTCGCGCTGCTCGTGGACGATCTCCATCGCGCGGCCGCCCAGCACGTAGGACGGGCGCACCACCAGCGGGTAGCCGATTTCCTGGGCCAGGGCCAGGGCGTCGGTCTCGGTGCGCGCGGTGCGGTTGGGCGGCTGGCGCAGCTCCAGGTCATGCAGCAGCTTCTGGAAGCGCTCGCGGTCTTCGGCCGCGTCGATCATGTCCGGCGTGGTGCCGATGATGGGCACGCCGTTGCGTTCCAGGTCCAGCGCCAGCTTCAGCGGGGTCTGGCCGCCGTACTGCACGATCACGCCGACCGGCTTTTCCAGTTCCACGATCTCGAGCACGTCTTCCAGCGTCAGCGATTCGAAATACAGGCGGTCGGACGTGTCGTAGTCGGTCGAAACCGTCTCCGGATTGCAGTTGACCATGATGGTCTCGTAGCCGTCCTCGCGCATCGCCAGCGCGGCGTGCACGCAGCAGTAGTCGAACTCGATGCCCTGGCCGATGCGGTTCGGGCCACCGCCCAGCACCATGATCTTCTTCTTGTCGGTCGGCGCGGCCTCGCATTCCTCGTCGTAGGTCGAGTACATGTAGGCCGTGTTGGTCGCGAATTCGGCGGCGCAGGTGTCCACCCGCTTGTACACGGGGCGAATGCCGAGCGCGTGGCGCTGCTTGCGCACCGCATCCTGGGTGGTCTGCAGCAGGAAGGCCAGGCGGCGGTCCGAGAAGCCCTTCTGCTTCAGGCGGTACAGGGTGTTCTTGTCCAGACCTTCCAGCTTCTGGGTGTCGAGCCACAGCTCCAGGTCCACGATCTCCTTGATCTGCACCAGGAACCACGGGTCGATCTTGGTCAGAGCATGCACTTCGTCCAGCGTGAAGCCCTGGGCAAAGGCGTCGCCCACGTACCAGATTCGCTCGGGACCGGGCTCGCCCAGTTCCTCTTCCAGCGTCTCGCGGTCCTTGGTCTTTTCGTTCAGGCCGTCCACGCCGACTTCCAGGCCGCGCAGGGCCTTCTGGAACGACTCCTGGAAGGTGCGGCCGATCGCCATCACCTCGCCCACGGATTTCATCTGGGTGGTCAGGTGCTTGTCCGCGGCCGGGAACTTCTCGAACGCGAAGCGCGGCACCTTGGTGACCACGTAGTCGATCGAAGGCTCGAACGAGGCCGGGGTCTGGCCGCCGGTGATCTCGTTGCGCAGCTCGTCGAGCGTGAAGCCGACCGCCAGCTTGGCCGCCACCTTGGCGATCGGGAAGCCGGTCGCCTTCGAGGCCAGGGCCGAGGAACGCGACACGCGCGGGTTCATCTCGATGACGATCATGCGGCCGTCGTCCGGGTTGATCGAGAACTGCACGTTCGAGCCGCCTGTGTCCACGCCGATCTCGCGCAGCACCGCCAGCGAGGCGTTACGCATGATCTGGTATTCCTTGTCCGTCAGCGTCTGCGCCGGGGCGACGGTGATGGAGTCGCCCGTGTGCACGCCCATCGGGTCCAGGTTCTCGATCGAGCACACGATGATGCAGTTGTCCGCCTTGTCGCGCACCACTTCCATCTCGTACTCTTTCCAGCCCAGGAGCGACTCTTCGATCAAGAGCTCGGACGTAGGCGAGGCTTCCAGGCCGCGCTTGCAGATGGTCTCGAATTCCTCTTCGTTGTAGGCGATGCCGCCGCCGGTGCCGCCCATGGTGAAGGACGGGCGGATGATGACCGGGAAGCCCAGGCCCTTCTGCACGGCCCAGGACTCCTCCATCGTGTGCGCCACGCCGGAGCGCGCCGAACCGAGGCCGATCTTGTCCATCGCGGCCTTGAACTTGGAACGGTCTTCCGCCTTGTCGATCGCTTCCGGCGTCGCGCCGATCAGTTCGACCTTGTATTTTTCCAGCACGCCGTGGCGGTGCAGGTCGAGCGCGCAGTTGAGCGCCGTCTGGCCGCCCATGGTCGGCAGGATCGCGTCGGGACGCTCCTTGTCGATGATGCGTTCGACCGCCTTCCAGGTGATCGGCTCGATGTAGGTGACGTCGGCCATCTCCGGGTCGGTCATGATGGTGGCCGGATTGGAGTTGACCAGGATGACCTTGTAGCCTTCTTCGCGCAGCGCCTTGCAGGCCTGGGCGCCGGAGTAGTCGAATTCGCAGGCCTGGCCGATGATGATCGGGCCGGCGCCAATGATCAGGATGCTTTTGATATCACTACGTTTTGGCATTTACTTTTTCTCCGCTGCTTGCATCAGGCCGATGAAGCGGTCAAACAGGTAGGCGACGTCCATCGGACCGGGCGAGGCTTCCGGGTGGCCCTGGAAGCAGAAGGCCGGCTTGTCGGTGCGGGCGAAGCCCTGCAGCGAGCCATCGAACAGCGACACGTGGGTCACGCGGCAGTTGGACGGCAGCGAGGCCGGATCGACGGCGAAGCCGTGGTTCTGGGAGGTGATCATCACCTTGCCGGTGTCGAGGTCCTGGACCGGATGGTTCGCGCCGTGGTGGCCGAACTTCATCTTCATGGTCTTGGCGCCGGAGGCGAGGCCCATCAGCTGGTGGCCGAGGCAGATACCGAAGGTCGGGATGCCGCGCTCGATCAGTTCCTTGGTGGCCGCGATCGCGTAGTCGCAGGGTTCCGGGTCGCCGGGGCCGTTGGAAAGGAAGATCCCGTCCGGGTTCAGGGCCAGGGCGTCGGCCGCGCTGGCCTGGGCCGGCAGCACCGTCACCTTGCAGCCGCGCTCGGCCAGCATGCGCAGGATGTTGAACTTGATGCCGTAGTCGTAGGCCACCACGTGGAAGCGCGGCTCGGTCAGTTCCTCGTAGCCGACACCGAGTTTCCATTCCTTCTTGGTCCACACGTACGGGGTCTTGGTCGAGACCACCTTGGCCAGGTCCATGCCGGCCAGGCCCGGGAACGAGCGCGCCAGTTCCACCGCCTGCTGCACCGAGGGTTCCGCGCCCAGCGTGCCGGTCAGGATGGCGCCGCCCTGGGCGCCGGTCTCGCGCAGGATGCGGGTCAGCTTGCGGGTGTCGATGCCGGCGATGGCCACGACGTTCTCCGCTTTCAGGTAGTCGGACAGGGATTGGGTGGAGCGGAAGTTCGATGCCACCAGCGGCAGGTCGCGGATGATGAGGCCGGCCGCGTGGACCTTGGTCGACTCCACGTCTTCGGGATTGACGCCGACGTTGCCGATGTGAGGATAAGTCAGGGTGACGATCTGGCGCGAGTAGCTGGGGTCGGTCAGGATTTCCTGGTAGCCCGTGATCGCGGTATTGAAGACGACTTCACCGGTCGTATGGCCGGTGGCGCCAATGGAAACGCCTCGGAAAATGGTCCCGTCCGCGAGCGCGAGAACCGCAGGTACGGCAGGGCCAGAAAAAAATGGCGGCAAGGGTAACTCCTGTAATAGTTACCGTAGCTACGCCACGTCAGACCGACATCCCAGGAAAAACCGCGCACGGAGGGCGCAGGCTGGGCGTCACGTTGAATGATGGGAGGTGTGGTAGGCGCTACGGTATGTTTTGGTGGCTAAACCTGCAAATTATAGCCGAAAAGGCCCCTCGCTGCAACGCAGCAGAGAGGATTTTTCTTTACAGCCAGTATGCATTTCTTTACATTGTTTTCATTATCAGAATAATGGAGAGGGAATCCATGGCGACCTTGATCACATTCGGTAAAGATACTCCAATCGAACGCCCGGATCCGGGCGGCCGTGCCGCCGTGTTCATTCCGCACAACGACGCCGACGAAGCCGTGCGCGACGTGCTCAAGAACGGCTCCGGCATGGTCGGCTTCGGCAACCCGGATGGCACGGTGACGGTCTACTTCGAGAACAACCGCTTCAACGACTCCGCCCTGCACAGCTGGGGCAGCAAGTGCTTCAAGGCCTACGACCGCATGGTCAAGAACGCGCCCACCACCAACAAGATCACGGCCGACGCCGGCAATTTCGTCCAGATCGGCCTGATCGAGGGCAGCGAGATCCTGGTCACGGAAATGACCCAGCTGCACAAGTGGCTGCAGAAGTGGAACATGATGGATACGGCGCCGGAAGCCAACCAGGTCTACGCCAACTGACCGGGATCCCCGGCAGGCTGTACAATCTGGTCCGTTTTCCCCGCACCAGATCATGACTCTTCGACGCACTTTCCTGCTCGGCCTGGCCGGCCTGCTGTTGGCCGGCTGCGGCAGTACACCCGCACCCCAGCCACCCGCGGTGGTCCAGCCGCCGCCGGTGCCCGTCCCCAAGAAAATCCGCATCGGCCTGGCCCTGGGCGGCGGCGCCGCGCGCGGCTTCGCCCACATCGGCGTCATCAAGGCGCTGGAAGCCCAGGGCATTCGTCCGGATATCGTGGTCGGCACCAGCGCCGGCAGCGTGGTCGGCGCCCTGTACGCCTCGGGCATGGACGGCTTTACCCTGCAGCGCACGGCGCTCGACATGGACGAAGCGACCATCTCGGACTGGGCCCTGCCCTTCTTCAGCAAGTCCTCCGGCGTGCTCAAGGGCGAAGCGCTGCAGGACTACGTGAACAAGGCCGTGCACCATCTGCCGCTGGAAAAGCTCAAGCTGCCCTTCGGCGCCGTGGCCACCGATCTCAGGACCGGCCAGCCGATCCTGTTCCAGCGCGGGAACACGGGCATGGCGGTGCGCGCCTCCTCGTCGGTGCCGGGCGTGTTCCAGCCGGTCGTCATTGCCGGCAAGAGCTATGTCGACGGCGGCCTGGTGGCGCCGGTGCCGGTGCGCTTCGCCAAGCAGATGGGCGCGGATTTCGTCATCGCCGTGAACATCTCGACCCAGACCGACACCCAGGCCACGCAAAGCTCGGTCGACGTGCTGATGCAGACCTTCAGCATCATGGGCCAACGCCTGAACCATTTCGAATTGAAGGATGCGGACGTCGTCATCCAGCCCAGCCTGGGCACCATGAAAAGCCAGGACTTCGACAGCCGCAACCTGGCCATCCTGGCCGGCGAGCAGGCCGCCGCCGCGGTCATGCCGCAGCTGAAGGCCAAGCTCCTGGCCAAACAACTCCAACCATGAACAAGGAAGAAGAAGACATGCAGTCCAAGCCCGTACTCACCCTCGCCGATGTCAAGAAGATCGCCGCCGCAGCCGAGGCGGAAGCCGTCGCCAACAACTGGAACGTGGTGATCTCGATCGTCGACGACGGCGGCCACCTGCTGTGGCTGCAGCGCATGGACGGCGCGGCGCCGGTGTCGGCCCACATCGCCCCGGCCAAGGCGGTCGCGGCGGCGCTCGGACGGCGCGAGTCGAAGATCTACGAGGACATGATCAATAACGGCCGCATGTCCTTCCTGTCGGCGCCCTACATCGAAGGCATGCTAGAAGGCGGCGTGCCGATCGTGTACGAAGGCCAGGTAGTGGGCGCGGTCGGCGTCTCGGGCGTCAAGTCCGCCGAGGATGCGCAGATCGCCAAGGCCGGCATCGCCGCCCTTGCCTAAGAAAATCGGGGACAGACCCACTAGTGTCCCAACGTTTTTCATAGGAGAGCGAGCTGAAACGGCCCGTTCTCCTGCTTCTCTTCGCTAGGTGGTCTGGTAAGTAGCTGATTTATTGGGCTTGTTTCGAAAAGCGTCAGGCTGAGAATCTGTAGGATTTCGTAGAGACTTTGGGGCAGCTGGAGACGCTTCTTGGCAATAGCGATGAGCAGATAAGTTGCG